>Ga0164313_10002560_pt1 | contig 16249 bp, 8 predicted proteins | sample GuaBasSedimGuay4_FD_113735 | JGI IMG/M metagenome (GOLD analysis project Ga0164313, IMG submission 113735) | Subseafloor sediment microbial communities from Guaymas Basin, Gulf of California, Mexico - Guay4, Core 4569-4, 0-3 cm | ecosystem: Environmental > Aquatic > Marine > Hydrothermal vents >... | reverse complement strand
TCAGGTTGCAATGTGGGCATCTGCGAAAGACATTGAAAATATAACTTTCGATTTTCATACACTTAAGAACGGGAACTATGAAATTTCTGCTAAGGCATTTACCTGTTTCAATACAGGGGGAGTAGATCCGGATGGCAATGAATTTAATAAACGGGTTGATGTAAAGAGAGGCAAGGTGCAGGCTTTTTGGATTGGTTTGGATATTCCTGATAATATTTCTGCAGGAAATTATAAAGGAAATCTAACGGTAAGAACTGGCAATTCATCAAGTGAAACTATAGCATTGAAAATTAAAATAAAAGATGAAATGCTGGCTGACAGGGGCGATAGTGAGCCCTGGCGCCATTCAAGATTGAGATGGTTGAATTCTACTGCCGGAATTGATGACAATCCAGTATCACCGTATAAACAGATAAAATCCCTTGGCAACAGTGCATATGATCTATCCGGAAAAATATTGACGGTAGGAGAGAAAGGGATGCCCGGTTCTATAGATGTTTATGGTAATGAAGTGTTGGCTGCACCGATATCCTTTGTTGTAGAGACCAAATCAGGAATTGAGCAATTTGGAAATACGGAGGAAGTTAAACTATTGAAGTTTGAACCAGGAATAGCTTCTGGATCATGGAAACAATATGCGGATAATTTAGAGTTAGCAGGAGTAGGAATTGTTGAGTCGGACGGCTGGTTGAATTACAAAATAAAAATCAAGGTGACAAAATACCTGGATGTAAAAGACATTCGACTGGAAATTCCTTTCAATAAGGATATGGCCACTTATATGATGGGAATGGGTTTGCCGGGGCAATTAACGCCCTCTACCCATGAGGCGAAATGGAAAGGCCCACAAGATTCGTTTTGGATGGGAAGTGTGAAAGGTGGCTTGCATTGTGAATTGCGCGGGGCTACCTATTCTGGGCCATTACTCAACCTCTATAAACCACAACCACCTAAAAGCTGGGATAATGATGGGAAAGGAGGGTTCAGAATTCAGACAAATGACCAGAAAACGAAAGCGATAGTTTATAGTGGGCAAAGAAGTTTGCAAGCCGGTGAAGAGTTGGAATTTGAATTTTCATTGCTCATTACTCCGGTAAGAAAAATAGATGCTGAAGCTCAGTTCACAAACAGATATTACCATAATGCAAGCGACCCGTGGCCCAAACAAGAGGAGTTGGAGGCAAAAGTAAAAATCATCAATGTACATCATGCCAACAAATACAATCCGCATATCAATTATCCATTTGTCGCAACTGATGAATTGCGACATTTCGTGGATTACTGGCATAAGCAGGGTATGAAGGTGAAAATATATTACACCATCAGAGAGCTCACAAATTATGTGACTGAAATCTGGGCATTGAGGAGCTTAGGTGATGAGATATTGGCAGATGGCCGGGGAGGAGGATATCCATGGCTGCGGGAGCATTTTGTGGATCACTATCGGCCACAATGGTACCACAAGGTAGATAGTGTAACTGTTGACGCCTCAGTTCTGACAAGTGTGGGAGAATCAAGGTGGTTCAACTATTACATCGAAGGATTAAAATGGCTGGTAAAAAATATGGATATCGATGGTTTATATCTCGATGACGTGTCTTTTGACAGAAAAATGCTTAAACGTATGCGTAAAGTGATGAATGAAGTTAAACCCGGATGTATCCTTGATCTGCATTCCAATACGGGATTTTCAAAAGGGCCGGCGATTCAATACACGGAGTATTTCCCTTACCTGGATAAATTGTGGTTTGGCGAGAGTTTTCAGTATGATGAAATGTCCCCGGCCAACTGGTTGGTGGAAGTCTCTGGAATCCCATTTGGACATATGGGAGATATGCTGCACGGAGGAGGAAATCCATGGCGCGGAATGGTATATGGTATGACTGTTAGACACCCCTGGGTAACTGAAGGAGTAACCTGTGATCCCAGGTCTATCTGGAAAATTTGGGACAGCTTTGGCATAGCAGAGTCAAAGATGGTTGGCTATTGGGATGACAATCCCATTGTGACTGTAGCCAATCCGGAAGTGAAAGCCACTACTTATGTCAAAGAGGATAAAATATTGATATCGGTTGCAAGCTGGGCTGAGAATCCAGTCAGAATAAAACTTGATATTGATTGGGAAGCAATTGGAATTGATAACTCAAAAGCGACATTTATAGCTCCTGAAATAGAAAATTTCCAACCGGGAAAAGTATTTGATTTAAATGAAGCAATTCCAATTGAACCAACCAAAGGCTGGTTGATAATAATAAGTAAGTAATATTTATAGGAACAAAAGTCTTACACTAAAACCCCACAGCTCGAGTGCATAGTTTCAAGGGTATTATCACGAATTTAATGGGTATTGGATTAATGCAACCTATCTGCCAAGACAATGGCTAACGCGCAAGCAAGCAGGTAATGCGATAAATCACATTCCCATTAAATCATTTTATTTATTTTTACCAAAGGTTATGTATGATAATTTTAACGGCATCACCTTATTATTCACTTCCTTTTCCTATTTTTGTGCCGTGAGACCAAAATACGTAACCGAAACATATCTCGACCGGTTTATAAGCGAGGCTATCGAAGAGGATATTCGCGAAGGAGATCATTCCACCCTCTCCACAATTCCGGCTGAATCAACAGGGAAAGCGCAATTGCTCATCAAGGAAAACGGCGTTATCGCCGGGCTGGAACTGGCGGAAAAAGTTTTTCATACCCTCGACTCTGCACTAAAATTAGACTATTTCAAATCTGATGGTGACCAGGTTCAAACAGGAGAGGTCGCTCTTGAAGTACATGGACATGTCAGAGCCATACTCAGTGCAGAAAGACTGGTTCTCAACCTTATGCAGCGGATGAGTGGCATTGCCACCTACACGGACAAATTGTGCCGGTTGGTGCAGGATACTCATGCCACTATTCTCGATACACGCAAAACCACACCGAATTTGCGCCCACTTGAAAAATGGGCGGTTTTACTGGGTGGTGGCACCAACCATCGCATCGGTTTGTATGATATGATCATGCTCAAAGATAACCATAATGATTATGCCGGTGGAATCACAAATGCCGTTAAAAACGCAAGTAATTATCTCCGTGAAAACGAACTGAATCTAAAAATAGAAGTGGAGACAAGAACCCTGGAAGAAGTACAGGAAGCACTCAATACCGGTCGGGCAGACATCATCATGCTCGATAATATGGACACGGAAACTATGAAGAAAGCTGTTGAAATTATCGGTGGAAAAGCTAAAACAGAAGCTTCAGGAGGTATTACAGAAACAAACATACTAGAAATGGCACAAACAGGTGTGGATTTTATCTCTATAGGCGCCCTTACACATTCCGTGAAAAGCCTGGATATTAGTTTGAAAGCAGAAATTGACACGGCAAAATAATGAGAGAATGATACAATGCAATAATGCGATAATGACACAAAACACAAACAACAAAATATATAACGATGATTATTAAGACTAGAAAATATAAACTCAGTACAAATACTTATATCAAGAAAGCCCTTGTAGCAGTCCTTATAAAACAATGGTGGGTTGTGCTTATCGCATTAGCCATCATGTGTGGCGCATTTATCATCTGGTCACACTGGTGGATCACAGGGGCGTTGATAGCTTATGCACTCTATGTTATATTTTGGCTGATACAGTTTGCCGGCGTTACTCAAATGGAAGAGAGTAAGATTTTATTTGACAGGTTGAGTTATGAAATTACCAGTCAGCAAATACTCATCAAAATCAACACTAAGCAGGGGATGCCTATCAAATGGGACCAGGTAAAACGTGCACATATCGGCAAAGACTTCTTCATTTTCTTCCTGTCCAAAGTACAAATAATTTATCTGCCTTTTAAAATCTTCAATTCGGAAGCAGAGCGTAAGTTTCTTACTTCTATCCTGCAAAGAAAGGGATTTATTAAATAATTAAAAATTACGAATTACGAATTACGAATTACGAATTTGAAGGTAAAATCAGACAAAAATTCGGGGGATTCCGGATCTTTCTACGCATACACGCGCTTTCACAGTTTCACGCTTCTACGCTTTTCCACATACACGCTTCTACAAACAAAGACACACGGCCGTGCATTTCTACGAGAATTTAATTACCAGTATCCTGAATTGATTTTACGTTTTTCTTGGTGTCGAAATTAAAAATCAATGTGAAACGCAAGGTTTCAGCAAGCGGATGCTCGTGACGGACTGGAACAAGATATGCAAAGTCGAGTCCGAATACGTTGTAACGCAATCCAAGACCCATTGTAAAATATTTTCTGTCACCTTTATTTACATGCTCATAAAAATAACCACCCCTTACAGCAAAAAGATCTTTGTACCAATATTCAATGCCTGAAGCTATCATTATTTCAGATATTTCTTCAGGAAAGCCATCCGGCGCGTCAGTAAATGACCCAAACATCCCTTTGAGTAGAGATCTGTTTGGATCTTTTCCCCTTGATATAACAGGGTTTCCATCGGGATCGATCACCACACTGCCATTTTCATCCACTTCGTAAACTGGAGGCGTGGGCACCATCAATTTATTAAAATCAAGAGCCAGAGTAATAGAATTATTGGGGTCAAGACCAATTTTCCATGCGGCTCCGACACGGAGATTGGTGGGTATAAATTCTTTCTCATCATCATTGGAATAGGTCATCTTAGAACCAATATTGGTAATAGCTGCACCTATGGCAATATTTGAGGGATTATTGAAGGTTGTTATATCCTTATGCCAAAACCATCCAATATCTGCTGCTAAACTTACACCAGGCTGGCTATCACCCATACCCGAGAATGCATTACCTACCAAATTGGAATGAATGTATTTTAAAGTTACACCCAAACTCATATCCTCAGAAAGTAACCGCGAATAGGATCCGGAGAAATAAAACTCCCTCGGTCTGAAATCCTGTAAAGGATTTCCATCCACATCTGTAAACTGCAACTGTCCCATATCAAAATAGCTGAGCGATATGGCAACCGCCTGTTCTCTGTTAATTTTATAATATCCCGATAAATGAGAAAGAGACATATCATCAATGATCTTGGACAGCCAAGGCGTATATGACAATGAAAAGCCTATATTGTTCTTAATAAACGCTAGTTTGGCTATGTTCCAATAAACAGAATTTACATCTGCAGTTGTTGCCACACCAGCATCTCCCATGCCGCTGGCCCGCGCATCAGGCGCAATAGTAAGAAATGGGACCGCCGTTGTGATAACCCGCCTTGAGGTATCCTGACCTGCCACAATACTCGTTTGAGCAAATGCACCACTGTACACTGACAATAAAACAACTGTAAAAAATATTATTCTTATTTTCATGTTACTTTTTACAAAATAATCCTTCAAAGATAAAAAACTATTTACACCAAAATTAATTAATTACTACTAATTTCATACTCGCATGACCACTTGCGCCATCATGCATCGAACGTACGTTCATGTGCAGGATGTACATTCCGCTATTTACAGGTTTTCCGCCATTCCCAACACCATTCCATTCCAATCCCGAGATCCAGCCCGGACTGTTTGCGCTAATCCACTTCATTTCTCTGACCTTCTGTCCGCTTACTGAATAAATATAAACCAAAATTTCCAGGTCATCCCCCGCACGGTTATGCTCAAACGAAATACTCGTATGATCCGTAAAAGGATTTGGAGCACTGATCAGCTTATCGATCCGTAAAGATTTGTCTTCGACAACAACAAATTCAACGAAACCTTCACCAATATTATTGTATGTATCTGCAGCTTGCATTTCAATACGATGGGTGCCAATGGATAAACCTTTAATACGAAAAGTAACCCATCCGGCCTGATAAGTGTCTATAGATGCCACATAATAGTCATTTAATACAAAAGTTTCTTCTTCATCGAGGGTAAGGATAATACCTTGTGACTCTCCGGCTCCTGTAGTGCTTATACCACTTTCATCTTTTAACCTGGCCAATACTACAATATCCAGCCCTGTCACTCCTCCGCTACGAAAAGTTGTATCATTTATATACAACTGTACCTCCGGCGGAAGGTTGTCAACACCTGGATCCTGATCCATTCCTCCTACAAAAAACTCAATATCCGATCCGTTGGCATCCATGTCTTTAAGGTAGCTTTGGGCATACATGCTCACCTTGCCCTTATCAAAGCTGTAATCCATTTCTTTGGGTATGATAAATTCTACCTCGAAAGCCCCGGTATCTACAGCCACTTCTCCACGAAATAATACATTATCGCGCGCCTCAAAGGTGGTCACCGGATTCTCGTTTCCTAAAGTTTCCACCGTCCTGGTTTTATCATAAACAGTAATCCGGGCCGTCCCTTTAAAATCTGTTATACGGTTGTTATCATCATCCACTACCACCCCTGCCCAAAGAACTTTTTGCAATGCCTTCAGTGTATCTCCTGGTGTATATTCACCTTCATCCAACACCAACCTCATGTGCTTATTTGGATAAGCTAGTTTCATCGACGGGTCGCCAAGCAACGAAAAATTCCTGTTTATACTACCATTTAAACTGCCATTTTTGGTACGCATAAATATCGTCCCCATATCAGAATACTCCCCGGCTTTTTTTTCGAATACATTTTCATAAAACGCCTGGTTCATCATATAATTGGTGCTGGAAAAAACAGGCCTTGATGTTGTGACTAAACTGATGGCGCCCCCTACCGGATTTAGAAGTAAATATTCGCCCCCTGAAATGATCCTCGGATCATCATGACGGCCAAATTCGCAGGTAGCTGTCACGTACAATGGCAAACGATCAAAATTGTCAAATTCATTGATCATCGTAATGTTCAATATTGTTTCTGAAGTCCACCGTGTCTCTGATCCGTGTCCGGTAAAATTAACAATCAATGTCCCTTTGTCCATAGCTTCATTGATTGCCTCATTCACTTCAGGCGCCGATTCGCCAACACTGGTTTGTATCTGTTCATAAGCATCCAAATATATTTTGTTCACATTAAATGCTGTATAGGTGGTATCTACCAGGGTAGCAAGACGGTTGGCATCACGTAAATGCAGATTGCCATCACCATCATCTGCAACAAAATATAATTCATTTCGCCAGGCTCCCAGAGTCTGTGAACTTGTTTCATAATTATATAGCTTGTTTACAACAACCTTTGCCTCTTCAATATTTTTTACCGGAATCCGCCCCACACCTATATCCATCATGTGATCTCCTGAGTAAGTTTCTATCCAGGCTCCCTCATCATCATCCATAAAACCATAGTAATCGTCGGAAGAATAGCTTTTTAATGGATGCAGGGAATTGCGAGAAGTATAAATAGGCACAAAATTGGTATTAGGGTCCATCCGGTATTTGTAATCTAATGACCCACGTCCGAAAAGTAGCAAATTTTTCAGCTTTCCCTCTTGCTCGTCATAAAGGTACTTACAATAATCGCGTATAGCGCTTACATCCTGACCACCGGAAGAAAACTCGTTAAATACCTGTTCGGTAGTGACAACCAGTACCTGCAATCCATTCTTTTGTCGCCTTAGATCAGCAAGTCGTTCAGCCTCAACAATAAAACCGGGATAACTCACAATAAGCAGATCGGGAACAGGTTGTCCATACAGATCCTGATTTTCTATCTCTTTCAGGAATACCGGTGCCGGCAACCCAGAAGCATTAAAAGCTACAAATCGCCTCAGAGTATCAGTATTTACTCCAAATAAAACTTCGTCGCCTGTTAAATCAGTCTTCTGTAACACCACATTAAAAGGCTGGGAAATATCCCATACTGAAGTGCCGGAAACCGCCCCGGCAATTCTGAATGTTGATTCTTGCTGACCGGTGCTCGCCAGCGATTGAAAGATTGTTTGGTTGTCATACAATCGCAGTATTCGCTCCACCTGGAAGTAAAAAAAATTGAGAAAAGCTTTCGAAGTACCTGAAGAAGGCCTTTTGTATTGAATGCTTAATCTGAATGAGCCATCGGACTTTACTACAGATTCTGCCGGTAATGAAAACGTACTGACATTTTCTCTCCCCTTCAAACTGTAGGTGCTCTCAGGCACCTCATCAATCTGTTGACTCCCCAGTGTCTGGCCGTTGAGATAAAGATCGAAACTAGCAGGCGCAAAAGCCTGGGCCATCACCGCAGATGTCACATTTACTGTCGAGGCCGAAACAACACCCGGGATCTTAAAATCGAAATTCTGAACAGGTTCTAAATCAAATCGCTCTCCATACCATTCACGGCCTGTATACAGAAAATTGGTTTTATCCAGCTCGTGGATATAATAATCATCATAAACCTCAACTTGCGTAAAACCTGCACCGGCATCATCTCTCTCCCGCAACCTTTTACCCGGCTGATCACCAATGGTGAGAAAATAAAACGAACTGTCGGAATAAACATTTTTGTAGTAAATAAATTCTCCGGTCAGCGGATCAAAATAATGGGTATGCGGATCTTGCGCATAAAAAAGCAAATAATCATCCTGATCGAAATTCCCGTCATCTTCCCCCTTTACATGAATTGCAATCTCCATAAGATTATCATATCTGAATTCATCATTGGGTTGTGGAAGCATTTTGCCTCCATTTCCATAAACTGCAAGTAAGGCAGGATCCAGATCATCGACGGTTACACCCATCTTTGACAACATACTCCTGTCTATTTTATAAACCCCTTCATCAGCTATCGCAAGTTTAAACCAGCGACCGGTTGCAAGGGATGAATTTCCTGTGACCTTTCCTGTTCTTAAGTGAGTCTGCGTTTCTGGTTTTTGTCTGGTTATGCTTAATTCTAAAGCTGTGATTTTTTTAATTGATCCTGTGAGCGAATCATAATACACCGGAATAACATCCAGCAATGTTCCTTTTTGTCCGCCGGCTTTAAAATTTTTAAAGGATACTGTATTTAATTTCCTGTTTAAAAATGCCATAGCCAGACTGACTTCCTCAGAAGAAAAATCTGCAAGCTCCATTTTTTCAATCGATATACTGTCCACCGAAAAAGGTAGCTCCTTACGAACCACAGGAAGATGGTAAAAAGACTCCGGATAGCGGGCCCCGGTTACATTTAACACTTCCATGATAGTAGAGTCGAACAAGTATATTTTCTTTGTTTTTCCCCAATCAAACTGCCATTGCATTTGAAGGCGTTCCTGTGCCATGCCCGATCCGGTAAAGATCGAAATAAAAAATAACAGGGTGATATATGGTTTTGAACACATTTTAGCCATTATGCTAAAATTACTGAATTTTGATACTATTCAATAGACAGGCTGTCTGTATTTCAAGGTTTGCTATCTGGTTCGTTTGTTAGCAACGACAAAAGTACATATAATATTATTATTATCGGAATTGCAAGGAACTGTAAAACCACTAGTAGTAAAACAGATAGAATAAGAAAAATAAAACGAACGCGATTTTCCTTCCAGGAAAAGGATTTGAATTTTAAAGAGAACAACCCAATATTTGACACCATGAGCAATGACAACACCACCACGATTGACAGCAAAACGTATGGACATCGCAGCCATCGTTCAAGCATCTGAAAATCAGGCCCGATAAAAGGCAGGGCGCTAACAAACAATGCTGAAGCAGGTGTGGGAAGTCCGTAAAAACGGTTTGTCTGCCGATCATCAATATTAAATTTTGCAAGCCGTAATGCTGAAAAAATAACCAGGATAAATGCCAAAAATGGAACAACTGACGGCACAAAAGTCTCTTTTAGAAGCATGAACAACAATGCTGAGGGTAAAAACCCAAAAGTAACAAGGTCAGCCAGTGAATCCAGTTGACCACCTATGGGTGAATATTGTTTCAACATCCTGGCGGCAAAACCATCAAAGAAATCAAACATTGCTCCCAACCAGATCATTGCAGCAGCCCACATTAGGTTCCCTTCAAATGCCAATACGACACCCACGCTTCCACTCGCCAGATTGCAGGCAGTTAAAAAATTAGGAATATGTTTAGTTATTCTTTCCAATCGTATCTTAATTCTGATATTTCCCGCCCAAAACAACGAGACAAGCTATGAATTTTTTGGCAGAATATTTTTAGTATTTCACTATTGATTGTTAATCAGAATACAACCACAATGCTATAATTTTGAATATCGAACATCGATTTTAGATTTAAGATGGAATCCTTTTAAATTCATTATTCCTTGTTCGATATTCGTTATTCATATAAATATCCTTGTTGGTTCTGGCTTGTCCAGGTTAGAGACTAAGCATTTATTCCGCAAAAAGGATTACTGCGTTTTTCAATTCCAATTTCAGTAGCTGGTCCATGACCGGCAAATATTTTAATTTTGTCACCGAGAGTAAAAAGTTTGGTATGGATACTGTGTATTAGCGTATCATAATCTCCTCCCGGAAGATCTGATCTGCCAATGCTGCCGCTAAAAAGCACGTCTCCCACCAGGCAGTAGCCATTATTTTTATCATAAAGCGCAATATGACCCGGGGCATGACCGGGCACATGCAAAACTTCCAGTACGGCATCTCCAAATTTTATATTATCTCCTTCATTCAGAAACGCATCGGGGTTCACAACTTCATATTCCGGGAATCCATAATTTTCGGCCAGTATTGTATTGCCCCGAAACACCGGAAGATCCGCCTCATTCATAAGCAAATCCACCCCATAAGTCCGCTTAACAAATGCATTACCCAACACATGGTCGAGATGTGCATGGGTGTTGACCAGTGAAACTACTTTGAGGCCTTCTTTTTCGATATATGCCTTCAGATTATCCTGTTCTTCAGCGCTATAGCATCCCGGATCTACTATAACACATGACTTGCTATCATCGATAAGCAAATAGGTATTTTCTTCAAATGCATTAAATACAAATACTTTAATTTCTACCATCTTTTCAATTTTACCCTGCAAAATCGAAAGAAAATTGCACATTTCAATTTTTTATCCATGAAACTGTTAACGAATCTAAATTAAAAAACCCGCGCAAGCGCGGAAGAGTTTAACCGCGAATTACGCTAATTGAAAAAAAGATCTCCCGCAGATTACGCTGATTAACGCAGAAAAAACCAGAACAAGCACAGAAGAACTGAAGTGAATATTCATTTGTGTTAATTCGTGAAATTCGTGGATGAAAATAAAAAACTGTCAGCGAATTACCTCGAAAATAATTGAGATCGCCTCCTCAGTCTGAACAGGATTTTTGAATACAAAATGAATAATTAATTAGCGTTAATTTGTGAAAATTAGCTGACAGACTTACACCTCCCTGTTCTTAGTGGATGTTTAATGGCACAAGCGGAAGCTTGCGCCAGGAGAGGGTTGAAAGCTAAACCCTCAAACTTTATCCGGTTAAAATATGTCAATTCGACTAATAATTGCGTTACAATTATTGACCATTATGGAAGAAAGTGTTACATGAGGTGGTTATTGACAGATATTATTTATTATTTTACCACTTTCATTGTGAGGTGAAGAGCTATGGTGAAGATTAAAAATTTCATTTTTCTTTTGTTTCTTATATTCCTTTTGGCCTGTCCCAAGGCTAAAGGCCAGAAAGCATTGGAAAAATATGGCAAAAACCGGCTTCAGTACAAGAGTTTCAACTGGCGATATTACAACACCAAAAATTTTGATGTTTATTTTTATGACGGAGGCAACGAAATTGCCCGCATGGCATCAGAATATCTGGAAAAGAATTTTAGCCGGCTCAATGACCTGATAGGCTACGCGCCATATACCAAAACAGAAGTTTTCATATATAATTCTACTTCAGACCTGCAACAAAGCAACATCGGCATCAGCGACAACAGTTTTGATGTAGCGGGCCAAACCAGTTTTATAAAGCCATTGGTAGAAATTGCATATCCCGGTTTAACCGTCAAATTAAAGGAGGAGCTAAACTATAAAATCGCAAAAATGTTTGTGAATGACATGATGTTTGGCGGCACATTATCAGATATGTTCCAGAATTCCATTTTACTCACTCTGCCGGATTGGTATATAGAAGGTGCAGCCCGGTATGCAGCCTATGAATGGGATGTGGAAATGGATGACTATATGCGGGATTTTATGATCAACAATAAAATTAACAACTTAAATAAATATACGAGTGTAGATGCAGCTATTATCGGACAATCCATTTGGAATTTTATTGCTGAGCGATATGGTAAGAGCTATATATCAAACATACTTAACCTGACCCGTATCATCAGAAATGAAGAGAAGAGTATTTCAGGATCACTTGGCATATCTTTTAAGGCCTTTACAGCCGAATGGAAAAATTACTACTTGCAACAGGCCGCCTTCGTAAGTGATAATTACATTTTCCCCGATTCAGAAATGTTGTTTGATGTCAATAAAGGAGACATGCTGATCAGCGATATAAAAGTAAGTCCGGAAGGAAATTATATCGTTTATTCCACAAATTATAAAGGGAAATATAAGGTGATTCTCCACAGGATGGGCAAAAAGAAAGGCAAAGTTGTTTTAAAAGGCGGTTACAAAGTAATTGATCAGGATTTTGACGCAGATATACCTATGATCAGTTGGAAGGATGAAAGCACTTTAGGTATAATAAATGTTCGTTATGGTAAGCACTTTCTATGGGTCTATGATGTGCCCTCAGGAAAAAAAATCAAAAAAGAACTAACCCGTATCAATCAGATTAAAGACTTTGACATTTCGCCAGGTGGTAATCTGGCCGTACTCAGTGCCGACCGCAATGGCAATAGTGATTTGTATCTCATCAGTCTACGTAGAAATTCCATCAAACGTATTACCAACGATCTGTATGATGATATTAATCCGAGGTTTATTCCAGGGACTTCTTCAATAGTATTCAGTTCAAACAGAACTTCTGATACCATCAATCACCGCAATCAGAAGATCAAAGACATGACAGATTATTATAATCTTTTCATTTATAATATCGACTCAACAAAAAAGACCGTTCATCGCCTTACCAATACATTAAGTAATGACATCAAACCAATAGGAACGAAGGAAAATAATATCTTTTATCTAAGTGACCAGCAGGGCATTTATAATATATATAACTACAATATTTCAACTGGTATTTACCATCAGGTAACCAACTATGGTATGAGTATAAAAGACTACGACATTGGAACTTCCAATAACAGCCTGGCATTTATCATGCGCAATGATGAAGGAGAAAGAATTTATATTGATAACCATTTTTCTCCTGATAACAATATTTTTACTGCACAAACCAGGCGAAAACAATATCTTACTGCAAAATATGTCGCCCAACGACTGCGTAAAAACAAACAAGAAAGACAACCGATCTCACAGAAAAAAGAAAAGGAAGTAACCCCACAAGTCAGCCCTGAAACAGAAAAAACGAAAACCGAACAACCAAAATCTTTGATGGACGATTACCGGGGCAGATCCTTCCCGAACGAAAATGATTTGATAGATACCCGGAACTATGTTTTTAAAGAACAAACACCTCAGGCCGCACCAGAAGAAAAGAAACTTTTGGCAAAAGAAAAAGAAAGCAAGGATTTGATCAATACCGATGAATATGTTTTCGATACCGATGTGATAAAAAAACAGGATGGCAATAATGCCTTTATGAATGCCTTTATGCAATTGCGCAAGCAGGGGGATATTGAAGGGCCTTTTCCTTTTGAAGATAAATTTAGTACACAAAATGTCGTGACATCATTTGTTATCGATCCACTTATCGGATTTGGTATTCAGCTGGAAACACAGTTGAATGATCTGCGTGAAAACCATAAATTTTATGCCGGTGTACTAGCTACGGTTGATTTAAAAAGCGGCAGTTTATACGGTGAATACCGTTACCTTGAGCACACAATTGATTTTCATGCCAGGTATGACAGAAAAGTCATTTTCAGGCCTACCGAAATATCCAATCAAAAGTATAGTCTGAATATATGGCAGGCAGGAGCGTCCCTTCCCCTCAATATTACAAATCGCATATCATTGTCACCTTTTCTTGCTACAACCAATTTTTATGACCGGGATTGGCAAGCTGTGTCGGCAAGCCCCGAACCTGTTACAAGCCATATTTTTTACGGAGGATTGAAAGCAGAATATATTTTTGATAACAGCTCTGTTACCGGGCTTAACATCCTTCAGGGGACTCGAGGTAAAATGGGATTAGTTCTATTTGAAGGAATTAATGAGAAAAGCAGATCCTTTTCAAAATTTTATATCGACTTGAGGCATTACCAGAAAATTCATAAAGAACTCGTCTTTGCTACACGTCTTTATTACGGACGGTTTTTTGGTCCTAACAGACAAAGTTTTCTGCTCGGCGGCATGGATAACTGGTTGTTTAACAAAACTGAATACCACGGTAAAGGTGACCCCTTGTGGAATGAAACAGGACTTGACAACTCCAATATTCTCTTTGTTGACTATGTAACAAGTCTGAGAGGTTTTAAATATAATACACTCAGTGGTACTAATGCTATGATATTAAATGCCGAATTGAGATTTCCTGTCATCCGGTATTTATTGAGTGGGCCCATAACTTCAAATTTTCTTAGAAATCTTCAGTTTATTGGATTTTACGATGTCGGTTCGTCCTGGACAGGTCCTTCTCCCTTTGCCACTGAAAACAGCTTAAATACGGAAATCCTCGATCCGGAAGGAAACCCCTTTAGTGCGAAAATTCAAAATTACAAATATCCCTGGTTGATGAGCTATGGTTTTGGAGTTCGTACAGTATTGTTAGGTTACTATATAAAAATGGATGTTGCCTACCCCATCGAAGACCTGCAACGAAATAATGCTCAGTTTTATGTGACCTTAGGTTATGATTTTTAGTTGGGCTGTCCGTAAAGCTCGCTTTCTTCCCCGAAGAATAGTCGGGGCAGGCTGTTACGCTTGCTCTCAAAATGGTCATCCCGGTGATTCTGCCGGGACTCACATTTTTAGAGCTTCACAAGCCTTGAACTCGAACATTCTGATTCAGACCCTAAAATTATAGACAATCAAATAAAAAAAATTGAAACTTTTTTATAGAAAAACAGGTAATGGGCCAATGCTACTCATTTTGCATGGATTGTTTGGGTCTTCAGACAATTGGGTGAGTATAGCCAGACAATTATCGGATAATTTCACAGTTATTGTTCCGGATGAAAGAAACCATGGACGCTCGCCTCACTCAGACATCTTCGACTACAATACATTGCGGGATGATGCCTTAGAACTTCTTCATGATACAGGTATTGACCAGGCCTATGTGGCTGGACACTCAATGGGAGGAAAAGTAGCCATTGAAATGGCAATATACGCACCGGAAATTGTAAAGAAACTTGTCATTTTAGATATTTCACCAAGAAAATACCCCCTACGACATCAGTTTATTCTTCAAGGATTAAATGCATTGGATATCGGAAATATGAAAACACGGCAAGAAGCCGATGAACAGTTATCAGGTTACATTCAAAACCAAAACATCCGGCAATTTTTACTTAAAAATCTTTCCCGTAAAAAGAATGGAGGTTTTAAATGGAAAATAAACTTACCTGTCATTGAAGCCAGTCTTCATCATATTGGAGAAGCCCAGACTTCTGAGCACCCCATATCCACACCAGCCCTTTTCATTGGCGGTAAAAATTCAGACTATATCGGCCAAACAGATGAACAGCAAATTCACACCCTCTTCTCCAATGCACGAGTAGAAATGATCCCGGATGCCGGTCACTGGTTGCACGCTGAACAACCGGTAAAAATTTGCCGACTTATAAAAAATTTTTTGCTGGAAAACTGATTAAAAAAATTTATCCACTAATTACACGAATTAGCACGAAAATTTACCTTCTCATGAAAAAACCTACGCACGGCTCTTTGTATCTTATCCCTACACCTTTGGCTCCGGATACATTAGATAAGAGTATTACCTCATATACGCGTAATCTAATTTCCAGATTGGATTACTATGTGGTGGAAAATGCACGGACTGCACGCCGCTTTATCAGCTCACTTAAAATCGGCAAGTCTATCGATCAATTACAGTTTGAACTATTGGATAAAAATACACGTGCAAAAGAAATATTCAAATTACTCAGTCCCTTGCTCAATGGACATGATGTGGGCTTGATGTCAGAAGCTGGTAGTCCGGGAATTGCAGATCCGGGTGCACTCCTGGTAGAAGCTGCTCATCGCGAAAATATACCTGTAATTCCATTGGTGGGCCCGTCCTCCATATTTATGGCATTGATGGCATCAGGGTTTAACGGACAATCCTTTTCTTTCCATGGTTATTTGCCAATAGAAAAAACACTG
>Ga0164313_10002559_pt1 | contig 16250 bp, 18 predicted proteins | sample GuaBasSedimGuay4_FD_113735 | JGI IMG/M metagenome (GOLD analysis project Ga0164313, IMG submission 113735) | Subseafloor sediment microbial communities from Guaymas Basin, Gulf of California, Mexico - Guay4, Core 4569-4, 0-3 cm | ecosystem: Environmental > Aquatic > Marine > Hydrothermal vents... | reverse complement strand
GCCCCGTCCTTTAGGTCGGGAGCCAATTAGGCCAAACGGACTAACCAATTCCTGAAAAAATTAAATTATTAAAATAATTTTTTTAGGAATTGGTCTTTTTCTCCGATGATATTCATACCCCAACCTGAAGGATGGGGCAATACAAAATATTATTAAAATCTTTGCGATGATAATCAGAACTGTGTAATTTTGCAGCGGTTCAACCGGTTACGTTATCACGTCCCGATTTATCGGGGCGAGGAAAGTCCGGGCAGCTTAGGGCAGCGTACTTCCTAACGGGAAGGATCCCGATTTCGGTTGGGATACAGACAGTGCTACAGAGATTTAAACATCCCCAACGACGTTGGGGAGAAAGGTGAAAAGGTGAGGTAAGAGCTCACCAGGCCGGGTGGCGACACGCGGTGCTTTGGTAAACCTTACGCGCTGAAAGACCATGTAAACCCCGAGGTCCGACTGGTTCGGAACACATGGCGGTCCGTTGTGTACCACGGGGAGGGTAGGTCGATTGAGGCAGGTGGTGACACCTGTCCCAGATAAATGATAGCGCACGACAGAACCCGGCTTATCGACCGGTTGAACTTTTTTTGGTTAAAAATGAATACCTTTGGAGGAAACGAGGTTTAATTATATAATTTGGAAATTATGAGTTTGCAATATATTTCTGATAAAACAGGTAAAACTACAGGGGTAATACTTCCAATAGCCTTATGGAAAAAACTCAAATCCATTTATAAAATCGATATTGAAAAAATAGAAATTCCTGAAGAACATATTTTGGAAGTTCGGGAGCGAATAGCGGAATACTCCCAAAATCCTGATATTGCATTGGATTTTGATGAAGCTATGGATGATATTGAAAAGGAATTATAGTGTTTGAGATCATCATATTACCTCGTGCTAAGGGTGATATCAGGAATGCAGCACTTTGGTATAATAAGCAACAGCCTGGTTTAGGAGAAAGATTCACCAGAGAGATCAGGAAAAGTGTGAAATTCATAGCCAATAACCCTACTGGTGCTACAATTCGATACAATAAAACAAGAACAGCGATTATAGATGTATTCCCTTATTTGATTCATTATACATTTTTAAAAGAAAACAAACAGATTATTATTAGTGCTGTTTTTCATACTTCCCGGAATCCTCAAAACTGGAAAAAAGAAAGATAAAATAGTAACACGCAACAGAACCCGGCTTATCGACCGGTTGAACTTTTTTATTATATAAAATCCCTCTTCTCCATTCCCAGCCATTCCAAAGCCGCATTGCAAAAAATATCTTCTACTACATTTTCGGGCAGTCCCATTTCCTGAATAAATGCACCAATTTCTAAATCGCCTAGCGGAAAAGGATAATCGCTGCCCAGTGTTACGCGCTTAGAACCTTGTAGTTTTAGGATATATTCCAGTAGAAGCGGGTCATGGGTAATAGAGTCCACCCAAAAATGTCCGAGGTAATCGCGAGGGTTTACTTTGTTGTCGATGGCGACCAGGTCGGGGCGGCTGTTAAAACCATGCTCTATGCGGCCGAGCGTGGGCAGAAAACTACCGCCGGCATGACTAAAATTAACACGTAGTTTTGGGAATTTCTCAAAGATGCCGCCAAATATCATCGAACAAGCAGCCCTTGAAGTTTCGGCAGGCATTCCAACTAACCAAGGCAGCCAGTACTTTTTTATTTTATCAAAACCCATCATGTTCCAGGGGTGAATCATCACCGCCAAACCAAGGGATTCACAGGCTTCCCAAATGGGATAAAATCCCTCTTCGTTTAGGTTTTTATCGTTGATATTGCTCCCGATTTGTATGCCACGAAACCCCAATTCGTTTTTCATCCGCTCGAGTTCTTTAACCGCCAATTTGGGTGCTTGCATCGGAATTGTTCCTAATCCCACATAATTTTTTGGGTACTTGTGGGTATGTACAGCAATATCGTCGTTAAGAAACCGGGAAACTTCCAAACCATCTTCCGGTTTGGCAAAGTACGAGAACATCACCGGAATGGTACAAACCACCTGCACTTGCGTATCGTGCGTGGCATATTCTTCAATCCGTTCTTCGGCATCCCAGCAATTCGATGCGATCTCTCTGAAAAAACGATCTCCCTGCATCATATTGGCATAGCCCGGCCGGTGATGGTCGAGCATTATAAAGTCGCCATAACCAAACTTTTTTGCAAAATCCGGAAGATTCTTTGGGAATATATGCGTGTGCATGTCGATTTTTAGCATGGCCTAATTTTTTTTTTGCCGCGAATGCGCGAATACGATTTGTCCTTTATTCGCGCATTCGCGGCTTAATAATTAATTATAGAAAGTGAAGATAAAAAATACTTATAAATATCGAACACCGATTAACGATTTTTGAATGAAGACATGTACACTTCTAAAATCGAATATCGTTAATCTGCATTCTAAAATCAATTTAAAATTATCCTTTATAGATTAGTGATTTCAAGGCATCACCACCACCTGTTCCACGCTCCACGCCTCGGGTTTGGCATCGAAAAGCGTTTTGGTGTAACTCCAAACCCCTTTAAATAAATCCGATTTTCGGTATTGTTCCAGGTTTTCTTGCGCGTGCCAAAAACTATAGGTAAAATATATTGTCGGGTCATCGATGTCGTGCAATAACTGAAGATGTTCGCAACCTTCAAAACCTCGTATTTTTTCCTTGTTCTTCTCGAAATTATCGAGGAACGCCGGAATGTGCTCCGCTTTAAATTTCATTTTAACTATGCGTATAAACATTGGAGTCTTCGTTTTAATTAATCAACATAAGTTTCTTTTAGAATCGATTTTAGCTTTTGAATTTCAGGATTAATCAATTTTCCTAAAATTGTAATGATTCTTTGTCTGTCAATCGTTCTGATTTGGTCAATCACAACCCAGCCTGTTTTTTCTTTGTGCTTTACCTTAATTCGGGTCGGATATTTTTTCGATTTGGTGGTCATTGGTGCAATAACAATTGTACGTAGGTGCCTGTTCATTTCGTTTGGAGAAATAATAACGCATGGTCTTGTCTTTTTTATTTCACTGCCGATGGTTGGGTCAAGATTAACCAATACAATTTGATATTGGATCAATTCCATTCTTCAAAGTTTTCATTTTTAAAAACATCGTCGAGTAAAAGCTGATCGTCCCCGTTTTTCCTCATTTCTTTAAATGCAACATCCCAATTTTTTCTGGGAGTTGAAATTGGTTTTAAAATGAAATACCCTTTTTCAAGGATCAATTCTACTTTGTCTTTGATGTTGTACTTTTCGATCAATAACTTTGAAAGCCGAAAACCTTTTGAATTTCCTATTTTAATAATTGATAATTCCATGCTAAATGGGTTGATTAAACAATGTAATTACAAAGTTACTACAATTGTGGAATTGCCCAAAATAAATATTCAGTCGAATTCAATTCTTATTATATCATTCAGTTTTAAACCGAACAACTTATTTGCTCCTCCACCCGAACCTTCAACCCCCCGGTTTATTGCTATTTCCAAAAAATTTCCGGGTCCGAAAATTGCCATTTTTTCACCAGGCGGCACATCGTTGTACGAATCGCTTATTTTTTTTATCCCGTACGAATCACCCCTGAAATAAATCGTGTATTTGCGCTCCTTGCAGGTCGATTCGAACAGGGACTTGCTTACATTGGTAATCACGTTTCCATAACCATCGATAAAGATTACCGTCCCTTTAATCAAGTTGGGCATTACCACCGGGTGAAATGCAGCCCGGGTATTCACCCCATCAATGCGCTCAGCGATTTCTTCTGGTCTACCCCCTTGGGCTAAATGGGCTGCCGCCCATATATAAACAGATTTCGAAGGAAATGAAGATGAGCCAATATCTGCGGGTGGTTTTAATTTCCAAACTATTTCGGGTTGTTGGTCAAACATCAACGAAAACATGCCGTTATCGTTACCAATAAAGTACTGATCATCGTATTGCACAACCAAATGGTGTTTGCTTTCGGTCGATTCCGGATCGACGCTAATAATATGAACGGTGTTTTTTGGAAAATCGGGATAAGCGTTTTTTAAGATAAATGCCGCTTGTGCTATATCAAAAGGGGTTACAAAATGTGATATATCAACGACCTTAGCTTCAGGAAATGCTTTGTAAATGGCTCCTTTAATTGCTGCCAGGTAAAAATCTTTGATACCCATATCGGAAGTAAGTGTGATAATATTCATGGGCGTTTTTTGAAGTCTCCTTAACTGTTATTTCCGAAGAATATTCATTAATTTGTACCAAAAATCAGAACGGTTATCGTTCGATTCACATATCAGTCAAAAATAGTCATTCTAAACAATAGAAAACCGTCAATTTGCAAGAAAAGGAAATTCTTATCGAATCCATTGCCCCACAGGACTTTTTCGGGGTGAATAATGAAAAGTTTAAACAGGTAAAAGATCATTTTTCAAAATTAAAAATTGTAGCCCGGGGAAATACTATAAAAGTATATGGTGAGTCCGACGAAATTCAACGCTTTGAAAATACAATAGGTGAACTAATTAGCCATTTCCATCAATTTTCCAGCCTTAGCGAAAACCAGATCGACCGATTGCTACAAGGAAATGGGAAAGAAATTTTGAGCAGCGTTAAAAGCGGTGAAGTGTTGGTTTTTGGAACGCGAGGAATTAAAGTAAAGGCGCGTACGCATAACCAACGTAAAATGGTTTCATCGTCGTTGATAAATGATATGGTTTTTGCTGTTGGTCCTGCCGGAACAGGTAAAACCTATACAGCGGTGGCATTGGCAGTAAGGGCTTTAAAAAATAGAGAAGTAAGAAGGATTGTACTGACCCGTCCGGCAGTTGAAGCAGGGGAGAACCTGGGGTTTTTACCGGGCGATTTAAAAGACAAGCTCGATCCTTATTTACGTCCGCTTTACGATGCATTACGGGATATGATCCCGGCTGAAAAACTGAATCAGTTTATCGAAACGGGTGTAATTGAAATTGCGCCACTGGCTTTTATGAGGGGCCGTACGTTGGACCATGCCTATGTAATTTTGGATGAAGCGCAGAATTCAACCACTTTGCAAATGAAAATGTTCCTGACCCGAATGGGAAAAAACGCCAAGTTTATTATTACGGGAGATGTCACGCAGATTGATTTACCCGGACACCAGAAATCGGGTTTGGTTGAAAGTCTTAAGCTGTTGAAAGGTGTAAAGGGTATTGCGTTTGTTACATTAGATGAGCGTGATGTGGTTCGGCATCGGTTGGTGAAACGAATTATAAAAGCATTTGAAGAAAATAAAAACAAATTATAAGAAATTAAATTTCGTGAAAGCATTAAAAGACATTGATTTATCATTTCCAGGGCAGACCAGTCATTATAAAGGAAAAGTAAGGGAAGTCTATAGTTTCGAGAATGACTTGTTGGTTATGATCGCCTCCGACCGGCTATCGGCTTTCGATGTGGTGATGCCACGGGGCATTCCATTCAAAGGCCAGGTATTAAATCAACTGGCCGCTCAATTTCTTGATTTAACATCAGACATTGTCCCCAATTGGAAACTGGCAACCCCCGACCCCAATGTTACCCTGGGGTACCGTTGTAAGCCAATTAAAGTCGAAATGGTTATTAGGGGCTACCTTGCTGGGCATGCCTGGAGGGAGTATCGCTCTGGAAAACGCGAATTGTGCGGGGTAAAACTTCCCGAAGGAATGAAGGAAAACGATAAATTCCCGAAGCCGATAATTACCCCTTCGACCAAAGCCGACCAGGGAGCACACGATGAAGATATTTCGAAAGAAGAAATAGTAGAACAAGGATTGGTAGAAAAGGATATATATATAAAGTTAGAGGAAATCACCTATCAATTATTTGAAAGAGGTTCGGAATTCGCTGACAAGCAAGGCTTGATTCTGGTGGATACCAAGTATGAATTCGGATTGAGGAACGGGGAAGTGATGTTGATGGATGAAATTCATACGCCTGATTCGTCGCGCTATTTTTATAAAGCGGGTTACCAAGAACGGCAAGCCAAAGAGGAAAAACAACGTCAGTTATCAAAAGAATTTGTGCGACAATGGTTAATAGAACATGGTTTCCAGGGTTTGCACGGACAAAGTGTTCCCGAAATGGATGACGAGATTATCAGTTTTATTAGCGATCGGTATATCGAGTTGTACGAAAGCATTACCGGAAAAACATTTGTAAAAGCGGATTATTCAAATATTGAAGAAAGGATTAAAGGGAATGTGATGGCGTATTTTAAAGAAGGTTAAATGAAAAGTTTTATTTTTCGATCAGGTTTAATTTAAATCTGTGTAAATTGGAACAAATGTTCTGGAAACTCCTCAATTATATTCAAGCGGTTTTTATATTGCTGGTCACTTTCTTTTCAGGTGGGTCTGTAATGTTACTACGCTTTGTAACCCGGACACCCAAGTATGGGTTTTATGTGATGCGGTTTTTTTGGGCACCATTGTCGTTGTTTTTTTTACAGATTAAAATCCGCATAAACAGAAAAGTTGATCTTCCAAAAGACGAGGTTTTTATTTTTTATGCCAACCACTCGTCGTGGATTGATGTTGCCATTGTAAACCTGGTGATTAAACGCGATTTGCACTTTATAGCAAAAAGTGAGTTAAAGAAAAAACCCTTTGTCGGTGCTGCCATCAAAGGCATGGATATGATTTTTGTAGATCGTGGAAATCGTGTGGATGCCATCAAAAGCCTCGATATTGCTGTACAAAAAATTAAAGGGGGTAAAAACATTATTGCATTTCCGGAAGGAACCCGGAGTTGGGATGGGGAATTACAAAAGCCATTTAAAAAAGGGATTTTTCACATGGCTATTCAATCAAAAGTTTCTATGGTACCTGTTGCCATTTCGGGTGCTCATGAATTGGTGCCTACCGGTTTTAAAATGCGGCATGGAACTGTTGATGTGGCTATGGGCAACCCAATACCCACCCGAAATATTAAACCAAAAGACCTGAAAAAATTAATGGATAAAGCGTGGAACGATTTGAATGGGCTGAAAAATGCGATGGATAGTAATAGAATATCTTGAAGCGACTATTATCTTAGAAAAATCACATTCCAGGTATACGCGGAAATTTTTTAAGCTTTGAATTCCGGTAATAGAATCCCCATCCTTGTTTTAGCCAATGCCCTACTTTCGGAAGTGGGATTATAAAATCTTTTTCATCTTTTCGATAGGTGAGCGCAGCACCGTTTCCGGTATCCATTACACATAAAATATTGAGGTGGCCTTTGTAACCTTTTCTTTTATCAGTTCCCTTTATTTGTTGTGCAATGTTATAGGCTGTGTTGCGTGCCATAACTTCGGCAATATGCCCTTGTTTAGCTACCCAATCAGGGCCCTCAATCAAAGCAATATCGCCTATGGCATATACTTTATCCAACCCTTCGACCTGGCAATTGTCGTCGATTTTTACAAAGCCGGCTTCTGACAAAGGTAAATCTGATTGGGTTAACACAGCATGACCGGTGCCGGCAGGAATATACATGATGTAATCGCTTTCCAGGGTGCTATCATCTTCAAAAACTACTTTGCCGGGTAAAAAAGCTTTTATCTTTTTACCGGTGCGTTTTTTAATTTGTTCTTTCTCAAATAGTTTTTCAAGCATGGCAAAGCCCGATTTTCCCATCCTTTTTCCAAGGATTTTCATCGGTGCAAAAAAAGTAATCTCGAAGTTTTCCCGAATTTTCTTTTGTTTTAAAACATGAATAAAATTAAAGAGAATCTCGAATGCCGGACCGCCACGAACCCCTGTTTTGTCTTTTGGGTTTCCACCATATCCAATCGCAATTTTCCCGGATCCTTTGTTAATTAAATCATCAAATTTTTCCTTCATTACCAATGCCTGGTTTGGGGCTCCGCAGATCGACATGGTATTTTCAAGCCCTTCCAAATTAACCTTACTCGCGCCAAGTGCAATTACTAAATAATCATAAGTTAGGTTCCGGTTTTCCAATTTTACGATATTATTTGCATTGTCAATTGAAACAACCCGGTCTATAATCAATGTAAAACCATGTGCTTTTTGTAAGTCGGCCAATGGAATAGTTGCATCTTTAAAAGGGATCTTACTTACCGGTATCCAAATCGAAATCGGATAAATGAACAAATAATCCCTGTCAGAAACCAAGGTAACTTTAATTCCCTGTTTGCGCATAAAAATGGCTGCTTCAATGCCTGCAAATCCTCCGCCGAGTATAGTAACATGATGATTTTTCATAATATATGATTGATGTTATTGACTTCTATTGTTTTTGAGGCCTCAAAAATAAACCGACTTTTATCACCAAATTGTGAAGTATATTACATAATAATATGGGTTAAATTAATACAATGATTTCTTTAATCTGCCTCAGCTTAATGATTTTTCCTTAAAGATTATTCGAATCGAATGTTGATTTTTTCCAGACACCTTCAGTATTAATTATGTAAACCTTTTTAAATTGCAGCTATGAAAGCCGCTACAATAAAAGAACTTAAACAAGAATTAGGTATTCAATCGCACGATGAAATACTAACGCTTTGTTTGCGGCTATCGAATTTTAAAAAGGAAAACAAAGAATTATTGACTTATCTTTTATTCGAGGCTGATAATGAACCGGCGTATATTGAAAGTGTGAAAAATGAGATTGAACAACAATTTAAGCTGATAAATACAACAAGTTATTACTACATTAAAAAGAGCGTCCGTAAAATTTTGAGAATGATCAAGAAGTATATCCGCTATTCGAAGAAAAAGGAAACAGAGGTTGAGTTAATGCTTTATTTCTGCTCCATTTTGAAAGAAATGAATCCACCGATGGAAGGAAGCACAGCACTTCATAATATTTACAAACGACAGGTAGAAGCGATCAAAAAAGCGGTGGCTACTTTACATGAGGATTTGCAATACGATTATGAATTGGAGTTGGAGGAATTGCTCTAATTGTTACGGGTTTCGAGTTTTATTTTCAACCTGCAACCCGCAACCTTAGTCACTCTCGCTCACTCACTTCGACATAGGTCAACTAAATATGTTGTGATCTAATAGTTTAATTGCTTCATTTAAGCTGTCAAAACCTACAAACCTTTTATCCTGCTTTTTGCTAAATTTTTATCTGGTTAAAGTCGATTATCCAAATCCCGGTAGGGATTAGATACGGGTAGAAAATATACGCAAAGAAACTAATTTCGTCCCGTACGGGACGGAATATTTCTATTTGGTTTGCGTATATTTTCTTTTACCCATATTAAATGCCTAACGGCATTTTTTCCTGTTTTCGGCATAGGTCAACCAAATAAGTTGAAATCTAATAGTTTATTTGCTCAAATACTGAAACATAACATTCTATCTAAGAAAATGTGTCGAACTCAAAAAAAAGGAAACGGAGGTAGAGTTAATGCTTATCTATAATGTCCGCTATTTTCATTATTCTTGTATTGAAAACAGTCATTGCCTTAGGCTGACTCCTTGGTTTTCAAAACATCGAAATCATTAATAGCAAACATTCTGAACTAAGCACCTATTTTATAGACTAAATCTAAATGAAAAAATTACTAGTTGTGCTGTTGTTACTTTCCGGGATAATTGCCCAGGCCCAGAAAAATGAGCGTGAAATGACCTACAAAGAAGGCGATATCGAGTTTCATATGAAGATGTTCTATATGCTCATTTTTATTCGGGGAGATCAGTCGGAACAGTTTTCGGAAAAGCAATTATTTGATATGCAAAACGAGCATTTAGCGCATATTAATAAAATGGCAGAGGTCGGAGCTGTTGTGATAGCTGGCCCTTTTGATGGAGATAATGAAAAACGCGGTATCCTTATTTTCGATGTAGATACCGAAGCAGAAATAGTAGAGTGGATGAAAGGCGACCCTTTTATTCAGAATGGAAGGTTAACTTACGAAATCCTCCCTTGGTGGACGGAGAAGGGGAAGTGTTTGTTTTGAATTGTTACGGGTTTTGGATTTTTTTAACCCGCAACCCTAACTACTCAAGCTCATTTTTTTCACCACAGATTACACAGATTAGCACAGATTAATTCATTTTCACTCTAGTCACTCTAGTCACTCTAGTCACTCTAGTCACTCTAGTCACTCTAGTCACTCTAGTCACTCTAGCTCACTTCTTCACCGGCACATTTTTCAACGTATCCAACAAATAATCCCAAAATTTTCCAACAGTGGGGATAAGTACTTTTTCGTCGGGTGAGTGCGGATTGCGAATGGTTGGTCCAAAAGAAATCATATCCATTTCCGGATAGTTAGTTCCAAGTATTCCACATTCAAGTCCGGCATGAATAGCCATTACTTTAGGCACCACACCATAAAGATTTTCATATCCTTTCGACATGGTTTCCAATATCGCAGAATCGGGATTAGGAACCCAACCCGGATATCCTCCGTCATGTTCAACAGTGTCAACTTCCATGAGTTTAAAAGTGCTTTCAATTTCCTGCGCAACCATTTCTTTTCTTGAATCTACCGAACTACGGGTGAGGAAATAGATTTCCATTTTTCCGTTTTCGACACGAACCATTGCCATGTTGGTCGAGGTTTCTGTTAAACCCGGAATATCCTGACTCATTGCTGCCACTCCGTTTGGTGCGGCATTGATGGCCCACAATATTTTTTGAAGGTAATCGGAAGGCATTCGTTTTGAAGGCAGGTCAGTAGCATTAACTTCAATGTTTAATTCTGGTTCGATTTTCCCGAATTCGGTTTTGAAAGTAGCTTCAACTTCTGAAATTGTATTTTTTACAGCACCTTCATCTCCGGCTTTAAAAAGCAAGGTGGCATAGGCTTCACGTGGAATTGCATTACGCAGGCTTCCACCATTGAGCATTGAAACACCAATTTCATATTTATCGGCTAGGATCAACAACAAACGATTCAATAATTTATTGGCATTTCCTCTGCCAAGCACAACATCCATTCCCGAATGCCCACCCTTTAAACCTTTAACAAAAACACGTAATGCATTGTGATCATCCGGAACGTTGGTCTCGTTGTAACTGTCAATAACGGAAGTATCGATACCACCGGCACAACCGATATATAATTCGCCTTCATCTTCGGAGTCGAGATTTAGCAAAATATCACCTTTCAATAATCCTGCTTTTAAACCAAAGGCACCGGTCATTCCGGTTTCTTCGTCAATGGTTAAAAAAGCTTCAATTGGTCCGTGTTCTATAGAATCATCGGCAAGAATTGTCATAATCGAAGCTACGCCCATTCCGTTGTCAGCACCCAATGTTGTGCCTTTAGCAGTTACCCAGTCGCCGTCGATGTGCGACTGAATCCCCATAGTATCGAAGTCAAAATCAGAATCCGAATTTTTCTGGTGTACCATATCCAAATGCGATTGCAAAACAATCCCTTTTCGGTTTTCGTAACCCGGACTCGCCTGTTTTCGGATATAAACATTACCAGTTTCATCTACTTTGGTTTCCAGCCCAAGGTTTTCTCCGAACGATTTCATAAATGCAATTACTCTTTCTTCTTTTTTAGAACCTCTGGGGATTTCATTTAATTTTTCGAAATTGGTCCAAACCGCATTGGGGTGTAATTCACAAACTTCTTTATTCATTTCTTTAGTTTTTTAATGATGTTTTGGCAATTCTATGCCTTTTAATTGTCTGTATTTTGTAATGGCTTGCGCATCGGTCATTGATGCTACATAGCTGGTTGTTTTTAATAATCTTAAATATAATTTCCTATCCGGAACCCGGTTATTGCCGAAACATTCATCTGGCAATTGCTGAACAATTTTAGAATGATAATATGAGGGATTTCCCTCAAAAACCGCGTTGATTGCTTCGGTATAAATTTGCAGGAGCCCTTTGATAACTTCGAAACCAGCCATTTCTATTTCTACCACTGTGGGTGAATTGTAAATCTTACTGGCGCTTATTTTAATAATTCTTTTCACCAGTAATTTAAGTTCCGACCGGTCTATTAGTGGTTCATCGAACTCTCCATTAAGTATTTCTTTTTCGTGTGCAACAAAAATCCCGGACAACGAATAAATCAGGTTATTGATGGCCAGGGCACGCAGGTAGCTGACTTTTTCTTTTTCAGCGCCTATTTGGCCGTATCTTTTAAGGTCAAAATACTTCCCACTCATGGGGACCATTAATTCTTCAAATAATTCGAAAGGAATAATTCCAAGTCCGTAGCCATCTTCAAAATCTATAATGGTATAGCAAATATCATCGGCAGCTTCTACTAAAAATGCAAGTGGGTGCCGCGACCATTTGAGGTCACCAATTGTTTCGGAATTTGATATTAAACCCACTTCTTTTGCTATAGGTGCGAACATTTCTTTTTCGGACTGGAAAAAACCGTATTTTTTTCCACTTGCTTTTTTATCGGCTGACTTTGGATAACTTTCTTTAGGATATTTAGAGAAAGCGGCAAGGGTTGCATAAGTCAGGCGGGCACCTCCGGCAATTCCGGAAACACTATTGGTAAGTAAGCGGAAACCGTGCGCATTTCCCTCAAAATTTGAAAGGTCGCTCCATTGTTTTTCGTTAAGCCTGGATTGGTATTTTGCCCCACCTCCATATTTAAAGAATTCGCTGATGGCTTTTTCGCCGGCATGACCAAAAGGAGGGTTGCCAATATCGTGGGCAAGTGCTGCCGCTGCAACAATAGCCCCGAAATGCAATGGATCGATACCATTTTTAATTAGTTCGGGAGATTGGTTTAAAATTGCTTCCCCAACCAGTTTGCCCAATGAGCGGCCTACGCTCGAAACTTCGAGGCTGTGTGTTAAACGGTTGTGCACAAAAGCATCTTCTGGAAGTGGTATAACCTGTGTTTTATTTTGCAAGCGGCGAAAACTTTCTAAAAAGATTACCCGGTCGATATCCCTTTCGAATGCGGAACGGATTGCATCTTTGTCGTGTTGTTGGGTTTTTGTACCGTACCTGTTTGGGGATAATAGTTTTTGCCACTGCATAGCCGCGCTTATTTTTTTTAACAAAGATAAAGTAAAGCTATTGAAAAGCAGGTTTTTTTATTTTGGGATATTTTTCCCGAATAGGGAAAAATCTTTGAACTTATGGGTTGTTTAATCAGCACAAAAACAATGAATTACAAATAGGGCAGGGGATTTGCAATAGGCGGTTTTTTTATCGAATATGATTGAAGGGCAAATTAAGCACGTAAGCAAAGCGATTAAAATTAATAAACAAGAGCTTGAACGGATTAGCGTAAGGTTAGCTGGTAATAATCGTTCGATTAAGTTACTAATACAGACGAATGCCAACATAGAAAGCAACATAGAAAGCAACATAGAAATTAAGGATCTTTTGAAGTTTAATCGCTTTCTGTTTCAAAAACAACGCGAGAAGCAAGCGCAAAAACAAAACCTGGAGGATGCGTTTAAATCGTTATTATTATCAGAAGCAGATCAGGAACATGAATGGATTGAAATGGAGAAGCGGATGGAGTGTTTTAGAATGACCGTTAACAAATCCATCCCGTTTAATGGAAACCATCCTTACTTTGACGACCAATCATTTAAATTGGAGTTAATAGCTGAATTCGAAAGCCGTGAAGATTTTGAGGCTTGTTCTGAGTTGGCAGGGATGGTGTAGTTAAATAATTAACACACCCCTAACGCCTCTCAAGAGGGGAATCACTCTCGCTTTAAGAAATTTATGTAAAAAAACTTAAAAGATTGTTAAAGTCGAAATTATAAAATAACCGATAAATGAAAAGTCCACTCTTGAGAGGGGATTTAGGGGTGTGTTTCGTCAAGCTTTTAGCCGTATTTTTACAAAAAAAACCGATGCTCCATTCAAAACTTACCCATCCAAAAACCATTGCAGTAATTGGGGGTTCAAATAATGTCCATAAGCCCGGTGGCAAGCTAGTCGAAAATCTTATAAAAGGAAATTTTCCCGGCGAATTGTTTGTTGTAAACCCAAAGGAATCAACGGTTCAGGGAATTACTTGTTATAAATCAATCGCTGAACTGCCAGAGGTTGATTTGGCCATTCTGGCCATCCCCGCAAAGTACTGTCCGGATACGGTGAAATATTTGAGTGACGAACGAAACACACGTGGATTTATTATTATTTCGGCCGGATTCAGTGAGGGCGACGATGAAGGAAAAGCCATTGAAGAAAGTATTGCAGCGCAGGTCGAAAAGGTGGGTGGTTCGTTGATCGGTCCAAATTGTATCGGGGTTATCAATCAACAGTATCGGGGGGTATTTACCACGCCTGTTCCAACCCCCGATAAGCATGGCGCTGATTTGATTTCGGGTTCCGGTGCAACGGCTGTTTTTATTATGGAAACAGGATTGGTAATGGGCCTGCATTTTAACGAGGTATATTCTGTAGGAAATTCGGCACAGGTTGGGGTAGAGGATGTGCTGGAACACATGGATGAGACCTTTGATCCGGAAAACAGTTCGAAAACCAAATTGCTGTATATCGAAAACATCCAGAAGCCCGATAAACTCTTGAAACATGCTGCCTCTTTGATTAAAAAAGGATGTCGCATTGCCGCGATTAAGGCGGGTTCGAGCGAAGCCGGTATACGAGCAGCATCATCGCATACTGGAGCGTTGGCAAGTTCAGATATCGCTGTTAGGGCTTTATTTAAAAAAGCCGGAATCGTGTATTGCAGCGGGAGGTTAGAACTGATTACGGTTGCTTCTATTTTTAATTATAAACCTTTAAAACAGAAAAATATCGCGGTAATTACACATGCCGGAGGGTCGGCGGTAATGCTGACTGATGCGCTCGAAAAAGGAGGATTGAAAGTGCCATCGCTCGAAGGGCCTAAAACCGATGATCTTTTAAGTTATTTACATCCGGGTTCTTCTGCTGCAAATCCTATTGATTTTCTGGCAACGGGCACAGCCGATCAACTCGGAATCATCATCGATTATTGCGAATATAAATTTGATGAAATCGATGGTATGGTGGTTGTTTTCGGAAGCCCCGGACTGTTTAATGTCGAAAACGTTTACAAAGTGCTGAATGTGAAGATGGATATTTGTTCAAAACCGATTTACCCTGTGTTGCCATCGCTGATTAATGCCCAAAAAGAAATCGGGTATATGCTTTCTAAAGGCAAGGTAAATTTTCCGGATGAAGTGTTGTTGGGTACGGCATTGGCAGAGGTTTATCATACCCCATTTCCATCGGATTTGGAACCCGAACCGGCTAAAATAGACCAGAAAGCAATCTCCTCAATTCTAAAAAAATATAAAAAGGATGAATATCTACATTCGTTAGATGCTTTTGCTGTGCTCGATGCTTGCTCAATCGCCAATGCATCGCCTTATGTGATTAAAAGCCCGGAAGAAATAGATCAACTGGCCGAAAAGTTCCCTTGTCCCTGGGTATTAAAAGTTTCGGGACCGGTTCATAAAACCGATGTGCAGGGCGTAACATTAAATGTAAACACCCGTGAATTTGCTAAAAGCGAAGTAAAACGAATGATGAGGATCAAAGATGCAGATGGCGTGATAGTACAGCCGATGGTCAAAGGGTTTGAACTGTTTGCCGGTGCGGTTTACGAAGAACGAATCGGGCATTTAGTATTGGTCGGGCTCGGTGGGATTTATATCGAGATTATAAAAGATGTTCGCGCGGCGTTGGCGCCATTTGATGGAGCGGTAGCATTAAAAATGATCAGGCGATTGGCTTCCTATCCTTTGATTAAAGGAACACGTGGGCAAAAAGGAACGGACGAAAATCAATTGGCTGATACCCTTGTCAGGCTGTCGTCGTTGATTCAACTCTTCCCCGAAATAAAAGAGGTGGATTTGAATCCGCTTATTGCGAGTGAAAAAAGAATTACTTGTGTGGATGTGAGGATAAGGGTTTGATTATGCTCAGGAAATCCGAAAGTCAGTAATTTCATCTTTTTTAATCCGCATTTTTACCTATTTGTTTTCTTTAACTTTTTAAGTAGATTAGCTTTTCAATGATCGACATCAGAAGATTAAAATATATCAAAAGCCATAACGAAAACGAAGTCTTGCGTTTTGTAGCAGATTACATTTTGCGAAAAACACAACGCGACTATACCGAGTTTTATCGTTACCAGTATTCTTCCGACTGGAAAGAACTGGATACTTATCTTTATGATGTAGAAAACGGATCAAATCCCAAGGATATTGAAGCCGCCCGAAAATTAATCGGCGAAGTGGTCGATACCTACGATATGGAAGAGGATGTAATCAGTTTTGAAAAAGAATTGCTCAACCACTGGCATGGAGGTTATTAAGCTATTAGCTATT
>Ga0164313_10002558_pt1 | contig 16255 bp, 12 predicted proteins | sample GuaBasSedimGuay4_FD_113735 | JGI IMG/M metagenome (GOLD analysis project Ga0164313, IMG submission 113735) | Subseafloor sediment microbial communities from Guaymas Basin, Gulf of California, Mexico - Guay4, Core 4569-4, 0-3 cm | ecosystem: Environmental > Aquatic > Marine > Hydrothermal vents... | reverse complement strand
GGCGGCGAGGCAGGCCATGGCGGCGGCGGCGAGGCGGGCAGGCGTGGTCATGGCGGGGGGGATCCTACCACCGCCGCAGGGACTCCCATGGTGGGGGGCGCCCGTGTACCGTGGGCGCGCTCGCTCCGCTCCTGCGCGCCACCCCGGCCCGGCGGTCGCCCTGACCCCGGCCCGGCACCGGCGCTCGCCCTCCCCGCCCATCGGCCGGCTCCATGCGACACGTCGTCTTTGTCGTCCCCTTCGTCTTCGAGACCTCGCTGCGGTTCCTGCGCGGCGCGCTGAGCCTGCCGGACACGGCGGTGACGCTGCTGAGCCAGTCGCCGCTGGAGCAGTTTGAGCCCGAAGTGCGGCAGCGGCTCTGCAGCCACTGGCAGGTGGCCGACGCGCTCGATGGCGAGCAGCTGGCCCAGGCCGTGCGCGGCATCGAGCTCCAGACGGGGCGCCGGGTAGAGCGCCTGGTGGGCGTGCTCGAACAGCTGCAGGAGCCCATGGCCGAAGCTCGCGCCGCCCTGGGCCTGCCGGGGCTCGGACGCCAGGCCGCGCGCTGGTTGCGCGACAAGTCCGAGATGAAGGACCGCCTGCGCGCCTGCGGTCTGCCCTGCGCACGCTCGGTCCTGGCCAGCGACGCGGCCGAGGCCCGCGCCGCGCTCAAGCACACGGGCCTGCCGGTGGTGGTCAAGCCGCCCGCCGGCGCCGGCGCCCAAGGCACCTGGCGTCTGGATGACGCGGCCCAGCTCGAGCAGCTGCTGGCCGTCTCGCCACCCACGCCCGCCAAGCCCCTGCTGGTCGAGGAGTTCATCCAGGGAGAGGAGCACTCCTTTGATGCGGTGGTCATGGACGGTCGCACGGTCTGGCACAGCATCAGCCGCTACGCGCCCTCGCCGCTGGAGGTGCTGCGGAACGACTGGGTGCAGTGGACGGTGCTGCTGCCGCGCGAGATCGACGGTCCCGAGTACGCAGCCATCCGGGAGGCCGGCCCCGCCGCGCTGGCGGCCCTGGGCATGACCGAGGGCCTGGCGCACCTGGAGTGGTTCCGGCGGCAGGACGGCAGCGTGGCCATCAGCGAGGTGGGCGCGCGCCCGCCCGGCGCCCAGTTCACGACCCTGCTCTCGGCCGCCTACGACTGCGACATGTACGCGCGCTGGAGCCAGCTCGTGATTCACGATGTGTTCGACCCGCCGCCGCGACGCTATGCCGCCGGCGCCGCCTACCTGCGCGGCCAGGGTGGGGGCGCGGTCAAGGCCGTTCACGGCATGGGCCAGGTGCAGCAGGAGCTGGCCGACCTGATCGTCGACGTCAAGCTGCCGCGCCAGGGCCAGCGCCCGTCCAGCTCATACGAAGGCGAGGGATACGTCATCCTGCGCCACCCCGAGACGCAGCCTGTGGCCCAGGGCCTGGCGCGTCTGCTGCAACTCATCCGCGTGGAACTCGGCTCATGAACGTGCTCTTCCTGTCCCCCGGTTTTCCCGACGAGATGCCCAGGTTCGTGCAGGCCCTGGCCGAGTGCGGCGCGCGCGTGATCGGCGTGGGCGAGCACCACAAGGACTCGCTGCCCGAGCCCATGCGAGCGGCCATGGCGGCCTATCTGAAGGTCGACTCGATCATGAATGAGGGCGAGGTGATCGCGACGGTGCAGGCCGAGGTGGCCCGCGCCGGCGTGCGCATCGACCGGGTGGAGTCACTCTGGGAGCCGCTCATGCTGCTGGCCGCGCGCCTGCGTGAGGTGCTGGGCGTACCCGGCATGAGCGTCGATCAGACCCAGCCCTTCCGCGACAAGGGGGTCATGAAGCAGGTGCTCGACGCGGCCGGGATCCGCACGCCGCACCACGCGCGCGCTGCCAGCGGTGAGGAGATCCGCGCTGCCGCCGCGCGCATCGGCTACCCGCTGATCGTCAAGCCCATCGATGGCGCGGGCGCCGCCGATACCTACAGGGTGGATGGCCCCGAGCAGCTCGAGGACATCATCGGCGCCGTGACCCACGTGCCGGAGGTCAGCGTCGAGGAGTTCATCGAGGGCGAGGAGTTCACCTTCGACACCATCTGCGCCCGCGGCGAGGTGCTGTTCTACAACATCTGCTGGTACCGCCCACGCCCCCTGATCGCGCGCACCGTCGAGTGGATGGACAGCCAGACCATCTCGCTGCGCAACCCCGACGATGGGTTCGTCGCGGCCGGCAAGGCCATGGGCTTCGAGGTCATCAAGGCCCTCGGCTATCAAGACGGGTTCACCCACATGGAGTGGTTCCGCCTGCCCTCAGGCGAGGCCGTCTTCGGCGAGATCGCCGCCCGCCCGCCCGGCGCCTTCACGGTGGAGACCATGAGCTTCGCCGCTGACACCAACTGCTACTCGCGCTGGGCCGAGGCCATCTGCTTCGGCCAGTTCCGCGCCCAGGTTCAGCGCCGCTACAACTGCAGCTGCATCTTCAAGCGCGCGCGGGGGCAGGGCCGCATCTCCGCCGTGCACGGCCTCGACTCGTTCCTGACGCGCTTCGGCGAGCACGTGGTGCGCGTGGACCTGCTGCCCGTGGGTGCCCAGCGCCGCAACTGGAAGGCCACGCTGCTCTCGGACGGCCACGTCATGCTGCGCCACCCCGACCTGCAGGCCGCGCTGGAGATGTCCGACGCGTTTGGCAGCGACGTGCGCATGGACGCGGAGTAGGGGGCGGAGCCGGACGCGCCGCGAGCGGGCCGCTTCCTTCAGCTTCCGGAACCTGTCCCCGGGTCGTGCCAGGTGCCGGGGCGCGCGCGCGGGCGGACCCACTGCTTGAGCGCTTCGAGAGTGCCCTTGTTGGGGTCGAGGCGTCGGAAGCGGCGCAGCACGGTGCAGAAGCTGTCCCAGCCCCACCAGCCGATGAACAGCAGGGCGACCCAGCTCAGGTTGAGCCACCAGTACGCCAGACTGGCCCACAGGATGGTCCAGCCCAGGCTCTTGAGGGCCTGGGCCAGCAGCTCGGCGCGCACCAGGTGGGCGCCGTGACCCAGGCGCACGTCGCCGCTGTAGGTGTCGAGCTCGAGCTGCCCGTCGCCGGCGCCGAGCCGGGCGGCAAACGACGTCCCGCGCGGCTGACCCAGCTGCTCGATGTCGTTGAGCACCTTGCCCGAGAGGCTGCGCGCCTCCAGGGTGAGTGAGCAGGCCTGCTCGTCCAGCCCCAGCGCCAGGTCGCCGTCGTCGCTGTGCAGCACGCCCTGGCCGGAGGTCATCACCAGGCCCGCCACGGTCAGGCTGCCCTTGCGCGTGCTGATGCGGACATCGTCGGTCACCAGCCCCTCGACCAAGGCCCAGCCGTCGTCGCTGCGCTCGATCTCCAGGCGGCCGCGGTGGTCGCGTACGTGCACGTCGCCCTCGCCGGCCTCGATGCGCAGCGGGGCGCGCAGGCCGCCCACCTCGATGTCCGTCTCGTTGCCCGACACCGTCACCGGCAAGCCGGCGGGCAGGTGCAGCGTGCAGTCGTCGTTGGGCAGCTTCAGGCACAGGCCCGGCTTGCCCAGGCTCTCGACGCCGGCCCAGGGGCCGGAGGGCGACTCCACGCTCGAGACGAGCAGCTGCTTGAGCTTGCCCTCGCTGCGCAGGGCGATCTCGTCGCGGTTCCAGGCGCGGATGATGAGCTTGTCGTCCTTGGGACCGAGCACGCGCAGCCAGCCGGCGGGGCCGCCCCCCAGGCGCTTCTCGCTGCTGGCTTCGATCACCACGAGCTCTGCGGGCGGGCGCTGCACGGGCCGCTCGCCCAGCGCCCCGGACGCCCCGTGACCGGCGAGCACGCTGGTGCAGTCGGCGCCCAACGCGCCCGCCTGTTGGTAGCGCTGGTCGGGCTCGGCTGCCAGGGCCTTGAGCACCAGCGCGTCCGTGCCCTGGGGCACCTCGGTGATGCGTCCGGGCGGCGCAAAGTGCCCGGCCGGCAGCTTGGCGGTGAGCAGCTCGTACAGCACCACGCCCAATGCGTAGATGTCGGCGCGGTGGTCGACGCGCGCGCTGTGCTTCTGCTCCGGCGCCATGTAGTTGTAGGTGCCGATGACCATGCCGGTGTGCGTGAGCTCGCTGGGAGCCAGCTCGTCCTGCAGCACCGACGCCAGCCCGAAGTCGGCCACCTTGGGCCGCCCCGCGCGGTCGATCAGGATGTTCTCCGGCTTGATGTCACGGTGCACGATGCCCTCGTCGTGGGCGAACTGCAGCGCGTCGCAGACCTGACTCACCAGGGACAGCGCGCGTCGGACGGACACCGAGCCCTCGGCCATGAGCTGGCGCAGGTTGGGCCCGTCGACGTGCTCCATCACGAAGTAGTGCACGTCGCCCTGGCTGCCCATGTCGTGGATGGCCACGATGTGCGGGTGCTGCAGCCGGGCCAGGGCCCGCGCCTCGCGCTTGAAGCGCTGCACCAGCGAGCCGTCGCGACACAGATGCGGCGCCAGCACCTTGATGGCCACCGTGCGGTCGAGGTGGTGGTGGCGCGCGCGATACACGCGCCCCATGCCGCCCTGGCCGATGACCTCCTGCAGCTTGTACTGACCCAGCAGCGAGCCGGGCGGCAGGGGCGGGTCGTGAGGCGTGGGAGCGGGCGCGCCGGGGTCGCCGCGTCCGCCTCCGTCGTCGAGGCCCGCGCGCGCGCGCACGCCCGCCGCGATGGTGGCCGGGCCCGGGCCGCCGCCCAGGCCGAAGGTGGCGTGGCTCGCGGGTACCGGACCGGCCAGGCGCTGCATGCGGTCCTGCACCTCGAAGTAGCCGGCCAGCTCCTCGGCCAGCTCGGGGTGCGCGCGCAGCAAGGCGTCGCGGTCGGGGCTCTCGCCGCGGTCGACCTGGCTCAGGTAGTCGGCCAGCACGGCGTCGAAGCGCTGCTCGTGTCCAGGGGTGTCGCCCAGGCTCATGTGGTCTCCTCCAATGAAGAGAGGAGTTCCCGCAGCCGGCCCAGCCCGCGGTGCAGCAGCCCGGCCACGCTGGCCGGCGTGCGCTGCATGCGCTCGGCGATGTCCGCCAACGGCAGCCCTTGCCAGTAGCGCAGCACGACGGCTTGGCACTGCTCGTCGGGCAGCGCGGCCAGGCCGTCGGCGAGGCGCAACATGCGCTCCCCTCCCACGGCGATCTCGCTGGGCGTGGCGCCCGGGCCCGCCATCCACGACGGCGTGTCCAGCCCGGAACGACTGACGGCCGGCTCGAGCGGTTGCTCCTTTGCCACATCGCGCTTGCCCCGCCGCAGGTCACGCAGGGCGTTCTGCACGTTGTGGCCCAGGATGGCGCGCAACCAGCCAGCCAGCTGCGCCGGCGACTGCCCCGAGAAACGCTCGCGATCGCGGTGCGCCTCCAGCAGGGTCTGTTGCACGATGTCCGAGGCGTCGAGCCGCGTGGCCACCACCGGGTGCATCTGGGTCTTGGCCAACACGTGCAGCCAACTCCGATAGCGATCGATGGGGGGCAAGGGCTCGGCCGGCAGGGTCACGAAATCTCCTCTGACCTGATGGGCACCGTCCGGGCGCGACGTGTTCGCACAAAACCGGGGCGGGGCCGGATTGTGGCAGATGGGAGCGGCTGGGCGCGTGTTCGGCGGGCAGGTCGGGCGCCTCGGACGCAGCTCAGAGCCCGATGGTCAGTCTCAGCGCGGGCGTGAACGCAAAGCCGAACGGAGCGCCCGGGTCGGCCAGGGCCGTCTGGACGTGGGTGGTGGTGCCCAGCAGGACCACGTCGTTGGGGATGGCGACCGGTAGCAGCTCGCCTGCGGCCGCGATCACGAGTGGGATCAGGATCGTGGGTTCGGTCAGCAGGGTGCCACCGAAGGACGTGTCGATCAGGGCGTACTCGGTGGACGCGACGATCATGCCGGTGGTGGGCACGCCCGACGTGTTGCCGATGCCGATGCTGATGCTGGAGCCGAGGGCCGGGGCCGCGCTGGATGTCATCTGGGGGGTGGCGCCGCCCGTGCCCGGGTACCCGCCGCCGAAGCTGCTCCAGCCCGCCAGTCGTGTGACGCGCACGCGAGCCAGGTTGCTGTCGGCCTTGCCGTCCCAGGCCGACCAGGAGAAGGAGTCGAGTCCGGCGAAGCCCGGGTCGGGGATGTACGTGGCGACGTTGCCCGACAACCCGACGCGGCCGTGGGCGGGCTGGGTCACGATGCGATAGCTCAGCGCTGAGCCGTTGGGGTCGCTGGCCAGCAGCGTGTGTGCGACGGGCTGAGCGGCCACGCTGATGCTGCCGCCTTGCGCCGTGGGCTTGGCGTTGGTGCTGGGGTTGCTGCTGGCGGGTCCGTTGTGGCAGGCGTAGCAGGAGATCTGCTCGCCGTCGAAGAAGCTCTTGGTGCCGAAGTCGTCGGTGAAGAAGTTGCGCTCGGCCTGGGCGCGACTCAGCACGGTCCCGCGGTAGTCGGCGCCGTGGCAGGCGCGGCACTGGCCCATGTGCTCGTCGCCCAGCTGTTCGTGGTCCTTGACCCACTGGTCGCCCACGGGGTGCATGCCGTGGGGGCCGCCCGTGATGGTGACGGGCTGCCCGACGTGGCACGCATCGCACTCCACCAGCATGCCCGAGTGACCCTGGATGTTGCTGGGCGCGATGTTGTCGTTGGGATGGGCGGCGGGGTACTCGGCGTGGGTGCTGCCGTGGCAGGCCGAGCACTGCAGCCCGCCGTGTCCCTCGCTGAAGCGGTAGAGTGAGAATCCGGCCGCCGGCGCGTCGACGTCGGTGGCAAACGTGTCGTTGACTGCCAGGCGCAGGCTGCCGTCCGGCTCAAAGGCGTCCAGGTAGCGGATCTGGCCGTTGTTCTGCATGGCCGTGCCGGTGTGGCAAGCCTGGCAGGTGGGCTGCTCGAGCCAGCCCACGCGGCGCGGGTCGCCCACCGCGCTCATGCCGGCGTGGCAGTTCTGGCACTGCATGGACAGCTCGCCGTCGGAGGCCACGGCCGCGCCCATGGCCCCGCGCAGGCAGCGCGTCTCGCTGCCCGGGTGGCAGCGGTAGCAGGCCGAGCGGTTGTCGGCGCTCTGCAGCGTCATCCCGTTGGTGGGGTCGATCACGTCGGCGTGGAAGGCGTGCACCGCCGAGGTCAGCGAGGAGATATCCGGCAGGCCGGTCCCCGGCAGGGCGTTGCTCAGGTGGCAGCTGGCGCACAGCACCGGGCGCTGATCCTGTTTGACGCTGGCGTAGAGGCCCGCGGGGTTGAACGCCAGCGCGGCCAGGGCGGCGTCGTAGGTCGGCGTGCCCAGCTTCTGCTCGTCGTGCAGGCGCAGGATGTTCAGGCGATAGTCGCGCTCGGCCTTGCGCTCGTAGACCCAGCCCGCGGCGGGCATGGCGTCGGCCTGGCTGCCGGAGGCGTGACACGCGCGACAGTCCATCTCCGACGACACCGGCAGCACCGGGGAGCTGCTCGCGAGCTCCACGCCGCTGCCGTTGCGCGCCACGATCTTCATCAGCGGGTAGGTGCGCACGTGACCGTCGTCATCCGTGGGCACCAGCGGGATGCCGGTGGCGACCCAGGCGTTGTACTCAGGATCGAAGGCCATGGCCTGGGGCGTGTTGTCGGGCCCCGGCATGTCGAAACCGAAGAGCCCGGTGTCGGGTTCGCTCGACGCACCGAACAGCGCCGGCGCCCAGTTCCAGTAGCTGGTCTTGCCGGCCGAGCTGGCGTTGATCGAACCCGACGGATCGCTGAGCGCCTCGTAGGTCAGCGTGAAGCCCGACTCGGAGTCGATCAGATGGCCCGCCGGATCGATCAGCTGAGCCCAGACCACGTTGAACGGCGGCAGGATCGAGAAGACCGAGTAGTCGCTGTCCATGCAGTGCATGCCCAGGTCGTTCCAGGCGATCAGCCGATGGCCCGGCGCCGGAGGTGGGGTCTGGGACCAGAGGGTCGTGGCGAGCGTGAGAGAGATCAGACTGGTCAACGCGAGCTGTTTCATGCCGACTCCAGAGGTGCCTGTGGAGGGCGCCCGTGCAGTGAGGTCAGGGCGCGGGTGCAGGTCTCTGAGTGCTGTGGCTCGCCAGCACAGGGACACCGGGCCGGCGAGCTGTCCGACAATTAACTCAGATGATCGCAGGTGGCAGTATGCGCCCCGCGGGCGGCAGCGTGGGGTGACAAGTCCGCCATCTGGGCTCAGGCCGCTCTTGGGCCGTGCTGGCGGCATCTGGACGCTCGCGGCGGCCTCCGGTTACGTTGCCGCGCTCGCCCGTGTCCGCGCCTCCAACGCGCCCGGGCGAACTCGACCCGACCCTTGGCCCGGAGCCCACGCACACGTGGCACACCCGTCCTACGAAGATCGCAAGCAGGTGGCCGCGGCCAACCGGGCCTTCTATCGGGCCTTCGAGACCTTCGATGTGGGCGCCATGGCGGCGGTCTGGTTGGACGACCCCACCGTGCGCTGCGTGCACCCGGGCGGTGAGCTGCTGGTGGGGCACTCGCTCGTGCTGGCGTCGTGGAGGTCGATCTTCGAGAGCACGACCGCCATCCGCTTCGAGCTGGCCGACCTGGCGGTGGATGTCCAGGGCGACATGGCCTGGGCCACCTGCGTGGAGCGCATGGGCGATCCGGGCGACCCCGAGGACATCAGCGAGGCCGCCGCCACCAACGCGTTCTTGCGCGACGACGACGGCGGCTGGCGTCTGGTGCTGCACCACGCCTCACCGATCACGCGCCGCTTCACGCGGCGGAGCTAGCTCCGGCTCTCTACCGGCTCGCGCTGCGAGCTGCCCGGGCGTCCTCTCGCGACGACATGCGCGGTCGGACCGACTGCCGCGTTGCGCGGCTCAGTGCTCGTGTCCGCCCTCGCCGTGGACGTGGCCGTGCTCGAGCTCCTCGGTGGTGGCGTCGCGGACCTCGATCACCTTGACCTCGAAGTTCAGCGCCACGCCGGCCAGGGGGTGGTTGGCGTCGATGTGGATGTCGTCGCCGTCCACGCCGATGACGGTGACGAGGTGCACGCCGTCTTCGCTCTCCGCTTCGAGCTGCATGCCCACGACGATCTCCGCGCCCTCGGGCATGTCGTCGCGCGAGACGCTGTGGATGGCCTCGTCGTCGCGCTCGCCGTAGGCGTCCGCGGGGGCGATGTGCACCTTCAGCTCGTCGCCCGCGGCCTTGCCGTCGAGTTGGGTCTCCAGGCCTGGGATCAAGCTCTCGGTGCCGTGGATGTAGGCCAGGGGGTCGCCGCCCTCGGATGTGTCGAGCACCTCACCGGCGTCGTTGGTGAGGGTGTAGTCGATCAGGGCGACGGCGTTCTTGGCGATGTTCATGGGGGCTCCCGTGTGCGTCTCAGGGGGGTGCGCGGTCCCGGGGCTCTGCCCGGATCGGCTGGACGAGCGGAGAGTATGGCCATGGGGCCGGGGAATGCCAGCCAGGAGGGGGCCATGCTCACAGGCGCCAGCTCCAAGTGGGAACAGCACACGGCGCATCGAAGCCAACAGATCGGCAATTCAAGTGGGTTTCGAAGGCACGGGGCCCGAAGTCGATCATCCGTCGCTGCGATCAGCAGCGAAGGACCACCGGCGTCTTGCGTGGCGCGCACACCGGTGACATGTGGCCACAGACGGCGCGTCGCCGACCTCTCAGCCCTGAGTCGTTCGGCTGTTCAAGCGCCGGCGCCTCAGCCCAGGTTGCGCTTCTGGATGGTCAGCGTCGGGTCCCAGCGCAGGTTGGCGAACAGGTCGTCCTGGTAGAGCAGGTCGTAGGTCAGGTCGGAGTCATCCGGGACGGTCGCCGCGTTGAACTTGATGACCCAGCTGCGCCGGCCGTTGCTGAAGCCCGGATTCTGGAAGTATGGCGGATCGAACGTCGTGCGCTTGCAGGCGTCGGTGTAGAAGGTCACGCCGGTGAGCGCGAGGTTCTCGTCGCTCCCCACGGGCAGGTTGCTCGTCAGCGCCCACTCCACCGCGCTGTACGTCGAGCGCACGCTGTCGATCTCGTCGCAGCTGTTGGTGACCACGGGCTCGGCGGTGCGGTCGCCGTTGGGGAACTCGATGTTGACTGTGATCGTCAAGGCACCCGGGTAGCTCATCTGCCAGTCCTCCTCAATGGTGTGGAATGGCAGGCACGCGAACACGCGGCGCTCGTCCCCTCGGATCTCTGCCCAGCCCAGCCCTGCCCTGGAGCGCGGCCTGATCGTCGGCGAGGTTTGCGGATCGCGCAAGCTCGTCTCGCGCATGCGCTTGCGCTCAGTCGCCGGAGGCGGCAGTCCGTTGATGCCTGTGGCTGAGTAGCGGTCCGGTCAGCCTGGCGGCGTATGCTCGCCCTTCTCACCTCGGACGTTGCGACATGAGCAGCCTGCTCCTCACGCTTCTCGGTCTCGTGGCGGCCAGCGTGGTTCAGCCTGCGGTCACGCGAGCCGCTGCCCCTGCTGACCCGCCGGCCCTTGTGGTCGTGCTGGTGGTGGACGGCCTCTCGTCGGCGCTGCTGGAGCGGGCGCAGCCGCTGTTCAGCGAGGGGGGCTTCCGGCGGCTGTTCCGGGAGGGCGCCCATGCGGCCCGGGCGTTGCTGCCCCACAGCGTCACCAGTCGCGCCCCGGGGCGGGCGGCGATCGCCACGGGCATGCTGCCAGGACGGGCGGGAGTCCCGGGCGATCTGTGGTTCGACCGCGCCGGGCGTCAGAGCGTGCTGGCGGTGAGCGATGCGCGCGCAACGACGGTGGGGAGCGACCCGCGGATCGATGTGCGCGGGCGCTCGGCGGGCCAGCTCGAGTTGCCCACCCTTGGGGCCGCCTTCAGGCAGCGCTTCGGGCCGGGCTGCGTGGTGCAGGCGTTGGGTTGGCGCGCCGAGGTGTTGCTGCTGGCGGGCCCCACGGCCGACGGCGCCTTCTGGATCGACGGCTCGACGGGCACCTGGGTCGGTTCGAGCCGGCATGTCTCGCGATTGCCCCCGTGGCTCGTCGAACTCAACGAGCAGGGTGGCCTCGCTGTGCATCGGGGCCAGATCTGGGAGCGCCTGTTCGACGAGGAGACGGGGCGCTCCCATGCCGGACCAGACGACGACGCGCGGGAGCAGCCCCGGGCCGGGGGGACGACGTTCCCCTATGGCGTGCCCGAGTGGAGCGAGTCGGCCAAGCGGCTGCGCCTGGCGGTGCAGGGCACACCCTTCGCCGACCGCAGCGTGCTGGGCGCCGTGGACGCCGCCTTGCGCGTGCAGGGTGGCGCGGGGCTCGGGCGGGATGACGTGCCCGACCTGCTGCTGGTGGCGCTGGACGCCCTGGCTGATGCGGGCGCCGACTACGGCCCCGAGAGCCAGGAGGCCCTGGACCTGGTCCTGCGCGTGGACCTGGCGCTGGGTGAGCTGCTGGGGCTGCTCGATGAGCGCGTGGGCAGCGGGCGCTGGAGCCTGGCGCTCTGCGCCGGCCAGGGCATGCCGGCCAGGCCGGACGCGGGGACGGGCTCCCTGGTGGGCGCGCTCGACATGCTCGTGCCGGCCGAGCGCCTGCTGCGGGAGGCCCATCCCCAGCACGTGGTCAGCGACGGTCGCGCCTTCACCCTGGGCCTGGCCGGGCCCTGGCTGCACCTCTCCCACGAGGTCGCACGTCGCGCCGGCAGCGAGCCCGCCGTCGCGGCGCGGCTGGTCGCCGACGGCTTGCAGCAGCTCCCCGCGGTGTCGCGGGCGCTCACTCGCGCCGACCTGCTGGCGTCCGAGGGCGGGCTGTTGGCCCAGTGGGGGCGCGAGCTACACGCCGAGCGCAGCGGTGACGTGCTGCTGTTGCTCGAGCCGGGCGCCGTCTTCAATACGCAGTCGGGCAGGGCTTTCGCCGGGGACCGGATCGAGGAGCGCCGCGTGCCGCTCGCCTTCCTGGGCCAGGGCATCGCTCCCGGCTGTTTGCCTGCGGACACCTCGATCCTGGACCTGGCGCCGACCCTCGCGGCGCTGGTCGGCGCGCCGCTGACCAAGAGCGACGGCAGGGCTTTGCAGGGGGCGCTGGTGGACGACAGCTAGCCGCGCAGCTCAGGGTGTGATCGACTTGATCGCGTTGGAGGCCTGGGCGCCGGCGGGCGCGCCGGCGTCGGGTAGCCACGCCTGCCAGAACAACTCGGTTCCCGCGGCCATGCCCGGGGGCCAGGTGTCCGCCAGATGCAGCTCGCCCGCGCCATCCGTGCCGAGGGTGAACAGCAGGTCCGGCGTGGGCACGAGCACGCCCTGCCTGAACGGCTCCGCGAGCAGGTCGAACCCCAGGAACAGGAACACGGGAGTGGACTCCACGGCTCCCGTGAGGTCGAGGGCCACCGGGCTGCCGCTGGTGAGTTGGCCGCTCCCGCGCAGCTGAGGGATGCCTGTGGTGCCGGCCAGCCCCGCGCCGAGCAGCCAGAAGGTCTGGTCGGCGTAGCGCGTCTCGAAGAAGGTCATCATCCCGCTGGCTGCGTGTTCGAGGATGTGGCAGTGCGCCAGCCAGCCGCCCGAGTCGTTCGCGCTGGGGTCGAGGCCCTCGGCGCGCACGAGTCCCTCGCGCCCGGTGTCGTCGAACTTCACGTAGGCGCGCAGGATCGTGCGCGACGTCCCGGGGGGCTCGCCGAGACGCGCCGGCACCCGGACGGTGTCCTTGCGCTCGAGCACCTCGACGGGCACGACGATGTTGTTCGCGGGCACGACGTCGTCCTGGTACTCGATCTCGAAGGGCTCGAAGAAGAATCCGTGGGTGTGGAACGGGTGGTCCATGTGACTCAGGTTCACGACCTCCCAGATCCACGTCTCGCCCACCAGCACATCGCGCGCGTCGAGGCTGGTGAGCTGGGCGAACGGGATCGGCTGTCCGGGGGCCTTCAGCTGGATGAACATCCCGACGTCGCCGCTCGGCGGCAGGGGCGGGGGCGTGTGGCCCATGTGCAGGGTCATCGTGCCGACCACCTCGTTGGGGTCGAGCTCTTCGATGTCACTCAGCAGTGCCGGAGGTTCATACAGCGGCCCGCCGCCGAGCGGGCCGGAGACCTCGACGAGCAGCAGCGGAGTGGACGGCGCGGTGCCGTCGCTGAGCAGGTCGCCCAGCACGATGTTGCCAGTGCGCGGGTCGAAGGCCGCGCTATGCGAGCCCTTGTGCCAGTCGTAGTTGGACACGAGCTGGGTGCCGCCGTCGTTCGCGAAGGGCTCCCAGACGACATCGGCCCGCTCGCCGTTGGTGAGGAAGATGCCCTCGTTCGGGTCGGCGCTGCCGCCGTGCTCGTAGCTGCCGCCGCGATCGGGTGCGTCCGTCGAGCTGACGTACGGCTGGGGCTCCAGCGGATGCTCGAGCAGGCCGCCGTCGCCGCCGATGCGCCAGATGGTCTGGTCGCCGTCCCAGCCCATGCGGAAGAAGCGCGAGTTGGCCACGTTCACGATGCGCCAGCGCTCGGGCACGCCGTTGGTGACGGGCAGGCTCACGGGCGCGGGGACGCCGTTGACGAGCAGCACCTCGCCCAGGCGTCCGTTGAGGATCGTGGTGACCTTCTCGAGCGGGTCGCTGGGGATCGCTGGTGCGATCTGGCCGGACTCGTCGAGCTGCACGTCGTCGAGTATCAGAATGCGTTCGCTGGTGGGCAGGCCCAGCGCGGCGTCCGTCACGGGGTCGTGCACCAGCAGCGCGCCGTAGAGCCCCTTCTCGACCTGCACGTCGGTGCGGACGTGCGGGTGGTACCAGAACAGGCTCGCGTCGAGCAGCGTGAACTCGTAGGTGAAGGTGCCGCCGTTCGCCGCCACCGGGCGCTGCGCGATGTGGCTGCCGTCCATGATCGCGGGGGTCTCGACCCCGTGCCAGTGGACCGTCGTCTCCTCGGACAGGTTGTTCGTGAAGTGCACGATGAGCGTGTCGCCCAGGTTGGCTTCGATGGTCGGTCCGGGGATGCTGCCGTTGTAGGCGAACACGGACGTGGCCACGCCCTCGACGTACTCGATGTCGGCTTCGGCCGCCTCGAGGAACACCTCGACGATGGTCGGGTCAGGGTTGACGTCCGCGGCCACGGGCGGCTCGACGAACGGGCTGAGCTGGGCTGACGCCGCCGACGCACACACAGCCAGCGCGAGCATGGGGAGCAGCGGCCAGATTCGAGTCACGGTGGTCTGCATCGATCCAACTCCAGCGGCCGTGGGTCCGTCTTGCGAAGCGCCCCCCAGACGAGAGAGGAGGCGCGCTTCCGTTCATGAGTCTACCCGACGACTCCACGGGCCGAGGAGGTGTCGAGGGAGCCGGAGCGCGTGCCGCCGCCGGAGCGGGCGTTCCAGCTCGGGGAGGCCTGGTGCGCGTCCGGTTCCGTGGGGCAGCGCCCTACGAGCTGACGGCTCGCAGCACCTGCGCCAGCAGCGGCTCCAGCACCTCGGCCAGCTGCGCGTGTCCATCTGCGTTGGGGTGGAGCATGTCGCCCAGCATCAGCTCGGGATGCATGCCCACGCGGCGCATGAAGCCCGGAACGAAGTCCAGCTCGAGCTCGTGGGCCAGCTGCTCGTACATGTCGGAGAACGACGTGGTGTAGGCCTGCCCGTAGTTGGGCGGCAGCAGCATGCCCAGCAGCACGGGGCGGGCGCCGGCCGCGCGCACCCGCTGCACGATGGCGGCCAGGTTGGCCTTGATGTCGTCCACGGGCTTGCCGCGCAGGCCGTCGTTGCCGCCCAGCTCGATGATCACGACGTCGGGCTTGCTCTTGAGCACCCAGTCGATTCGGCGCAGGCCGCCGGCGCTAGTGTCGCCCGACACGCCGGCCAGCACGAGCTCGAAGGGCAGCTCGCGCGCGGCCAGCAGGCGCTGCACCACGGCGGGGAAGCCCACGTCCTGGGGCAGGTGCAGGCCGGCGGTGATGGAGTCGCCCAGGAACGCCACCTTGGGCGCGCCAGCCGGAATGACCGGCGCGGGTACGGCGGGTGCCAGCGCGCGCGGCGGGCCGCGGTCGAGCAGCTGCTCCGAGCTGCGGTCCTCGGCGGCGGCCGGGCCGCAGGCTGCGAGCAGCGCAGCGGCCAGGGCCAGTGCGCAGGGGCGGGAGAGCCAGGATGTCATGGGGACCATGGTAGCGCGGGGGGCGCCATGTGCTGCCTTGCGGAGCAGGCCGCCCGCTGGAGCGGGAGCCCCTACTCGATCCAGAAGTTGGTCTCGTCGCTCCAGGCGGTGGGGCAATCCAGCCGGTCCGGACAGAAGGCGCGCACCCTCCAGATGTACTCGTAACCCGAGTGGAACTCCGCCTCGTATTCGGTGGTCAAGGCGCCCGCGAGGTCGACGACCAGGTAGCAGTAGCCCTCGAGATCGCCCGGATCGAACTGCTGGAGCGTTAGACCCTGCGAGCCGTTCGCGTAGTAATCCGCGAAGCACCAGTCGCCGTAGATCTCGTCTGCCCTGCCATCAAAGTCATCTCTGTTCCAGCCGGTGACACGGACTTCCAGCAAGTAGGCGTGATGCCAATCGGGCGTCTCCGTGAGGGACGCCCACTTGAGTGTGCGCCACTGCTTCTCGCCCGCGGCGCTGCCGCTGGCCCCATTCGCCGGCGAGAGGAGCTTCGGTGCCGTGCCCCACCACTGCGGGTTGGTCGGGCACTCACACAGATTGAAGTAGTCCTGGGGGCCCTGCAGGAGCAAGGAGACCTCGGGAGCGCCGCATGCCAGCAGCAGATCGGGCCCGTCCATGCGGATCGACCTGGGCTCACTGGGCTCGCTGTCGTCGTCGTCGCCAGATGGGATGGTCTCGTCCCCGAGCACGTCCCCAAGATCGGGGAGGTCGATGTCGAGGTCGCCGATGTCGGTCACATACTCGAGCTCGAAGTGATACTCCAGGAACTGCGCCCAGGGCCAGTTCGGCGGGCTCGGCCACGCATGTTTGAGGCGCAGCTTGCCCTGTCGAGGCAGCGTGGTCTCGACCCAGAGCCCGTTCTCAATGGTCTGGACCACCGGCGTCTCGGAACCACTGTCCGTCACCCCCTCGTACGGGGACTTCGTGTGCCAGACCAGGGCCGCCTTCGTCACGATCGCGTCGGCCTGCAGCACCATGGAGACCGAGGTAGGGCAGCCCTGCTCGTCGAACGCCGGGCCCACGCTGCCATTGAAGAACGAGGAGTGGATCACGCGGTGGCCGGGCGGTGCATCCTCCTGGGGGGCGTCCGCCCACGGCGAGCCCCAGAAATACAGCGCAGACAAAACCGCAACCGCCAGCGTGAACAACACCATCAGGCTGCCCTTCATGCTCTCCTCCCTTCACGGAGTCGCTGGCTCGCCCCCCGTCGTACGGCGCGCCCTGCTTCCAGAGCATACGCTTCGCCGTAGGCTCGGGAGGCCGCCTCGCGCTCTTGAACCGGGCGTTCCGCCGCCCGGAAGCAGCGCCGCTTGGCTCATCCCGCTGCCCGCGGGCCTTGCTAGCCTGGGGTACCGAG
>Ga0164313_10002557_pt1 | contig 16256 bp, 11 predicted proteins | sample GuaBasSedimGuay4_FD_113735 | JGI IMG/M metagenome (GOLD analysis project Ga0164313, IMG submission 113735) | Subseafloor sediment microbial communities from Guaymas Basin, Gulf of California, Mexico - Guay4, Core 4569-4, 0-3 cm | ecosystem: Environmental > Aquatic > Marine > Hydrothermal vents... | reverse complement strand
GACGAAAAAGTAGCCGATGCCACCCAGCACGGCCAAGCCGATGATGATGAACAGAATCTCCATCGAATTCCTCCGGCGTGTCGCCGTACGAAAGCTCGGAAGCGGCAGCCTCCGAGGCGGCGCCACCATAGGGCGCAGCCGACCGTGCCGTCAACGCGTAGGGGACACTCAGCTCCGGCCGCGGGTCGAGCCCTCGCGGCGCCTCTCCTCGGCCCCGGCCCGGACCTCGAGGACATCCGCCTCCGAGGGCCCCTGCTTCGAGTAGAATCCCTCGTCGACCTTGGCGGTGAGGTGCTCGAGATCGCCTGTCCCCCCCGGTTTTGCCTGCTGATCCGGGCCTTCTTGGTCGTGGGCGAGGACCTCGCGATTGGTCCACACCTCCCACAGCCGGGAGGAGGGGATGAGGGCGAGGGCGATTCGCCGGTACGGAGCCAAGATCTGCTCCCGGAGACTCTCGAGGCGTACGGTGATCGCGCTCCATTCACCCCGGTGCGGTGAGGAGACGATCGTTTCTTCGGCGCTGTAGCCGCGAGCACTCACCCGGAGGAGATGCTCCCCCGGTGGCACGCCATCGACCCGGAACGCGCCGTCTTCTCCAGTGCTGGCGCGGAGCTCTCCGAGGGTCACGAGGGCCCCTCGAATCGGCGATTTGCGTGTCCTATCGACCACCCGGCCAGCGATCGCGGGATCTGCGGGGCGGCGACTCGACCGGAGGGAGGGCGCGATGCCCTTCGGGGCCGGGGCCGCCGGCGGGGGGATCACGGTGAGACGTCGTGGTGCCCGGCGGGCGATGATCGCGAGGGCGAAGAGGGAGATCGTGAGGGGGAGGGCCGCCCACAGCCAAGTGCCCCGGCCCGTCCCGCCCACGGTGACCGTGAGGGGGGCCGATTCCGAGCCCTCCCGGCCCAAGGTCTCGCTCTCGAACCGGGCGATGAGGCGCACCGGGCCCCCCGCCTCGTTGTCTGGACCCCCGTGGCCCTCGAGGCGAACCTCGGCCCGGTAGGTTCCGTCGGCGTCCGTGAGGACCGTCGCCAGGTGCTCTTCTCGTAGGTCGTCTCCCGAATCAGCGCGGGCGAAGAGCCCGATCGCCCGGTCCCCGAGGGGCCCCTGGCTATCCCCGAGGTCGCCCGTGAGGACTACCGGCTCGCCGAGCTCCACCGCGCCGGTGGCGCTATTGAGGGAGAGCTCGGTAGCCCGAAAGCGAACCACCGGCACTTCGGTCTGGGCCCGGGCCCTGGTGCCGTCCGCCTGGGACATCGCCTTGACGCGTCCCGCACCCGGCTCTCCGAGGTCTCGGGAGGCGACCTCGAAGCGAACTCTACCCTCTGCGTTGCTGCTTCCGGCGGCGAGGGGGCGGTCGAGCTCGTCGACTAGCTCGATCGTAATTCCATCGACATTCAACAGAGATATGGCTTGAACTTCGATCTCCTGAAGGTCTTGGTCGAGGTCCAGGCGCCCACCATTGGGTACCGCCACCCGGAGCCGAACGTCGGCCCGGTCCAGGTCGACGCTGCGGGATACCTGGGCCCGTTCGTGACCTCGATCTCCGTTGTAGGTGGCGCGCAGCTCATGGTCTCCGCGGCCAACCTCCACCTCGACCCTGAATGCACCGTCAGGGTCGGTCTGCACCGTACGGCGGAGGAGGGTCCGGCGGGGGGCCATCGAATCGAGGCGCAGGTGGATCGGTTGGCCGGCGAGGGCGAAGCCCAGATCGTCTCGCAGCGCGCCCAGCAGCACCAGGCGATTCGGCATTCGCTCGGTACGCAGCTCGATGCGGGTTTCGGCCCTGACGAGGACCGTTGGCTGTGCCGCTACTGGGGCGGCACAGCTGATTGCGATGACGGCGGTGAGCCACGACCACAGGTGAGTCACCGTCCCACCCTGCGCGCACCCATCGACTGAAGCAAGGCATCGGTGAAAGGGCACATCGTCGTTGTCAGAACCGGTCCCTTTACGCGATACTCGGGCCCACCTCCCGGCCGCGTGAAGAGAATGCGTCCTCGGCCGTCGAAGTCCATCGAGCGGTCGGCGTGATTTTCGGGTTGGGAGGCCAGACAGGGAAAATGAGCGGTCCTGGGAAGCGGTGGGCGCCTTTGCTGGCGCTAGTGATGGCATTGTCCGCGGTGGGCGCACCGAGGGTGGCGTCCGCCGACGCCCGTACTGACTACCTCGTACGGCTCATTCGCACGTCGACCGCCTTCCGGGTTCGGGCTCAGGCTGCCCTGTCCCTCGGCAGGATCGAAGGCGACCCGGCGGTCGTTCGTGTTCTCTCGCAGACCCTCGGTGACGAGCACCCGGCGGTCCGGGCGGCTGCGGCGGCCTCCCTCGAACAGCTTCGCGACCCCGCGGCCCTCCCGGCCCTGCGCAACGCCGCCCGAGATAGAGAGGCCTCGGTGCGTTCGAGCGTGCAGCGAGCGATCCGGGTTCTCGAGCGTCTCGCCCGATCTGCGCCGCGGACGACTCCGGTGCCCGGCCCGGGCTCCAATTCTGGCCCGGCTCGTTACTATGTCGGGGTCGGCATGCCCGGTACGACCATCCAGGTTTCACGCGCATCTCTGGCCAGTGCCCGGCAGTTCATCGAGGCTCGGGTTCAATCCATCCCCGGCGTGATCGTGGCGCCCCAGCGCGAAGCAAATGGAGCAGCTCGACGGGTCCTGCGCACCCGGCGCCTCACCGGCTACTACTTGGACTCGTCGATCGTGCGCATCGAGGACCGAAACGGCGGCACCCGGGCTGTGGTGTCGATCATCGTCAATACGTATCCCGGCCGGGACATGCGAGTGATGCTCCAGGGCGCGGCGACGGTTCAGGGGTCGAGTGGCGCCACCGCCGAGCGACAGGCGATCGAGGGGGCGCTCACCGGGGCGCTTCGGCGACTTCCCCAGGCATTCGCCGCCGGTGACGCCCGGGACGGGCGCTGACCGTGCGGGTATTGGACACCAGCCCCGCCGTACCACTACGATCCATCGAGCCTTATTACGTTTGCGAGGGAGCCTAGCCATGTCGGCCGACGCCGAGACCATGCCGAAAGAGACTGCCGGCCCGCCCAAGCGGCGACTGCGAAACTTCCTCCTCAACCCGCGCTTTCAGCTGAAGTACACCGGGATGGTGGTTGGGGTGACCGTCATCGTGGCTTCGGCCCTCGGCTTCCAAGCGTACGACTACTCCCGAAGCATGTCGGAGATGCTGGCCGCCAACGACATGATGTCGGCCCTCGACGACGCCGCCGCGGAGCTCATCATCGAAGAGTCGGCGGCCAAGGACCTAGAGGTCCTCCTCAGCATCATCGGCGGCATCTGCGTCCTCGCCCTCGCCCTCGGGGTCACGGGGATCGTCGTGACCCACAAGCTGGTCGGGCCGACCTACAAGATGAAGCGGCTCATCGGCGAGATCGCGGACGGTCGGCTCCGGCTGAGCGGTCGGTTGCGTAAGGGCGACGAGCTCCTCGACCTCTACATCGCTCTCGAACGCATGGTCGAATCTTTACGGGCGACCCAGCAGGAAGAGATCGATCTCCTCGACGTCGCGATCCAGAAGTCCCGCGATGCGGGAACCCCCGAAGACGCCCTCCAGGACATCGTCGAAGTCCGAGAGCGTATGGCCTCGACGCTGGAGTAACGTCTCTTGCCTCTATGCGCATGGGCGTCGGCCGGGGTTGCACCCGCCGACGCCTCTTTCGTTTAATGCCCCCGAGCTCGGGCGAGTGCGGCTTCGGAGCCCGCGCTAGAACGCTCGTTCGTAGTACTCGAGCTCGTGGCTTCCGTCGGCATCGAAGGTGACCGCAGCGGCGTCGAAGCGGAGCTCCCGGGTCCCTCGGCGGTTGCTTCGCAGCCACTCGGCGGTCGCCCGCCTGATGCGCGCGATCTTCTTTCGGTCGATGGTCGCGACGGGAGAGCCGAAGGCCCGGCTCGTTCGCGAGCGGACCTCGCATACGATGAGGAGAGCCCCCTTCTGCGCGATGATGTCGAGCTCGAGGCGTCCTACACGGACATTGCGCGCGACGATCGTGTAGCCGTCGTCAGCGAGGTGCTGGGCAACGAGCTCTTCGCCTTTGCGGCCGGTGGCGGCTCGGTCGCCGAACGCCGTCACGGCTCGGCGTTGAAGGTCCCGTCCTTGACGCAGTAGCTACCCTGAATGCCGAGTCCCGCGCCGGGCTGGTTGATGACCTCGACGCAGGCGAAGCCCTCGGTGCAGTCGCAGAGGGAAGCGCTCGACTCAGGCGGCGCGTCGCAACGGCAGGTGCAGTACACCCGGGCGTCGGTTTCGTCTCGGCTCGCGCAGTCGGGGTTGGCGATCAGGTCTGCGTCGGTCCGGCAGGTCGTGGTCCCGTCCGTGCCGCCGAAGGGGATGCCGTCGAGCTGGTAGACCATGCAGACGCGGGTACGGCACTGGACCGAGCTCGTCTCGAGGTAGGCCTCAGAGCCGACGAAGCCGCCCATGGGAATGCTCTCCGGAATGCACGGGTCCCCAATGCCGGGGGCCGTGCAGCCAGCAAAGACCGTGAGGGCGGCCAGGATCCACATCGTCGAGGCGAGCATTCTGTTCATCGAGGCCATGTCTCCGTCAATTGCGCCAGGAAAGTATGTGATGCCAGGAAAGATGCCCTGGGGCCAATGACTCGTGCGGTCCGGGGTCAGTGGGACTCATGCGTTCTCCCTACCTCACTCCGAGTGCGGAGGGACCCTACTCAGGGGCCGAGGAGGGTGTCAAGCACCAGAAGCGGTGCCGGGGAAGGTCCTGAAACTCCTTGACAATTGGAATCTCTCATTCTTATGATCAGCGCCCGTCAGGGGTCTAAGTTGGCGTTTTTGTTAGGCTTTTGATGTTTGCGTAGGTCGCTGGGGATGTGGGGTTTGCCTCTCCCGGCGGCTGTGGTTCGGCCCGAAGCGGCAGCGGGATCGTGTTTAGGAGCTTCGCTATGTGCAGAAATCGACTGGTGACCTGGGCCGTACTGGCCTCTCTCCAAGCCTGTCTATTGGGGCTGGCCTCGGTCGGCACCGCAGGCGCCCAGGACATGGAGTTCTCCGTAGAGGAGACGGGGCAGCCGCCGGCGCCGCCGGCCGAAGGTCCGCCCTCCGAGGCCCTGGCCAATGCCCTCCGGCTTTACCAGCAGGAGCGCTACCAGGAGGCGTCGGTCCAGTTCCAACGCGTCGTCGAAGGGGAGACCCAGGACGCGCCGGCAAACGTCCAGAAGGCTCAGTTCTTCCTGGGTAAGTCGCTCTATCACCTGCGCTTTTATCAGTCGGCTCTCGCCATCTTCGACGAGATCGGCCAGGCCGCCCAGTCTCATCTCTACTTCGCCCAGACCCTCCAGTGGCTGGCCCAGTTGGCGTCTCAGCTGCCCGAGTCCGCGGGCATCATCGAGAAGATCGGCCGCTACGGGGTCGAGGAGCTCGAGCAGTTCAATACAGCCGAGAGCGCCGAACTCTACGGTCACCTGCTCTACCTGATGGGTCGCTACAAGTACGGCCAGGGGGAGTTCGAGGAAGCGATCCAGCTCTTCGGTCGCGTGGCGACGGACTCTCAGTTTCACGTCCAGTCCAAGTTCTTCGAAGGCATCAGCTACGTGCGCATGCGCCGCGCCCAGCCGGCGATTCGTTCATTCCGCTCGATCATCGAGGGCATCGAGGGCGGCAGCTCCAGCGGGGTCGAAGACAAGCAGCGCATGCTCAATCTCGCCCGGATCTCCCTGGCGCGGGTCTACTACACGGCGGCCAACCGCTCCGACCCCGAGACCGGCGAGCGCATCGTCGACGGCCGCCTCCTCGGCAACGCGGTAGAGATGTGGAACCGCGTCGACCAGGGCAGCGAGTACTGGCTCGATTCGCTCTTCGAAGAGAGCTGGGCCTTCTTCCTCGCGGACGAGTACGCCCGAGCCCTCGGCAACATTCACACGATCTACTCTCCGTACTTCACGGACGCGTACTACCCCGAGGCCCTCGTCCTCAAGGCCGTGACCTTCTTCGTCAACTGCCAGGTGGACAACGCGGGGGCGATGGTCAGCCGCTTCCACGAGAACTTCGACCCGGTCCAGCAGGAGCTCAACTCGTTCCTGGAATCCAACCAGGACAACAACCAGTTCTACGAGTTCCTCCAGCAGGTCCGGGCTGGGCAGGCAAACCTCAGCCCCCGGATCCGCGGCATCGTTTCGAAGGCGCTCTCGGATCGCACGCTCCTGCGTCACCTCGAGTACGTGCGCGTCCTCGAAGGCGAAGAGGCGCGTCTCGGCCAGGCCCCCGCGGAGTTCAAGAACTCGTCCCTCGGGGCGCGTATTCTCCAGGATGTCGCGGTCGCGAAGTCCTTCGCCGTCGACATGGCCGGTGACCTCGCTCGTGGCCGCTACAGCCGCCTCATTGAGGAGCTCCAGGACCTGATGAACCAGATCGACACCGTCGACCTGGAGATCGCGACCTTCCAGCGCGGCACCCTCGAGCGCGAGGTGCAGGAGCAGATGACCGCCGCGGCCCGTTCCGGGGGCGGTGACGTCGAGGTCGATGAAGAGCACCAGGTATGGCCCTTCGACGGCGAGTACTGGCGCGATGAGCTCGGCTTCTATCGACAGCAGGTGACGAACCAGTGCGGAAGGTGATCGGGATGAACCGAATCGCGGGTCAGATTGCGTTTATTTGCACCTTTGCGGTTGCTCTCGCGGGGTTTGCGGGGGAGGCGACCGCGCAGCAGGGGCAGCGTGGAGCGTCGCGGTCTGCGGCGAACCGGGTTTGCATCTCTCCCACCGCCACGACGACCGTCGAGGAGTGTCCGGCGAACTCACCCCAGATGAGCAAACGGGGCGGGGGCGCCAGCGCTCCGGCTTCGCGGCTGCAGACTGCGGAGCGGCGCCAGGCCGAGAAGAAGCAGGGGCCGACGGGTCCCTCCATCGAGCTCGATGCCGCCGCACGGCGGAACCGCGACAGCGTCCAGACGCGCGCGTGGAACCTGCTCCAGCGCGAGACCCGGGTGCTCCAGCGCCTGGTTCGCAATACGCGGACGAATGACGCCCGGCGCCCCGACATCTTGCTGCGCCTCGCCGAGACGTACTTCGAGATGCAGACCGTGGTGAACGCCCGGGTGCGTTCCTTCGATGAGCCGATGTTCCGGGCCCGCCGGGCCAAGAACGCCTCGAAGGTGCGCCAGCTGGCCCAACGTCAGCGCCAGGCCACCCAGCAGCTGGCTACGATTCGCCAAGAGGCGATTCGAACCTACGCGACCCTGGTCCAGGACCACTCGGACTATCGACGCATGGACGAGGTCCTCTTCTCGCTGGCCTTCGGCCTCGAAGAGCTTCAGCAGCACGACCGGGCGCGGCAGGTCTATCACCGGCTCATCAAGGGCTTCCCCCAGAGCCGCTTCGTGCCCACGGCCTATCTGTCGTTTGCCGAATTCTATTTCACCGACGGTGACATGCGGGCGGCGAGCCAGTTCTACAACAAGGTCACCGAGTTCCCGCCCGAGCGAAACCCGGTCTACGGCTACGCGCTCTACAAGTCCGCGTGGGCTGCCTACAACGTCGAAAACTTCGAGGGGGCACTGCGCAAATTCGTCGAAGTCGTCGAGTTTGCGAACTCGAACCCGGACGCCCGGGACGCCGAGAACCTAGCTCGGCAGTCCAGACGCGAGATGGTCTTACCCTACGCGATGGTCGGGTCACCGAACCGCGCCCTCGAGTTCTTCAGACGATATACGCCAGACGAAGCATCGGCGATCGATACCTTCGAGAGCCTAGGAGAGCTGTATTTCGATACCGGGCAATGGCCGAATACGATCAGCGTCTATCAGAAGCTGATCTCCGAATCGCCGTCGTCTCACAAGATTTGCTATTGGCAGAGCCGAATCACCAACGCGATCGTCTCGAGCAGACCGAAGGCGGAACAGGTGCGTGAGCTCCAGCGCCTGATGGACATCTTCGAGCTCTACAACGGGCAGCAGCACCCGGCCGAAGACGTCACTCAGTGCAAACAGGAGGCCGCGTCGATCCTCGTCTCGCTGGCCACCGCGTGGCACCGAGAGTCGATCGGTACGGACACTCAGCCCGGTACGAACGACCGCCAGACGATGACCATGGCGAGTCAGCTCTACCGCATGGTCCTCGACAAGTTCCCGGACATGGAGCAGCTCGAGTTCCCCATGATCGACCGCCGGGATTGGCCGACGGAATACAAGATCTCCTACTACTACGCCGAGCTGGTGTGGAAGATGGAGGACTGGGGCCAGTGTGGTCCGGCCTTCGACCGGGTCGTCGAACTCAACCCGACCGGCGAGTACACGGCGGACGCGGCCTACGCCGCGGTGCTTTGCTACAACAACCTCTATCAGCAGCAGTATCAGGGCCGCGAGCGGCAGATACGCACTGACGACAACCGCAGACGGGGTAGGCGCGGGCGCCGCGGACGCCGCCAGGCCGAGCCGGAGCAGACCGATGCCGAGCGCCTCGCGCAGCGGGAGTTCACGCAGCTCGAGCAGGGCATGCTCGGGGCTTTCCGGCGATACGTCTGCTTCATCCCGGACAGTGAAGATCTGCCGACCATCAAGTACCGGCGGGCTCGTATCTTCTACGAGGCGAACCACTACGAAGAGGCCGCGCTGCTCTTCAAAGACATCGCCTACAACCACCGCGACAGTGAGTTGGCGGTCTACGCTGCCAACCTCTACCTCGACTCCCTCAACATCATGGGCAGCCAGCTCGAGCCGGCGCGGGTGTCATGCATCCGAGAAATCGGTAGCTCGATCGATCCTCTCTGGGGTCTCTACTGCAATACCGACGAGCGCCTGGACGACAACCAGGAGCTCTGTGAGGTCCTCGAGCGCCTGCGCTGTGGTGTCATGCGTAAGGAGGCGGAGGCGCTGCAGCAGAACGAAGAGTGGCGCGACGCGGCACGCACCTACGTCGGGATCTTCCGGCGCTTCGCGCGTCAGCCCGAGGCCTGCGAAGGCAGCTCCACGACTGGAAACTCCGGCATGGACGAGGTCCTCTGGAACGCCGCCATCAACTTCGAAGCGGCGCGGCTCCTCGGCCGAGCGATTCGAGTTCGAAAGGTCCTCATCCAGCAGTTCCCGGAGTCGGAGCTCTCGAAGCGCGCTCTCTATCTCGTCGGCGCGAACTATCACGCCCTCGCCATCTACGGACAGGCGGCGGATTACTACGAGCAGTTCGCTCGTCGCTTCCCAGGCGAAGACGGCAGCAGCTGCACGGACCAAGACCGCGAGCAAGGGACCTGCGCCATCGCCAACGAAGCGCTTCAGAACGCCGTGTTTTTCCGCCTGGGTCTCGGCGAGGAAGACAAGGCGATCGAAGATGCGCGGCTCTATGAGCGCAACTATCGGCGGAGGCTCCCCCGGGAGACTTCGCAGGTCATCTTCTCCCTCGGCACCATCTTCGAGCGTCAGGAGAACTGGCCTCGGGTCATCAGCCACTACACCGGCTTCCTGAGAAGCTATCGGCGCCAGGCGCTGCCCCACCAGATCATCAAGGCCAACGTGCAGATCGGGGCCGCTCACTGGACGACCGATAACCGCGACCGGGCCAAGGGTTTCTACCAGACGGCTATCCGGGCCTACGAAGGCGGCGCGGTTGATGCCATCAACGGCCTCAGCGACGTCAGCGACAGTGAGAAGGCCCTGTGGGTCTTCCAGGCCAAGGACGCGGCCTCCGAGGCCTACTTCCATCTCGCGGAGTTCAAGTTCGAGGAGTTCCGCCGGATTCGTTTCCCGAGCCTCCGCGGCTCGCCTTCCATGGACCGGGTCAACACCTGGGCCCAGGAAGACTTCCTGCCCTGGGTCAATCAGAAGCGGGAGGCGTTGATCGCCGCCGGCACCGAATACGGGAAAATCGCCGCCCTCGAGATTCCGCGCTGGGAGATCGCCGCCGCCACCCGCATCGGGGTCATGTGGCGGACCTTCGTGGACGAGTTCCGCGACGCGCCCATTCCCGAGGAGATCGAGAGCGACATGGAGCTCTTCGACATCTACACCGGGGCCCTCGACGAACAGTCCGAGCCCTTCCAACGGGAGGCGATCAGTAAGTTCGAGTTCTGCCTCATCACCGCGACCCGGGTTCGCTGGTTCAACGACTTCTCGCGCCAGTGTGAGACCGAGTTGAACGGGCTGAACCCGCAGGAGTATCCGCTCGCCGCGGAGCTCCGCGGCGAAGCGAACTACGTCAACAGCCACGCGGGCGATCCCCGCCCCGTCCTCGAACTCGGAGACGACGACGACGACGAGGAGGAAGAAGCCGAAGGCGGGGGCAACGAAGTCGCCGGTGGAGGTGACTCGTGAGTGAGCAGCGACCGGCCCGACAGGAGCGAGCGATGAAGCTACTGAGCATCACCATCCTCGGCGCATTCGCGGCAGCCACCTTTGGCTGCGGCGGTGGCTCGGCCTCCGGCAACGGCGAGGGTGTCACCGACGATCACGGGAACGTCATCACCACCGCCGGCGGCACGGCCGTCACCGAGGAGGCCCACAACCGGTGGCAGGCGGCGCTCGCCCGCTTTCAGCAGGTGGATGGCACCGGCGCCTGGAACTCCGAGAACTGCAGCGGCGTGATGGACGCCTTCGACGCGGCGGTCGACGCCCAGGGCGGCAGCTTCACGGAGGCCCTCTACATGGAGGGCGTCGTCGCGCAGCGCTGCGGTGACGATGACGAAGCGCGTTCGTTCTACAATCGCGCCCTCGAGTCGAACCAGACCTTCTGTAAGGCGCGGGCCGCCATCGGCACCATGCAGCTCACCGCGGGCCAGACTCAGGCGGCAGAGCAGACCTTCCGTCGGGCGCTGACCGACGACACGCGTTGCACCGAGGCGTACGTCAACATCGCGGTCATTCAGAGGCAGCGTGGCGGGGCGGACGTCCGCGAGGCGCTGAACAACCTGCGCCGCGCCTTGGCCATCGACGCCAACTACCTGCCCGCGTTCAACCAGATGGCGTTGCTCTACTTGGAGCTCTCGCGCGAGTCGGACAACATCCAGATGCTCGACCTGGCCGGCGTCGTGTGCCGCCAGGCCCAGCTCCTCGACGCGAACTACGCGCCCATCTACAACACCTGGGGCTTGATCAACATGCGCCAGGACAACCTCATCGAAGCGTTGCGCTTCTTCGAGCGGGCTGTCCGCCTCGACAACGACATGTTCTCTGCGCACATGAACTTCGGCGAGATCACCATCTCGTTCCGCGGCTACGAGGACGCCAAGACCTCGTTCACGCGGGCGACGGAGCTTCGTCCCAACGACTACGACGCGCACATCGGCCTCGGCGCTGCGCTCCGTGGCCTCCGGCAGATGCCGCTCGCGAAGGCGGAGTACGAGCGGGCCATCCAGATCGACGGCAACCGTCCGGAGGCGTACTTCAACCTGGGCCTGCTCTATCAGGACTACATGGACGGCACGGTGCCGCAGCTTCGCCAGGCCAAGACCTACTATGAGCAGTTCCTGGCGAAGGCGGGGTCCAACGAGCGCTACACCGAGACGAGGGAGAACCTGCAGCGGCGCTGCCGTCAACAGCGTTCTGGACGGGGGCGTAGCCGCCGTCGGTCGTCGGACTGTCGGCCCGGACGCCTGCAGAACATCAACACGGCGATCGAAGCGCTGACGGCTCAGGCGGACATGCTGCGATTGCAGCAACAACAGGAAGGCGGGGGTAACTGATTTGCCGGTCTGTCGACGTTCGAGGGAACTTCGCGTGAGCGCGAGTGTCCTAGAGAATGTCGACGGTTCCGCGGGGTCCGTTGACCCCAGTCATCCCTAGCGGTTAAGCTAATGCGCGGCCCCTTGTGGCTGGCTGGAGGAGTTTGATGATGAGGAAGGTGCTTTTTGCGTTCGTACTCGGAACCGCTGTTTTGTTCGTCACACCCGTCCTGGCTCAGGATTCGGGCGAGTCGACGACCTATGATTTCGAGGACGACTTGGTCACCGGTGACCTCGTTCGCCCGGACGGTGAGATGCTCAACGTTCGGCGTCGTGGCAGCCGCGCCTCGCTCATTCGCATCCGAGAGCATTTCATCCCGGAAATGCTCAAGTCCGTCGAGGACCTCTGAGGAAATTCTCGCTACCCCGCGAGTGTACGTAGGCCAGTCGGTCGTAACCGCGCCCCAAAGGGCCGCGGTCTGGAGGTGATGGTGTCGCAGGGCAATTCGAAGGTCACGATGACCTTCAAGATATACGAGGGAGAGGAGCTGATCCGTACGGAGACGCTTTCTCAGGACATCATCAAGGTAGGGAAGCTGCCTTCGAGCCATCTGCGCATCGACGACGACAACGTGTCGCGCATGCACGCAGTGATCGAGGTCACGGGGCCTGACGAGATCTTCATCATCGATCTCGGCTCGGCTTCCGGGACCATCGTCAATGGCAAGAAGGTCAACAAGTCCCAGCTTGCCAACGGTGACGAGATCAATCTCGGTGACGCGCGGGTGGTCGTCGAGATCACAGCCGGTGCCGAGGCCCCAGCCGAGGAAGCGACGGCGGTCGCCGCGCCCCCGGCGGGTGTGGCCGAGCCTCCTCCGGCGCCACCGGCGTCACCGGCAGCGATGCCGGATGCACCGCCGCCGGCACCGCCAGCGCCCCCGGCTCCCGTAGCCAATCCCTTTGCTGCGCCCGTTGGCGGCGTGGCGAATCCCTTCGCGGCACCCGTTGCCGCGGCAGTGGTGGCCACGGAGGTCCAGGACGGGGACGGCCAATACGGAATCGTCGCGAGCGGCCCTCCGGTTCGCCCCGATGAGGTCGAGACGGGCGCGCCTGCGGTCGAGGTCGTCGTGATGTGGGGCGACTCGAGCGTACTGCACGTCGAGGACATGTCGCCGCCGCGTTCTTTCTACGTCGGTGACGCCATCGACTCGAAGGGTGGGCTGTCAGGCATTCAGTACCTGGTGGGTGCGGAGGTCCTTGGGACCGAGCGTCTCCCGGTCGTGGTGGAAGCCGGCGGCGGCGTCGCTATCGTGATCCCCGATGGGGCGACCGGCGATGTCACGGTGGCTGGCCAGACCATGGCGCTTACGGATCTCACCTCGGGCGGCAAGACCCAGGCGTGCTCCGAGCTCGCCGGCGCGCAGCAGTATGCGCTGCCCCAGGGCGCCACTTCGCGGGTCGAATACAAGGGCTTCACCTTCATCGTCCGGCAGACGGCGGCGGGCAAGCGCGTTGGCGGCGGCGTCGCCATCGACTGGACGCCGGTGGCCTACATCAGCGGGTCCCTCGCGTTCTTCGCGTCGATCCTCATCATGTTCTACTTCCTGCCTCCTTCGAGCTCAGGGCTCAGCCTCGAGCTCCTCTCCCAAGACTCTCGTCTGGTCCAGTACCTGATGGAGCCGCCGGAGACGGAAGAAGAGGAGACGCCGGAGTGGCTCCAGGAGGACAACCAGGACGACTCCGAGGGCGGCAAGGGCAAGCGCCACAAGGGTGAAGAAGGTCAGATGGGCGAGAAGTCGTCCGAGAAGACCACGAACCGCTACGGCATCGAGGGTCCCGAAGACAACGAAGACCCCCACATGGCCCGCGAGGAAGCGCGAGAGCAAGCGCGGACCGCTGGTATTCTCGGCGTCCTGCAGCAGACGACCGGTGCTTGGAACTCTCCGACGTCGCCCTTCGGCCGGGACTCGGCCCTGGGCGCTGACCCGATGAGCGCCCTCGGTGCTCTCATGGGTGACCAGATCGGCTCGAACTTCGGCTTCGGCGGTCTCGGTCTGCGCGGCACCGGACGCGGCGGCGGTGGTACCGGTGAGGGCACCATCGGCCTCGGCAACCTCGGGACCATTGGTCACGGCGGCGGCGGCGGCTCGGGGTCGGGTTACGGCCGCGGTGCCGGCGGCTTCTCGGGCCGCAGTGCTCGGGTGCCACGCATTCGTCAGGGGGCCGCCGATGTTCGCGGTTCGCTGTCGAAGGAAGTCATTCGGCGCGTTATCCGCCGACACATCAACGAGGTCCGGTTCTGCTACGAGCAGGAGCTCAACCAGCGTCCCGACCTCGAAGGCCGCGTGACGATCTCGTTCATCATCTCGCCGACCGGGGCTGTTCAGTCCTCGGCGGTGGCCAACAGCACCATGGGCAACTCGACGGTCGAGTCGTGCATCGCTCAATCGGTGCGTCGATGGTCGTTCCCGGCGCCGGATGGCGGCGGCATCGTCGTCGTCAACTATCCGTTCATGCTCACCGCATCGGGCGGTTAGCGGGTAGGGGGATTCCCCACATCATCCGGCCGTGAGTTCGGATGGAAGACAGGCCGCTAGCACTCGCTGGCGGCCTGTTGTCGTTAACGAGAAGGCCACGCGAGGAGGGGACTCGTCGGTGTTGGCAACTTCGCTGAGTTTGCAGTTGTGGTCGAAGTCGGAACCTCGCTACTATCCGGCCGAATCTGTGCTGTTTGACCTGTTAGTGGGGAGACCTTCATGACGCGACTCCATGCGCCCTTGATCGGGGTGCTCGTGTTTCTCTTCTGTGTAGGAGGGGATTGTTCTCGGGCTCGAGTCGAGTCCATGAATCACATGAACGAGGGCGTCCATTATGCGCAGCAAAAGCGCTATATCGACGCCGTGGCTCAGCTCGAACGAGCTGCTGCAATCGATGGGACGAACGACCAGGCGATTTACAACCTGGCCCTCGTTCACATGGAAATGCAGAGCATGGAGCTCGCAAAAGACGACCTCCAGCGCGCCATCACCATCAACGGAGAGGTCGCCGGCTATCACGAGAAGCTCGGCACCGTCCTGATGGAGCTCGAGAAGTGGGACGAAGCGAAGACGGCTTTCGAGGCGGCGATCGCTGCCGACGAGAATCTCTTCAAGGCGTACTACAAGCTCGCCCAGTGCTACGAGCGCATGGACGACCAGCAGAACGCCCTGACCCAGTACTCGGCGTCCATCGAGCATGGCCCGCGTTTCCTCGAGGCCTACACCCAGCTCGGTCGCATGTACGCTGACCTCGCGTACCTCGGTGAGGCAGTGACCGTGCTCCAGAGCGCGCTCACGGTGGCGCAGAACGGTTCCGTCGAGGAGGCCCAGGTGCACCACATGCTCGGCACCGTCTACCAGCAGCAGCGCAACTTCGATGGCGCCGTCAATGAGTTCCGAGCTGCCCTCGAGATCGAGCCGGGCATGCGCGACGCGCTCTTCTCTCTCGGTTGGACTTACTCCCTCCAGGACGAACCGGACGAGGCACGGCGTTTCCTCAAGAAGTACGTCGATATTGCCGGAGACGATGCTCCGGCGCACTACATGAGAGCGGCCCAGGGCCGTCTCATGGAACTCAGCGAGAACTGATGCGCCGACACGTGTCCGCGGTGGCGGGCGCGTGTCGATCGCATGCGGGTTTCTTTCGGTTGTTTGGTCAAAAGCAGGAAGAGCGGGACGACACATATGGATTGGCGAGCGCGCATGGCGGAGCTTTCGGAGCTTGGAAGCTACCGATCGATCGACGAGCTACTGATTCAGGCCGCGTCCGAAGCGGACTCGGATGAGGACAAACTCGAGGCAATCTTGGCTCGGGCCGAGCTTCTCGAGGATACGTTCCTCCGTCGAGTCGAAGCGGCGAACCTGTTTCTACAGATTCTAGACATCGACCCCTCCCGAACCGACGCCCTTCGTCGGTCGCGCTTCATTCATCGATCGCTCGGCATGCTGCCGCAGGTCGCCCAATCGCTCGAGCGAGAGCTCGGGGTGACGGACGAGCCCGTGCTCGCCGCCGACATGCTGAATGAGCTCGGCGACGTCATGCAGGAGCTCGGCGAATACGATCGTGCCCGGGCATCCTATGCCAACGCGCTGAACCTCCAGCCCGCCAACGAGGCTGCTCAGGGCTCGATGGATGACCTCGAGGCCAACGAGGTCGAGGCCCAAGAGCGGATGATGACCCTCGCCCAAGAAGGGGCGGGCGGCGACGGCTTTGCGGCGATGAGCCAGCTGGTTCGTGCCGCACGGATAGCCAAGCGTCTTGGTGACGCGGGGCTCCGGGCGTTCCTCGAGGCGGCGCTCCGGGCGGTGCCGACCGCGGTCGAAGCCAACGCGATGATCGATTCGTGGTTCGCGTCGGCGGGAGACTTCGACGGCCTCCGCGACTTCCATCACCGCTTTGCGGACTCGCTGACTGACCCTGCCGAAAAGAGCCGCTGGGCGACCAACGCTGCGGCGCGGTGGCTGAACCGTTTCCAGGACCCCGATATTGCTGCGTCCTTGCTGGCGGTCGCCGCCGAAGCGGACCCGAACAACGTCGCTTCTCAGGTAGCCCTCGCCCTGCAGGAAGAGCTCGCCGGCGAAGAGCCCGTGGCTTCCCCCG
>Ga0164313_10002556_pt1 | contig 16257 bp, 13 predicted proteins | sample GuaBasSedimGuay4_FD_113735 | JGI IMG/M metagenome (GOLD analysis project Ga0164313, IMG submission 113735) | Subseafloor sediment microbial communities from Guaymas Basin, Gulf of California, Mexico - Guay4, Core 4569-4, 0-3 cm | ecosystem: Environmental > Aquatic > Marine > Hydrothermal vents... | reverse complement strand
GCAAGATTTGTCAGGCGTTCGACTGGCTGCCATTGGCTCCACTGTATCGCGTCGGGGTTTAACCAGAGAGCAACGGATGCCATGGCAGTAGTGGCGATGATGATTTTGAAAATCCATGCAGTCCAGCCATCCTGCGGGATAAATATGGCGTTATTGCGCAGGCCGTTATATAACAGCATGGCATTGATATATGCCGACAGGCTGGTTGCCAGCGCCAGCCCGACATGCGGCGCTTCATAGTCCAGCATCACCATGGGCACCACGAAGGCAATATTCATAAACATGTTACATACCATGGCTATAATGCCGATGCGTACCGGTGTGCGCGTGTCCTGTCGAGCGTAATAACCGGGTGCTAAAATTTTTATAATGATTAAGGCGGGCAGGCCCAGCATGTACGCCATTAAACTTAAGCTGGCAAAATAGGTGTCATTCGTGGTGAATTTTCCGTATTCAAAAAGCGAAGACAGAATAGGGCCGGCAAGAATAAATAAGCCAACCCCCGCCGGTATTGCTATTAATACAACCAGGCGTAATGCCCAGTTCAGCGTTTGATTAAACTCTTCTGCGGATGCCCGAGCGTGCTGTTGTGACAGCGTCGGCAATATCACCGTGGCAATCGCGATGCCTAATACGCCCAGAGGAAATTCCAGTAAGCGGTCAGAGTAATATAACCAGGTGACACTGCCGGTGACTAGAAATGAGGCGATTACGGTATCCAGCAGTAGATTAATCTGCGCCACTGATGAGCCGAAAATAGCGGGAATCATTAGTTTGATTATTTTTTTAACGCCTTCATGACCGCGTTTAAATTTTGGTATCGGCATCAAGCCTAATTTTATCAATGAGGGGAACTGAATCAGCAGCTGTGCTAAACCTGCAATAGCCACACCCCAGGCAAGCGCCATAAGCGGTTCATCAAAATAGGGTGCAAGAAAAAATGCAGATATTATCAGGCAGATATTTAACAGCACCGGGGTAAAGGCAGGCACAGCAAATTGCTGGAAACTGTTTAAAATGCCGCCGGCAAAGGCAACCAGCGCAATAAAAAAGATATAGGGGAAGGTGATGCGTAATAAGTCCGCAGTTAATTTAAGTTGCCCGGCATTATCGGCGAATCCGGGCGCGAACAGATAAACCAGTGCTGGAGCAAACACCATTCCCAGTACAGAAAGCAGTAAAAGAAAACTGCCAAGGGTGCCGGCAACATGATTAATCAGGTCTTTAAGGTCGGCCTTATCATGTTTTTCTTTGTATTCAGAAAGCACGGGCACAAACGCCAGTGAAAAAGCACCTTCAGCAAACAGGCGGCGCATAAAATTGGGTATTTTGAAAGCGACCAGAAAGGCATCAGTGCCGCCGGAAGCACCGAAAAGGGTGGCGAGCGTAATGTCGCGTAACAAACCGAAAACCCTCGATAGCAATGTCATTCCGCCTACGGTAAAGGTGGATCGCAGTAATTTTGTGCTCAGGGGAATCTCCCAATTTATTAATGGCGAAAGTTTACCTGTTGCCGACTATTTTCTAAACCCATGATTTGAGTTGTTTTTAGTGATTTTGCGCTAATTTTTATTGACAATCACCTGGAAAACGGGCAATCTACGCGCTCTTTTTATCCAGACGGTTTAGAACATTGGCAAACTCAGCATCATCAAAGAAACGCGCTAGACAGGCAGATATTCATCACTCACGTAATGTAGGTGTGCGCTCCATGATGCGTACATGCATTAAACGGGTTTATTATGCGGTAGAAGCCGGTGATAAAGCAGCGGCAGAAGCAGCATATAAAATAGCAGCACCTGTCATTGACCGTGTTGCTGGTAAAGGTCTGATTCATGCTAATAAGGCAGCGCGTCATAAAAGCCGCATGAACAGCAATATTCGTTCAATGGCGTAAGTTTTACCCGCTTTATTGGCGGCGCATTGAATTTGAGAGCCGGGCTGACGCTCTATCAATTGCTTATTGATAGAGCGTCAGCCCGGTTTTTTTTCGGCTAGCTTTTATAACCTGCTGGCCCCGCAAAGCAGGCGTCCTTCGCCGTTCGTTATTCGTTATTCGTAAAAGCAAAACCGCAGCCTGCCGCTGCAATACAAGGTTCTACGCTTTTAACGAATAACGAATAACGTCGCCTTTTGACCGGTTTTGCACTGTAATACTTTACAAAAGCACCAGGTTGTCGCGATGAATCAACTCTGCCTCATCCACATAACCCAGAATGCTTTCAAACGTCTCACTGCTCTTACCCTTAATTTTCTGACTCTCCCTGGCATCGTAATTAACCAGTCCACGGGCAATTTCTGTTCCCTCGCTGCTGATGCAGGAAACGACTTCGCCGCGTTGAAAATTACCTTCAACTTTGCTGACGCCAACAGCCAGCAGGCTTACGCCTGATTGCAGAATGGCGTTACTGGCGCCGGCATCGAGAGTGAGTTTGCCTGAAATCTTCAGCTGATTTGCCAACCATTGCTTACGTGCCGATATGGGCTCATTGTCAGCCGTCAGTAAGGTGCCGACCGTTTCTCCCTGTGCAATTTTCTGCAGAATATTTTCTTCCATGCCGGAAGCAATGATGGTGTTTGTGCCAGAACGTGTGGCACGCTGTGCGGCGGTAATTTTTGTTCGCATACCACCCTGGCCCAAAACGCCGCCTTCGCCAGCCATGGTTAATAAATCAGGGTTACAGGCATTTGATTCACTAATTAATTCAGCATCATTGTTATGACGAGGATCCTTATTAAATAAACCCTGCTGGTCTGTTAATAGAATAAGTGTATCGGCATCAACCAGGTTGCAGACTAGTGCGCCTAAGGTGTCGTTATCACCGAAGCGAATTTCATCTGTGGCTACGGTATCATTTTCATTGATGATAGCAATGGCGCCCAGTTCAAGCAGAGTTTTCAGTGTGCTACGGGCGTTCAGATAGCGCTGGCGGTTGCTTAAATCTTCATGAGTGAGCAATACCTGTGCGGTATGAATGTTGTGTTGTTTAAAGCAGCTTTCGAAGTTTTGAATCAGGCCCATTTGACCAAGGGCCGCTGCTGCCTGTAATTCGTGCAGGGCGTGAGGGCGTTGTGTCCAGCCAATGCGCACCATACCTTCGGCTACTGCACCTGAAGAGACCAGTAGAATTTCCTTGCCCGTTGCGCGTAGTTTCGCAATTTGCTCAGCCCACGAGGCAATGGCCTGGTGATTAAGGCCACGACCGTCATTGGTTATTAGCGCGCTGCCAATTTTTATCACCCAGCGAGTGGAGTTGGCAATGACCTTACGTGTAGCGACCTGGCGCGTCGTCATTCGTTTTGCTCTTTTATCTGCTCGCTCTTATCGGCCTGTTCCTGCTCTTGCTCCAGTTCCCGGTCTAGCTCAAGCTGTTGCATTATATCGAAAGCAAGTTTTTCTGTGCCTTGTTTAGTGATTGCGGAGATAGTGTATACCGGTCCTTGCCAGTTTAGCTGCCTGATAATTTCATCCTGTTTTATCTTCAGCGCGTCTTCATCTATCAGGTCTGTTTTGTTTAATATCAGCCAGCGGGGTTTATTCACCAGTTCGTGACTGTAGTTGTCCAGCTCGTTGATGATGGTCTCGGCCTGTTCGACTGGATCTGTGCCATCAAAAGGTGCAAGGTCAATAATGTGCAGTAACAAGCGGGTGCGTGAAAGGTGTTTTAAAAATTGTATACCCAGGCCGGCACCCTCCGATGCACCTTCAATAATGCCTGGAATGTCGGCAATAACAAAACTCTGGTTCATACCAACACGCACCACGCCTAAATTGGGGAACAGTGTGGTGAAAGGGTAATTGGCTACTTTAGGGCGTGCTGAGGACACCGAGCGAATGAAAGTTGATTTTCCAGCATTAGGCAGGCCAAGCAGGCCGACATCAGCAAGTACTTTTAATTCAAGGCGTAAATTGCGGCGTTCTCCCGATGAGCCGGGTGTGCATTTTCTTGGTGCCTGGTTAACCGAGCTTTTATAACGTGCGTTGCCAAGGCCATGAAATCCGCCTTGCGACACTTTGATTTTTTGATCGTTCTCGGTGATGTCGCCGATGAGCTCGTCGATGTCATCATCATAAATCAGGGTGCCGATAGGTACGGGGATATATAGGTCATCGCCGCCTTTACCTGTCATTTTTGCCCCGCCACCACGCATGCCTGATTCTGCTGTGTAGGTGCGAACGTGGCGAAAGTCGGCCAATGTGTTGATATCATGATCGCCGACAAGGTATACGCTGCCGCCGTTACCGCCATCACCGCCGTCAGGTCCGCCATACTGGATAAATTTTTCACGACGAAAGTGGACCACGCCGGTGCCGCCGTCGCCGGCTATAACATAGATGGTTGCTTCGTCGACAAAACGCATTTTTGTTCTCTATTATTTAATTGGTGATAGTTTAGCTTAAAAATCAGATGCTTAGGATTATTCGTCATTGCGAGGCACGAAGCAATCTTGTGACGGCTGCTCAGTTACTTAAAGAGATTGCTTCGTACCTCGCAATGACGCGGTTTATTGCGGCAGGCAAAGCTTCCGCTCCTCGACAATTGCTCCTGCATTGTCCTACTACCGTCCATCCATGTACATATGCTCACGCTCCTTACCTACTTCCCTGTAGGCAACAAAAAAGCCCCATGCGGGGCTTTTTTTAACCGCATTGGTTTAGTCGTCTTTAGCTTGCTGAAGCCGCACCAGCTTCTATGCTGATAGTTTTGCGGTTAAGTGGCCCGCGGGTTTCAAAAACCACGTTACCGTCTGCTTTTGCAAACAGGGTGTGGTCGCGACCCATGCCTACGTTAGTGCCAGCGTGGAATTTTGTGCCGCGTTGACGAACAAGAATGTTGCCTGCAATTACTGCCTGGCCACCGAATTTTTTAACGCCAAGTCGTTTGGATTGTGACTCGCGTCCGTTTCTGGTACTACCGGCTGCTTTTTTATGTGCCATTGTTCAGTGCTCCTGAGGTTACGCAGATGTGTTATGCAGAGATGGCGGTCACTTCGATTTCAGTGTAATACTGACGATGACCGGTTCTCTTTTGATGATGTTTACGACGTCTGAACTTCATGATTTCAACTTTTTTAGCGCGACCATGAGATTTAACTGTAGCAGTGACTTTGCCGCCATCAACAAAAGGCGTGCCGATGTTAATGTTGTCACCGTCAGCAATCATCAGTACTTTGTCGATTTCGACAGTTGCACCTTCTTCAGCGTCCAGTTTCTCAACGCGACATACATCGCCCTGAGCCAGTTTGTATTGTTTGCCACCAGTACTAATGACTGCGTACATGGGTGTTCTCCGAAATATCGTGACAGAAAGGGCGCGAATTATACGTTGTTGAGTGCGGCCTGACAAGCCTGAATGATGTGATTATAAGATAATAACGCGGGTTTATCGTTTTGTCGTCTTGCTGAATTGCTTGACCTGCGGCGGCTGACTACATAGGATTCGCATTCTTAATTATCATATGGCCAGTCACCGGGCGGTCAAGCGGATGTATTTTGACTGAAGTAACAACTAAACAAGCAGGACAAAGACTGAGTTTTGATGACGTTTTACAGCGTTGTCAGCCTGATATGCAGGCGGTGGACCAGGTTATCCATCAGCGTTTACGTTCAGATGTCGCGCTGATTAATCAGTTGAGTCATTATATTGTGAACTCCGGTGGCAAGCGTTTGCGGCCGCTGCTCGCTGTGCTTTCAGCCAAAGTATTTAATTACCAGGGCGACTTGCATCACTTGCTGGCTGCTATCATCGAATTTATCCATACCGCCACCCTGCTGCACGATGACGTAGTGGATGAGTCCGGTTTACGTCGTGGTAATGAAACCGCCAATGCCCTGTTTGGTAATGCGGCGAGTGTTCTGGTTGGCGACTTTCTCTACTCGCGTGCCTTTGAAATGATGGTGGAGGTCGATGATATGCGGGTAATGCAGATTCTGGCCACTACCACCAATGTGATTGCCGAAGGAGAGGTCATGCAACTGATGAATGTGCATGATGCCGACACCAGCGAAGAGAAATACATGGAGGTTATTTACTGTAAAACTGCCCGCTTATTTGAAGCGGCATCACAACTGGGCGCTATATTGTGTAACCGTGATGAAAAAGAGGAACATGCGATGGCGACTTATGGTCGTTATTTGGGTACTGCATTTCAATTGATCGATGATGTCATGGATTACAGCTCAAATAGTGAAGAAATGGGCAAGAATGTGGGTGATGACCTGGCAGAAGGCAAACCGACATTACCGTTAATATATGCCATGCAGAAAGGTTCGGCTGAGCAGGTTGCACTGATTAAGTCGGCCATTGAAAAAGGCGGTTACGATAAAATTAACCAGGTGCAGGCGATTATTCAACAAACAGGCGCTTTGACGTACACAGAAGAAATGGCGCAGAAACAGGCGCAACTGGCCATCGATGCGCTTGCCAGTTTGCCCGATTCGGAATATAAAACACTGCTGGAAAATATTGCGCGTTTATCCGTGCATCGAAGTCACTAAGAAACTAAAAGCGTTTTAGTCCACAGATGAACGCAAATGAACACAGATAACTCAAAAATCAAAAAGAAAAAGCTTTTATTTGCGTTCATTTGCGTTCATCTGTGGATTAAATAAAGTTTTTTATTCGCGTTTTATGCGGCTGATCTTGTTTTTAGCGTTTTGAGTCTAAAATCTTGATAGAATACGCTTCAAATTAATTGTAGATTGGCAGAAACAGGTTATATTTGTGACAAAAGGTAGTTTATACGTAATTTCCGCAGCATCTGGCGCAGGCAAAACCACTCTGGTCAGTGCAATGTTGCAACAGGTTTCAGATGTAGAGGTTTCAGTGTCACATACCACGCGGGTCCCTCGCGAAGGCGAAGTGGATGGTGTGAACTACTACTTTGTCGATAAGGATAAATTTGAAGAAATGGTGGAGGCGGGTGAATTTTTTGAGTCTGCCTCGGTATTTGGTAATATGTACGGTACCTCGCGGCAGCATATTCAGCAGCAACTGCTCAAGGGAAAAGATGTTATCCTTGAGATTGACTGGCAGGGTGCGCGACAAATCAGGCGGTTGATGACTGACTGTAAATCTATATACATAACGCCGCCGTCAATCACCGCTTTGCGAGAACGTTTAACCGGGCGAGGTCAGGATGATGAAGCGGTTATTAATAAGCGTATGCGAGAAGCGGTTAGTGAAATGTCGCATTATGTTGAATTTGAGTACCTGGTTATTAATGATGACTTTGATGAGGCGAGAGATAACCTGGTCGCTATAATTAAAAGTAATCGCATGTTAATTGAGCATCAACAACAAAAGCATGCAGAATTGCTGGCAGAACTTTTAAGCACAGCTGATTAATTCTGCATACAATTGATCAGTTTTTACAAATTAAAGATAAACAGTAATTACTTGGGATAGCCCCTGAAATTCGTCAGTTCAAGGCGAAAAATGTGAGTTTACACGTGGCAGATAATTGCTCCTGCATTATCTGCACTTCCCGCATCCATGTGGGTCGTAAATAACCATTTTTTAACGCTGTAATGGCGGATTTCAGGGGTTGTCTGAGTGATTACATAAACTTATAGACTATTTGGAGAGTAAACTATGGCACGCCTAACAGTAGAAGATTGCCTTGATAACGTAGAAAATCGATTTGACCTGGTGCTGGTTGCTGCGCAACGAGCTCGTCAACTGGCAATGGGTGCAGAGGCATTAGTACCGGAAGACAATGATAAGCCAACGGTGATAGCATTACGTGAGATTGCAGAAAATTTAATTAATAGAGAAATTTTAGACGCGCCGGAAGAAACAGCGATGGATGATATCGAAGCGATGATTGAAGGCGATTTATCTGTAGAGCTTGAGAGCAGCCTTAAGGAAAGTCTTAAAGACAATCTGTAATTATCGGGCAGCTTGCTGACTGTTTGTTGAATTCAATAACGGGCATATCAAACACACCTAAGGTGTGTTTGATATGCCCGTTTTTTTGCCAGGTGATTATTTGCTATACAATAATTCACTATAAATTGTTAAATTAACTCGAATATTTCACAGTAACGCTGCAAATTTAACTTAACAGCATGATTGTTATAAGAAATAGCGTTATATTAGAAGGACGAACTGACACATTATCGATTGTGAAAAAAACATGCGCCAACAAATGTATTGCTGTGAAATATCCGGGTTAAAAAATGACAGACCTTAACTTGAACAATGAAGAAGGACCGGAAGCAGAAGAGCGTTTTTTAATTTCTGATCTTTGTGATTTGATTTCGCAGTATATGGATCAGGAGCAGGTAAAAGAAGTTTATAACGCCTATCTTTTTGGTGCCCAGGCACATGAAGGTCAGCTTCGCGTTTCAGGCGAGCCCTATATCTACCACCCCATTGCTGTTGCGCGTATTCTTGCGCAAATGCACATGGATGTTAAAAGCATTGTTGCTTCCATTTTGCACGATGTTTTAGAAGACACCCCGGCTACCAGAAAATTGATTGAACGTGAATTTGGCCAGGACGTTGCGCATCTAGTTGATGGTGTTAGCAAGCTGACGCATATCAAATTTAAAAATAAGATAGAACAGCAGGCAGAAAACATACAAAAAGTCCTGCTGGCCATGGCGAAAGATATTCGCGTCATAATGATCAAACTGGCAGATCGATTGCATAATATGCGGACACTGGGCGCGCTGAAACCGGAAAAACGTCGCCGTATTGCGCAGGAAACCCTGGAAATTTATATTCCTATTGCTAATCGCCTGGGTATATATACCATTCGTCATGAGCTGCAAAATCTTGTTTTTAAGGCAATTCATCCAATACGCTATCGTGTGTTGGAGCATGCAGTAAATAAATCCAGTGGTCACCGGCATGAATTAATCGATAATATTAACCAGGCGCTGGGTTCAAGGCTGGTTGAAATGTCGATTGATGCGCAGATTGTTTCGCGTAAAAAAAATCTATTTAGTGTCTATAACAAAATGCGAGACAAGCATTTGCCGTTCAGTAAAATTCTGGATGTTTATGCCTTCCGTGTTTTAGTTGATTCTGTTGACGACTGTTATCGTGTGTTGGGTATTGTGCATAATTTATTCAAGCCCATACCCGGTCGATTTAAAGATTACATTGCGATTCCCAAAAGCAATGGTTACCAGTCATTACACACGGTATTGTATGGGCCACATGGTATTTCAATGGAAGTACAGGTGCGAACTGTTGAAATGGACAAGTTTGCAGAAAGCGGCATTGCTGCGCACTGGTTATATAAGTCACCGGATGAAAAAGGCGAAATTACTGCGCATGCGCGAGCGCGTGACTGGTTGACCGGGATTTTAGAAATGCAGCAGTCGGCCGGTGATTCTTTGGAGTTTCTTGAGAATGTAAAAGTTGATTTGTTTCATGATGAAGTTTATGTCTATACCCCGGACGGTGACATTATGAAGCTGCCGAGAAATTCAACACCGGTAGATCTTGCCTACGCAGTGCACACCGATATCGGCAATCGCTGCGTAGCTGCAAAACTGGACCACAGCTTTGCACCATTAAACACGCCACTATACAGCGGGCAGACGGTGGAAATTGTTACCTCACCGAGCTCACATCCGAATGCGGCCTGGTTAAATTATGTTGTTACTGCAAAAGCCAGAAGTAATATTCGTAATTACCTGAAGAGCATGCAGTCTGATGAGGCCATGTCACAGGGGCGGCGGTTGCTGGAGCGATGTTTAAAACCGCTGGGTATGAGGCTGGATGATGTTAAGCAAGAAAATCTTGAAGTGGTTTTAAAAGAATATGGTTTCAGTGGCTTAAATGAATTGCTGGAAGATGTTGGTTTGGGCAACCATCCACCAAACCTGGTGGTAAGAGAGCTGGTTCCAGAGCGTGTTTCTGATGGCCAGTCAGAAGAGATAAAGGAAATGAAATCGCAGTCGGCGTTGGCGATTAGTGGTACCGAAGGCATGGTGGTCGCATATGGTCGCTGTTGTTACCCGATTCCAGGTGATCCGATTGTGGCAAAATTAAGTAAGGGTCGTGGCATCGTTGTGCATCGTGAAGCTTGTAAAAATCTTGGCGCCTTAAGTAAACGCGAACACTCTGATAAGTATATTGAAGTGCAATGGGCAGATGGTGCCAGTGGTGAATTTAGCTGTGAGATAAAACTTGAGATCGAAAATAAGTCAGGATTGCTGGCAAGAACGGCAACAGTTATTGCCGATTGCGGCGTTGATATTGAAAATGTTTACATGGAAGATCGCGATGGTTTTTCAATGAATCTTTTATATCTGATTAAAGTAGCTAATCGTGATCACCTGGCAGCACTGATGCGTCGATTACGTCGCATTTCAAATGTGATGCGAATTGCGCGCCTGTAATTAGCGTCAATACCTGAGTTGGCGGCTTGCTGAAAATACAACTAAAAAAGAAGAGATAAAGATGGTTAAAGAAATTATATCAACTGATAAAGCGCCACAGGCAATTGGCACTTACTCGCAAGCAGTTAAGACCGGTTCGACAGTTTATCTGTCAGGCCAGATTCCACTGATACCTGAAACTATGGAAATGGTTAAGGGCGACATTAAGCAACAGATACATAGAGTCTTTCAAAATTTGCAGGCCGTTGCCAGTGCGGCGGGTGGTGACTTGTCAGATGTGGTGAAGTTAAATATATTTCTTACCGACCTGGCTGATTTTCCGCAGGTTAATGAAGTGATGGCTGAATATTTTCAGCAGCCGTACCCGGCGCGAGCAGCCATCGGCGTATCGGCATTACCTAAAGAAGCCGACGTGGAAATGGATGCGATTTTGGAATTGTAAATCTTGTCTCGTTTCCACACGGGACTGACTGTAAAAGAATTCAAAAACATTTAGCCGCAAAGGACGCAAAAAGCGCAAATAATAAAAAATCACCTTGCTTCTTTGCGTTATTTTGCGTCCTTTGCGGCAAAAATATTTTAAGCTGACGGTAAATAAAAATACTTTCACAGTCTCGGGAGCATAGGAGCAAGGGGCGTATTAATGGGCACTGTATCAATAGAAAAGGATAAAGCAGAAAATTTCGAGTATCAGTCAGTACAGACACTCAATGGTGTCGGCCCTGCTGTTGCTGAAAAGTTGAAGCGTCTCGAGATATATAATATACAGGATGTATTGTTTCACCTGCCGCTGCGTTATGAAGACAGAACAAAATTAACCGCCCTGGGTTCTTTGCAACCGGGTCAGCAGGCACTGGTTGAAGGTATTATTGATCATTGTGAAATAAAATATGGTGGCCCTGGTCGTCGCAGTTTATTGTGTTACCTGTCTGATAATACTGGCGCGATTGTATTACGCTTTTTTCACTTCAATAAGATGCAGCAAAATAATTTGAGCAATGGGAAAAGGCTGCGTTGTTTTGGTGAGGCCCGGCGCGGTCCTGCTCGACTGGAGTTTGTGCATCCGGAGTATCAGCTTATTCAACAAAACGATGCCGTTATTGAGCAATCGTTAACCCCGGTTTATCCTAAAACTGAAGGTGTTCACCAGACCCTGCTTAAAAAAATATCTGATCAGGTCTTAGCTAAAATAAACCAGGGTGAGTTGTTTGACTGGCTGCCTGAGCAGGTGAGGCAGAAACATCAGTTTCCAGACCTGGTGAGTGCCCTGTCTTCTGTACACCGTCCACATAAAAAAACAAATGTTTTTGCCTTAAACGAATGTAGAACTAAAGCGCAGCAACGTTTGTTATTTGAAGAATTAGTTGCTCACCAGTTAAGCCTTTTACAGGCGCGTTATGAAATAAAGAAAGTTTCGGCGATAAAATTACCGGTTAAACAGGATGACTATTCAGCATTCATTAAAAGCCTGTCATTTGAATTAACCCATGCACAGGAAAAAGTTATTGCAGAGATATTTTCTGATATCAGTCATGGGCATCCAATGTTACGACTGGTACAGGGTGATGTGGGTTCAGGAAAAACTGTTGTCGCTGCCGCTGCCGCTATGGCGGTGGTTAATGCGGGTTATCAATTTGCCATTATGGCGCCAACTGAAATATTGGCGGAGCAGCATTTCCTCAATTTTTCACAGTGGTTTGAAGAAAAAAAATGCCTGTTGCTCACCGGTAAAGATAAAGGAAAAGTCCGTCTGCAAAAAATAGATAAAATAGTTACCGGTGAATCTCAAATCATTATCGGTACCCATGCCCTGTTTCAGAATGATGTTGAATTTAATCAGCTGGCCTTACTGGTGGTGGATGAACAGCATCGTTTTGGTGTGCATCAGCGTCTCGCTTTGCGTGAAAAGGGCAGTTCAGGAAATAAGCAAAAGGTAGAGGTGAAAGACCGGCCGAGTGGCTGGTCGAATGACTGGCCTAATAATGCCGCGCCGCATCAGCTGATCATGACAGCAACACCTATTCCCAGAAGCCTGGCAATGACGGCTTATGCTGACCTGGATTATTCAGTGATTGACGAACTGCCTAAAGGGCGTAAGCCGGTAACAACAGTGGTGGTCTCGACATCGCGTAGAGATGAAATTGTTCGGCGAATCGAAAAAGCCTGTGAACAGGGCGAGCAGGCCTATTGGGTATGCACATTGGTTGAAGAGTCTGAGGTTTTGCAGTGTCAGGCTGCAGAGGTGGCGGCAGAGCAGTTAACAGCCGAGCTAACAAATGTGTCTGTTGGTCTGGTTCATGGTCGTATGAAGCAGCAGGATAAGCAGTTAATTGTTAGTCAGTTTAAAAATAAAGAAATTGATTTACTGGTCGCTACAACGGTTATTGAAGTAGGTGTGGATGTGCCCAATGCTTCATTGATGGTGATAGAGAATGCAGAGCGTTTAGGCCTGGCGCAATTGCATCAGTTACGGGGCCGTGTAGGTCGTGGCACAAAACAAAGTGTCTGCGTATTGATCTATCAGCCACCTCTTTCGCAGTCGGGCAAGCAGCGTCTGGCTATCTTACGAGAAACCAATGATGGTTTTAAAGTGGCTGAAAAGGACCTGGAGCTGCGTGGCCCGGGAGAAGTGCTGGGTACCAGGCAGACCGGTTTAATGCAGATGCGAATTGCCGATATTGTACGCGATGAACCCTGGTTCATGGAAGTAAAAGCAACCGCGGAATATATTATCAAACAGCATCCTCAGGCAGTTGAACCGCTGGTACGCCGCTGGCTGGGCAAGGCAGATCGGTTCGCCAACGTGTGAGATTTATCCTGCTACTAAATAAGTACGTTAATTATGCGATATGCTATTGCAGGTCACGCTGTCCAGGAAGATAAAAGCATGGCATCCATGTAAGCTGCGACAGCAGCATCCCTGCTGCTGACGGACCTGCAATAGCATATCGCATAATTAATAACCTCATTGGTAAGCTATATTTCTGGCTTTTGAGTAGTGAATAGGCTATTTATTAATTATTAATCCTTTCAATGACCCACTGAATGATCTCACCCGCAGAAAATCCATCTATTAATGCAGCCAACTTGTCCGTTGAGCCAGGCACTCGTCAGGATGAGCGTATTTTGCAGACGCAGATTGTCCGGCTGATTACCGGTTCAGGTTTTAGTAATGTTGCAGGCATTGCCATGGCCATTATCTGGGTGGGGCTGATCTGGAAAGATTTGCCGCATGAAATTTTAACTGTCTGGCTTGGTATGATGCTGCTGCTGTTTTTCTACCGCTCGGTAGTGCATTATTTCAAATTATATTCTGCTGAAAGTATATTGCCACTCGATAAGTTTATTGTTCGACGCTGGTACCTGGTTTCTGTTTTTCTAACAGGCGCAGGTTGGGGGATTACCTCAACCTTGATGTTTCCTTTTAGTGAGTTACATCAAATTGTACTGGCTTTTATCCTTGTTGGTGTTTCTGCTTCCGGCGTATCCTATTCATCTGTTGCCTGGGTGTATTATGGTTATGTCGGTTGTGTGCTGCTGCCATTAATGTTTCGTTTTTTTTATATGGGTGGAGAGGTTTATTATGCCTTATCCGCAATGACAGGCTTCTTTTTAGGCGTGATGATAATGGCGGTTCACCGCATGTACAAATCATCAACGGCAGAACTTGAGCTGTCGTACAAAAATGAAGCGTTAATTGAGGGTTTAACAAAGGCGAGTGCCAGCCTTGAGAAGCTGAATGATGACTTAAAAGATGAAATAGATCATGGCAAGAAAATAGAAGCAGAGCTTAAAGTGGCTAAGGAAAATGCTGAGAAAATGAGCCAGGCAAAAGGCGAATTTTTAGCAAACATGAGTCATGAAATTCGCACCCCGATGAATGGTGTTATCGGGACTTTACAGCTACTGGAAGATACCCGTTTAAATTCAGAGCAAAAAGAGTTTGTTTTAATCGCGCATAAATCAGCCGATGCTTTACTGGCTATTTTGAATGATATTCTGGACCTGTCTAAAATCGAGGCGGGTAAATTAAATTTTGAAAACATAAGCTTTGATTTGAATCTGATCATTAAAGATATCGTTACACTTTACTCACTAAAATCAGAGCAACAGGGTGTTTTGCTGGTGCAGGAAATTGATGATTCCTTGCCTGTCTCTTTACTGGGTGATCCCACGCGACTGCGCCAGGTGATTGTTAACCTGGTTTCGAACGCATTGAAGTTTACCGACCAGGGTGAGGTGAAAATTAGTGTTGAAGTTATTAGCTTAGATACCGATATCGATAACATTGAGGTGAAAATATCGGTATCGGATACCGGCATAGGCATCCCCGAAGCGGCACAAAAAACATTATTTAGTGCCTTCACCCAGGCGGATGGTTCAACCACAAGAAAATATGGTGGTACCGGTCTGGGACTGGCTATTGTTAGCCAACTGGTTGATATGATGGGTGGCATACTGGGTGTAGATAGCATCGAAGGTGACGGCTCGCAGTTCTGGTTTACCGCCAGGTTCCAGCCTGGCAATGAAAAACCGGAAAATCAGCCAGGCCGGATTTCTGAATATAATTCTGCTCAACTGGATGCAAAAATATTATTAGTCGAAGATAACCCCATTAATCAGATGGTGGCACAAAAAATGCTGGAAAGTGTGGGTTTGAAGCCGAAGCTGGCCAATAACGGCGTAGAGGCAATGCAGCTGCTAAATGAGCAAACATTTGACCTGGTGTTAATGGATTGCCAGATGCCGGAAATGGACGGTTTCGAGGCAACCTGCGAAATTCGTAAACAGGCGATAAAGGCGACAAATCAAAATTCAATCCCCATCGTAGCAATGACGGCTAATGTAATGTCCGGCGACCGTGAGCGCTGTCTTGACGTAGGCATGGATGATTATATCGGCAAGCCGGTACAGCGCGACCAGCTGGAATCTGTGCTTAGAAAGTGGCTGGATTGATAGAAAAATCATATATCGACTGTGTAAAACCGACACTTAGCGGACGTAGTCCGCTCGTTGTTCGTCATTCGTTATTCGTTGGCCGTTAAAAGCAAAAGCATCGCTGATACAGCTAGGTGCACGGTTTTCAAGCCTTTACGTTTCTAACGAATAACGAACAACGAAAAACGGCCAACTTCTCTTTATGGCCAGTTATTCGCTGTCAGCATGGCTCTGTGACTCTGCTACTGCAGTGAATTGCATTTCACGTTAATATACTGCTCCTGTTTTTCACCTTTATAAATACTACCGTGTACTCAAAGCAACGCTGGTATCGGCGTCATCAACTGTTTAATCAAGCCGTTCCGTCTGCATTATTGCCCTGGTTATTTGATGCCTCATCGTTAACTGCGCGTATGATTGATTTGTGTGGTAAAGATTTTTCTGTGCGAGTGATATCTCAGCAGTGGCAAAAACTAAACGCAGAAGAAGCCTCGGCGATGTCATTAAAGCATGTTCGTTCTGCTCTGGTCAGGCAGGTTTTGTTGTGCTGTGGCGATCAGCCACTGGTGTATGCCCGAACTGTCATTCCGGTAACAACTATTCAGGGCGCGCAGCGACGTTATGCAAACATGGGTAGCAGGCCCCTGGGTGCAATGTTGTTTGCTGATAGAACGATGCGGCGTGAAGGGGTTCAGGTAGCGCGTCTGCCGGCAGAACATGAAGCAAATAAATATACAAAAATTGCCGCACCAGTGTGGGGAAGGCGTTCTGTCTTTCGCGTGGCAGGCAAGCCGCTATTGGTCAGTGAGTATTTTTTACCTGATTTGCTTAAATAATTAGTCGATCCTGAAATATCCATCTCAAGCATTTAAACACACAGCAGATTGTGTTTGGAAAAGATGATTTCCATGACTAATTTTGGCTGTTTGAAATTTTGAAGCCAAAAAATAACCTCCCTC
>Ga0164313_10002555_pt1 | contig 16258 bp, 28 predicted proteins | sample GuaBasSedimGuay4_FD_113735 | JGI IMG/M metagenome (GOLD analysis project Ga0164313, IMG submission 113735) | Subseafloor sediment microbial communities from Guaymas Basin, Gulf of California, Mexico - Guay4, Core 4569-4, 0-3 cm | ecosystem: Environmental > Aquatic > Marine > Hydrothermal vents... | reverse complement strand
TCGCATTTCAATAATTTTGGTATTAAGCTCACGTCTTAATGGAGTTGGACCTATATAATCGATTCTTTTCTCGAGTTTATCAATCAGCTTATTCAGTTTCTTTTCTAACTCTTTATCATGTATACTCATAAGTCATCCTTAGAAATCTATATTATCGCGTAAATGAATTTGATAAGCTCTCTCCGATCTGAGCTCGTTAGTTAAAGCAAGTTTCAATCTTTTGTAGTGACGCAAACATAGAATGACACTCAAACCTTTTCTTTGGCGCTCAGATAAAACTTTAACTACAGTCTTGATCTATAAATGTACTCATACCCGCCACTTTTAGCATCAACTGATCGGCGATCTATATATCCAGACTTGTACAAGTTATTTAATTTCGACGAAGCGTTTTGAGAGCTGACATTCAGATATTTAGCTACTTCGGTTGTAGTTGATAGCTCACCTTCTTCGACTTTCATAACGAGCTTAACTTGTTCGCTTGTGAGAAGTAGAGCTCTTATTTGGCTAGCCCTGCCTCTCATTACACTCGCTCTTATTAGCTCTTCGTTTACCATAAGTTACTCGCTGTTTAAGATGATTTCGCCTTCGAATACACCAAATAGAAGTTCTTCATAGACTTTACGATGCTCACCAAGTTTGATACCATCGTTACGAACTCTATCATTTATCCACACAATAGTTCCGGTACTCTTCGCAGTGAACAAAACTATGTGATCGATCTGAGCTTTCGTATCAGAGAATCGACCTAAATAAGGATACATCGGCTTCGGTTTAACTGCCTCGAGGTTGACCATCTTTGATTTCACAGATGTTCTCCGATTCTTTTAAGAACTTTAACTACTCTGTTTTGTAGCATATCTCTATATCCCTTCATGTAGTTTAATTGAGCCTTTAGAAGTCTTTTATCTTCTTCACATATACCAACGAAATGACCATTGTGACTGCTAACGAAAATTTCTAGTGATTTGATTTTTTCAGTTAACTCAGCGAGTTCAGTTATCATTCTTAACTCGTGTGGTTCGATTTCCATAGTTATTTCCTTACCGGATATTCTAATTTTTCTTCTTTAGACAACTCATCCCAAAAGCAAGCTATTATAGTAGTAGCTCCTCCTTCGATTTCAGCTGCTAGTTTTTTGAAAGTCATAAATCTTTCTTGACTCTCTGGATGAACTTTAGTTTTGCTTAGCATAAGAATAGGCTCGATCAGCCCGTCTTTCTTTATAGCTTTGATTCTACCTCGAGAGATATAAACATCTGGGTAGTCTTCTATATCAGCTATTTTAAGATAATGGGTCATTCCTCTTTCCATTTAATTAATATAGCTTCAATTCTACCAGATTGACCTTCTAATTCTCCGCGAGATTCGTCAAGCAAACCATGATCTTCGATGTTCTCAACGATATTTTCTAACTCAGCGATCAGATCGTTGATTTGTTCTTTAATTCTTTCTTCAACCATCATAAATCACCTCCTAAATCTTCAGCTAATATTCTTTTTAATCTTTCTAATCTTTTCTTAAGAGCTTCAATCTCTAACACCATTATCTCGGCTCGCATAGCCTGCCATGGAGTTTGAATACCAGCTTCGTGAGCGTGGCGAAGGTTCTCACTACCACATCTACAATCATCATGGAAGACTTGGCGATCCATATAAGTCCAGCTGACTTCTAGCTCAGTATACCAAGCATCGCAGTCATTGCAATTGATAAGTAGCGATTCACTAATCATAATAAGGCTTCCTACAGTCAGTTTCATTTTCAGCATTCTTCATCTGATGCTGGGCATAATTTTCATCAGCTTTTTTCTTGGCTTGAAATCTGTGTAGTGCTTTCTCGTCTTTGAAAGTCTGCTTACCATCTTCAACAGAAGTGATTTTACCACCTCTCGCTAAGAACTCATCAATAGATTCAGACATTTCCTGTAATCTCCAGATGCTCTGAGCTATCGCCACCAAATTCTTCAATTTCCATAGTTAATTTAAGAATCTGCATTGCTTGATAAGCATAAACATAATCTGTTACACTAGCTTTATAGCCATTTGATTTTAGCTTATCACCGATATCTTTATCAGTTAACTCGATATCATCCTTTACTTTACCTGCCATCCATGACAGCATATGCAATTTGCGATAACTTCTGATGTTCAATTTAGTCATCAGATCAGCATTTTTAATTCTTTTCATTTCGGTCGTCCTTCTTAAAGGCGTTGTAAATATGTATACCAATGAAGTGCCACAAGTAAGCTAATACGAATATGAAGCAAATAAACAAAAAAGCAATTACAAATGTCATCTTAAATATTTCAAAATCGAATGTCAAAATAAATATCCTTTTAAATAAAGAGCATAACCAACACCACAAACAATTTCAAGTGCGATCCAGATAGGTATTAACCTTTTACCAAGGCATAAAAGATACCGCCCAAGATTGCGATAGTTAATTCCCAGATAATTGCGCATGATATACCTACTATAGCGGCTGTTGTGATTAAAAGAAAAGCGATGAGTTGAATAAGTGCATGACTATCTTTATATTCGCTTAATAACCCAGATATTGAATCAACTGTTGAACTAAACATAAGGACTCTCCTCACAGGTGCATTCATCGAAGAAATCATTTTTCAATTCACCGCAGGTATCACAGGTTTCGCCACATAAACAATCAGATTCATCTTGTTGGCAGGTGTGACATTTAGGTTCTCTATAGAAGGGTGATTGAGGGTGATTATCATAATCATGTATATCATCAGGATAATTGCTCATACTTTACCTCGTGTACTTATTTATTTATATTTAATTTGTAGTACTATTATAATATAGTATATTTCCAAAGTAAATACTTATTTAAAACCTTTTTTATTATTTTAAATAATCCCTGAGGGATTACCGGGGATTAAATAAAATTATTTATATAATCATATATAATATATATTTAAAATTCCCTGATAATCCCTGGTTAACTCCATGGGTATAGTTTAATATAATTATTATAAAATTAAAATTATTCTTGAGTCGATATCGAACGTATCTTTGATTTCTGATTCGGCAAACCAGACTAACTCCCACTGATCAAGAGCAAATTGTCTTTTCCACATCTTGCCATCATAGACACCTGATGGTGTGGACCTAGAGTAGTCGCTTAACAGACCAAAGGATTCTTTATCCATAAGACAGTGAGTTTCGTCTAATAATATTCTTTCCCTTTCAGGCTGAGTCCAATATGCTCCTAACGAATCAGTCATTGGAGGTATAACGTTGTTGGTAATTAGCATAATCACACTCCTATACATTTTCTATAGCTGAATAAACTGATATAAAACCACGTCTTACATCACATAAAATATCCTTTCCTCTACCGCCATTTCTCAAATAGTCATATTCATTATTGTGTATAGAATATAATTCAAATCTCTTTCTCGCCAATGTGTTATGCCTTTTTGGATTTGATTTGGTTAATATAATAATTTTTGTTCTTTTCTGCTTGTCATTTCTTTTGTTTATACGAACTAGAGAAGCTTTTTCTATACTTGGTAGCAGGTTCTTCCTTTTCTCAGGGTCTTTCCAAGCTCTACTTATTGAGTTTCTCCAATCCTTCGATTTTTCAGGGTCTCTGTGCCTTTCATTTACTTTCGACCAATCTCCTGTTCCTCCTTTATGAGAATTGTAAAGCATGTTCTTATCATGCTGAGATATAAGCTTCTCTTCTAATTCAAAAGCAAATTCTCTAGTAAAACAGCAAGCCACTATTTCGAGGCGAAAATTATCTTCTCCTATCTTCAGAATGGCTCTGGTGAAATGGGAATCATAATCGCTGTATCTCTTTGCGAACCATTTATGATTATAAAACCGCTTATACGGTTCTGACGAAATTCCAATGTAAATTTTATCATTTGAATTGTTAAGTATTTTATACACATATGTTCTATCCATGTTACACCTTCGTATAACGGGTAAGTATTTTTGATTCGACATCCATAGGGAAGTTAGTCAACCAAGAAGGTAGGTCAATTAGCGCTGCTTCAAATTTAGGTATATCTAAATCGTCGTCTTCCATCTCAACTATCAATTCATCATATACCGTAAATAGTACAGGAATGCTAATGTCTTCGCAATTCTGCTTGGCATTCTCTAACAAATCGCGACATGAAGATTGGATAAAGTTCTCAGTCAGCTTACCACCATAGGTGGAGGTCCTCATCCACTGTCCATTAGATTGACATCTATATGTGATAGCTTCTTTTCTGCTTCCCCAAGGAGTTTTAACGACCTCTATTTTAGGGAATGGATATGCCATCATAGAACCGCTCGGTAATAGCATATAGAGAAACTTGCCTTTAACCATAAACTTGATCTTGCCATTAGGTATCTGGAATGCGGAGCCAGGTGATCTAACCGCGGACATTGCGGCATTCTCAACATGATTCCAAAGCTTAACAACTTCAGGAAAATCTCCTCGATAAGCATCAATAACTGTCTTGCATAGCTCATCAGGCAATTCAACACCGTATTGTAAGCAGGTATTTTGAAATCCTTTCCACGCGAGACCGAATCCACAACCCAATATCGCTTGCTTGCCAGCAAATCGTTCACCATCAGTAACATCGTCATATGCCTTAGTGTAGATTGTTGTAGCCATCTTAATATAGGCATCAATCTTATCTCTGTACATTTGAAGACCTTTATTGCAGTCTGCAAACCAGAATACTAAGCGTGCTTCAATTGACGAGAAATCCGACTGAACTAATTTCTTACCTTCAGGAGCAGCTACCATCATCCTAATAACTGATGAAGCTAATTTCATATATGATCCGTATTTCTCTGAAGCCTCATCGATAGACATATTTACTGCATCAGATACTAAATCATCGGTTGAGGTGTACTCAACTGTAGGTTTAGCGAGGTTTAGCATGTTAATATCTTTCGATATGTCCCGGCCCGTTATTGTGCCTCTAAAGACAAGAGTTCCTTTAATGAGGTTATTCTCATCAGCCATATCTATGAATCGCTTGAACTTACCAACAGATGACTTACCAGCATGAGTCCGTATTTCTAATATCTTACGACAGGTCTCATTAGGTGTACCATACATACCTTTAAGAGCATCAGTAATTGTGTCTGCTTGGCAATTAGGCAACGCAACTCCATTCTCGTTCATATAAGTTACAATGCGCTTGGTCATAGTAGGTCGAAGTATTCTTTGATTAGTAAGATCAGATATTTCGTTTGCAAGATTACCTTGAGCGAGTGTTACTTTAGGATATATTGCCTTAGAAGAAACAACATCGATAGGAACGCCACGTTCGTTTATCTTTTGGTTGAGCTTCCATCGTTTGAGTTCATGAGGTTTGAGATCAGGTAGCTGTTCGTCAATAGCTCTTTCAGCTAACACGTCGTATTTATTGTATGTTCTATAATTTATCCACTCAGCAGGTCTATGCTCAGGAAGTATTCTGCTACCATCCTTTTGTGGACAGGAGAACATTTGAATAAGCTTCTTACCAGATTGCTTGTGATGCTCTTCTGATATTCTTAATGCTGAACATGCTCCATCCAAAGACATTGGAAGAGAGTGACTAAGACCTTTAGCCATTGAGTCTCTCCAGTTATCTGGGTGTACTGTTGGGAAGCCATATTTAGGTCTTCCAACATTGTACCAAAAGCATTTTTCGAACCACACATTCCAAGCCGACATTAATCCGCCATGCTTAATATGGTATAGCAGGTCGGATGGAAATGGATCACCTAACATCCATTGTTTAATTGATTTAATGTCAAGTGGGTCACTCTCAAATGAGTAAGCCATCATTAATATTTCAGCATCTGGTTGTTTTGAATAGGCACTAGCGCCTAAGTCCATAACGCTTCGAGTTCCCCAGGTTTCCAGATCTATATAAGCCATTGGTTGATCGGACATTTTTATTATCCTTATATGTTATTTTTCGACTTCTTCGTATTCTTCAACAAGATAACCGCGTTTCTTAAAATTCTCGATGGTCTTATAAGGCATGTGGCTTGCCTCTTCTAACAGTTTATCCCAAGCTTGCTGTTCTGTTTCAGATTCTAAATGAAATAAAATTGTTCCACCTGGGGTTTCTGGAATATATACTGACATAATAAAAACCTCTATATGTTCAATCCACGACGTCTTAACATATCGGCATTCTGTTCAGGAGTGAATTGGTCCCAACCGACTTTGTTTCTTATTTCTTCACCTTCGATAAAGTCTCGTTGGTTTACGTGATCAGCTAATTTAGCTCTGTAATGACATTCAGTTTCGTCGCCATCAAGTGGTCTAAACTTATGGATTTCTGCGGCACTTCGAAGTGAATTCATATCTGGAAATGACATTGGCATGTTTGATATCTCTAATTGACTTGTTATTATATGTTTATTGAAGTACTATTATATAATAACAAGTTTCCAAAGTAAAATAAGGTTTTATTGTATCAATTGTTTTTGAATAGCTTCCATTATCGAAATAGTATCTCTCAATAGTAACTCATCATTGTCAGACATCCCTGCTCTCTATCGTTCCATCACAAGATTATTTCCTATGCGCAATAAGCAGGACCGCCCAAGTCTTACACTCTTCTATAGGCTTCTCATCTAGTTTAGGGTCGACTACTATATTAGGAAACTGCTTCTTAAGCGAATCATAGAGTTCCCACATGAATGGTTTAGTTTCTTTCTTAGTGAGATGCAACTCAATAGCGATAGATTCAATATAATCAGGAAGGTCAAATAGCCACTTGCCTAAGTAGAATTCTCCACCTTCAATATCCATCTTTAAGATGCGAGGTTTGTATTTATCGAGTATCTTACCGAACTCAATAGTTCTTACTTGGATTTCTTCTCTACCTCTTATAGGTATAAGTGAATGGAGGCCTTTGTTTTTCCGGTTGTTTAAGTAGAATGTTAACTCTCCATCTTCGGATGCAACAGCACCTTCGTGAATAGTGACGTTGTCTAACTGATCAGTATTTGTTACTGCCATCTTGAAGTTAGTAGGATCAGGTTCAAAACCAATAAAGTTAGCATTAGGATATTCGAATCCAAACTTATGTGAGAACGCACCTATGTTGGCACCAATATCAAGAACATTCAATTCATCAGATACGTCCATCTGAGTGAACAGCGGATTATAACCTTTCTGTTCATTGATAACGTACTGATCAAGAGTACCATCGCGAACTAACATTTTCTTGTTTTCTTCAGACATAATAGAGTTCCTTATATTAAAAAAGTCTGAAAGCTCACCTTGAAGGGTCACAACAAGACAAGCGATCAGACTAAAACTTGAGATTAAACTTTAGAAACCATCATCAGTAGTTGCTTTAGCTGTAGATGCTTGAGCTTGACCAGCAAATTCAGAGAATTCATTCTCTGCTGATACAGCTCCACCAATAGCTTCACCATCACCAGTTTTCATAATGTTATTCAAAGATAATGTTATACCTTTAGATTCATTATCGAAGTGGAATAAAGTGATTGAGATACGTGCATAACAACCAGAGTAAATTTCAGAGTGATTTACGATTGGCTGAACCTGTGCATCAACAACACCAGGCATCTTAGCTGACTTAGGTCGGATATAGAAAGCATCTTCAAATGCTTCTGCAATATCATCCCATTCAGCTTCAGGGTCACGGAGAGGATTCCACAACTTTTTAGGCCACTTTTTCTTGTCTGTACCATATTCTTCAGTTAGTATCTTGTTGCAAGCTGCTTTGAAGTCTTCAATAAACTTCTCAACTGCTGGATCGCCAGACTTTGGTAAGATCATGAAACAAGAGTACTTAGGAGTATGAGTCTCTTCTTTCGCTTTAGGTTCCCATATAGCGGTATATGCTATGCGAACAGGTGGTGACATCATTCTGATCGCTTGAGATTTATTTGGCATCTTTAATTCCTTATTAATTTAATGATTTAAGGTGGTTACTTGCGGCAACCAATCGATCCTGCTGGGGATTCTTTAATTACCTGTCAATGTATATAATTTAGCCATACATTCTTTCATCTTTTTGGTGTTATTTTCATAAAGAGCTAATTCCATTTTCATGAGTTCTTTATCAAAGTCCTGATACAGAGCTTTAGTTATCTGTCTCTTAACTAATTCAAGTGCATGGTGAGACTCTTCAGGAAGACATAATATATTCTGGTTAAATAGTATATCGACTTTATATTCCACGTTAACGCTCATTGGAATAGGCGAAAGTTTCTTATCAATAGTTATAGCCAGCGGAGGCATGAAGTCTCTTACTGAAGTAACACCTGTAGGAGTCAATAACAATCGCTCAATAAAGTTACTCATATTAACACGCCTTAAGCTGATTGCGTAACAGTTTAGTATCATTTGGATCAGATGGTACACCTAATGAATAACTCTCACCATGACATTCTAATAACTCGTTAACAAAGCCAGCTGATACAACCTCACGATGAACTCTTTCCCACTGACCACAGGTTTGGTTCTTCATTCGAGATAACGCTTCAGCCATTACATCATGGTCAATGGTTACAGGAAATGTAACTAAAATAGTTAAGCCTTTATCATCAATCATTTTTACATATTTCATAATTCGTTGTTCTCATATCGCATGAATTCAGATATATCAGTTGTCAATATTCTGAACTTCATTTCTCTTTGCATTATTTGCAACTCAACAGATTTTTCCACATCTTTGAATTTAACTGAAAAGGCCTGATGCAAAGTATTTATGAGATGACTGTTATCGCGAGGGTCTTTACTATGCCGGTCAACATCACATAAGTCTATCCACTCGCCTCTATAGCGGTTAGCTCTTTCTAGCAAAGCTGTCAGTAATAAGAAAGTCTTGCCCTCTCCACGCGGTCCATTAACTAACCAGTTGATAGAAATGGCATGCTTCTTCTGTATATCTGTTAGTGACATGAGAGTTCCTTGGATATGTTACTTCTAACTATATCGCGAGCTCGTTGAGTGAACATAGGATCAGGGTCAAAGAACATTGACATATAAGTCATCTTTTCGAATAGCGATTCAAAGCGGCTCAACTGAGCTTCCATGATTTCTATTTGCTTATTTTGATTCATCGTCATCCTCTGCTTTAGGGAGGTTCTCATAAAGCTTATCAACTGTGTGAGTCAGATTTCTTTTTCTGGCTTCTTCCAAAGCTAACTTAGCGCAATCAAAAGCTCTTGTGACTACTTCTTCTGGAGTTAACAGCTTCATCTTAGCTCTTCCAGTCGAGTCTTCACCATCATCAGATGCTGCTACCATACCCCATTTAATTATAAGGTCTAGAGCTATTTTAGCTTCATTCTCGAGAAGCTCTGTCTCGTGGATTACAATTCCAGGTAACTTATTTGCGCTATATTGATCAGGGACTGAGGTAGTTTCTAACATAATATTCTCTTCTTCTTTTAGTTTATGACTGTACACAATATGCACACTTATAAAATAAATTAGGTGGTCCATCCTTGGACCTGAGGTAATTACTTAAATCTTCGGCGTCCTGCTAAGCCTAATAGACCTAGGCCTAATAGAGCAGCGCTAGCTGGTTCAGGTACTGAAGTAGCCTGTATACCTACTATCATATCATCATGATTATCATCTGGTCCAGCACCACTATCATCGAAAGCTAATATCGCATCGTAGAAAGTGCCATTGTGAGTGTAATCAAAAATCACCGCGAATGACTGCCAGCTGTTATAAGGCTGATTAGCTCCGTTAGTGATACCAGATCCGATTGAGTTGGAATAGAAGTTAAAATCCATTAAACCTGCAGATGCATTAAGAACTGAGAATGAATCTCCGATAGCGCTCATCTTGTTATTTAGAGTCTGATTCCCAAAAGAGAAATCATTGTTATAAGCAGCTTCATGACCAAGATAGGTAAATGTCAAATCAGCAGATGTATCTAAACTCACATTACTACCGATATTGTATGAACCAGTTAACAAATCATTAGAAGCGACGACGGCCATCGAAGTTCCTCCTGATTGAGAGATCAGGCTAGCGCTTGCAGGGAGTGCAAACATGGCCATGATAGTGATAAAAACCAGTGTAATAGACTTTTTCATTTTGTTTCCTCTTATAATTAACATTCGAATGTAGCTACTTACGGCAGCCAATCGATCCTGCTGGGGATTCTTTTATTTAACTATTCTTTGATTTCTTTCTTAAAACCATATGGAAGAGCACCAAACCGCTGATCGTTATCAGAGTTTTTAGGGTCGAATTCTGATTCGTCGCCATTAACATCAATGACTAACAAACCTTTTGGAATGGCCTTAAACCAAGGAAATGGAAACAACCAGATGACATGAGTATCTGTCTCATCCCAAACTTGACAGCCTAACCTAGTTAGCGTCTCGTCAGATAGAGTTTTAAGAGTTAAGAAACCTTCTATTGAGGTTGGAGCAGGCTCAGGAACAAGGCCATTTTCGCGAGTAAACTGTGGAGTGTGAATTTTCATTTTGGACATTGTACGCCTCGAGGTATTTGTTATTGTTTATTAATTTATTATGGTTATATTATATAATAAATGTTTTCCCAAGTAAATCCTTATTTAAAATTATTATTTATTTTTAAATAATAAAATATGGCTATACTGTCCCGCCAGGGTTAACCAGGATTTACCAGGGTATTTTTTATATATAATATGTATATTTATATTAATTAAATTTCCACGTAACCAGGGATAACCAGGGGATTTCTCGCTTTAGTAGTTTTATAAACTATCTTAATCTTCTGTACACGTTTAGCTGTTTTTCGTTTCTCTTGAGTCCTTATGTGATCAGCTTCTTGCCTTGTCTGCTTAGGCAGTAACCTGGCGTTAAACATTAATTGCTTACGCTGTAGTTCTTCTAGGGATAATCGTTGTCCATTCATAATTTTACTTCTCTTAGTAGTGCCGCTCTAAAGTTTGGTGGAGCATCTACAATAGCAGCGTCTCCGAACTTTTCCATGCTCTTAACTGTATCAACAAGTCTATGAAAAGACCTATCGTTTACAGCATAAGATTGTATATAATCTATATTGTTGTATCTTCCGATGGTTATAATGTGATTAGCTGTTTGGAAGTTTACATCAACAGCAATTTTCGTTCTGATCTTAATCAAATCTTCAGCTCTTTTGAGCTCAGCCTCTAATCGGAGCACTTTCAGATTGAGATTAGATAAGTCATTATCATATGTTCTTAATATTTGGAATAACTTTCTTATTTTATTTAGCATTATCGTGCTCCAAGTTTCTTTTTCTTATTTTTCTTACATCATGTTCAAACTTCATCTCGTTCCTAAACGCATTGAAATGGAACTCGACAAAGTCTAACCACGGCATTAGTTGGAAGTGGACAGGCAGAGATTCGATATAGATTCCAAAGTTCTGATATATCACCTCGTCGATTTCTAATTGCGGTTTAGCTTGAGTTTTTTCAGTACAGAACTCAGGTAACTCTAATATTAGAACTTCACCATCGATAAAGTGGGAGTGTATTTCTTTTCTCATTGTTTAAAAACTACTTCGTCTAAGTTCGGTTGATAGGATGAGGTTAATAGACTTTTTACTACGAATGTGTGATAGTGGGTAGCCATGAAATCTTTGATTGACATATTCGCGAAGTAATCTGGTATCTCATGGTGAGACAATCCAAAGTATTTGCAGAAGCGATCTGCAGCTGTATTATATATGGTTTCATCTGATGTGTCCCGCGGAGAGGTTTCTTTTACTTCTTCGCAGAATCGATCGAGAGCTTCTTGTAGAGTTAATAGAGAGTGCATAAAGCTTCCTTTTATTTTAGGGTAAGTTGTTATTATTAGTCATCTGCTTCGAAGTCATCAGTTCCATTGAGCTTCTCATCAAAGTCCTCAAACAGTATTCTAAGACACTGGCTTGAGTTCATGTCATCTTGTGGCATGAGTTCCATGAACTTATCTCCATGTTCATTCAGTAGAGACATCTTCATCTCTTGTATGTCATCAGCTACACTTCTTTTTATTCTTAGTCCTGCTACTACTTCGATAATCTTTTCAACAGATTTATCCAGCTTCTTACTCTGCCATCTGAACTTCTTACCATCTGTAAGCTTTATCGATTCAGTCTGGCCTATACCTGTTATTCCTTTAACTGCAGCCATTATTTTGTTGTCATCAAGAGTAGCAAATCTCCATGAATCGTCAAGATCAAATTCGAATTTAACATTATCAATATACGCTCTTAATCCAGCTAAGAAGTTCTTCTTAAATATAAAATTAGCTGGACTTGGTAGGCCATCTTTAGTTTTGTTATCATGAGCATACTGTACCTTAGAAGCATCGGCAGCTGCATCATCAAAATAGTCTTTAACAAAGCATTCTATCGGATTGATAATCTTAAGGTTGTTAGTGTTTCTTATAGTTGTCTTGAGTGAGAAATCTATCACGTTTGAGTTGAGTATGTGCGTTATAGAAGGTAAGAAGAAGTTTAAGAATGATGAATACGGAGATGGATTTCTTTCCGATGGTTTGAACATCATTAATTCTATTTCTTCAATACGCTTCTTAGACTTACGCATATCAGGACCGTTGAACTCAAACTGTATTAGTCGAGAGTTGATAGCTCCAACTGACTGGAATTCTGATACATTAAAGTCGTTAGAGGCTTGATACACTTTGAAGTTAACGCTTGCTTCAATATTCTTCTTAGAGTGTTTGACATTAAACTCTTTAGGTGAAGTGTCAACCGAGTCTAAGTATAGCATTTCTAAAGCGTTCTTAGTCTGCTTATCTGTTGCTCTTAGGGGTATGTCGTTAATCGTTACCAGTCTTGCTCCTTTCTGAGCGACCTGTCCAAGGAAGAAACTCTCTTTAAATTCTGTAGACTTGGTGTTAACAGCTTGATTCATTGCGGATAAGAAGTTGTTAAGCAACTGTAGACATGTTGACTTACCAGAACCTCCTCTACCTTTCAGTACTACGATCAGTTGTTTAGGATTACCTGAAGTAAGAGCATATGCCATGATCAATTTAAGGTCACGTATTCTATCTGCATCATACTGTACCCAGTGGGCGATGAGGTCCTCTAGGTAAGGGTTTTTAGCTTTAGGATCATAATACTCTTGAGTCATCTTGTTATCAGTTGCATTATCTGTTGGTCTGAACCAGCGTAATTCGTTGCTATTCTTACGTACTGTGAATAATCCCGATCTGAATGGAAAGGAGTTATCTGGTGTGTTCATTCGATTGTATTCGAAGTCATCGGGTATCGCTGATAACACTTCCTTCTTAATCTGATCCTTAACTGAAGTTTCTACGTCTAGCCCTTTATAAGTTGTTTGCTCTGTTATAAAATGCGACGGGCTCTTTTTATAAAGCTTGTATAGACCTGTTTTAGAATTGAATACATAAGTATCATCAGTTTCCACAACATGCTTGACTGCACCTTTGGGGAATCTATTTAGTATACAGTGGGCATTTATAGCTGATGTGAACTTCGTAGAGCAGGCTTTAAGTTTACCTGACAAGGCAGATTCTCTAGCAAATCTTTTATACAATTCCTGTATTATATTGAAAGTACCTTGTGGCGCCTTATTTATAAGTTGGAGTCTATCCTTTACTTTATCACCTTCAATCCCGAACCAGGCGTTTAAAGTTGCCTTATATGCTTCAGATGCTAGGAATGTCGATATTAAGTTCCATGAATAGTTGTACTCTTGGCTCACAGCAGATATCATTATACTTTGAATCGCTAATATTCTATCCTGATCTTCAGAGCTGATTATCTTTTCTAATTCCTGTTGCTCTGGCGAGGGATTCTTTATGTCATAGAATTCTACAATAGCAGTGAGGTTAGCGAGTAGTGCCTCTCTCGGTTGAGCTGAGATCACTGTATCAGCAGGTAGCCAGTCGATTGCTATTAAGAGGGCGTTACGGTACTGACCATTCGCATAGAAGTTGGTAAAGAATTCGAACTTAGATAATTTGCGGCTTAAAGAGCCATATGGGAACGGAGCTTCATTGGTGGAGTCTGAGAATGAATATATCTTGTCGTCATCGGGGTCAATCTTTATGCCAGGACTACCTGAGGTGGAGAATGGAGAGATATATAAGTTATTGTCCGCTTTGGTTATCTGATGATTAGCAAGTAGGTCATCCCAGTCCACTGTTTTGTTGAACGTGTTTATTACAGGGTTGTGTGATTCTTTGTTAGGATCATTGGAGGTGCTTATTATTTCAGGTAGTGATTGAGCGGTGTTATAGGTGTCATCAGAGATTTTTAGTGCATTTTGTGTTTTGTCTTTGGAGATCAACCATCTCGATGTTACATTGGTGAACTGTGGAGTTGTTAGCGGATCTGGTGAGTTATCAAAGATCGGTGGTTGAACAAAGATTGGTTGGGTTGTCTTGTAGATTGATTGGTCTGTATTAGGTAAGTTGAGGAACTTAGCCTCGCGGGCGGTCAAGGGTGTGGATGGATGTAGTAAAAAGAATAGGTGTGCGCGTAGTCCTGATTTAGAAGGTAGTCCAAATGATGAAGATAGCTGAACGATATAGTTGACATTATGGAACTCAGTAGGTAGCTGGGCAATAAATGAGTCAACTTGTAGGAATATCTCAGCATCCGAACATGGAGTATCTGTGTTGAATGAGTCGATGTCTATCGGTAGGTAGTGGTTAGGACCATCATCGAGGTTTGTCTTATTGCGGGCGCCTATAAATTGTTCTATATTTCCTAAATGCGAGTATAGTATGGCTGGTGCTGGCGACATTCTTAGGAAGTTGTAGAGATTTTGGAGGGTGTAGGGTATCTTGTGTTTCTTCATCACATTTGAGAGTGATTTAGGCCATCTTGTTGGTAGTGGGGTGCCGTCTTTTATTATTTTTCTGTAACACGTTTTAGCATAACCTGATTGAGATAGTGGAGATATAGTTGTAAGTGAAATCTGTTGTGTTGTCATCAGTGGTTTCCTGTTATTATTATTTCTCGTTGTTCAACGTAAATGTCTATTACCGAGGTATGTCAGGTTAAGAGAGATAGGGTTAGAGGCTGGCTGCATAACCCTATATCATACGCTGAATCATACACAGGAAGTGTAATAGGAGAGCACTCTAGAGTGATCAAGCTCCGGAGTCAGTAAACATTGATTGTCAAATGATTTTCAATTATTTACCTGGTTATATTATATATTAAAGAGTTTAAGAAGTATAATTAATTTTATTAATAACAATTTAAAACTTGATTAATTTTATTAATAACTGTTGATTGATTGCGATGGGATGGTGAATATGCACGTTCCCTTATCTGTAATGTAATGTAGTGTAGTGTTGTTGTGAGGGATGGCTTTTATGGTTTTGGTTTTTGGTGTTTTGTGTTTTTTGGGGGGTTTTTATGTTTTTATCATTTTTATCATTTTTTATTGGTTTATCGGTCCTTTATATTACAAAAAATTATTTAATATAAATAAACATTTTTTTTAATATAAATAAACATCCATTTTAGCTGTTTTATATGAATTGTTTAGTTAAACTGAACTAACTGTTAGATTTTTACACTTTTTGTGAATGTTATTTATATAACTATGCATGTATAATTATATTTAATTTATACTGGCTTTATATTGAGGAATTTTTAGTCGTTTTTCTCAAGTTATTGATTTTATTATATATTTTATATTATTTATATGTTCTTTATATTATTTATATTAATAATATTATAATCCCAGGAATCCGAGAATTTTTGTTTGATTGTATATATAAGGAGCTTTATCGGGGTTTTTATATAAATAATATAAAGGGCTGACCACGGGCCCATTTAGATGTTCACGGGCTGCCAGATAACCTAGAATGATCACGTTTAAAGATAAATTGTACAACTTCAAGATTTCTTGATATAATATCTTCTATGAAACCAGGCTATAAAAAGGACTAAGATTATGGCACAGTTACGCAACAAGATATTAAAATCCACGTATTTCCCTGATGAAGAATCAGCCACACAGGTTAAGAACTACAAGAGATCGGGCTGTTCCGAGAAATTCATCGCAAATGCGCTTGGAATCACAATCAAGCAACTCAAAGAGAATTATCCTTACGAGATGGACATGACCGATGCTGATGACCTAGCAGTAGTCGCTAATGTGGCCTATAATATGGCTTCTTCTGGCGAAGATGCTAGTATGACCAAGTGGTGGTTGACAGTTAAAGGCGGTTGGATGTACAAGACTCAAGCCCCCATAACAGAACCTCTTCAAATTGTACTCGACTCAGATGTGGAAGACGACACCCAAGATGGCTA
>Ga0164313_10002554_pt1 | contig 16270 bp, 16 predicted proteins | sample GuaBasSedimGuay4_FD_113735 | JGI IMG/M metagenome (GOLD analysis project Ga0164313, IMG submission 113735) | Subseafloor sediment microbial communities from Guaymas Basin, Gulf of California, Mexico - Guay4, Core 4569-4, 0-3 cm | ecosystem: Environmental > Aquatic > Marine > Hydrothermal vents... | reverse complement strand
GCCTGTTCTCCTGCTTCCTTTATTACCAAATCAACTTCCTGGCCAACCTTTTTTACAACATCTTCAATTCTAGCTGGATGTATTCTGCCATCAGATATTAATCTCATCAAAGAAAGCCTGGCGACTTCTCGCCTTACAGGATTAAAACCAGAAAGAATAACTGCCTCTGGAGTGTCGTCAATAATGAGATCAATGCCTGTTGCCGCTTCAATTGCACGGATATTACGCCCTTCTCTTCCTATTATTCGTCCCTTCATCTCATCGTTTGGCAAGTGTACTACAGAAACTGTCCGTTCAGCTACAAAATCCCCAGCATACCTTTGAATAGCTGTAGCCATTATCTTTTTAGCTCTTTTGTCAGCTTCTTCCTTTGCTTCATTTTCAATCCTCTTGATAAGTTTAGCGCCTTCGTATCGCGCTTCGTTCTCCATCGCCCTTATTAATAGTTCCTTAGCCTGCTCTACAGTTAATCCTGAAATCTTTTCAAGCTGGATTTTCTGCTCTTCGATCAATTCATTATATTTCAGCTTGCTTTGTTCAATATTTTCCTCTCTCTTGGTCAACGCTTTCTCTTTTCGAGCAAGCTCTCGTTCCCTCGGCTCAAATTGATCAATTTTATGGTCGATATTTTCCTCTTTTTGTATCAACCTATTCTCTCTTTTCTTCAATTCACTTTTTGTCTCTTTAATTTCTGCATCAAACTCAGCCTTCATCTTGTAATGAATATCTTTAGATTCAATCTTTGCTTCTTTTAAAAAAGTTTCTGATTTACGCCTAGCGTCATTTAATATTCGTAAAGCCTCTTCTTCAGCAGACTTGATTTTCTCGAATACCATTTTCCCTTTCATCCAATAAGCAAAGGCAAAACCAACAATAAAGGCAACTAAGCCTATTAGGACTATATATACATCCATTATAAATCTCCCATAAAAGATTTAGACTTAGGGCTCGGTCAAAAATAACTTGGCATTTTTGCATCCAAAATTCTACCAGGTTATTTTTGACCGAGCCCTTAATACAACAAATAAGATTGCCGGATTCAACAGGTTACAATTCGCTGAAACATGTTCAACTATCGAATCGATAATAATCAATCAAAATATTATCGCAGCTCTAATTCTATAGACTTTCAGATAATTTATTTCACAAAGATAGAACGAAAAAGGCGTATTGGTCTATACGTCAACGACTGATAACACAGTGAAATTATTTATCTGAAAGTCTATAATGACAATTTTTCGATAATTCTGTTAAGCTGTTAAAAAATTAATGGGGTGAAAATAGGATAGAATTATTGGAAGAAAAATATAAGGTCAAGGGCATCCAAGTTTTAGAAACCCCCACCAAAGTGCCGTGTGGGAGGTCTTTGAACCTAATTGAAAAGGTGGGCGCCTTATAGTTTCTTTAGGCTTTTCTGTACAAGCAGAACATGCACACCAAAACTAGAGAAAGCTCCCTTCAAAATGCTGTTGGGTCAAAGAACGTCTCCCAATCACGAACACGGCAGGGGTAAACTACAATTTTCAAAAGCAACATATTCATTTGGTCTCAACTTGTCATTATAAATCATTATACTATATTTTCATTCAATGTACGTATTATGCGATTTAAACGTTGAGAAGTATTTTTTAAAAACTCTGAATCATTTCTTTTAATCTCAAAATTTTCATTAGCAATATTCAAAGCAGCTAAAATTAAAATTGTAAGTTTTGTAACATCTAAAGTTTTAACTGAATGCTGACTTTCTACCTTCTCAACTTCTTTTACAAGGAAATCAGCAACTTCTTCAGCCTTAAAAACCTTCGAGTCAGTTTTAAAAGTATATGATTGCCCAAAAAGATCTATTGTTACAAGTTGTTCCAATGAATTAACTATGATACCTTTACTTTATCGATCTATGCTGGTTATAAGTTAGGTTTCTGTAATTTCATCCAGTTTGCCTAATAAACCATCAATTTTTGATCGGACCAAATCTCTCTCATTTGCATAACTGTTTTCTGCCTCAACCTTAACTTGAAGTTCCTCGTCCAATCTCTTGATTTTTTCTTTAAGTTCAGAATTGGCTGCTTCATGCGATTTGCAAATCTGAATTAATTTTTCAATTTTTTTTTCAATTTCTTCAAATTGTTGTAAAATAACTGCGTTATCCAATATTTCACCTCATAATATTTTATACTGTATTTAAAACTAAAGTCAAGTCGTTTTACCCTAAGCTTTACCTAGTCTTTTTCGCATAATTATTTCAATTTTTTTTAAATCTTCGCAATTATTGATCCCAATAACCTCTTCAATATCTCTGCCAACCAGTACGCCAATGTTTTTTGCTTCTCTATGCCCTATTCCAATAATATCAGTAAGATAAAGTTCACCCTGAACATTATCCGATTTAATCTTTTTTAAAGTGTTAAACAAACAATCTTTTTTAACGCAGTAAATTCCTGTATTGATTATATTTATAGCTTTTTGTTCCTCTGTTGCGTCTGTTTCCTCAACTATTCCAGTAACATTTCTATTTTCATCCAATAGAATTCTACCATAACCTTTTGGATTATCTACTTCAACTGCCAAAATTGATATATCTCGCATTGCCTTGATATGATTATTTATAAGTTGTATTATAGTATTAGGAGTAATTAATGGCACATCGCCGCACAAAATAACAACTTGATCTGCATGTTCCGGTATATAAGCTTGTGCACATAAAACCGCATGCCCTGTTCCAAGCTGTTTCTCCTGAATGGCAAAAATCACATCGGTTTCTTCAGATACAATTCTTTTTACTGTATCGGCCTGATTACCAATCACCAATACTAAATTATTCCCAACAACTTTTCTTGCGGTTTCTATAACATACATTACCATAGGTCTGCCAATAATTTCATGCAACACTTTGGCTTTGCTTGATTTCATGCGAGTACCCATACCGGCAGCAAGTATTACTGCAGCGATGTTGTCAATAACAGTTTGCATTTTCTACCTATAATTCATTCTTTATTCGGTCTTAATTAACAAATGAAAAAAAAAGGACAGACCATTTACATGATCTGTCCTTTTTTTATATAAACAGTTATCTTATAGCTATCAATAAAGATTTATTACAACCACCAAAGACAACTAATATTATTATGCTCTTGAACCTGCTATCTTAATACGATGCAAAGCTCTTTCAAGAGCTGTTCTCGCTCTCATAAAATCAAAATCTTCTTTTTTTGATATATCGGCCAGACGTTTCTGGGCACGTTCCAAAGAAGTCTTTGCACGTTGAATATCTATATCACGTCTTCTTTCAGCAGATTCCGCCAGTACTGTAACTTTATCTGAAAGCGCCTCAGCAAACCCACCACTTATAAAAACATATCTCTCAGTATTGTTAGCATCTATATAGCGAAGTGAACCAACTTTAAGGGTACTCAAAAATGGAGTATGACCTATTAGTACACCAAAATCGCCAAGATTGCCAGGGGCAACAACTATCTTTGCATCCTCGCTAACTACAGATTTCTCTGGGGTGACAACTTCTAATTTAATATTTCCAGCCATACTTTAACCCTCATATATATTAAATAGTATTAAACTTCTGTCATCTTCTTGGCTTTTTCTATTACTTCTTCTATGCCACCAACCATATAAAAAGCCTGCTCAGGAATATCATCATGTTTTCCTTCAACAATTTCCTTAAAAGCTCTAACAGTATCCTCTATTTTAACGTATTTACCAGGGGTTCCTGTAAAAGCTTCAGCAACATGGAATGGCTGAGACAGAAATCGCTGAATTCTTCTGGCACGACCAACAGTAAGTTTGTCTTCATCTGACAGCTCGTCCATACCTAATATCGCGATGATATCCTGGAGTTCTTTATATTTTTGAAGTGTATTCTGAACCGTACGAGCTACCTGATAGTGCTCTTCTCCAATATAAGCAGCATCAAGAATCCTTGAAGTTGAATCAAGTGGATCAACTGCCGGATATATACCAAGCTCAACAATCTGCCTTGACAAAACAACTGTTCCGTCAAGATGGGCAAAGGTTGTTGCCGGCGCCGGGTCAGTCAAGTCGTCAGCGGGAACATATACGCACTGAACAGCAGTAATAGAACCCTTATCAGTAGATGTAATACGTTCCTGAAGTTCACCAAGGTCAACTGCAAGAGTAGGCTGATAACCAACAGCAGACGGCATACGTCCTAGAAGTGCCGACACTTCGGAGCCTGCTTGTGTAAACCTGAAAATATTATCGATAAATATAAGCACGTCCTGACCTTCTTCATCACGGAAGTATTCAGCCGCTGTCAAAGCCGATAATGCAACTCTAGCTCTTGCTCCTGGCGGTTCAGTCATCTGACCATAAATCAATGCAGCCTTTGGAAGAACTCCTGAATCTTTCATTTCATGGTAAAGGTCGTTGCCTTCACGGGTTCTTTCTCCAACACCGGCAAAAACCGAAATGCCACCGTGCTGCATAGCAATATTATGAACCATTTCCATCATGATAACGGTTTTTCCGACTCCTGCACCACCAAACATTCCCATTTTACCGCCCCTTGGGAATGGTACAAGCAAGTCAATAACCTTTACACCTGTCTCAAGAACTCGAACCGTAGTATCCTGCTCTGTAAATTTTGGTGCCTCACGATGAATAGGGGCTGTTTTCTCCATACTTACCGGGCCCAAACCATCAACAGGTCGTCCAACAACGTTTAAAACACGTCCCAACCCGGCTTCGCCCACAGGCATAACAATTGGCCTGCCAGTATCCTTCACATCCTGCCCCCTCATCAAACCATCTGTTACGTCCATAGCAATAGTTCGAACGACATTATCACCCAAGTGCTGAGCAACCTCAACAACCAGATTGTCAGACTCATCGTTAATAGTGGGATTTGTGATTAAAAGTGCGGTAAGAATTGTAGGCAGTTTACCCTGCTCAAATTCCACATCGACAACAGGTCCCAAAACCTGCGTAATTTTACCTATATTTTCACCCATCTATAGACCTCCTATACACTAAATGCGGTATTCTAATTACTTATCCTTTAAGAGCCTCGGCACCACCAACTATATCCATCAATTCCGCTGTAATTGCTGACTGCCGGGCTTTATTATATGCCAGAGTAAGGCTGCTTATCATATCATCACATGCATTAGTTGCGTTATCCATGGCAGCCATACGTGCAGCATGCTCACTAGTAGAAGTTTCAAGTAATGCACTAAAAAGTTGTACATAAACATGCCTTGGCAGCAAATCACATAGCAGTTCTTTAGGTGATGGCTCACAAATATGTTCAGCCTGATATGGTTTATCAGTATCAACTTCCACTTCTTCAGATGTTTCAATAGGTGGAATAGGAAGTATCTGTTTAACCGTTGCAATCTGCCTTGCCATACTTACAAATTCAGAAAAAACTACATAAACCTCATCATATGTACCATACAAAAATTCATCAACCAGCTTCTGACCCGCTGTCAGCGCCACATTAAAGCCAAATTTGGCGCCTACAATGCCTAAATGCTGTGAATCAATCTGCATCTTATTTTTTCTGCACCAGTCACGCCCTTTTTTCCCAAAGTTAGTAAAGGAAATATCAACTTCCTGCTCTGAACGTTCCTTCACAAAGTTATTGGCAGCCGTGATAAGATTTACATTAAAACCACCGCAGAGCCCTCTGTCAGAAGTACATAATACAATATTTATCTTTTTTACTTCTTCACGTGGTACCAGCAAAGGACTCGTTCCTTCTCCTGCTTTTTCTGCAAGGCTCCCCAAAACTTCAGCAAACTTGCCCGCATAAGGCCGAAAACCATCCATATTTTGCTGTGCACCACGAAGCTTTGAAGTGGCTACCATGCCCATGGCCTTTGTAATCTGCTTTGTCTTTTTTACTGCACCAATTTTAATTAAGACATCTTTTAACGTTGCCATATTATATCCTTATAAGATAAGCATTCTTTCTTAGCCTAATTGTAATATTTTAAATCAGCTACTATCTCTACAATTTTATATACAAGCTAAACACTGCAATATAACTTATTGGAAAATCAGCCCTATTTAATTGTGTCCTTGAACTCTCCGTCGTATGCTGTCAAAGCATCCTGCATTTGTTTATCCAGTGACTCTGATATTGCTTGTTTCTCATCAAGCTCACTGAATATCTGCGGATATCTGTCCTCTATAAAACTGTAAAGTCCTGCCTCATATTTTGCCAGTACATCAAGAGGATATTTATCAAGGAATCCCTTTGCGCCTGCAAAAAGTATTGCAACCTGTTTCTCCAGCGACAGCGGCTTAAATTGAGGCTGTTTCAAAATCTCAACAAGTCTCGCTCCTCTTGTAAGCTGTGCCTGAGTTGCTTTATCCAGGTCACTTCCAAAGGCAGCAAATGCTTCAAGTTCTCGATACTGCGCCAGATCAAGGCGCAGAGTACCAGCAACCTGTTTCATAGCTTTAACCTGTGCTGATCCACCAACCCTGGAAACTGACAAACCAACATTAATAGCCGGCCTGACACCAGAAAAAAACAGAGAGGGCTCAAGATAAATCTGACCATCTGTAATGGAAATAACATTTGTTGGAATAAATGCCGATACGTCACCAGCCTGTGTCTCAATTATTGGCAGGGCTGTCATAGAGCCGGCACCAAGCTCATCATTTAGCTTTGCCGATCTTTCAAGAAGTCGGGAATGATTGTAGAAAATATCGCCTGGGAATGCTTCACGGCCCGGAGGACGTCTTAAAAGAAGTGAAACCTGACGGTAAGCTACAGCCTGTTTTGAAAGGTCATCATATACGATCAAAGAATGCTGCCCTTTATCACGGAAGTATTCAGCCATAGCACATCCCGAATATGGAGAGACAAACTGCAGTGTTGCCGGGTCACTTGCACAGGCAGAAACAACTGTTGTATATTCCATAGCACCGTGTTTTTCTAAGATATCAACAACCTGAGCAACTGTTGATTTTTTTTGCCCGGTAGCAACATAAATGCAGTAAACATCCTTTCCTTTCTGGTTGATTATGGCATCAACACCTATGGCTGTTTTACCGATCTGGCGGTCACCGATAATAAGCTCACGCTGTCCCTTGCCCACTGGAGTCATTGCATCAATAGCTTTAAGGCCCGTGTACATCGGCTCATGCACACTCTTTCTTGCAATAACGCCCGGTGCAACCATTTCAACCCTTCTGAACTCTTTTGCATCAATGGGTCCTTTTCCGTCGATTGGCGAGCCGACAGCATCAACAACACGCCCAAGTACAGCATCTCCAACCGGAACCTCAGCGATACGTCCTGTTCTCTTGACCATATCGCCTTCTTTAATGTGGATGTCTTCGCCCATAATAGCGATACCCACATTGTCTTCTTCAAGGTTCAGAACAAGCCCTAGTATGCCACCCGGAAATTCAACCAGTTCCAAAGCCATAGCCTTCTCGAGACCGTAGACTCTGGCGATTCCATCACCAACCGACAAGACAACTCCGGTTTCACTTAGCTCAACTTTCTTGTCGTAATCCGTAATCTGTTCTTTAATTATCTGACTTATTTCTTCAGCTTTTAATTCCATTATACACTCTCACCCCTTTTTATAGATTCTCTCATGTTGAGTAATTGTGTTCTGATACTTCCATCTAATACAAGATCTCCTATCCTGGATACTACTCCACCAATAAGTGATGGATCTTGTTCAACCTCCAGGATAACGTCCTTACCAGTCATTGTGGACATGGTTGAACGAATTTTATCTATTGTATCAGTTGAAAGTTCAGTGGCCGAAACCAAGCTTGCCCTAGCAATGCCTTTCAGTTCGTCCGCGAGTTTTTTATAAAACTCATTAATATTGCTTAAAAACCCAATTCGACCCTTATCAAACACCAAAAGCAGGAAAGATTTCATCATATCAGAAAGATATAGCTTATCAATTATTGTATGTAATACCTTTCTACGACCTGCTGCGTCGTAAAGCGGGTTTATAATTGCTTGTTCAAGCTCCTTTTCCCCTGTCACCAAACCTGCGATGTTGTCAAGCTCTTCCCTGTATGATTCAGCTTGACCATCATCTTTGCCAATAAGCAGAAGTGCCTTGGCATAACGTCGTGCTACAGTCAAATTTTTCACTATGCCACCACCTTCTTTAAGTATTCATCTACCAATCGATCGTGATCTTCGATTGTAATTTCATTTTTTATAATCTCTTCAGCCTTCACAATAGCTTTCTCAAGTACTTCCTCCTGAAGCCGTAATTTCGCCTGATTGATTTCATAATCAATGTTTCGGCGAGCTTGTTCTTTTAATTTATCAGCTACGGATTCTGCTTCTTTTAGTATTCTTTCCTTGGCCTCATTCCCCTGTCGTATGTAATCATCGACAATTTTCTTGCCTTCTTGATCTAACTGAGCCAGTTTTGCTGCGTATTCCTCAAGCTTTTGCCTGGCATCCTTTTTCTTAGTTTCAAGCTCGCTTAACTGATCTTCTATTCCCTTAATACGAGCGCCGAAAAATTGAGATACCGGCTTACGCAAAAGAAAAAACAGGCCCAAAAATAAAACAGCGAAATTCATAACCCGGTATGTATCTGTAGCCACCCATCCTTTAGGCCCATGCTCTCCTCCAGATGAACCCAAAGCTACTCCAACAAAGAAGAACAGAAACGCAGTAACTATAAATAAAATAATTGAATTACGCTTCATGCTGCTGCTAATTCCAGGAATCTTCATTAAAAAGCCCTCCCCAAAATTTTATGACTAATTGCAATTGCTATATCATCAAGCTCTTTTTGCAGCGTTGCTCTGACACTTTCAGCATCCTTTGCAACTTTCTCACGCACCTCGGCAAGGTCCGCCTGAGCCTTTTGATTTATTTTTTCGATTATCACTTTTTCTTCATCAGTAGCTGTCTGTATTAAAGTGTCTTTTTCCCCCATGCCCTTAGCCCTTGCCTCTTTTAAGCCTGAAGTAAAAGCATCATCTTTTTCCTTAATATCGCTGTTACAGGTATCAATATTCTGCTCAAGGCCGGTAATTTTTTCTTTTCTCTGAACTAGTATATTTCTGATTGGTTTGTATAAAACAACATTAAGTGCCCATATCAAAAACAGGAAATTTATGATCTGTATAAATAACGAACCATCCAAGCTTATCATTGAACTTCCTCCGCTACCGATTTTTGAATAATTTGTTTATTAAAAATATATCTTCAAAAAAAATTTCTTCAAATGATTAATTCCGCTGTTCTATATATTAACTATAATGAATTGTCAAAGGTTTTTTTTAATCCTTGCTATCTTTTTCACCTCTTATTCAACCATAAACCTCCTCATGCTTATATTAATTAAAAGGCCTATACATATCATAACGGTAATAAGTGATGAACCCCCATAGCTAATAAACGGCAATGTAACTCCTACGACCGGCATCAATCCCATTACCATGCCGATATTAATAATTACCTGCCAGAATATCATTGCTGTGATACCGACTGAAAGTATGGTGCCGAATGGTTCCCGGCATCTATAAGCAACATTCAATCCCTTTATGATAAGTATCAGAAAAACAATAAGAATAATTACAGAACCTATTAATCCCCACTCTTCTGCCAAAACAGAAAATATGAAATCCGTGTGCTGTTCAGGAAGGAATGAAAGTGCATTTTGTGTTCCTTTCAAAAACCCCTTGCCGGATATCATGCCTGAGCCTATAGCAATTTTAGATTGTATAATATGATAACCGGTCCCAAGAGGATCCCTGTCCGGATTCAAAAATGTCAATATCCTCGCTTTCTGATATTCTCTCAAAAAAAACCAGACTAAAGGGATGCTTATTACACCTATAACGATTAAGTATAAAAAGGAACGTCTCTCAATCTTTACAAAAACCGTCATAGAACCGGCAATTAAAACAATCATTATGGCTGTTCCCAAATCCGGTTGTTTTACTATCAGAATAAAAGGAATTATTGTCAGTAAAAAAGGATTAATGAGTTCGCGTAAAGTTAAGCCTGCTGTATTTGCATGTTTTGAATAATATCTGGCCAAGATTATTATTACAGCAATCTTTACCAGCTCAGATGGCTGAATTGAAAAAAATCCAAACTTCAGCCAACGCATTGCACCTTTAGAACCTTCACCGAATATTAATACACCAACAAGAAGTGAAATGCATAAAACATAAATTATGTGCCCCCATCGATCAAAAGTTTTGTAATTGAACAAAAAAGAAATAACTAAAAAAATTAATCCAACAAAATACCATACAAGCTGCTTATAATATTCCATCTGAGGTACCTGTGTTGCAGCCGTTACTGAACTATATAAAGTAACAAGCCCAAAAAAGCCCAGTATAAGAGCTAAACTCAATAAGCTCCAGTCGAAATTTTGTACGAGACGGCGGTCAAACATAATAACCTTCTAAATTAGTGCCTGCCCAAAAAGTTTTTTTTAATACTTGCAATAGATTCAGTTTATTTACTTATGTAAAGATTTGTGAAAAAGCTGTTAGCTGTTAGCTGTTAGCTGAATTTGTTATCTGTTTGATTTTTTAAACTAAAGGCTAATTGCTAAAAGCTAACTGCTAATAAATCTTCAATTTGAGAATACCATCCAACTGACTGTAATTTCAGGCATTTTGAGTCTTCGTCAGGCCATTAATTATTGATAAATAGGTTGTTATAAGCTCCCTCGCAAGTGGAGCGGCAGCGCTGGAACCATGTTCACCATGTTCAATAATAACAACTACAGCTATTTGGGGTTCCTTTGATGGAGCATAGGCTGCAAACCATGCATGTGGTTTTAAGTAATTTGTTTTATCGATAGAAGCATTATCATTACTGCCGGTCCTGCTCACAAGCTGAGCAGTCCCTGTTTTACCGCTGATATCAACATCATCAACATGTGCAATCCATGCAGTTCCTTTTCTTTTGTTAACTGTCTCCCAAAGCCCTTTCCTCACAATCTCTAACGTCCGTTGACCGGCAGGCAATTTTCCTGTAACCTTACTTTTGTTTTCATTAACGAGTTCACCTTCTGCTGTCTCTATCTTTTTAAGAATCAATGGCTTATACCTTGTTCCTCCATTCGCTATTTCAGAAATCAAAGTCATGATCTGTAAAGGTGTTACAAGATTAAAGCCCTGCCCTATAGCAACGGAAAGTGTTTCGCCTAACTGCCATCCAATGCCTGTGCGAGCCCTTTTCCAGGCAGCGGTTGGTATCAAACCCTTTGCTTCATGATCAAGGTCAATACCTGTTGCTGATCCCAGGCCACAAGCTCTGGCATACCGTGCTAGTTTATCAACACCCAGTTTTTGGCCGACCTGATAAAAAAAAACATCACAGGATTCAGCCAATGCTTTTACAACATTAACGTTATCGTGTCCTGTTTTTTTCCAGCATCTAAAAATTCGATTCCCGCACTTGTAATATCCTGGGCAATAAAATGATGTATTTGCATCAATTATTCCTTCCTCAAGACCTGCAATTGCCGTAACTAACTTATATACGGAAGCTGGGGGATACTCAGCGTTGACTGCCTTGTTTTCCATTGGCCTGAACGGATTAGAAACAAGAGAATCCCATTGTTCATGTGACATACCGTCAACAAATGCGTTCTGATCAAATGCAGGACTGCTGGCCATAGCCAGTATCTGTCCTGTAGCCGGATCCATAGCTATTATTGCGCCGGCCGAACCTTCCAAAAGTTCTTCAGCCTTTTTCTGGAGTAAGTAATCAATTGAAAGATAAATATTGTGGCCCGGAAAAGCTTCGACGGTTCTCAAGACTCTAACAACCTGCCCTGCCGCATTTACCTCAACCTGCCGTCCTCCACGCTTACCTCTCAATAGACCCTCATAAGTTTTTTCCACACCAAATTTTCCAATATAATCACCTGCTCTATAACCAGAGTATTTTCCCGATTTAAGCTCATCGGAACTAATCTCACCCAAATAACCTATTAGATGAGCCGCATTTTGCTTATAAATATAGTGTCTTCTTGGTTTAACGCTAACAACAATACCAGGAAGATTATATTTGTGGACCTCGATAGCAGCCAAGGCATCTCGCCCTATATCCTGCTTTAACAAGACAGGGGTATAGAATGATATTCCTTTGTTGCGGCTGATTTTTGACATAAGCTCCGTTGCCGGAACATCTACATATTGAGAAAGCATTTCAATTGTATGTTCAACAGGTTTGGCATCTTTCAAAATTATATTCAAATCAAACGATGGCCTATTATCAACCAGCAACTTTCCATTGCGATCAAAAATTAATCCTCTTGAAGGCTCTATATTTTGCAATCGTATGCAGTTGTTTGCTGAAAGTCGTCTAAGCTCATCCCCTTCAATCACCTGAAGGTAAAAGAGGCGGGCAATAAGCACTAAAAAAGCCGTTAATACTAAAAAGACAACCCCGGTCAAACGTCTTTTGTACCAATCAGTATCTGCGCTCTGTAAGTATTTGCTCAAAAGTACCTTTATGTTATTTTAGTGCCCGAACGAAAAATAGAAAATTTTTCCAATTTCTTATGAATATGATTAAAAAATGTTATAAAAAAGAAGCCTGTACATCCTGCCCATAGAATTTGAAAAATAACAGTCCTCATAGTAATGGCGAGAAACCGTGAATCCGGACCAAGCATAGAAACACTGGCAATAAATATTATATTCTCCATAAATACGCCGGCGGCAACAATAAACAGCAACAAAATATTATTGCATGCATGTAAATATTTAATAACTATCTTAACAACAATAAACAGCCAGAAATATGTTGTTAAATACAGACCAAAAGGCCCTCCTGAAAGACTATCCATTATAAATCCCAGCACAAGTATAAAAAGGATGCCTTCACGGGCTGGGCGGAACAGACCGAGATAAATAATAAAGGGGATTAAAAGGTCATAAAAATTATTGAATAAAGCGATGTGGGGTATAATTGTTGTTTGAAAAATTACAAGGCAGAGACAGACGCAGATATAAAAACAATACGTCATTGCTCACTCACAAAATCAAAATCATGTTTTGGAGAATCCAATACTACTAAAACCTCTTCAAGTTTTTCAAAATCTACATAAGGCATAACCGTTACTTCTTGAAATATACCTGAATTATGCTTGACAATTTCCGTAACATAACCAACACGTAAACCCTTAGGAAAAACGCCATCTAAACCTGAAGAAACAACTGTGTCTCCAACTTTAATATCATGCTTTCTTAATACATATTTGGAAAGACATCTTCCATCTGATTGGCCTTTGATAAGTCCTCTATCCCTAGTTCTCTGAACTAAAGCATCTACAGCACTATTCTGGTCAATAATCAGCAACACCTTGGAATAATTGCAACTAACATCTATAACCTGCCCTGCAATGCCTTCAGGCACTACCACAGGCAAACCCTTTTCAACTCCATCGGCTTTGCCTTTATCTATGATTATTGTTTTAAACCAGGGAGAGGGATCCTGGCCGATAACTTCGGCGACAAGTACCTGATTAGTCATAGTTTTCCGGAAATTCAATAAGTTGCGGAGTCTAAAATTGGAAATTTCTACTTCACGATACTTATTGTTTTTATCTATGGCCTGGTTTATCGCTTTTTTAAGATCATCATTCTCTTGTGCAACTGAAACCAGAAAAAAATAATGGCCCCATATATTTTTTAAAAATTGAACGGATTTGGTAACGGTTTTCTGAAAAGGAGCAATAAAAAAAATAGCGCTCCGCCATGACCCATAGGAAGAATATCGGCTGCTGTTAACTGAAAGGATTATGATGTTAACAACGATCAAAGCAACCGCTCCAACTATCATCACCATTTTTTTCGAAAACATGAAACTATATGATCACAACTTGTTTGAGTATTTCAATACTGTCAATAGCTTTACCAGAACCTAGCGCAACTGTGGATAATGGGTCATCGGTTATTGTTATTGGAAGACTTGTTTCCTCCTTGAGAAGCTTGTCTAAATTTTTTAACAGAGCGCCGCCGCCTGTTAATATAATTCCCCTATCAACTATGTCGGCAGCCAGCTCAGGCGGAGTTTGTTCAAGAGCTATTTTTACAATTTCAACTATGGCGTCTATCTGCTCAGAAATTGCAACCCTTATCTCTTCGGAATCAATGGCAAGAATTTTAGGGATCCCTGATGCAAGGTCTCTTCCCTTGACCTCAATTGTTTCCAGATTCTGAGGGTCAGGGTAAGCGTTACCTATTGCTGTTTTAATAATCTCGGCTGTTCTCTCGCCAATCAACAGATTGTATTTTCTTTTGATATATTGTATTATTGCTGCATCCATTTTATCGCCAGCCACCCTGATAGACCTGCTGTAAACAATTCCTGCGAGAGAAATCACAGCAACTTCAGTTGTACCGCCACCGATATCGACCACCATATTACATATAGGTTCCGTAATAGGAAGTCCCGCTCCTATCGCGGCAGCCATAGGCTCTTCAATTAAAAATACCTCACGGGCCCCTGCTGATTCAGCGGATTCCTTAACAGCTCGCTTTTCAACCTGAGTAATTCCCGATGGCACTGCAACAATAATTCTTGGCCTGACAAATGTCCGCCTGTTATGTACCTTATGTATAAAATGACGCAGCATTGCCTCAGTGACTTCGAAATCAGCGATAACGCCATCTCGCATTGGACGAATGGCTACTATATGTCCTGGTGTCCTTCCAAGCATATTTTTCGCCTCAAGCCCTACTGCCAACACCCGGTTTTTCATCCTGTTATCAGTACGCACAGCAACAACCGAGGGTTCACTCAATACAATGCCCTTGCCTTTAACATAAACAAGTGTATTTGCTGTACCTAAATCAATGGCAAGATCATTTGAAAATATACCTAAAATACCATCTAAAAATAAACTCATGGCTCCTCATTCTCGCTATCTCACAAATAGCGCATATGTTATTCGGTTAATCGTCACCAAAAATATTTTATTATAATTAATGAATTCGTAAAAAGTCAATCGTTAGTGTTTATAATTTCCATCACAGTATCGTGTAATATCGGCCTGAATTTTTTTATCTTATTATTATCACGTGATGGATGTACACGATTTGTTAAAAGTATAACAATAATTGATTGATCAAGATCCATCCAGAACGATGTCCCGGTAAAGCCAAGATGCCCTATACTTCTTTTAGAAAAATGGATGCCGCAGCTCGAATCAGATAAAGATGGTGTATCAAACCCAAGTGCCCTGTCTGAACCTTGCTGCCGTTCAAAAAACTTGTTTATTAACTCTTTTTTAAAAATAAATTTTGACGAACATTCATGAAAATCAGATAAAAGAGAAGACAAGAGAACCTTCACATCCATAGCGGTCCCGAAAAGACCGGCATGCCCGGCTATGCCCCCCACAACATAGGCATTATCATCGTGTACTAAACCATCCAGAAGTATTTTGCGCCAGGAGCAAAGTTCTGTAGCGGCAAAACAATCCATATAACTCTCAGAATTAAGGCCTGCAAAAAAAAGATGTTCGAGCCCAAGGGGCCTGCAAATATCTTGAATTACGAAGCAGTCTAAAGACCTTCCAGATACCTTTTCAACAATCCATTCAAGAACCATAAATCCAAGATCGCTATATAATACATTTTTACTTATAGGATGTATAAGAGGTTCATTTATGAGAAAGTTCCTTAAAGCATTTTTTCGAAAATTATACGGAATTTTTAGCAACTCAATATAATATGGTCGATAATCAGGCAGACCTGAATTATGACAAAGAAGGTTTTTAATAGATATTTGTTTCTTATTCGTATTTCTAAATTCAGGCAATACTGTTCCAAGATTTTGCTCAAGATCCAGCTTTCCCTGCTGAATCAACTTCATCACTGCCAATGTAGTTGCAAGAGGTTTTGTAAGGGACGCCAAATCAAAAATAGTGTTTTTTGTCATTAAGCGTTTTGAGAATATATTCGCATATCCATAAGCCTCAAAAAAAATAATCGAATCATTTTTTGAAACCAGAAGCACCCCTCCAGGGAACACCTTGTCTTTGACGCCCTTCCTCATCAAATCATTAATTTGAGACGTACGAGGTAAAGCTTTTGGTAACAGTTCACAGTTCACAGTTTTTTAAATGAATTTTGTAATAATTGATACTAACGGTTCACGGTTGTCAGTTGTCGGTTCACGGTTCACGGTTCACGGTTCACGGTTCACAGTTAATTGCCTTGAATTCTCACAACCGAGCCTCTTATTTCTTGTCAGCCTCTGGCTGATATGTTTGATCAACCGTAAACTGTAAACCGACAACCGTAAACTGTT
>Ga0164313_10002553_pt1 | contig 16270 bp, 15 predicted proteins | sample GuaBasSedimGuay4_FD_113735 | JGI IMG/M metagenome (GOLD analysis project Ga0164313, IMG submission 113735) | Subseafloor sediment microbial communities from Guaymas Basin, Gulf of California, Mexico - Guay4, Core 4569-4, 0-3 cm | ecosystem: Environmental > Aquatic > Marine > Hydrothermal vents... | reverse complement strand
TCCGGGAGGCTGTGTTATTGGAGCTGGCGGCCGTCCAATAGATTTATTTCTTGAAGGTTTTAAGGCGCTAGGCGCGGAGATTAATGAAGACAATAATTATTACCATATTAAAGCCAATAAACTAAAAGGCTGCGAATATTTCTTTACTCTTATAAGCGTTACTGCCACGGAATCCATGATGATGGCCGCGGTTTTTGCTTCCGGAGCCACCACATTAAAAAATTGCGCTATGGAGCCGGAAATAAAAGCTTTAGCTGACTATCTAAATTCCCAAGGAGCTAAAATAAAAGGCGCCGGCACACCTACGATATTAATTAATGGAGTAAACAAAATTAATGCCGGCAGCTATCGAGTAATTCCCGACCGAATAGAAACGGGTTCATTCGCTATTATGGCAGCAGCAACAAAATCGGAATTCTTAATAAATAAATGCCATCCCGAACATATAAGAATTTTATTAAAAATATTTAATAAAATCGGAATTCCTTTTAAGGAGGGCAAAGATTATTTAAAAATAATCCCCGCGAAAAAAATAAAACCTTACAGTATAAAAACCCATGAATACCCCGGCTTCCCCACCGATCTGCAGTCTCCCTATACTGTCCTTATGACTCAAGCGGAAGGCTCTTCGATTATACATGAAACAATTTACGACCGGCGATTATTGTTTGTAGATCTATTATCACAAATGGGAGCGGACATAATTATGTGCGACCCTCATCGGGTAGTCGTTAATGGCCCAAGCAAATTATATTCCAGAAAATTAACCAGTCCCGATTTGCGGGCCGGCATAGCTATGATAATCGCCGCTTTAGCGGCCAGGGGCCAGACTGAAATAGACAATATATATCAAATTGACCGCGGCTACGAGGATATTGACGGCCGGCTGCGATTGCTTGGAGCTGACATTAAACGAATCGGCACTCTTAATTTATAAAATTATGACACTTAATCAAAGACGATTATTATATATTTTTTTTATACTTTTATTTATTGTTATTACCCCGCTCATCTGCCTTTACGCGGCGGGCTATTCCGTAAATAAAAATTTTTCCGTGGAAAAAACCGGCATTTTAATAATTGATTCGGAGCCGCGGGGAGCTGAAATATATTTAAACGATAAAATCCAGCAAACCTTCTTTAAAAAATATTTTTCCCAAGACCAAAGCTATATTAAAACACCGGCAAAAATTAAAAATCTCCGTCCCGGAGATTATAAAATTTCCTTAAAAACAGAAGGCTATTGGCCTTGGGAAAAAAAATTAAGCATCCAGCCAGGAGAATCAACTTTTGCCGAAGATATTTATCTTTTTAAAAATGACCTGCCGACTTTAGCCGTAAAAGGAGTATACAGCGAACTGGTAATGTCGCCTGACAAAAAAAATCTGGCAGCTTTTAATAATAATAAAGCCGTAATACTAAATTTAAACAATGAACAAATTGATTTTTACGCTTCATCAAGTACAAGCCCAGTCAGCCAGCTAAACACAAATATTTCGTGGTCTCCCGACGAAGAAAATTTAATATTAGGACAATACGTCTTTAATATTAATAATTGGGCAAATCCGCTAATTTTAAGCGACATTATCGGCATACAAAAAAATATAAAATGGGGGGATAATAATAATACTATTTTTTATAATACCCAAAACGGCCTTTACCAATATGACATAAACGCAAAAATTAATGATACAATAATTAATGAAAACGGCATTAACGATTACTTATTGATTGATAATAATATTTACTATACAAAGTTAGCCGATCATACGGCTGAGCTGAATATTTTTTCTTTAAAGGACTATACTATTATAAAAAAAATAAAATTGCCTTATTCGACCTATATTTTTTTAAACCAAAAAAATAAGTTTGTTAATCTTTACGATACAGCTTATAATATTCTCTATTTAATTGACCCGTTTTCCGATTTGCGGCCACTAAGGGAAACCGTTAACAATGTAAATAAGACTTTTTGGATTAACGACAATAAATTATTATATGCCAACGATTTTGAAATTTGGACGCTTGATCTGGTAAATTTTAAAAAAGAACTCTTAACCAGAATCAGTTCAAAAATTAATAAAATTATCTGGCATCCGAATAATAATTACGTAATCTACTCGACAGACAACAGTATTAATACGATTGAGCTTGACGACAGGGAAAAACGCAATATAACGAATTTAATTGAGCTTGATGTAATTTCCGGCCTGCAAATCAACGGGAAGGGAGATACACTATATTTTTATTCCAAAATCGGCAACCAGGAAGGAATTTATAAACTCTCTATTTAATAAAAAGCAAAAAAAAACGAATTGCGCGAAATAAATTAAAACGGCTTAATTTTTTTCGCGCAACTCGTTCTTTTTTCGTTCTTTTTGCGTTTAACTTTGTAGTTACTTAAAATACTTAATAATCTCTGGTCCGATATCGTCCCTGTCTAAAGCGTATTTTAATACCGCTTTTAAATAATTAAGCGGATCACCGGTCGTCAACCATTCACCATTTTCCACTTTTTTAGCGTAAAATTCACCGCCTTTTTTAACATATTTTTCTATCGCGTCAGTAAGCCATAATTCGCTTCCTTTGCCTAGCGGGGTATTTTTTAAAATATCTATTATCTTTTGATTTAAAATAAAACGGCCAAAAACCGCGTAATTGGAAGGCGTTTTGTCAACTGCCGGTTTTTCTACTATCCCCTCTAATCGCATAGTATTTTTTGCTAATTTTACGACTCCGTAGCGCACAACATCTTTTTGTGGTATTTCCTGGACTCCCATCAATAAATTCCCGTTTTTCTCATAATCTTTTACCATCTGTTTAGTAAAAGAACTTTTGGATTTTACCAAATCATCCCCATAACAATATATAAACGGCTCATTTTGCACCAACGAAGCAGCTGATAAAATCGGCGTCCCGTTTCCATAGGCGCCTTTTTGCCGGACATATATAAAATTAGCCATATCGGCGATTTTTTTTACTTTTTCCAACAGTTCAATTTTTCCGGCCCTTTTTAATTCATTAGCTAAAGCCCAATTATAATCAAAATGATCTTCCAGGGGCTTCTTGTCCCATTTGGTAACCATTATTATATCTTCAATGCCGGCTTCCACCAATTCCTCTACTATCAACTGAATTATTGGTTTATCAATAATCGGAAGCATTTCCTTGGGCATTGATTTTGTAACCGGCAAAAACCGGGTGCCTGACCCAGCCACAGCCACTATGGCTTTTTTTATCTTCATAAATAATCCAAATCCGTGAATGTATACGAATAATACGTATCGTAAATTCGAATACAGCCACTAATCTTATTAAAATATTAATTTTAAATCTCAAATTTTAAATCTCAAATTTTAAATCTCAAATTATTTTAATCCCCATTTTTTCAAATATTTAATCCAGGAAATTATATGGTAACGGGCGGTTTTGCTTCTAAAAAATTTATACCATTTCTCCTTGGCGCTTTCTCTGGCATGGTTATGGATTATCTCTGCCTCGGGATAATAAACAACTTTCCATTTTTTATTCCAGAACCTTCGGCAAAGATCGGTGTCTTCAAGATATAAAAAATAGCGCTCATCAAATAGTCCGACTTCCCCCAGGGCTTTCTCGCGGCAAAACATAAATGAACCCAAGAGCCAACTAACTTCCTTTTCCGTTTTATGGCTATAATCTTTCATTAAGAATCTATCAATATCTTTTTGTGCAAATTTAAATTTTCCGATTGGCGTCCGGCGATAAAGCGGTGTAAATAATTTATATGAACGAAAACAAGAATACTGAATAGATTTATCCGGATTTAATTGTTTGGGTCCAACCATGCCCACATTTTTATTCACTTCCATGTAATCATATAATTTTCTAAAAGTATCTTTAAATAAAATAGTATCAGCGTTAGTGATGGAAATATATTTTCCCTGCGCTCTTTTTATGCCCACATTGTTGCCTGCTCCATGGCCTATATTTTTTTTATTTTGGATAAAAATAATTTCCGGGTATTGCCATTTTATTATTTCGCCAATACTGTCCCCTGAATTATTGTCAACCACGATAATTTCGTATTTTAAAACGCCAAAATCCGCTTCTTTGATGGATTTTATGCAATTCAAGGTAAAACCCTTTGATTTATAATTTAATATTACGATAGATATATCCATGGCGCTAGCGCTAGTTAAAAGTTATAAAGTAGAAAGTTATAAAATAAAAACTTTCTACTTTATAACTTTTTACTTTCAACTAATTTATTTACCAAATTATTATTTTTTTGACAATATTCCAATATAAATTAAATATTGGGTTTATGAAATTTAATTTTTTATCGTCTATTTCTTGATACCAAATTTTACCGGTTATTAATTTTATAATTTCACGGTCTTTGACTTTTCTTGATTTTTGTATTTTTCTCCTGCTTTTTATTAAATATATCCAATTTGATAAATTTATAAAATATTTCCAGACTTTTAATTTTTCCTTGAACCAGCCGGTTTTAAAAGAAAATAACACTAGGCCTAATTCCATTATTATAAATGCCGGTAAAATTAAAAGCAAAGTTAAAGCATGATAGCACTTTAAAATCGAAATTATTCGATTCCGGTCCATAAAATAATATTGTTTTATAGACTTGGCAAATTTGTATTTATGATACACTACGGCCTTTGGCGCTATAATACATTTATATCCGGCTAGCCATATCCTCCAGCCTAATTCCTGGTCCTCGTTATACATCCAATATTCTTCGTCAAAAAGGCCGACTTTTTCTAAAATTTCACGCTTAAATAAAACGGCTGCGCCGGAAGGATAACCAATTAAATTACTAATTTCTAAATTATCCCCCCGAGGCGGATTAGTCTTGGGCTGATAATTTCTAATTTTTTCTTTATAACCCAGTGAATATCCGAATCCAAGAAAATGGGTTGTGTTGCCGAGGCTGTTTATTGTATCTTTATCCGGCCAAAGCATAAGACGTGCCTGGACTGCGCCGATTTTTTCGTCGCTTTCGGCTGTTTTAACTAATTCTCTGACGCAATTCGGTTCAACAACCGTGTCCATATTAAAAAGAATGATATAATCAAAACCCTGGGATAAGGCTAATTTTATGCAATCGTTATTACCTTTAGCAAAACCGTCGTTGGTTTTATTTAATACCAGCTCTGCTTCAGGGACTAATTTTTTTAGAAACTCGAAACTTTCCGGACTGGTTTCGTTATCAGTTAAATAAATTTTTAATTCACCCGGGTAATCCTGCCTTCGAATGCTTTTGATACATTCATCTAAATACTTTTTTGCATAATCCCGCCAATTCGGACTTATAATAATAGCAACATTTTTTTGCATTTATTTTTTCTATGTCTTAGCTTTACTTTTTATATTAAATTTTTCGCTAATTTTAGATATAATAATTCCTAACAACCAAACTGTTTTCAGTGCGTGATACTGCCAGGCCGGATGCCATTTTTTAAAATATTTAAGCTGTGAATTACGAAAATATTTCTGGGCTTGGCCGCGAGGCACTTGTTTGAAACTTTGACCGATATAATCAACGCACTTTGCCGCCGGCGTGTACCACACTTCCCCCCCGGCTTTTTTTATCTGTTGGCAATAATCAACTTCTTCAAACCAAAGAAAATATCCTTCGTCAAGCAAAGGCAAAGTGCAATTTAAAAACTTCTTTAAATCAGATATAACCAGACGATTTATCATAAAAAATCCGCCCCGAACAGAATCAACTTTTGCGTCTTTAGTGTAATCAAAGTCCTCTCTAATATATTTTTTTAATATATTTTTAAAAATATGCGGCAATTTTAACACTATGGCCAGCTGGTCGGAGATGCTCGGAAAACAACGGACATGTTTTATGGTTTCGCCTTGTTCATTAACCAAATTACATCCCGCGACACTCGCCTGCGGGTTATTTTTCATCCAATTCAGCATATTTAATAAAGTGTCTTCCCGGGGAAGCATGTCCGGATTTAAAAGCAAAACAAAATCGCTCTCAACTTGCCTTAAAGCCTGATTGTTGGCTTTGGCAAAACCGACATTGGCATTATTTTTTACCAATAATACGTGCGGAAATTCTTTTTCCACCATCTCGGGCGTTCCGTCTTCGGAATTATTATCCACGACAATTACTTCATATAAAAAATCACCTTTAGTTTTTTCTAAAGCCTTTAAATTCTCCCTTAATCTATCTTTTACGTTCCAGGATACGATTATTATTGATAGTTCCATGCGCGAAGTTATAAAGTAAAAAGTAGAAAGTACTAAATATTTGAACTTATAGACTTTTTATATTTTTTAATACTTTTTCTTATCTTAAATAATTGCACAAATTGCCGTAGCAAATACTGTTCGAAAAATAAAATAAACAAAATCATTTTTTTTTGGTAAACAATAATAGACAATTTCCCGATTAAACTTTGCAGGCTCCAGTATTTAGAAAAAATGATCTGCTGGTTTAAAAATGACCATTTTTTTATCTGCTGGCTTTTGCGGCGCCTGTTAACGGCTACGGCCATATCGCCCTTTCCTTTTCCGCCAGCCGTGCGATCGTGATAAACTATGGCATCAGAAACAAGTTTTGACTTGTATCCTGCCAACTTTAAGCGATACGCCAAATCGCAATCTTCTTTGTACATAAACATTAATTCATCAAAATATTGGACCTCACCCTGCCCCTCTCCTTGGCAAGGAGAGGGAATGAAGCTTGCTTTTTTTATCGCGCTAACCCGATACATGGCAGCCGCGCCGGACGGGCCTAAAATTTTCGCTTTATCATATTGGCCCAAATCTTCTTCTCCCTGTCCAATATCCACAAACCTTAAAGCGCCGGTTTCCTTAATGCCGCAGCTGTCTATTATTTTAGTCTTTTTGTTACCTGTAAAATCCCACTGTAAAATTTTCGGGCAAACAGAGCCTAATTCTCGGTTATTATCCAAAATCCTCACTAGCTTTTCGGCTGCGTCCGTCTGGAGTATCATGTCCGGATTTAATAATAATATATATTCAGGATTATGCTTACGCCCCAAATTAATTATTATATTATTGGCTTTGGCAAATCCAAGATTGCCACCCATCCATTTTAGGCTAAATTCCGGATATTTTCCGGTTATATACTTTTTATTGGGATTTTCGGCGCTTTCAGTATTGTCTACCGCGATTATTTTAAAATCTTTAAAACTTTGTTTTTTTAAACTTTCCAAAAAATACGGCAAATATTTTGCCGTTAAATCTCCGTATGTTATAAATCCTATTACTAATTTCATGGTTTTTCAATTTAATCTTTTCTTGGCTATTATCTTTAATTCTTCATTAAAATCTTTGATAGACTCATTTATTACCGGATGGAATTTTTTATATATTTCTTTTTCTCTGACAACATTGCCGGCGTCAAGCAAGGAATCATAAGTCCCGGCATCAAGCCATTCTCCGGCTAATATCCTTACATCAAGCTCTCCTTTATTTAAATACCAGTTATTAATGTCCGTAATTTCAATTTCTCCGCGTTCGGAAGGTTTTAAATTTTTGGCTATGCCAGCGACTCGATTATCATAAACATAAATACCGGTAACGCAGAAATTACTTTTTGGCTTTTCCGGCTTTTCCTCTATTGATACAGCATTTTTATCGGCATCAAACTCAACAATCCCAAAACGCTCGGGATCAGGAACTTCTTTGGCAAACACCCTGCCGCCGGACTTAAAATTCATAATATCTTTACTTAAATCATCCTCAAAAATATTATCCCCTAAAATCATAGCCACGCTATCATCGTCAATAAAATCCTCTCCCACTATAAAGGCATCAGCCAGGCCACGCGGCACTTTCTGCACCTTGAAATCAATGTTTATATTATGTTTCTCAAAAATTGACCCAAGCAAATTTATATACTGCCCGGAATGTTCCGGCGCCACTATTATTAAAATCTCTTTTATTCCCGCCTTAACCAGCACATTTAAAGGATAAAAAATCATCTGTCGGTCGTAAACCGGCAATAGTTGTTTACTGGTTGTGGCGGTTAGCGGAAACAGCCTGGTAGCAGTCCCGCCCGCTAAAATTATTCCTTTCATAGGCTTAGTATAAAGTTTATAAAGTTAAAATAAAAAGTTTTTAGATGCTTATTAAAATTTTTATCTTTTATTTTTTTAAGCTTTCCAGATATTCTTTAAGTGCTTCTTCATAGCTTTGAAGTGGTTTTAATTTTGTATTTAGTAATACTGAATATTTCGGGCGCTTGGCCGGGCGGGGAAATTTGTCGGATTTAACCGGCTTTACTTTAACTTTTATACCGGCTAATTTAAAATATGTCTTTGCCGCCTCATACCAGGTACACGGGCCACTGTTTATTATATGGTAAATACCACTGTCCTTACCGCTCTCAATTAATTCTTTTGTGGAGCTTGCTAAATCTGTAGTATATGTAAAACAGCTAACCTCCTCATCAATAACATCCAACACTTCACGCTTCTCGCTTAGTTTATGCATAATACTAAAAAAACTCGGCTTACTGACACCGCTCTCCCCTTCCGGGCCGAATAATTTGGAGGTTCTCACCAGATACCATTTCAAGCCCTGGCCGCTTCTTTTTATTAGTTCTTTTTCTCCCAACAGTTTTGATTCCCCGTACTTGTTGACCGGCGATGGTTTATCGTCTTCTTTGTAGCCTTTTTTATTTTCGCCACTAAAAACATAGTCGCTGCTATAATGCACTAATATTGCATCTATTTCTATGGCAATTTCCGCTAAATAGCCTACTGCCTCTCCGTTTACCTTTTTTGCTAAATCAAATTCATCTTCGGATTCTTCACATTTATCAACCGCGTTATAAGCGGCCGCGTTAATTATAAAATTAGGCTTTATTTCTTTTATTTTATCAGCGACAAGCTCTTTATCGGTAATATCTATTTCCTCCCTATCCCAAAGAATTAAACGATAATCGTTACCCAAAACCCGTGCCAACTCCCTACCTAGATTACCTTTAGCGCCAAGAATTAAAATTTTATCATTCTGCTTAATAAACATGCTAAAACTTAATAATATTTATATTGTTTTTTTGTTTTCTTGCTTTATTGTTTTCTTGCTTTCTTGCTTTTTTGTTTTCTTGCTCCCTATATTCTCCGCTTTTAATCCGCTCCCACCAATCTTTATTTTTTCTATACCAATCAATTGTTTTTTTAAGCCCGTCATCAAAATCTGTCCGCGGCCTCCAGTCCAATTCTTTTTTGGCTTTTGATATATCCATGGCGTAGCGAAAGTCATGCCCGGGCCGGTCTTTGACATATTTTATTTCACTTTCACTTTTTCCCATTAAATCTAACAATTTTCTGGTTATATCCATATTGCTTAGTTCGTTTTCTCCGCCCAGGCAATATGTTTCACCGATTTTCCCCTTCATAATAACAGCTTCTACTCCCGCGTTATGATCATCAACATAAATCCAGTCGCGGATATTTTTACCCTTTCCGTAAAGCGGCAATTTTTTACCTTGCAATAAATTAATTATAAATAACGGAATTAATTTTTCCGGAAATTGGTATGGTCCGTAATTGTTAGTGCAATTAGAAATCGTAATTGGCAATTTATGCGTGTAAAAATAAGCTCTAACCAGATGGTCGGAAGCTGCCTTAGAGGCGCTATACGGACTTCTGGGGTCATAAGAAGTATTTTCGCTAAAGAGCGGATCGGTCGGCCCAAGCTCGCCGAATACCTCATCCGTAGAAACATGGTGGAATCTTATTTTCTTTTCTTTAACCGCGTCAAGTAATACCCTAGTTCCTTCAACGTTCGTCCTTATAAAATCTTCACTTCCCATTATGGATCGATCTACATGCGACTCGGCCGCGAAATGAATAATTAAATCAATATTTTCAACCGCCTTTTTAACTAATTTTTTATCGCATATATCCCCTTTTATAAATTTATAATTAGAATTCTTGTCGATATCTCTAAGATTTTCCAAATTACCGGCATAAGTCAAAACATCCAGATTAATTATTTTATCTTCTGGATGCCTATTAAGCCAATAATGTATAAAGTTTGAACCGATAAAACCGGCCCCGCCAGTAACTAAAATTTTCATTTTTTTGAATTAATGTGTAAAAATTAATACAAAGTTTAAAATTTAAAATTTTAAAGCCGTTACTAATTTTCGAGCACTGACTATGTTTAAGGAATATTGTTTGCATCCCTGTTCTGCTCTATGGGAATTTCGATATAAAAAGTAGTTCCCGATTCCACTTCGCTTTCAAACCAAATCTGTCCTTTATGATTTTCTATAATATTCTTCGCGACAAATAAATCCAGCCCATTGCCTTCTGTTAAAAATTTTAAGGCGTTATGGGATCTAAAAAACTTCGTAAACACCTTGGACTGCTCCTGTTTCGGGATGCCGATACCGTTGTCTTCTACAGTTATCATCACCTTGTCTTCTTCAAAACTTAAAGTTAGGGTTACTTTTCCCTTTTCCGGCGTATAACTTATCGCGTTATTAATTATTCCGCCGATAGCAAGCTTGAATTTATAAGCATCAAGCTCTACCGGATTTAAATTATTAACAATATTCAAAGTATAATCAATATTTTTTTTCTCGGCGTCGACAATAAATCTTTCGCTTACTTCCCTTAATAAATCGTGAATATCTGTTTTTTCATACTTATAATCATACCTACCTTCTTCTATTGAACTGATGTTTAAAAGATCGTTAACAATTTGAATTAAGCGTTCGGTATATTCGTAGCTTTGATTTAGGACGTTTTTCTGCTCTTTATTGATCTTGCCATATTCGCTTTTTCTTAAAAGATCAAGACCACCCTTGATAGCCGACAAAGGCGTCCTTAGGTGATGCCCGGCAATAGTCACAAATTCCGATTTCATTTTATTCACGAATTTCTCCCGCGATACATCCCTAATAATTTTTGCTCGGCCAAGCAATTTTTTTTCTTCATCCCTTATATCAAACGAAGAAATCCTATAAGCAATATCCGGCCTTCCCCGAGGCACGATTTCCTTAAAACTTTTATTATCTTTTCTGAATAATTGGCCCAAAATACCGTATTTTGTAAAATCAATATTTTCAATATTTTTTTCTAATATATCGCTGGCTTTAAAATCCAGCAATTTCTCGGCGCGGGGGTTGGTCATATCTATTCTGCCGGCATTATCAATATAAATCAATCCGTCAACCAAATTGGCAATTACTGATTTAATTCTATCCCTTTCCACGCGGACCTCCTTTTCTTTTCGGCGCATGCTTTTTGCCATCAAGCCCACAAACGCGCCAACTATAAAAAAGCTAGTAATAACCGCCCAAAGATTGGTAAATACTGCCGACGGATTATGCGCTTGGATTGATTCATAGGCAGTATTATAACGGGAAAGGTAAGGAAAAACATAATAATACTGCGATAAAATTAATCCTCCATATAAAAAAGCAGCCAAAGAAGAAATAACGGCAGTATCAAATAAAGAAAAGAAAAAACCGGAAGCGGCAATCGGATAAAGATAATACAAAAACGATATACTTGAAAGCCCGCCCGCGAAAAAGATAATTATTGTTACGCTAAATTGATCAAGAATTAAATTTAAAAAACTTACTATTTTAACATTTCTAAATAGTTTATTTTCCGCTCTTCTAAAATAAAAAAGAAACCAAGAATTATACCCGTAAACACCCACGGTAAGTCCAATCATCCAATATGGGGAAAAATTAATATTTGCGTTAACACCGCCAGTAATTTTTGAAATAACGCCGGTAAGCAGCAAGGCAGAAACATAAAACCATCTAGCCATTATCAAAAGCTTATTAGCCTCTATTAACCTTATTTTTTCCCTTTCGGTTTTAATCATATTATAATTTTTCTATAATTTTATTTTTGGCTTTTTCCATGTCTTTTTCGCTTAAATTCTTTACGTTTTTCAAGTCAATGGCGCTGCCGTGTCCGTCTCCTTGAAGTCTGGGCACCAGCCAAACATGCGCGTGCGCGACTTCTTCGCCGAAAATCAATGATACTACGTACTCGGTAGCAAAAGCTTTCCTGATAGCATTAGCTATTTTTCCGACAACCAAAAAATACTTGTCCAAATCCTTTATATCCCACACCCAGCGGTAATGTTTTTTGGGAATAACCAAAGCATGACCGGGATTAAGCGGCCTAATATCAAGATAAGCTAAAAAATCCTCGTCTTCATATAGTTTATAACAAGGCATTTCACCAGCCGCGATTTTGCAAAAAATACACATAAAAATATATAATCCAAAACTTCAAATTACATCCAACAGCACCGAATTATATTAATATCTATCCAAATATTTATTTGGAGCATTTGAATTTATTTGCCTAGGCTTCGCGCGTGTCTAGCGAAGCTTAGAGAGATTTGGATTATTATAACTTTTCTTTAATCCTTTTTAGGCAGTGCTCGGCTTCGCCGTCGCCATAGCCGCTTTGCGGCCATCTTTCCAGGCCGTCGCCTTCCGCGCGCGGAACTAGATGAAAATGGGCGTGCGGCACATGCTGATTAGCCGCGCTTTTGTTGTCTAAAAACACGCTATAACCCTTAACTTCCAAACCGTCAATTACCGCCTTACCAAGTTTTTTTACCGCCAAAGCCATAGCGCAAAAATCTTCATCCGCTAAATCTTCAATGTCTGCCAAGTGTTTTTTAGGTACTATAATGGTATGGCCGTGGCTAATAGGAAGAATATCAAAAAAAGCCATGACATTTTTATCCTCATAAACAATATGCGCCGGAATATCGCCGGCTACGATTTTACAAAATATGCAATCCATAAATAATGCGAATCTACGAATAAATGCAAATGCCGCGAATGGCGAATATGCGAATATCCCTAAATACTTATATTTAATAATAAAATTCCTTTTAAACCTTGTAAGGCGAGTCTTCCATTTCCTCCCAACGAATTTCGTCAATTTTTTCTTTTTTGTCTTCCCCTCTGTAAAGCTTATCGGGTAGATTAATGGTATACGCGTCGTATTTTGACACGCATTTATAAGCGTGCACAACTCCGGGAGGAACTATAACCATGGTCGGATTTTTTTCGCCCACTTCAAGTTTCATGTGTTCGCCGTTTGTTTCTGAACCCGGCTGCCGGTCCCAAAGATGCAATTCAAAGCTTCCGGGACCTAAAAATATGAAACAATCCGTCTGTTTGACGTGTTCATGCGGACCGCGGATAATACCCGGCTTAGTAGAGCTGACGTAAGCCATTACCGGCCGATACTCTGTCTCATCATCCCGATAAATTTCAGTTAACACGCCCCTCATGTCTTCGTATTTGTTTAAATTTTTTACTACTACGTTTTTAATCATAAGCATTAGTAGAAAGTAAAAAGTAGAAAGTAGAAAGAAATTTATTAATTACACTTCAAACTTTGCACTTCAAACTTTGCACTTTATAAACTTTATAACTTTTAACTAAATCGCCTTACCTTCCCAAATCCCTAAAAAGCGGCATGCCGGTTGATGGATTAGTTGGAACATAAATCGTGCCTTCTCTTCCTTTTAAATCGCTAACATATAGGTAATAAAGGTAATTCGTAGTTAGGCTTTCATTAATTATTTTTTGTGAATCGCGCTGGCCTTCAGCTTCGATAATTTTTCTTTCTTTTTCCTTTTTTTCCCTTGTTAAAATAAAATCATATTTTTCCGCTTCCTGCTCGGCTTGCAATTTTTCCTGGATGGCATTGGCTAAATTGGCGGGTAAAGCCACATTTCTTAAAAGTACGCTCTCAACGATAATCCCCCGGTTGTCCAAATCGACAATTAATTTGTCCTTTATCTTATCCGCGGCTTCCTGCCTTTTTTCCGAATATATATCTTTGGCTTCATATTGGGCGATAATATCGCGGATAGCGGTCCTTATGGACGGACGTATTATTTTCTCGTCATAACCAGTTCCCAGCTCTTTATAAACGTCTGAAGCCTGATCTTCTTTTAGGCGGTAAAGCACAGTCATGTCCAAATCAACGCTTAAGCCTTCTTTGGTCAATGAAGTAATGGCGTCAGCGTCGTATTTCTTACCTTCTCCTTGGGCTATGCTCATGGTATATTCTTCAGTGCGGATGCTCATTTTTGTAACTTTTGCCACGGGAATAACCAAGTGGAATCCGGATTTCAGCTCTGAATCTTTGACTTTTCCAAATAGCGAATAAACTCCAGTTTCTCCGGCGTCAACAATCACAATAGAAGCGAAAAAAAGCCAAAGCGCGAAAACAATCAATAAAGCTATCCAAATCAAATGCTTGGCCTTTTTTAAAGATTTTAAATTATTAATATCAATTGCGTCTTTCATGTGTTTTGCTCCTTCGCGAAATTTACTCGCGCGAATAGAGGTTAATTTATTAAATATTAAAAAAATGGCCAAAGCCATTATTAAATAAATAAAACCATTTTTTCCCAAAATCGGACCTAAAATAAAAGCAAAGATTAATAATAATGGCAGATTTTTTTTAAGTTTTTCTTTCATTTGCTTCTCTATTAATTATTACTATTACTATACCAATAATGAACCAAAAAATCAACATCCAGCTTATATTAATGTACGCTAAAACTATACCGGGCCGTAATAGTTCGAACGCACTAAAAATTATTAATGCACCGGTTAGTACGTAGAATAGTTCTTTTAGAAATGCTTTACTCATAAATTACAAATTTAAAAGATTTCTCTTATCTTCTCAAGCAGGCTTTTCCCGATTAATTTTATTTCTATTTCATCTACCTCGACATAGTCTTCGACTTCATCGTCGGCATTAAGTCCGGGTAATGAGATAATAAAACTATAAGCGCCTTTTTCGCGGTAAACGGCATTAAGATTGAATTCGGCTTGGGCGATTTTCCAATCGTCATTTTCGGCCGGATAATTATAGTCCGCGATTACATATTGAATATTATCTCCAATAATATCCAAATTTTTATCAACTTTCGCTAATTTGGGATTTATAAAACTTTCGGGTAAAAAACTAAAAACTCCTTCGCCGCTGATTATTACCCCGTCTTTTTCCAGGCTAATTTCCGTGTATTTATCCGTGGTAGATGCCTTTATCACATCGGCAGTTAATAATTTATAAGTTTCATTAAGCGCCAAGCTGTTTTTACCGGCTTTTATGACCTGCAGACTATCCGGATTTATTGTCCTGGCCTGAATTTTTTTGGAGTTTGCATATAGATCAATGTTAGACTCTCCTTCCCTGTATAGCCAAACATTATTTACAAAAGATAATTTCTGCTGTTTGGTTATTATTTTTTTGGTAATAATATCGTCGCTAGCTTTAATTTCTACCTTATAAACTCCTTCGGGCAAGCCAGCGGTTTTAATATTTAAAAAACGCTCAATGCTTGGCTGTTTATTGTCTTCGCTTATGCCGTCATCTTCCAGTCCGGCATAGTCTATCCTCTCACTACCATAATAAAGGAATAGTTCCACATTATCCGGGTCTTTATTCTGGTTCAAATCAACTATGGCGAAACTAAAGTCCAGTTCTTCATTTTTTATGTAAGTAAAAAATTCATATGAACCGCGCAGGCTAGTTTCTATTGTTTTTTCTTCATCGCTTTTCCCGTAGTCTTTTAAAATATACGGAACCTTAATATCATAATTATAAACCGCGACCGTGCTTAAGTCCGGCAAATCATCCATGAAATTATTAATACTCTCGTATTTTTTTTCTTTTTGCAAAAATACTACATTCCCATCCCTGATTATATCCCAAGCCATAGACATTTTATCAATAATATTATTCTCTAAAGGCTCCAAGTCATAACGCCAAACCGTTTTGTCGACCAAAACACCAGCTTCAATTATGGAAAATTCATTTTCGTTTTTGTATTTAATGGTCAGCAGGGCTTTATCAAATCCGCGCGGCGTGCGCAAGGAAAAATACACAGGACCTCCGATTATTTTTTGGCTGCCGTCGGTCATCTCCCCGGCGCGTTCAGACGGTGTGAATTTTTGGATAAAATAATTGTCTTTTGTAAAATCTTTTTTGTATATTATCACCCCGGACGGGACGATTGCCAGCCATAAAAACCAGGTTATAACTAAACCCAGACAAATCCATAAAAATATTCTTAATTTTATTATATTTCTCATAACAAATCTTCAATCTCGCTAAATTTATTAACCGCTACTTTCGTGTATATTTGTGTTGTTTCCAGTCTGGCATGGCCCAAAAGTGACTGTATATATCTTAAGTTTACATTATTTTCCAGTAAATGAGTAGCAAAGCTATGGCGAAGCGTATGGGCTGACACCTGT
>Ga0164313_10002551_pt1 | contig 16273 bp, 15 predicted proteins | sample GuaBasSedimGuay4_FD_113735 | JGI IMG/M metagenome (GOLD analysis project Ga0164313, IMG submission 113735) | Subseafloor sediment microbial communities from Guaymas Basin, Gulf of California, Mexico - Guay4, Core 4569-4, 0-3 cm | ecosystem: Environmental > Aquatic > Marine > Hydrothermal vents... | reverse complement strand
GTTCAATCTGTTATCACCACCGCTGGAACCGATCTAGCCGGGTTGGCAAGAGAATATTGTCATCAGACACTAACCCGCTACGTCATGCCGGCGAAAGCCGGTATCTATTACTTCCCGGTATCTATTTCTTCGAGTAATGACTGACCACGTAGTCATTAACCATCGCCATAAATTGATTGGCAATATTATCGCCTTTTAGAGTCACGGTTTTTTTGCCATCGGCATAAACGGGTGCGACCGGTTGCTCGCCGGTACCTGGCAGGCTGATGCCAATGTTGGCGTGTTTGCTTTCTCCGGGACCATTCACGACACAGCCCATGACCGCCACATTCATCGATTCTACGCCCGGATACTGGTGCTTCCAGGTGGGCATGGACTTGTCTAGCTGTTGCTGAATCTGTTTCGCCAGCACCTGGAAATATTCGCTGGTGGTGCGACCACAGCCGGGGCAGGCGATTACGGTCGGAGTAAACGATCGTAATTCAAGTGCCTGCAGTATCTGTTGGGCAATTTTGACTTCACGCTCACGACTGGCGCCTGGCTCGGGCGTCAGTGAAATCCGAATGGTGTCGCCTATTCCCTGGGTTAATAAAACCGCGAGCGCCGAGGTCGAGGCGACAATCGCCTTGTCGCCCATGCCGGCCTCGGTCAGTCCCAGGTGCAGGGCGTAGTTTGATTGCCGCGCAAGCGACTGGTAGACGTCGATTAAATCGGAAACCCGGCTCATCTTGCAACTGATCACAATCCGGTTTGCATCGAGCCCGATTTGTTCGGCGAATTTAGCGCTGCTCAGCGCCGATTCGATAACCGCCTGGCGATTAATCTCAGACAGGGCAAGCGGGGCGGCAAGGTTGGCATTACTGGTGAGCAGGTTGGCGAGTAACTGTTGGTCGAGACTCCCCCAGTTGACACCGATACGGACCGGCTTGTCGTATTTGCACGCGGTCTCGATCATATCGCTGAACTGCATATCGCGTTTTTTACCATGACCCACGTTACCGGGGTTGATGCGATACTTGGCCAGCGACCTGGCACAGGCCTCGTGCTTGTTGAGCAATTTGTGGCCATTGAAATGGAAATCGCCAATCACCGGCACGTTGTAATCCTGAGCGTCTAATTGTTCGACAATACGGGGAATTGCTTTTGCCGAATCCTCGTTATTGACCGTTACCCGCACGAGTTCGGAACCCGCATCGGATAATAATTTGATTTGATCGACCGTGGCCCGGATATCTGCTGTATCGGTATTCGTCATCGATTGCACGACAATTGGCGCGCCGTCTCCCAGGCGGACGCCGCCAATCGTTACCGACAGAGTTTTATGACGATTTGTAGGGGTCATGCACAGCAACCAGAATGAAATGGTCTGATATAATAATGAACTATAGCGCCCAGTTAAAGCGATAACGTTATCGCTTTAACTGGGTTGAAATTCCTGTAAACTAAATGCTCAAGAATATCACCATCATTGCCTTCGACCTGGACGACACTCTGTGGCCCTGTATGCCAACCCTTGAACACGCCGAGCAAACCCTGTACCGATGGTTACAACACCACTATCCCCGTATCACCGAACGCCATACGGCCATACAAATGGTTGAAACGCGTAAGCAATTTATGGAACAGGATAAGCGTTTTACGATAGATTTTTCGCTGATGCGCCAGGAATTTTTAAAGCGCCTGGCGATCGAGGCGCAATACGACCCAATTGACGTATCAGAGGGCGGCTTCGATGTGTTCTATGATGCCAGGCAAGAAGTTAGTTTTTATGATGATGTCTTGCCCTGTCTCGAACGTCTGCAGTCAAAATATCGGCTTGGGGCAATCAGCAATGGTAATGCCAACGTCGAAAAGGTGGGTCTCGGGCACTTAATCGAACATGCGGTGAGCGCTTCCGATCTACAGGTGGCAAAGCCAGACAAGCAAATTTTCCATCACCTGGCGGAACGTTTTGGGGCCTCCGTGGATCGCGTTCTATATGTGGGAGATCATCCGCACTACGATGTGGTCGGTTCAATCGAAGCGGGTCTGCAGGCCGTATGGATTAATCGCGAAGATACAGCATGGCCGGATGAATTGCCGCATCCCAAATACCAGATATCCAGTTTGCACGAACTCGAGCTGTTGCTTTAGGGATACTTACCCTCACCCCTGCCCTCTCCCAGAGGGAGAGGGAGTATTATTATCCCCTCGCCCCTCTGGGGCGGTGCGACGCCTCGCGAGGGTTAGGGTGAGGGGAATCTGAATCAATGGTTGCTCAACACCAGTTGCATCGCATCGAACACTTTCTTCGCCAGTATCGGTTGTGCCTCGGCGGTCGGGTGAATGCCATCGTTTTGCATCAAGCCGGCTTCGCCGGCCGCAATACCTTCGAGAAACCTTGGCAAGTAATAAACTTCCTGTTGTAGCGAGATCGATTCAAAAATTTGTTGAAAGCGTGCGTTGTACGCAGGACCGAAATTTGGCGGCATGCGCACGCCAATCAACATCACGGAAACATCCTGTTGTTGTGCCTGCATAACCATCTGGCTCAAGTTTGCGGCGGACTGGGTAAAATTGAGACCTCTTAATCCGTCGTTACCGCCAAGTTCGATAATCAAATGGTCTGGTGCATGTTTATCGAGTAATTTCGCCAGTCGTTGCACCCCGCCAAACGTTGTCTCGCCGCTAATACTGGCGTTGATTACGCTTGATTGTGGATGACTTGCCCTTATATTGGAGCGAAATAATTCAGGCCAACTCTTATCGATCGGTATATTATACGCAGCGCTCAGGCTATCACCGAGAATCAATATTCTGGGGGCTGAATTATCGGCACAAACCAGGGTCTGAACCAACAATAAAAAGACAAAGCTAATGATTGAAAATAATTTTTGCATCTCGGTGCGGGAAGTGACTAAAACGGTCGATACGCCCGACGGCAGTCTCGATATCCTGCAGAATATATCATTGAATGTAGAATACCAGGAAGCACTGGTTATCAAAGGTGCCTCCGGATCGGGAAAAACTACTCTGCTAGGATTGATGGCGGGTCTGGATAACATCACCTCGGGCGAAATAGAGCTACTGGGGCAATCACTCGGCGACAAGACCGAGGAGCAACGCTCGGCTATTCGTGCCGGCAAGGTAGGTTTTGTATTCCAGTCGTTTCAGCTCGTGCAGGGTGCGACAGCGTTACAAAATGTGATGTTGCCGCTGGAACTGGGTGGTGCAGATGATGCCGCTGAACGGGCGATGGATAGTCTGCAGCAGGTTGGGCTCGGACCAAAACAAAATACACTGGTTGACCTCTTGTCCGGCGGCGAACAACAGCGAGTATCCATAGCACGTGCTTTTGCGGTTAAGCCAGAGATATTATTCGCCGATGAACCTACCGGCAATCTGGACGCAGGAACAGGCCATCAAATAGCGGAATTAATGTTTCGTCTGCGCGATCAGGCTGGTACTACCTTAATACTGGTAACTCACGAGACCGAGTTGGCGCGGCGTGGAGATCGGCAGATTTTAATCGAGTCGGGCCGACTACAGAATCAGGAGCAGGGGTGAAAATATCAGGATTGCCGGTGATTCAGTCATATTGGCTGATGCTGATCGCCACCGTGATCACCATTGCCATTGTCAATGCGAGTCAGCTCATCACGCAACGTATCAGTTTGTTACTGGATCGCCAGGCCAGCGAACTGCTGGCTGCCGACCTGGTGGTTATTTCGAACCGCCCTTTTAGCGATGACTATGCGCAGCGGGCGCGTAGCATCGGATTACAGGTATCGACAACAACGAGTTTGACCACGGCCATTTTCATCAACGATGATGCCCAACTGGTCGAATTAAAAGCGGTGGATCAAAACTATCCTCTGCGGGGGCAACTGGAACGGGCTGCAGAACTGGTCGGTAACAGGATCAAGGTGGATCGGGGTCCTGCGGCTGGAGAAGTCTGGCTTGATTCCAAGTTACTTGTGTTGCTTGGGGAGACGGTGACGCTTGGCAGCCTGCCGCTCAGGGCGAGCTGGTTATTAAGCTATGAACCTGATCGTGGCGGTACCCTGTTCAATCTCGCGCCCAGAATATTAATGAACCTCGAGGACTTGCCCGGCACCGGGCTGGTGATTGCGGGTAGCCGGGTCCAGTACCGCCTGTTATTTGCCGGCGAGCAGGATCGAATTGCGGAGCTGACCGCCTGGCTAAGGCCCCGGCTCGCCGAGGCCGAGCGGATTCAGAACCTGGAAAATGCGCGACCCGAAATGCGCCAGGCGTTGGAACGCACGCGCAAGTTTTTTGCCCTGTCGATTGTTCTGACCCTGGTTATCGCGATGGTAGCAATAGCTATCACCGCGCGATATACAGCAAGCCAGGAGGCACCCAAGGTCGCCATGTTGAGGGCGTTTGGCATTTCGCAATCCAGATTGTACCGGTTTTACGCCTGGCAATTGGGCAAGATCTGGATAATCGCAACAATAATTGGTATTGGAGTGGGCTGGTTTTCCCAGTTTCCATTGCAATGGGCGCTCGATGGCTGGTTCGGCAAGTCGCTTCCGCAGGTATACACCGTCAGGCCTTACCTGATTGCCGCGATTGTCGGTTTTATCAGCCTCGTCGGATTCAGTCTTCCCTATTTGGTGAATGTCATTGCAACGCCGCCGATGCAGGTTTTTCGTCACATCAGTGATGCGCGATCGATGCGTCGAAACCTGCTGGTTTTTGGCGTGGCAATCGCCTCGGTATTCCTGGTTTTGGTCATCCTCATGCAAAACTCAACGCTTGCTATTGCTACCCTTGCTATCGTTTTACTCGTTGCCCTGTTGTTACCGCTCATCTTTCAGATGATTATAAAACTACTCCTGTCTACAACGAAACGTCGGTTCTGGATAAGGCAGTATTTACTGAGTCGATTAAAGACCAGTGCGCGCGGGGCGATGTTCGTGATGTCTGGTTTCAGCCTGGCGTTGTTGGCGATACTGCTCATAGTCGTGGTTAAGAATGAGTTGCTGGATTCCTGGCAGACCCAGTTACCCGATGATACTCCAAACTATTTTTTGATTAATATCCCGACTGGGAATGTAAGCGGGATAAAGCAGTTTCTGCACGATCGTGACGTATCTTCATCGGCGGCCTATCCCCTCGTAAGAGCTCGAATGACCCATATCAACGGTCAGGTCGTGGACACAATAGAGTTCGACGATCCCCGCGCGCATCATCTCACACAGCATACCTTTAATCTGAGCCATGCCGAGGATTTACCGGACGACAACGCCGTTATTGATGGTGAATGGATTGACTCATCTGACACAGGGGCACAGCTTTCAGTAGAACAGGGGTTGGCGCAGAAGCTACAGATTAATCTCGGCGATATCCTGTCTTTTACGGTCGGAAGCGAGGTGATCGAGGCGCCTGTTACCAACATTCGATCGGTACTCTGGGAAAATTTTAAACCAAATTTTTATATCATCACCAACCGCCAGCTCATCGAAGATCTACCGCAAACCTGGTTATTGAGTGCTTTGATCAAAGATGATCAAAAGTCCGATCTTAAACAACTGCTGTCACGCTTCCCGGCGCTGACCCTGCTCGATATTACCGAGTTGATGGCGCGCATGCGCGGCATCGTCGACCGCGCCTCGATCGCGCTGGAGTTCTTTTTCATTTTTGCGGTCGCATCAGCCTTCATCGTATTGTTGGCGGCAATTCAGACTGGCAAGCGCGAACGGCAGATGGAATCTTCGCTATTGCGCGCAATGTCGGCTAAAACCAGTCAGCTATATCGGATTAATGTGCTCGAGTTCACCCTCATGGGCAGTCTGGTCGGATTGTTTTCGGCTTTGTTTGCCAGCCTCTCGGCATGGTTTATCAGTGTCTACTTCTTTGATATAAATTATCAGTTTTCTCCCGCTTTATGGGGTTACAGTCTCCTTTCGGCTAGCCTGATACTGACAATTGCCGGCACCCTGGTAAGCCGAAAGGTCTATAATATTTCCCCGATGAAAATACTGCGATCCTGATGCCGGACAGTCAATCGATGACCACTGAAAGAGAGGAACTCGTTGAATCTATCAGTGAAAAAATTAACTGGGACGATGACATAGGGCGCGCTCTCGATTATGCACTCAATGCTGAGCGTGTTGATAAAAGCAGGCCTCGTAGTGTCGATGTGGCCAAACGCGTGCTCGAAATGGGTACCGATCGCAGCACCCTGATAGCCACGTTGCTCAGCGATCCGGAGTTACAGGGGGTGCTCAACACCGCAGATATCGAAAAACAGTTCGGTAAAAAAGTGACGCTTTTAACCCAGGGTGTTAATAGACTGCATAACCTGCAGGAATGCAACCAGTCGAGATTCAAGACACCCGAACAGGCTGAGAAATTGCGTCGATTGTTGATGGCGATTATTTCCGATGTGCGGGTTATGTTGATTAAATTGTGTTATCGGGTGGAACATCTGAAACTCCTGAAACATACCAGTTACGAAGAACGCCGCTGTATTGCGCAGGAAACACTGGATATATTTGCACCCCTGGCCAATCGGCTCGGCATGGGCCTGATAAAATGGGAGTTGGAAGACCTGTCCTTTAGAGCCCTGGAACCGCTTGCCTTTAAAAAAATTGCGACCTTGCTCGAACAAAAACGCAGTGAACGAGAGGCATTTATTCAACAGTTCACCGCCCAGTTAGGTAGCCTGCTGCTGGAACAGGATATCAGGCACAAGCTAAGCGGACGGGTTAAACACATCGTCAGCATTTGGCGAAAAATGCAAAAGAAAAATCTCGAATTCCATGAGCTTTTCGATGTACGCGCGGTACGAATTCTGGTTGATACAGTAGCCGATTGTTACGCCGTGCTCGGGGTTGTGCATACCACCTGGCAACACATCCCGAAAGAGTTTGATGATTACATCGCTAACCCCAAGGAAAATGGCTACCGATCCCTGCATACAGCGGTGGTAACCGATGACGGGCAGGTTGTCGAGGTACAGATACGCACCTTTGAAATGCACGAAAAATCTGAATTCGGGGTTGCTTCCCACTGGCGCTACAAGGAGGGTGTCAATCTCGATCAGCGCATGGAAAAAAGTATTTCGGCCATGCGTGACATGCTCGACGGTTCAGCCGAGGGTGTCTCGGAAGTGATCTCGGAAATATCGACTGAGTTGACCAGCGACAGGGTTTACGTATTTACCCCACAGGGCCAGGTTATCGATATACCTCAGGGTGGCACACCACTGGATTTTGCTTATACGGTGCATTCGGAAGTAGGGCATAGATGTCGTGGCGCAAAGGTGAATGGCCGTATAGTCAATCTCACGAAAAAGCTGCAAACAGGCGATGAAGTTGAAATATTAACCACCAGGGAAAGTAAACCCAGCCGCGACTGGATGAACAAAAACCTCGGATTTATACAATCAGCGGGTACCCGTTCCAAGGTGCGAAACTGGTTTAATCATCAGGACTTTGAGCAAAATCTGCTGGATGGTAAGGCTTTGTATGATCGTATGTTGACAAAATATTCGATCCACAATGCCAGTTTAAAAGAACTCACCGGGCATTTTAAACGTAATGATAGCGATCAGTTTTTTGCCGACATGGGGCGCGGTTTAATTACCTCGGCGCAAATTATTGGATTTTTACAGGCCGAACCAGAATCGGTTGATCCATTTAAAAAGCTTAAAAAGTCTGAGCTGAAACCACCCAGTAGCAAGGAAGCGGTGAGTATTCACGGTGTTGGCAACCTGATGACGCAATTTGGCCGCTGTTGTAATCCGGTGCCCGGCGATTTGATTATTGGTTTTATTACGATCAATTCAGGGATTACGATACACAAGCATAACTGTCCCAATATGCTGGCGCTGCCAGAACAAAAACGCCAGCGTCTGATCGAAGTAGAGTGGGGTGAGGACGCGCAGTCGGTTTATCCGGTGGAAATTTCCCTGACCGCGTTTCAGCGAACCGGTTTAATGCAGGATGTCAGCACCATACTCGCAAACCAGAAAATAAACCTGCTGAATATCAATTCGACAACCAACAAACTGGAGCAAATGGTTTACACCAGGCTCACAATCGAAATTCATGGTGTCGATGAACTGGTATCAATTATTGATAATCTGGGCCAGATCCCTAATGTTCAGGACGTCAAACGCTTAGCCTGAGCGATGGTCAAACTGAACCGAAAATTTTGCATCGCACCGATGATGGACTGTTCCGACCGGCACAGCCGCTATTTTTTGCGCCTGTTTTCTAAAAATATCCTGCTATATACAGAGATGGTGACCGCTGCGGCGATTATCCATGGGGATCGGGATTACCTGCTGGGATTTAGTGAAGAAGAACATCCGGTCGCGGTACAGGTAGGTGGATCGGATCCAGAGCAGCTATACCGGGTCGCGAAAATTTGTGAAGAGTATGGATACGACGATATTAATTTAAATTGTGGGTGCCCCAGTGATCGGGTGCAGTCGGGTAGTTTCGGAGCCTGCCTGATGGCCGATCCCGGTCTGGTGAGCGATTGCATTCAGGCACTCGTGTCTGGGTGCTCATTGCCTGTCACGGTAAAGCATCGCACCGGCATCGACCAACAGGATGATTATATGATTTTTAGTCAATTTGCCGCCATACAAATCGAAGCGGGCGCCGCCGCCCTGATCGTACATGCGCGCAACGCCTGGCTAAACGGCATCAGTCCCAAACAGAATCGAGAAATACCGCCATTGAAATATGACTGGGTTTATCGGCTTAAGCAGGATTTTCCTGATACCGAAGTCATAATTAATGGCGGGGTTAAAAGCCTTGAATCATGCCGGCAGCATTTGCAGCGAGTTGACGGCGTGATGCTCGGTCGAGAACCTTACCAGAATCCATACCTGCTACATAATGTCGACCAATTGATATTCGAGGCGCCTGCATCGAGACTTAAATCCCGTCAGGCCCTGCTGCATGAGATTTACCCCTATATCGAGCATCAGCTGGCGCAGGGTATGCCGTTAACCAAAATGGTGCGTCATGTTATTGGTTTGTATCATGGAGAACCAAATGCCCGGCGCTGGCGACGCTACCTGAGTGAGAATGCCTATCGAAAGTCAGCAGGAATGCAGACACTCTACGAAGCCGAACGCCTGGTTAGCTAGCTCATATATTCCACCAGGGTGGTACCGCATTGAGAAAAAATTTTCGCTATTTCCGTTATCTGGTCTTACTGTTAATCCTGTTATTTGTGATAGTGCACGAGTATCAGGTAGAGGACAGGGTTACGAGCTGGGCTGAAACCTTACAGGTGCAGGTGTTCGCAATCAATGGCGATGGCAGGCCGGCAACCGATAAGTACATAAAAGGTTTAAAGCTGGCTGATTTCAAACCGATAGAAAACTTTGTCAACAAAGAGGCGAAACGTTACGGTATTCCTATCGATGCGATCAAAATCAACTATGGTGGTGAATTGAAGTCGGGACCCCCGCAACCACCCCGGCAAGCCAGTGTGTTGAATAATATTTTGTGGAGCCTGCATTTCCGCGGGTGGGCTTTGTACCAGTCCTATCGCAATCACAGGGAATCGCTTGATATCAATTTGTTCATCAGTTATTACGATACCGGCACAACAAAGTCGCTTCGTCACTCGGTAGGTCTGCAACGAGGTTTGATAGGGTTGATCAATGGATTTGCGAGTAAAAATTATAATGGTTCAAACAATGTTGTTATCGCACATGAACTCATGCATACCATGGGTGCCAGTGATAAGTACGACCAACTTAATATGCCGGTTCATCCGGGCGGTTTTGCAGATCCCTACCTGGAGCCTTTGTATCCACAATACCTGGCTGAAGTCATGGGTGGCAGGATACCGATAAGCGCCAACAGGGCCAGAATACCGGAAAAACTCGGCCAGGTTGTGATCGGAGCCTATAGCGCCGCTGAAATAGGCTGGTATGTTCAGTAGCTGGATTAGTTCGGACTACAATGATGACCGACTACGCAAATAGACATAACTGGCGCCATCGCCGCCGTGCTTCGGTTGCGCGGGACACCAGGCCAGCACCGACGATTGCTGTGCGAGCCAATGCCGCACGAGTGGTTTTAGCACCGCGTCACTACCTGAACGATTGCCCTTGCCATGAATCACGATTAGCATTCTGAGTTCTGCCGTAAGCGCCTGTTGAAGAAATTCGTTTAGCGCGGCGATAGCCTGATTTTGGTAGTAGCCGTGCAGGTCGAGTCGGTCTTCTATCGCTAGTTGGCCCTGTCGTATTTTACGCTGCCGTTTTTTCTGTATACCCGCGTCGAACTGGGATTCCGCGATTTCAGATCGTTGCCGATAGTCGATACTGGCGAAATCGGGATTCAAATCTGCTGTCTGGGGTCGGGTTTTCGGCAAAGCAGCCGGTTTTTTCCTGTGATCATAGAGATTGATGCGATCATCTTCGATTTTCTTCACACCCGGCATTAAATCGGCAAAACTGGGTGGATTCCTGGATTTATCGTTCACGTTGGTTCTACTTCTGTTAATCGAAGGCTGGAAATAGTATACCTGAATCCACACTTTGAGAACCGTAGCCGGGGTTATCCTTTCAAACCGCGCATAAAGCTGCAAATTAAGTCACTAGAAGGTATTGATTTGGTTTATTATTCCGCATATTTTTACGATCTACCCTGGCATGCATATTCTTATCACTAATGATGACGGTTACCTGGCGCCCGGAATTCGGATTCTGGCTGAGTACCTGTCGAAAATTGCCGAAATCACGGTAGTGGCGCCGGACAGGGACAGAAGCGGGGCGAGTAACTCGCTAACGCTTAAGCGTCCGCTACGTGCGTCTTTAACCGAGTATGGTTCGTTTTCCGTCGACGGTACGCCGACCGATTGCGTACACCTGGCGATCTCCGGTCTGCTCGAACAAAAACCGGATATGGTGGTTTCAGGCATTAACTCGGGCGCTAACCTGGGGGATGATGTGTTATATTCCGGAACCGTTGCCGGAGCGATGGAAGGCAGGTTTCTGGGTCTGCCGGCTATCGCCGTTTCGCTGGTAGGCGGCCGCCAGGGTCGGCATTACGAATCTGCCGCTGAAATAACCCGCCGAATTATTGAGAACCTGATTAGAGATCCGCTGCCGGTCGATACTATCCTGAATATTAACGTGCCAGATTTGATCCTGGATGAGATCGGGCCTGTACGCGCGACGCGCCTGGGATTTCGTCACAAGGCGGAATCGATGGTAACGCAGCAGGATCCGCACGGTACACCTGTTTATTGGGTAGGCCCACCCGGTGCGGCGCAGGACGCTGGCGCCGGCACCGATTTTTATACAGTCGAACACAATCAGGTATCGGTAACGCCGCTGCAGATTGATTTAACCCGACACGAGAGCATCAATCCACTACAACAATGGCTTTCAGCACTGGATTAGTCAGGAATGAACCTTAGTAGCAAGAATCACCAGGGCATCGGTATGACCTCGCAGCGAACCCGCGATCGGTTGATACGGCGGTTGAAGGACCAGGGTATCAATAATAAGGTGGTGCTGGATGTAATACGTCGTGTGCCGCGACATCTGTTTGTAGACGAGGCCCTTGCCCACAGGGCTTACGAGGATACCGCATTACCAATCGGATATGGACAGACAATTTCCCAGCCCTATATAGTAGCCTTGATGACCCAGCGTTTGTTAGATCCGGGTATGCCAAACTCGGTACTGGAAATCGGTACCGGTTGTGGTTATCAAACCGCGGTACTGGCAAATATTTTTCCACAGGTATATAGCGTCGAACGCATCGAAGCGCTGTACAAACAGGCGAAAAAAAGACTCGCCGAACTGGATCTGTTCAATGTGCAATTGCGCCACACCGATGGTAATGGTGGCTGGCCCAATTTGAGCTATCGTTTCGATCGCATTTTAGTTACCGCCGCCTGTAGTGAAGTGCCGGAAGCATTGACCCAGCAATTGGCAAAAGACGGTATCATGATCTTTCCTTTCGATGATGGCCGTAACCAAACCCTGACCCAGATAAAGAATACCTCCCAGGGCCTGGTCGGCGAATCCCTGGAAAAGGTATCGTTTGTGCCCCTGTTGCCCGGGCTCGCCTGATGCGAATATTCGAAAACCTCTATCACCGGGTAATCAAATTTTCCCGTAATGAACATGCGCCCTGGTATCTCTCGGGACTTAGCTTCGTGGAATCGTTCATCCTGCCATTTCCACCACCCGACGTGATGCTCGCGCCGATGTCTTTGGCTAACCCTGCCAGGGCCATTTACTTTGCATCCCTGACCCTGGTAAGTTCGGTGTTGGGTGGTATTGTCGGTTATTTAATCGGCGCCTTTCTGCTCGATCTGGTTCAGCCCCTGATTATCGACTGGGGTTATCAATCCAGCTTCGAAACGGTAACGACCTGGTTTGGGCTATGGGGGTTCTGGGCCGTTTTAATCGCCGGATTTTCGCCCGTACCATACAAGATATTCACAATTTCCGCAGGCGCCCTGGGCCTGGCCTTTATTCCTTTTTTAATGGCCTCAATCGTAGGGCGCGGTGCTCGTTTTTACCTGGTTGCCTGGAGCCTGGCTAAATTTGGTCCGACGATCGAACCTAAACTACTTACCTATATCGAAAGAATCGGATGGGGTATTGTCGTCGCGCTCATCATTGCCATTGCTATTTATTATAGTTGAGCCGTATGCATCAATAGAATCAAAATGAAAGCAGTTATCCGGATTCTAAAATTAGCGTTAATTCTTAGCATGTTAACTGCTTGCGGCACGACGTCACAATCAGCGCATAGAAACGTTGGCCCCGGATGGTATACGGTAAAATCCGGAGACACACTTTATGCTATTGCCTGGCGTTACGGGCTGGACTACGAGCAGTTGGTGCGCTGGAATAATATTCCCAGTAATTACGTGATTCAACCCGGGCAACAATTAAAGCTGCTGGGCCCGGCTGGCGGGAAAGCGGAAGCGAAAAGTAACCAGCAAACCCAGTCGACAAAACAGTCTAAAACCACATCCCAGAAAAAGTCTAGCGGGTCTACGGCCAGTTATAACAAACCGGTACAATGGCGATGGCCTACCGAGGGAAAGGTGTTAAATACCTTTGCGCTCAATAAACTCAGTCAAAGGGGCATAGATATTGCCGGCAATCTGGGGCAACCGGTTCATGCCGTGGCTGACGGTAAAGTAGTATATAGTGGCAATGGTTTAGCTGGTTATGGTAACCTCATTATTATTAAACATAGTGACACGTATTTGAGTGCTTATGCCTATAACCAGCAGAGGTTGGTGAGCGAGGGCATGAAGGTAAAGGCCGGCAAAGTAATCTCGAAAATGGGACGCAGTAATAACGGCTCGACCAGGTTGCATTTTGAGATTAGGAAAAATGGTAAACCGGTTGACCCTCTTAAATATCTGCCGAAGCGATGAATCAAATCATCGCATATTGGAGCAACAAGAATGACAAAGTCGAACGATTCCTCCCTCATTGAAGATACGGAAATACCAGCAGAAGAACTGGTAGAAGACCTGGTGGAAGACGAGGATTCAAGCAAAGGCGATGACGACAGCGAGGGCGACGATCACGCTGTCATCGTTAAATCGAGTGATCATGGCGATGAACTTGCGGACCCTGAAACCGAAGCCGGTAAGGTAGACGATCGGCGTAAAACCGATGCGCGCAGGAAAGTTAACTCGCGGCGTGCTTCAGACGCTGACCCGACGCGGCTTTATCTGAAAGAAATTGAAGTCTCGCCCTTGCTGACCGCAGAAGAGGAAGTCTACTACTCGCGCCTGTCTTTGAAGGGTGATACCAAATCCCGTGACAAAATGATCGAAAGTAATCTGCGGCTCGTAGTCAAGATTGCGCGGAGATATATGAACCGGGGGCTGGCCTTGCTGGATCTGATCGAAGAAGGAAACCTTGGTCTCATTCGCGCCGTCGAAAAATTTGACCCCGAGCGTGGTTTCCGATTTTCGACTTACGCGACCTGGTGGATAAGACAAACAATAGAACGCGGCCTGATGAACCAGACGCGGACCATTCGCCTGCCGATTCATGTCATAAAGGAGCTTAATACCTACCTGCGGGCTGCTCGTAAACTAACCCAGGAACTTAATCGGGAAGCGACCGCTGAAGACGTGGCCCAGCTCCTGCAAAAGCCGGTGAAAGATGTTGAAAAAATGTTTCGCCTGGCTGATCGTGTTTCCTCGGTCGATATTCCGATGGGCGGCGACGGTGAACGACCTCTGCTGGACATAATTCCGGATGATAATAACCTGGATCCATCGACTATCTTACAGGATGAATCGGTGATTGATCATCTCGACAAATGGCTTGATGAACTGGATCCGAAGCAGCGGGATGTCGTTGTACGACGATTTGGTCTACGCAATTATCCGCGTGGTACACTCGAAGAAGTCGGGCTCGAACTTGGGGTTACGCGTGAGAGAGTCCGCCAGATACAGATGGATGCACTACGTAAATTACGCCGCATACTCGAACGTAGTGGCTACTCGAGAGAAGATACTATCGGCTAAAACCGGTATGTTGTTTTAGCCTGCTAGCATGATAGCGGCTACAACTGCACGATCCTCGGCCACGAGAATATTAAAAGTACGGCATAATGCGCCGTTGTTCATGACCTCAAGACCGATACCCTGCTGCCCTAGAAGGGCGAAAATTCTTGCCTCGGGAAATTCTTGCCGTTCACCGGTGCCCAGTAGAACCACGTCCGGGTTCATATCAAGTACTATTTGTAAACTGGACTCGTCAAGCTCACTGATCGAACGTACCGGCCAGGGACTATTAATCGTCTGTGCCGACAGCACCAGACTTTGACGATAATTCTGATTATTAACGACTATTCCATCCGGGCTATAAGCTGAAATGCTATAACGACTGGTAATATTATCTTCGGTGAGCGGCATGCGCAGCAGAATAAATGAAAACCTGGTGTCGATCAATCCAGCGGTTTGTTCTGATTGACAGTCGGGTACACATTACTTATCGTTGCGCGTTCGAAAATTCCCCTCTTATACGAGCCTGGAGATATAACTTGAAACCGGTGAAACTAGGTTTAATTGGTGTCGGCACGGTGGGTGCCAGTACCGCCTTAGTGTTGAAAAATAATGCCGGCGAAATAGCACGGCGGGCGGGTCGTGACATCGAAATTATTCATGCTTCACGCAGGACTATTAGCAACGGTTTACCGGCAGAAATTGAAAACATTCCATTAACCGCCAATCCCTTTGAGGTAGTAGATAATCCTGAGGTTGATATAGTGATCGAGCTCATCGGCGGCTACGAACCTGCCAGGGAACTGGTGCTGCGGGCGATAGAAAATGGCAAGCATGTGGTGACCGCGAACAAGGCCTTAATTGCATTACATGGTAACGAAATATTTGCCGCGGCACAGGCAAAGGGAGTAAACGTGGTATTTGAAGCCGCGGTCGCGGGCGGTATACCAATAATTAAGGCAATTCGCGAGGGCCTGAGTGCGAATCATATCCTGTGGCTCGCGGGAATTATTAATGGCACCGGTAATTTCATCCTCAGCGAGATGCGAGACAAGGGACGCGACTTCGATAGCGTGTTGCAGGAAGCGCAGGCGCTGGGTTACGCCGAGGCCGATCCGACCTTCGATGTCGAGGGCATCGATGCCGCACATAAGCTTTGCATACTGTCGTCGCTTGCTTTTGGCATTCCGTTAAAGTTTGATGCGGTTTATACCGAGGGTATTGGCAAGATTACCACCGAGGACGTGGTTTATGCCGGTCAGTTGGGATATCGCATCAAGCATTTGGGGATTGCCCGGCGCACTGATCAGGGTATTGAAATGCGGGTACATCCAACCTTGATTCCCGACAAGCGCCTGATCGCGAATGTCGATGGTGTCATGAATGCTGTGCTGGTGATGGCGGATAAACTCGGGCCATCGCTATACTACGGGGCCGGCGCAGGTGCCGACCCAACCGCTTCGGCTGTTATCGCTGATATTATCGATGTCGCCCGTACCATTACAACCGACCCACAGAATCGTGTGCCGCACCTGGCGTTCCAGGCCGATCAAATTGTTGATATACCGGTACTGCCAATCGAGAAGGTTTCGACGGCCTATTACCTGCGCATGCGCGTGGATGATATTCCTGGGGTAATGGCTGACATAACCCGATTCATGGGGGAGAGCGATATATCGATAGAAGCCATTCTTCAAAAAGAACCCGAACCTGGCGTAGAGCAGGCGACCATCATCATGCTGACGCAGAAAATTCGGGAGTTGCAGATGGATGCGGCAATCGACAAAATTCG
>Ga0164313_10002550_pt1 | contig 16288 bp, 16 predicted proteins | sample GuaBasSedimGuay4_FD_113735 | JGI IMG/M metagenome (GOLD analysis project Ga0164313, IMG submission 113735) | Subseafloor sediment microbial communities from Guaymas Basin, Gulf of California, Mexico - Guay4, Core 4569-4, 0-3 cm | ecosystem: Environmental > Aquatic > Marine > Hydrothermal vents... | reverse complement strand
CGCCAGCGCGCAACGCTTCGATGGCGTGCTGAGGCGTCGTGTGAGCCGTGATGATGATGAAGGGGCTCTCCAACTGCCGATTCCGAGCTTCTCCCAGCACCTCGAGGCCGCTGCCGTCGGGCAACTTGAGATCGCACATTACGAGATCGAAGGACTCGCCCGTGATCCGTTCGATGCCGCTGGCCACGGTATCGGCCGTCGTCACCTCATAACCCTCCTGCTCGAGCAGGATCGTGAGGAACTCGCGAAGTGACTTTTCGTCGTCAACGACCAGGATATGGCCTCGGCTCATACCACCTCCCTCTCGGCCGGAAGCTCGACCGTGACTACGGTGCCGCCGCCCGGAGAGCTGTCGATGGAAATCGAACCGCCGTGCTCGGCCACCGCAGCGTAGACCACCGCCAGACCCAGCCCGGTTCCACCGGGACGGGTGGTGACGAAAGGCTCAAAGGCCTGCTGGCGCACTTCCTCGGTCATACCGATTCCGGTGTCACGCCAACGCAGCACTACGCGGCCGTTTCTGCGCATGGCCGTGATTTCCAGTTCGCCGCCGTCCGGCATGGCTTGCAGCGCGTTTCGGGAGAGGTTCCAGATGATCTGGCGAAGCAGGTGCTCCTCGGCCCGAAGACTCAGATGTTGTGGGACGCTGAGCACCAGTCGGTGGTCATCGCGGTGCTCCTCGGAACGGCCGAGCAAATCGACGCAGTCGCGGAGCATGGCGCTGACGTCGCAGGGGCCCAGAGCGGCCTGCCGGGGACGCGTGTACTCGAGAAAGCTGTCGAGGATTCCGGATAGGCGGCGCGACTCGTCGATGAGGATTCGGAGCAGCTGCTGATTGTTCTCATCGAGTGTTCCGGCCGACTCCAGCACCTGCGCGGATCCCGAAATCGAAGCCAGCGGGTTCTTGATTTCGTGCGCCATGCGCGCCGCCATTTCGCCGACCGCCGCCATTCGTTCCTGCATTCGCTGGCGTTCAGCCTCCACCTTGATTTCAGACAGATCCTGAAAGGTGACGATGAAGCCGACCACAATCTCGCGCTCGTCGGCGAGTGGGCCGATGGTCATGCCGATCCGCACGCCCGTGCTCACGAGTGATCCCTCGAGCCGCACCACGTTGCGGTCTCGCGCCCGAGTTTTCAAGAGCCCCCAACTCTGGTCTTCGAGAGGAATGACCTCGTCGAGGAGCAACCCCGTAACCGATTCCGCATCGACAATCTGGAGCACCCTGGCGCCGGCGGGATTCAAATGCAGGACCCTGCTCTCGAGATCGCAGGCGATGATCCCGGCGCCCACCGAACGCACGACATGGTCGGTCAGGGCGACGAACTGCTTGGTGCGCTCGGTTTCTTCCTGCAGTCGATAGTGGGCACTGCGCAGCGATTCGCCGAGATACGACACCAGCATCGCCACCAGCAGGAATCCGACAATGTTTGTCAGCAGCTGGACGAGGACCCGAGACGCCGGCACTGCGAGCTGGATTCCCGTCAGGCTTTCCGGCACCGGCAGAATCTCGAACACCATCAGGTCGACGAGAAGCCCGTAAGCCACGGCGGAGAGGCCGGCGAAGATCAGCCCGCCGCCGCGCATCAACATGGCGGCGACGGCGATCACCGTCAGGTAGAGGAAAGAGAACGGCGAGTACAGCCCGCCGGTGAAGTAGACGATGCCGGTGATGACCGCGATGTCGCCGACAAGCTGGATCCACGACTGGATGCGCGGCGAGACCCGGCGGGTGTAGAGAATGAGATACAGCAGCGAGAGACCGAAGCTGAAAAGGATCAGTCCGTAGTAGTTCCTCAGCGGCAGGATATTCTGGCTGCTGACCTGAATCAGCAGGATACCGAGGAAGAGGGTGGAAATGACCACCAAGCGGACGCCGATGAGCCAGCGCAGCGCCTTGGCCGATGGATAGGGAACGGGCGGCGTTGCGGTCTCGCTTCCCGTCCCCGCGGTCGTTTGCGACCGCTCGACCATCAGCCGATCTGGCTGATCAACGCGAACATCGGCAGATACATGGCAACGACGATGACGCCGATGACGATGCCGAGAAATGCGATGATCATCGGCTCCATCAAGGCCATCATCCCCTCGACCGCCGCATCGACCTCGTCCTCGTAGAAATCGGCGATCTTGGAGAGCATGGTGTCCATGGCGCCGGTCTGCTCACCGACCCCGATCATCTGGCACACCATCGGTGGAAACTGTTCAGAGCGGGTGAGGGGATCGGCGATGGTCTTGCCCTCCTCGACCTCCTTGCGAACCTGGAGCAGTGCCTCCTCGATGACCGCGTTGCCTGCGGTGCGCGCCGTGATGTCCAGCGACTCGAGGATGGCCACACCGGAGCTGAGGAGAGTTCCCAGGGTGCGGCAGAAGCGGGCCACCGCGATCTTGCGGAGCAACATTCCGAGGGCCGGTATCTTGAGCATCAGCTTGTCGATCTGGTAACGGCCCGCATCGGTTCGATAATATTGGCGAAGAGCGAAGATAGATCCGAAGACGACGATGAAGATCAACCACCAGAATCTGCCGATAAAGTTCGACATGTTGACCACCACCCGGGTCAGGAATGGAAGCTGCCCTCCGAGGCCCTCGAACAGGGTGGCGAAGACCGGGATCACCTTCCACAGAATGACGTACACGACCACGATTGCGATGGTGACGACCGAGACCGGATAAACCATCGCCGACTTGACCTGAGATTTCAGCTTGACCGACTTCTCGATGTACGTGGCGAGACGCTGGAGAATGGTGTCGAGGATACCACCGGCCTCACCCGCGGCGACCATGTTGACGTAGAGGTCGTCGAAGGCTTGCGGGTGTTTGCGCATCGCCTCGGCGAGTGAGGATCCGCCCTCCACATCCTGGCGCACCTGGAGGATGACCTTTTGAAAGACCTTGTTGTCCTGCTGCTGACCGAGGATGTCGAGACATTGCACCAGCGGCAGGCCGGCGTCGATCATCACCGAGAACTGGCGGGTAAAGACCGCGATGTCTTTTGACTTGATGCCACTGCCGAACTTCGGCAGGGCGATCTCCTTGCCTTTCTCCTTGACGGTGGTGACAACGATTTGCTGGCGACGGAGAGCGGCGATCACCGCATCTTTGCTGTCGCCGATGAGGACGCCGGTTTGTGCGGTGCCGTCGCGGTCGCGGCCTTTCCACTCATAACTGGGCATCTCAACTCCTCCCTACTCGGCCAACCTCTGGGGCGGCATTCACCGCTCCCACGCCCCTATTGATCATATCTTGCAGCTCGTCTGGATATGAACTATAGGCAAGCGCCACCTGCAGCGAAATCAATCGCCGGTGATAGAGGGTTGCCAGCGCCTGATTGAAGGTCTGCATGCCGTGCTTCACTTGCCCGGCCTGCATCATCGAGTAGACCTGGTGGATTTTATCCTCGCGGATCAGATTTCGGATAGCCGCGCTAGGGATGAGAACCTCGCAGCACAGACAACGGCCCTTCCCGGATGCGCGGCGCAGAAGAGATTGGCAGACGATGCCCTCGAGAACGAAGCTGAGCTGTGCGCGAATCTGCGACTGCTGGTGCTCAGGGAAGACGTCGACGATACGGTTGATGGTCTGCGGCGCGGAGTTGGTGTGCAGGGTGGCGAAGGTGAGGTGGCCGGTCTCAGCGATACGGAGGGCGGACTCGATGGTCTCGAGATCACGCATCTCGCCGATGAGCACCACATCGGGGTCTTCGCGCAGCACCGAGCGCAGCGCATTCGGAAAGCTGAGGGTGTCCGCGTGCAGCTCGCGCTGGTTGACCATGCACTTCTTGTGAGAATGGAGGTATTCCACAGGATCCTCGATGGTCAGGATGTGGAGCGCCTTTTCACGGTTGATCTTGTCGATCATGGCGGCGAGCGTGGTGGACTTGCCCGAGCCCGTGGGACCGGTGACGAGCACCAGACCGCGGGGTTTGCTACACAGCCCCTCGACCGCGGGCGGCAAACCGAGCTCGCGGAACCCCAGGATTTCGTAAGGGATGCGCCGGAAGGCAGCGGCAACGGCGCCGCGTTGCATGTAGACGTTGGCCCGAAATCTGGCGAGTCCCTTGACGCCGAACGAGATGTCCAGCTCGAGGGATTCTTCAAATCGGTGCTTCTGCGCATCGGTGAGAACCGAGTACGCGAGCTTCTTTGTGTCGACCGCTGTCATCGGCGGGTGAGAGAGCGTGACCAGAGTGCCGTCGATGCGAATCAGCGGCGGCGAGTAGGTGGTGATGTGGAGGTCGGTACCACCCTTCTCCACCATGGTCTTGAGAAGTTGATGCAGGCTTACGGTCATTGGGCCATCCCCTCTGTCTACAGAACCGACTCGCGCACCACCTCATCGATCGTGGTGATACCGTCTCGGATCTTCTGCAGACCCGATTGCCTCAATCCGATCATACCTTCCTCCAGGGACTTACGGCGAAGCTCCACGGTGGAGGCGCCGGACAGGATGAGCTCGCGGATGTCCTCGGAAACAACCATGACCTCGTACATGCCGATCCGACCCTTGTAACCGCGTTGATTGCACTCGTCGCACCCCTTCCCCCGGAAAATTTCGATGTCGGGCGCCTCGGCCTCGGAGAAACCAACGTTGAGCAGCGCCTGCAGCGGGACCTCTTCCGGTTGTTTGCACTTTTCACAGATCCTGCGGATCAAGCGCTGGGCGACGACCAGGTTGATCGAGGTCGCAACTAGGAAGGGCTCGATGCCCATGTTCATGAGGCGGTTGATGGATGATGGGGCATCGTTCGTATGGAGGGTGGAGAGCACGAGGTGGCCGGTGAGCGCCGCCTTGATCGCGATCTCGGCGGTTTCAAAGTCGCGGACCTCACCGACCAGGACGATGTTCGGATCCTGACGGAGGAACGAGCGCAGGGCGGCGGCGAAGTTGAGGCCGATGCCCTCCTTCATCTGAACCTGGTTGATGCCGACCAGCTGAAACTCCACCGGATCCTCGGCGGTCATGATGTTGACCTCCGAGGTGTTGATCAGGGAGATCGCGGAGTACAGCGTGTTGGTCTTTCCCGAACCCGTGGGACCGGTCACCAGCACCATCCCGTACGGCTGGAAGATCGCTTCCTCGAAGTGCTTGAGGCTCAACTTTTCGAAGCCGAGCTTGGTCATGTCGAGCTGCAGAGAGTCTTTGTCGAGCAGCCGCATGACGATCTTCTCGCCGTGCAGCGTCGGCAGGGTCGACACCCGGAAGTCGAGCTCCTTGACCTTGCCCTGGAACTTCATCTTGAGCTTGATGCGGCCGTCCTGCGGCAGCCGTTTCTCGGCGATGTCGAGCTTGGCGAGAATCTTGATGCGCGAGCAGATGGCATCCTTAAGCTTCAAGGGCGGGTTCATGATCTCGTACAGCAGCCCGTCGATCCGAAATCGCACACGGTACGATTTCTCATACGGTTCGATATGAATATCCGATGCGCTGCGCTTGAGAGCGTCGGTCAGGATCAGGTTTACCAGGCGAACGACCGGAGCCTCGTCCGCACTCGCCTCGAGATCCTCGACATCGAGATCTTCCTCTTCCTCGAGGACCTCGAGCGACGCCTCCTCGACCGTGGACAGATCCTCCATCACCCTCTTGAGCTCGATCGAATGGCTGGTGCCGTAATACCTGTCGATCGCCTCGCGCAGCGCTTCCTCTGCGGCTACCACAGGTTCCACCCTATAACCGGTGATAAAGGTGATGTCATCCATGGCAAAGACGTTCGAGGGATCGGTCATCGCGACAGTCAATGTGGCTCCAGTCTTCGACACTGGAATGAACTGATACTTGCGCGCGACGTCGGCGGGGATCAGGCGAATGATCGACTCATCGATGTCGAAATGTTTGAGGTTGATTGACGGCACGCCATACTGCTGCGAGAGACAATCGAGAATGTCTTCCTCGGTTACGAACTCCAATTGCACGAGATGTTCGCCGAGACGCCCGCCGACGGCTCGCTGCTCCTCGAGCGCTTTTGCCAGCTGGTGCTCGTTGATCAATTTAGCCTTGATCAGTAGTTCACCGATTTTTAATGCCATCCATCCATTCCAATTCGACAGACGTATTCAAGTAAAATTGTAGCACTCAGTTCACTCGGAATAGGCGCGTGGTGGTCTCGCGTCATTGAGGTACCTTTTCTATGGTAACAAATGTGGCGTTTGAGAGCCTGTAGGAGATTGACGGCGGTTGGATTTCGGAAGGCCGTGAAGTGCCCTTTGATGCGGGTTCGAGGAGCAGTACTGCGAGAATCCAACGAAACGGGCGTTCACGGAAGCCGAAAAGCCCTACCCTTTATCGATCAGTTCGATGGCGGCAGAGATGATTTCTCGAGATTCGACCGGGCGGAGCGGGAGCGCCCGGGCCGAGCCGGATGGGCCCGCCGGAGATTCACCGGCGCCGGAGACGACCGCGGTGCGCGGGCCGAGGGGCCCGTTTCGTCGCCAGTCGCTGGCCAGGAAAACGGCCACAGTCGGCACTCCGAAGCTGGCCGCGAGGTGCACGGGGCCGGTGTCCCCTCCGATCACCAGGGAGGCGCCGCCGAGTACAGCCGCCAGCTCATCGAGATCGGTGGGTGGCGCCAGGTGGACGCGCTTTCCCCCCGCCTCGACAACCGCGGCCGCTCGCGACTTCTCTCCCGGTCCCCAGACCACGACGACGTCAAGATCCACCGCGGCGGCGATTTCCCGACTCACCTCCGCCAGCGTCTGCACCGCCACGTCCTTGTGCGCTCCGCCGGTCCCCGGGACAAGGACAGCATAGGGCGCCGGCCACCCACCCGTGGGGAAGCGGTGAGCGATGCGGTCGAGCAACCATGCGCCGTCGGGCGGCCGCTGCAGTAGCGGCTGCAGGTCAACGGCACGGACCATCTCCAGATTGGTGTCGACCACATGGGCGCCGTCCGCGGCGCCGCAAACCGTCTCGGTGTATGCGAGGCCGGGGAGGCGCTCCCGGCGCCACGGGCGGGCCAGCCCGACCCGCCGCGGCGCTCCGGTCCAGCGGGTCACGAAGGCCGACTTGAGGACGCCCTGGGGATCAAGGGCGACATCGGGTTGCAGCTCGTGAAAACGGCTCTTGAGCGTCGCGATCTCGGCCCGCGTCTGAGTAGAGAACGGACGCCGACGCCACTGTCGAGTCCGGGTGGTGATAACGGAATCCACGGCTGGATGCCCCTCGACCAACGGCCGGAAGGGCTCTTCGACCACCCAACTCAAAATCAACCGAGGTTGGGCCTCGCGAAGCGCACAGGCGAGCGGCCACGTGTGGACGATGTCGCCAAAGGCGGAGAGACGGACGAGAACGATCCTCACGGCACCCACCCGTTCGATTTCGGATTTCGGATTTCGGATTTCGGATTTGCCATCGCACACTTACGGAATTTCGGATTTCGGATTTCGGATTTCGGATTTGCCATCGCACACTTACGGAATTTCGGATTTCGGATTTCGGATTTCGGATTTGCCATCGCACGCCCACAGGAGCTTAGTTGTATTGCCCAACCCTTCCTTGGATTCAACGGGCGGGTGGGGGGAAACTCAAAACTCAAAACTCAAAACTCAAAACTGGATTTTTGTGTCATGGCATGGGCGCTCACCGGGTTGTGCAGAAGCGGTCGCGGATGATGCCGATGAGATCGGTCGTGGCATGGTCCTTGGGATCGCCGCAGATCTCCGTTCGACCGCCGTACGCTGCCACGACCTCTCGCTCCGGCACCGTGTCGATGGTGTAGTCGGTGCCCTTGGCATGGATCTGAGGCTGCAGGATCTCGAGGACCGGGGACACCGTTGGATTGTCGAAGAGACAGATACGGTCGACCATCCACAGGTGGGACAGAATCTCCACCCTTTCGGCCTCGGGGATGATGGGTCGTAGCTCACCTTTGCTGAGCTGGACGGAGATGTCGGAGTTGACCGCGGCCACCAGACGGTCGCCGAGAACCGCGGCGGCTTCCAGATATCTCAGATGGCCGACGTGGAGCACGTCGAAGGCCCCGTTGACGAGCACGACATCCAAATCTCGATCCCGCCACTCCCTACATTCTTCGGCGAGCTCGTCGATCGTGCGGAGCTTGGCCCGGGGATCGGTCATCAGGTTTCCGAACCGGCAGCCGCCCGCCGGAGCTCGTCGGCGGAGATGGTCGCCGTACCGAGCTTCATCACCACCAGGCCGGCCGCGATATTCGCGAGCCGAGCTGCCTCGAGGGGCGTGGCGCCGGCTGCCAAGGAAGCCGTGAGAACGGCGAGCACGGTGTCGCCGGCGCCGGTGACGTCGGCCACCTCGTCGGTGCCAAAAACCGGAATGTGGACGGGCTCTCGATCGGCCTCTACCAGGGTCATGCCGTGGTTGCCGCGGGTGGCGAGCACGAAGCGCGCGTCCAGTCCCAGCCGCAGCTCTTCAGCAGCGGCGGCCACCTCGGCGTCCGAGGTCAAGCGCCGACCGCAGTTGGCCTCCAGCTCCTCGAGGTTCGGGGTTGCGCCGTCGACGCCGCGAAAGCTGCCGATCCGGTATCGCGAGTCGAGGCAGAGCCACGGCTGCTGCGGGACCGCAGCCGGGCGATGTCGAAGATCGTCGGGTTGGATGCACCCGTAGCCGTAGTCCGAGATCGCGATGGCGCCGGCCGATTGCAACTCATCGAGAAGATGCGTGCGGAGCTCGTCCCTCCAGCTACCCAGCTCCGGAAGCTCGTCCTCGATGTCGTAGCGGGCGACCTGGTGTTTGAGCGATGACGGGCCGCCGCCGAGGATGCGGACCTTGGTCGGAGTTCTGAAGCTCGGCACGGTGACAATGCGCCGGGTGTCAATCCCACCCGCTGCGAGCGCCTCTGACAGCGCACGGCCCGGCTCGTCGTCGCCGACCGCGCCGATCACCGACGCCGTCGCACCGAGGGCTGCAAGGTTGGCGAGGGCGTTGGCGCCGCCACCGGGGAGATCGCGTTGGTCCTCGTGGCGGAGGATGATCACTGGCGCCTCGCGGGAGATTCGCTTTGGGGTGCCGAGGATGAAACGGTCGAGCACGAGGTCGCCGTAGAGCGCGACCCGGGTGTCGGCGAAGCGGTCGATGATTTCGAGAAGCTTTTCGGTGTCGCTCATGGTGCCGCCGAGTGTATCGCAACCCCCGTCTCCGTCTCCGTGCCCGTGCAGTCATCGCGTTTCCGTGTTTGTGCTCCGGCGAGGCGCTGCCGCGGGAGGAGCCAGGCACGCCGACATGACGTTGAGGACAACGTCATGTCGGGATGCCAGGCACCTCCGGTGAACGCGCCTGCGGCGCGCCGGCGGGCTGCATTCGGGCAGGCTGACGCCCTCATCCTCTATTTTTCCCGCCCCCACCCCCCGCCCACCCGCCCTCGGAAAGCCACGTTGGGCTTCGCCCACCGCGACTTTCCGAGAGGTAGGAGTGGAAAATGGCAGTCGAGGCTGATTGTGGTGTGCCGACGGTGCTGGAAGCGCTCCGCGTGACGAGCACGGTCTGGTTCCCCGCGATGAAGCCCTCCGCAACAGCGGCACGCCGACCAAGGGCTCCGGGAGGAGGATGCAGATTGGGGACGGCATATCCGAAATCCGAAATTTCGCGGGTGTGGATGGCCGGCATTCCTAATTCCTAATTCCTAATTCCTAATTCAACCCAGGGCTACCCTATACTTGGTCGCGTGATCGACTCTCTGCTGCCATCTCCGCTGGCCCGTTGGGACGGGCTCCACTTGACGCTTGATCTCGTCCGTGTCGAAAGGCATCTCAACGAACTGTTGTCGAGCAGTGACAGGATCGGTGATATTTCCCTCCAAGGAGAGGGCGATGCGCTGGCCGCCGAGGCGACGGTTACCTGGAAGGGCATTCCTGCCCGAGTCGGCCTCGAGCTGGCCGAGATCAGATTGCGTGATCGCTACCTCGGTTTTCGGATGCGCAAGCTACGTGCGCTGGGCGGCATACCGGTGCCGAGAGCAGCCGTCGAGCTCGGTTTGCGGTCGCTCGAGAGCCCGTTGTTGAAGGTTTTCCCCGGCCAGGGAATCGTCGTGGTGGATCTCCGCAAGTGGCTTCCGGATGAGCTGGATCTCCGGATTCTGACGGTGCAGGGAGCGGCGCGCTGGCTGGCCGTGTGGTTCGGTCCCGGCCGACTCGACGATCTTCCACAGCGAGGCCAGCGCCGCCTGCCGGCGGAAACGTAGCCTGCATTTCTCACCAGATTTCATGGCGAGGGCGCCGAGGTGCCGCGCCCAGCGGTTTTTTCGACCTGAGGGGCGCGGAGTCGTACTTGACAGTACGTCGAGCACCCCGAAGCGAGAAAACACCGCTGGGCGTGGTGCATCGGTGACCGTAGCTGGAAGCTGGTGAGAAATGCAGGCTAGCCTCTGAGAAACGCAGGCTAGCGAATCGGCCCGGAAAACGCCTTGACAGCCGGGATTTGCTTGGGTAGAGTCTTGTTCCCTTGTGCCTGCCGGGGGCCTGTGAAACTAGAAGGAAACACATGATGCGAACCTATATACCGAAGAAAGATGAGATAACGCGTGAGTGGGTGGTGATGGATGCATCTGACCAGGTGCTCGGCCGCTTCGCGACCGAGGTCGCGCGTTTCCTGCGCGGCAAGCACAAGCCGGATTTCACGCCGCACCTCGATACGGGTGATTTCGTCGTTGTGATCAACGCCGAAAAGGTGCGGCTGACGGGCGCCAAGATGGATGACAAGGTCTACTATCGGCATTCTGGCCGTCCCGGATCGCTCAAGTCGGAGACCGCGCGTGAGCGAATCGAAAAGTATCCCGAGAGAGTGATTCAGGCCGCGGTGTGGGGCATGCTGCCCAAAAACCGCCTCGGCCGAAAGCTGCTGAAAAAGCTCAAGGTGTACCCGGGCCCCGAACACCCGCACCAGGCGCAGCAGCCAAAGACCCATACCCTGTGATGTGAGAGGGGGAGTTCGTGGCAGAGATTCAGTATTACGGTACCGGGCGCCGCAAGACTGCGGTGGCCCGAGTCTACCTGCGGCCGGGAAGCGGAAAGATCGTGGTCAATCACCGCGACTTTGACGAGTTCTTCCCGAATCAGGTGCTCAAGATGGTGATCCGGCAGCCTTTGCTGCTGACCGAGACCGCCGACAAGTTCGACATTCTGGTCAATGTCGTCGGTGGTGGCACAACCGGTCAAGCGGGTGCGATTCGCCACGGCATTTCTCGCGCCCTGCTCGAGTTCAACGCCGAGCTGCGACCAAAATTGAAGTCTGTCGGCTTCCTGACGCGTGATGCGCGCAAGGTGGAGCGGAAGAAACCCGGGCAGCCCAAAGCCCGCAAACGCTTCCAGTTCTCCAAGAGATAAGGGAGAGTTTTGTGGCGACTATTCAGATGAAGGAGCTGCTCGAAGCCGGAGTGCACTTCGGGCATCAGACCCGGCGGTGGAACCCGAAGATGAAGCCTTTCATTTTCGGCAAGCGGAACGGCATTCACATTGTCGACCTGCAAAAGACGCTGCACTATTTCGGCGATGCCGCCGAGTTCATTCGTGATCTTGCGGCCAACGGGCGCAACGTGCTCTTCGTGGGCACCAAGCGTCAAGCACAGGACGCAATCCGCGAGGAGGCTGAGCGCTGCGGGATGTTCTATATGAATCACCGGTGGTTGGGCGGAACCATGACCAACTTCGGTACCATCCGCAAGTCGATTCAACGTTTCAAGGACATCGAGGCGACGCTCGGCAACGAGGAATCTCACCTGACCAAGAAGGAACGCATTCGGCTCGAGCGGCAGCGCCGCAAGATGGACCGTGCCTTCGGGGGCATCAAGGATATGGAGGGCTTGCCCGACGCGCTCTTCGTGATCGACACGGTGCACGAGCACATCGCCATCAAGGAAGCCAACCGCCTGGGAATTCCGGTGGTGGCCGTTGTGGATACCAACAGCGATCCCGAAGAGGTCGACTTCCCGATCCCCGGCAACGATGATGCAATTCGCGCGATCCGACTCTTCACCTCGCGCATCGCAGACAACATCCTCGAGGGGTTGAACCTCGCGGACGAGCGATTCGTGGGTGATGAAGAGAGTGATGTTGCGGCCGAGGCCGGCGTCGACGGCGAGATTGCCGAGGTGGTGGCTGCTGAGGCAGCCGTGGTCGAGGAAGCTGCGGAGGAGACCGCCGCCGAAGCTGCTGCTGTTGTCGAAGAAGTCGTGGAGGAGACCGCCGCCGAAGCCGCTGCCGTAATCGAAGAAGTCGCGGAGGAGACTGCGGCCGAGGCAGCCGTGGTCGAGGAAGCTGCCGAGGAGACTGCGGCCGAGGCTGCTGTGGTCGAGGAGGTTGCGGAGGAGGCCGCCGAGGAAATCGCCGACGAGGTTGCAGCAGAGGCCGAGGCTATTGATGAGGCTGATGCAGCCGACGAGGCTGTTGAAGAGGCGAAGGCAGAGATCATCGAAGAGAAAGCAGCAGAAGATGGCGAGGTCATCAAGGCCTAGCCCGCATATCTCACCGGGTTTCGTCGCGAGGGCGGCGAGGTGCTGCGCCCAGTGGGGTTTTCGATCCGAGGGGCGCGGAACGCGTACTTGCAGTACGTCGAGCACCTCGAGGCGAGAAAACACCTGTGGGTGCTGTGCATCGCTGGCCGCAGCAGAAAGCTGGTGAGATATGCGGACTGGGCCTGAGGCTGACCGACGACTAGTGATTTTCGGGGCCAGGGGCAGTGAGCACCTGGCCTCGGTTTTTTTGACACCGACACAGAGAATTTGTGAGAGTGAGAGGTAACGACATGGCGATTACAGCACAGATGGTCAAGGAGCTCAGGGACCGGACGGGCGCCGGAATGATGGACTGCAAGAACGCCCTCAACGAGACTGATGGCGACCTCGAGGAGGCGATCAAGTTCCTACGCACCAAGGGCCTCGCAGCGGCATCGAAAAAGGCGCACCGTACGGCGAGCGATGGCGTGGTCGTGGTTGAGGGTGACGAGGAGGCCATGGTCGTCCTCGAGCTCAACTGTGAAACAGATTTTGTGGCTCGCAACCCCGAGTTCGTGTCGTTTGCCGAGGAACTTGCCGCGCTGGCGCTTTCGTCCAAAGCGACCGACGTTGCCGAGCTCATCGGTCAGGCCTACTCGGGTGACGCTGCACACACGGTGGAGGAGGCGATTTCTCAGAGGGTCGCGACCATCGGTGAGAAGATCGTCCTCAACCGGCTCGAGCGCATTGAGGCCGGGTCTGGCAATCTGTTGAACTCGTATATTCACGGTGGCGGCAAGATCGGAGTCGTGGTCGAGGGCGCCGGAGGCGTTACTCCCGAGGCGTTGCACGACGTCGCCCTCCATGTGGCGGCCGCCGAACCGCGATTCGTGAGCCGCGAGGAGGTTACCGAGGACCTGCTCGAGACCGAGCGTGAGATCGCCCTCAAGCAGGCGGTGGACCAGGGCAAGCCCGAGGAGATTGCCAAGCGTATCGTCGAGGGGAAGATGGAGAAGTTCTTCGTCCAGGAGGTGCTCCTCGACCAGGCATTCGCCAAAGAGACCGGAAAGTCGGTTTCGGAGTATCTCAAGGAGAATGTCGGTGACGATGCGACGGTCGTTCGATTCGTCCGCTTCAAACTTGGTGAAGGGAGTGGCAATTAAGTACGTCGAGCATCCCGAGGCGAGAAAACCGTGCTGGGTGCGGTGTATCGCCGGCCGCAGCAGGAAGCTGGTGAGATATGGGGGCTGAGCCCATGAGTCCGGCACAACCTCGCTACGACCGCATCATGGTCAAGCTTTCGGGTGAGGCCCTGATGGGCTCCCAACCCTTCGGGATCGAGCCGGCGGTGGTGCGAGCGATAGCGGGAGAGCTTTCCGAGGTGGCCGCGCTCGGGGTGCAGATCGCGGTAGTCGTCGGGGGTGGCAACATCATCCGCGGCGTGTCGGCGCACGAGCAAGGCATCGACCGGATCACCGGAGACTCGATGGGGATGCTGGCCACGGTCATCAACGCCCTCGCGCTATCGTCTGCGCTCGAGCAGCTCGGCGTTCCGACGCGGGTGCAGACTGCAATCGAAATGAACGAAGTAGCGGAGCCCTTTATCCGGCGTCGGGCGATTCGGCATCTCGAAAAAGGAAGAGTCGTGCTCTTTGCCGGCGGCACCGGCAACCCGTTCTTCACCACCGATTCCGCGGCCGCCCTGCGGGCCAACGAGATCGATGCCGAGATTCTGATGAAAGCGACCAAGGTGGATGGTGTCTATACCGCCGATCCGGCAGCCGACAAGAGCGCAGAGTTGATTCCGCGCCTCAGCTACCAGGAGGTCCTCACCCGTGGGCTGAAGATGATGGATGCGGCGGCCATCTCACTCTGCATGGAAAGCGAGATCCCGATTCAGGTCTTCAACATCCGCAAGCCGGGTATTATGAAACAGGTTGTATTGGGTGACGACGTGGGATCGTGGGTCGGTCCAGGGGAGGCGGAATGAACAGCGCATTGATAGAAACCGAAACCAAGATGCGGGGCGCCGTTGAGGCGTTCCAGGGCGAGTTGGCCAAGCTGCGCACCGGACGCGCGTCGCTGGCTCTGGTCGATGGCATCACAGTCAATTACTACGGCACCCAAACCCCCCTCAACCAGGTTGCGACGCTTTCCGTCCCCGATTCCTCGACCATAGCCATCGCTCCCTGGGAGCCGAAGGTGCTGGCCGAGATCGAAAAGGCCCTGCTTCGATCCAACCTCGGCCTCACTCCGAACAACGATGGCAGGACGGTACGCCTCAACATTCCTGCCCTCACCGAGGAGCGGCGAATGGAGCTGGCCAAGGTGGCGCACCAGGTTGCGGAGGAGACTCGGAACGAGATTCGTCAGATTCGCCGTGACGGCAACGACGCGATCAAAGAGCTGGAGAAGAACAAGGAGATCTCCGAGGACCTGATGCACGATGGTCAGGAGCAGGTGCAGAAGCTGACCGACAACTACGTCGGGAGGGTCGACGAGATCCTCGAGAAGAAGGAACAGGAGATCATGGAGGTCTAGCCTCCAGAGCTCGACAGTTCTTAGGTTTGAGTTTTTAGTTTTGAGTTACCAACCCCCAGCCCCGTTGGTTCTTGGTCTTTCCACCTGCTTCTCCACCCAGTTGTTTCCATGGACCCGTAGGGGCGGTGTGCATGCTCCGAAGAGCCAGAATTTTGAAATTTTGGAACTCAAAACTCAAAACTCAAAACTCAAAACTCAAGATTCAAAACCTCCATTCATGTGTGTTGCCGCCACCCGGCAGACGGTCGCCCGCCATGGCTGACGACCTCTGGACGGTCGGTTTTCATGCGGTTCTCGGAATTCTGGAGAGTGATCAGCCAGTCGATGCGCTGTTGCTGCAACGGGATCGACGTGACGCTCGATCGAAGAAGATCAGGGCTGCCGCTCATCGCCGGGGCATCCGTTACGACCTTGCGCCACGCGCCCGTCTCGACCGCGTGGCCGGGGGCGTCGCCCACAACGGGTGTGCTGTGCGTTCGGCGCCGATTTCTTTCGTCCCTCTCGATGATCTGATATCAGACGCGGACGAACCGGGGAGAGTGCTCCTCCTCGACGACGTCCTCGATCCCCACAACGTTGGCGCGGTGGTACGCACAACGGCAGCATTCGCAGTTGACGGTCTGGTGATCGCCGGCCCGTCGGCGCCACCGCTCGGTGGCGCGGTGGCCAAGGCGGCCGCGGGCCACCTCGGGCGGGTGAAGGTGGCGCGTGAGCAGGTGGCCGCCGATGCCCTGACCCGCCTTCGCGCCAAGGGCTACTGGATCTATGCCGCCGACGCTGCCGGGACCGCGCTGCAGGAGGTGCGATCCTGTGATCGCTGGGTCGTGTGCGTCGGTGCGGAGGAGAAGGGTATTCGCGCCAAGACCCGATCACAGGTCGACGAGTTCGTGGCCATCCCGATGGCAGAGGGGGTCGAGTCGCTCAATCTCTCCGTATCGGCGGGGATTCTCCTATGGGAGCTTTCCAAGCCATTCGAGGGTTAAAGACTGAACCGTCGAAAGGATCCCGGCTATTCGAACGATGCTGGATGCTGGATCGCCCCGCCCACCCCAGGGCCTGCCCACTCTCCCGGAGGCAATAATACTGAGGTTGGCTGGCAGATCCGAAATCCGAAATCCGAAATCCAAAATTCCGCAAGCGGGCAGGTTTCTTGCTTGCACGAAGCTGTTTCCTGTGCTATCGTCCCTCTCCCACTGCCTGTTGCCTATGAGGCAGAGGTGTGTTCTTTGCAATTTAGCGAGATCCGGGAGTCGAATGGCTGCTGGCGTAGCTCAATGGTAGAGCAGCTGATTTGTAATCAGCAGGTTGCGGGTTCGATTCCCATCGCCAGCTCCACTGGCGAGTAATGAGGAT
>Ga0164313_10002549_pt1 | contig 16290 bp, 8 predicted proteins | sample GuaBasSedimGuay4_FD_113735 | JGI IMG/M metagenome (GOLD analysis project Ga0164313, IMG submission 113735) | Subseafloor sediment microbial communities from Guaymas Basin, Gulf of California, Mexico - Guay4, Core 4569-4, 0-3 cm | ecosystem: Environmental > Aquatic > Marine > Hydrothermal vents >... | reverse complement strand
CGCCGGTCTCGGCGATCCCGATCAACCGCAGACCGAGACCAAAGCGAGCACAGAGGGGATGCCGTCCGGCCTCCTCGATGCGGCCCGCGAGATGCTGGCCGAGGCGCAAGCCCTCCGCCGGACGGCAGCACCGTAGACCATCCACCCACACGTACTGCCCACAGATTCACACAGATAGACACAGATCCACATGGATGGATTCATCTGTGCTCATCTGTGTGATCTGTGGGCTAATTGGCGATGATCTCGATCATTACGACGCGGGAGGCGCCGCCGGCGAGGTCGCGGGCGATCTGTAGGCTGGACGGGAGCGAGCCGGCGACATCGGCTTTCGCCGGGCACTCGAGACAGGCGAGACCGGTGGCATTCAGCAACCCTGAGTCGAATGCGGCGACGAGGACATCGAGCCCTTCTCGCCAGCATTCGAACGGCGGATCGGCCCACGCGATGTCGAAGCTGTCGCCGCGTCGGGCCAGTTGGTCAACTGTGGCGGCTGCGCCGCACACCGTCAGCTCGGCACGATCGGTGGTGAGATCAAACGACGCAGAGTTCATCTCGATCAGGGTTGCGGCGCCTCGATGCTTCTCCACGAAGACCACCGAGCGAGCGCCTCGCGACAGAGCCTCGAGCCCGACGGCGCCGGTGCCTGCAAACAGGTCGAGAAAACGCGAATCGTGCACGCGGTCAGCGAGGACGGCGAAGGCTCGTTCGCGCATTGCGTCGGGAGTAGGTCGCAGCTGCAGATTTTTCCCGGGCCCGCGCAGCCGCCTTGAGCGCCACTCGCCACCGGTGATTCTCACGGTTCCGAGTCCAGAACGTGGCGGATGACCCGGTCCCGCGAACCGGGCGCCACCATTTCACGGATGAAGGTTCCCTCGTGCTCGAGGACCAACATCCCGTCAGGCCAGATCTCCAATACTCGGGCGAAGCTACCGTTCATGAGCTGGACACGGTCCCCACGTTTCGGCGTCCAGGCGCGAATTTCTTCGAACGATGGACTCGCCTCGAGGACTTGGTTTTGGAGATCGGCGAGGGCGCTCATAATCCGCGACAGCGGCAGTGAGACCGTGGCCATGGGCGAAAAGCGAAGGATTCTCGGGGCGTCCGGGCCGACGTGAAGGATGAGAACGACGGCGGCAGTGGAGGTTTCGATTTTGGATTTGATCGGTTTCTCGTCCAGCTCTACCGCATTGCTCTGAAACGCCGCCAGGTAAATCAGGTACTGGTCGTCCGGCAGGGTAATGCGGCGCAGGAACTCCTGCTCCTCGTTCTCCCGGATGGTGACCACCACGGCGCGGTTGCTGAACAAGGTGATCCGGGTGGCGGTGTCCTTCTGTGTTATGACCCGCTCGGCCACGGGAACCGGCGCCTGAGCGAATGCCGTCCCGGCAAGAAGTGTGACCACAGCGAGAATGAGGCCGGACCTGTTCATGCGTTGTCTTCCGTCTGCAGGCACCGCGCCGTTTCGAGTGCCCATTCCAACGCCTCGTCGTCGCGCATCACGCCATCGATCAATGCGTCGCGGGTCAGCTTGAGAGTGCGGCCGATATGGGGTCCGGGCGGGATCCCGGCATCGACGAGTTGGCGGCCGCTGACCGGGAGCGAAACACGAACGGCGGCTACCGCCGCTTCCGCGACGGCGCGTCGCGCCTCGAGGGGAAGGCTGGCCATCGCCAACAACAATGCCTCTGCTGAGCATTCTTCCACTATTTCCACCCTGCGCGAGAGTGGGGTGCTCCCGTCGGCCGCTCGTCTGATAGTCGATATTTCGTCGGGTAGGGAAAGGAACTGCCTACGGACGGCCCCGGCAAGCTGAAGGCGGTGGACCAGGCTACCCTCCGACCCGGAACCGGCACACTGGGCGAGGCCCCCGACGTACAGCACCCACCGCTCAGGTGGTGGGCCGAGCCGCTCGAGTTGGTACCACGTCAGCTGCCCTTCGATCTCCATGAGATAGCTGCGGACCTCCTCGGACCAGACGAACTCCGGACAGATTGCGGGCAAAAGACCGAGATCGGCAACCAGAGCGAGCGCCAGGGTCGGATGCGGTTCTTCGAGAAGATTCTCCAGCTCGCGCCGCAGGCGTTGGCCGGAGAGATGCTCGAAGACCCCCTCGCCGAGGGCGGTGGTGATGAGGTTCCTGGTGTCGGTGGCGATGGTGAATCCGAGGCGCCGCGCATAGCGAACGGCGCGCAGCGCCCGGGTCGGGTCATCGATGAAGGAGAGAGAGTGGAGGACCCGTATCTCCTTGCGATCGATGTCCTTGCGGCCGCCGAAGAAGTCCACCAGCTCTCCGTAACTGTCGCCCGACAACGCGATAGCGAGCGAGTTGATGGTGAAATCACGGCGATAGAGATCCTGACGAATGAGGGAGGTGATGACCTCGGGAAGGGCGGCCGGTGTGCGATAGAACTCGGTCCGCGCGGAGGCTACGTCCACCCGCAGGCCGTCGGGAAGACTCACCACTGCTGTGAGGAACGGTGTGTGGGGGTGATGGCGACCGTCCAGGGCGTCCGCGAGGGCGGAGGAAAAGGCGATGCCGTCTCCCTCCACCACGAGATCTACATCTTCGTTGACGCGCCCGAGGAGGAGGTCGCGCACCATCCCGCCGACCAGGTAAACGGACACTCTCTGGGCGTCTGCCACCCGGCCGGCCGCGGTGAGCAGGCGCTGCACCCAGGCCGGGGCGTTCTCACGCAGCTTGCGTGCGATCTGTTGGCTTACCGGACGGGTGCCGGCCATCCGATGGTCGAGAGTAGATCCCGCTGCGTGCTGATGCTCGAAGAGGCGGCGGAAGAGCTCCATGCGGGTGATGATTCCGGCGGGGCGGCCGGCGTCCTCGACCACGACGAAGCGGAGAGACCGTTCGAGGAAAAGATCACCAAGCTCGTCGAGCGGTGTGGCGGCCGACACGATGGGCAGATCGGGCTGCATGATCGAGCGCACCGGCCGTTCCGCCATGCCATGGCTCAATGCTCGGTCGAGGATCTGGCGGGTGACCAGACCCACCAGCTCGTCGGCGTCGGCATCCCGCACCGGAAGCGCATTGACCCGCAGCTGGTTGATGCGGTCCTTGGTCTCCTCGACCGAGTTGGTGTCGTCGACTGAGAAGATGGTACGGGCGGCGATGTCGAGGGCGGTGGCCGGCGGGGGCATCTCGACGGCGAGGATATCGAGCAGTTGCTCGCGCACCTCAACCGGCATCGCGCCGGAGATGCGGGCCGAGGCCGCGGTTGGGTGGCCGCCGCCGCCGAATCGCTGTGCGACACGGCCGACATGAAGTCCGGGAAGGTGCGAGCGGAGGATGAGATTGATGTTGGGTGGACGCACCAGCATCACGGCGCCGACGCTGATATCGAAGATCTCGATCCACCGGTGGACCACGAAGGCGGCCTCCTCGTGGTACCGGTCGACCTCGACCATGGCGATGGCGACCGAGATGCCGGCGATGTCGATCTCCTCGGTCGCCTCCACCATCCGGTTGAGGAGCTCGAGCTGCTCCGGCTGCAGGGCCTTGAGGACCCATCGCCGCACCCAGGCCAACGATGCCCCCTGCTCGATGAGCCATGCGCCGACGCGAAGGTCCTCGGGCGTCGTCTCGCGGTACGAGAGGCCGCCGGTGTCCTCGTAGATTCCCATCAGGAGAAGGCTGGCTTCCTCGGTGGTGGGCTCGATGCCCCGTTCGCGGAAGAGCTCGGCGACGATCGTGCAGGTGGCGCCGACTGGTCGCTCGAAGACCTCGTCGGCCGAGAGACCGTCCTCCTCCTCCTCCATATGATGGTCGATCAGGGTGATCGGACAGCCGGCGCGCTCGATGAGGCCATGGACCTCGCCGAGCCGTGCGGGACTGCGCGTGTCCACCACCACTGCGTGCTCGATTTTCTCGGTGCGGGCCTGTCGCAGCTTGAGCTCGGGGAAATCAAGCTCGGTGTCGGCCAAGAAGCGGCGTACCGCCGCCTCCTGTGAGCCCGGGAAGAGAACCCTCGAATCGGGGAAGAGCCGCACCGAGCACACCGCCGCCGCGAAAGCGTCGAAGTCGGCCGAGAGATGGGTCGTGATGATCTTCACGCCCTCATTGTATTGAAGTTAGCCCCAGTCTCCATCTCCGTCTCCGTTTCCGTGCCCGCCCGCCATCCGCGGTCTCCGACCGCGGCCTCGCGTTCTCGGAAGGCGTGCCCTCGGAACACAAGTGTTCCTCGGTCCCGCCATCCTCCAACGCTGCGCGCCTGCGGCGCGCCGGCGGGCTGCTCCCTGCCAAGTGACACACCCCCCCCCTTGTGTGTGATCGCGCCGATTCCGGACCTCTGGCCGCGTTTTCCTCCTTCTGCTCGGTCGGGATGGCCGGACGGCCTATCCCTTCTCGCTCCAGTCGGAGAAACGCACCCAGAGGCCCAATCTCGTCGCGATCGCGGAATCTCCGCTGCGCTCCGATTCCGCGGGGCGCGGTCCTGTCCTGTTGCCCCCGAGGTCGGCGCGGCGGCTTCGCCGCCCCTGCCGCTGCTGCTACGGACCTCGGCTGCGGCCCGCGATACGAGGCCATCTGGCACGCTGACGCGTACCAGCTGACCACGTCTCGCGGCCCTCGCGACGAGGCCCTCCGCAGCAGCGGCTCGCCGACTCACCGCTCCGGGTGGAAGGCACAATCCGGTGTCCGTAACTAGAAACTGAAAACCCAAAACTATCCGCGGGGTGTCTGGGCGGCATTCCTAATTCCTAATTCCTAATTCGGACACGACGTCTCGCGGTCCTCGCGACGAGGCCCTCCGCAACAGCGCCACGCCGACTGAGGGCTCCGGAAGGAGGATGCAGATTGGGGGCGCCAAATCCGAAATCCGAAATCCGAAATCCGAAATCTCGGCGACCGAGAGGACTTCAAGGAGCCTCTCGATTCTGAAGCAGACACCTCGTGACATAATCGGGGTAGAATCTGTTCACTCATGATCCGCGAATCTCCGCCCGCAACCGCGGTACGTTCCCCGGGCTGTCTCCGCCGACTCGCGCCGAAGCTCGGCCTCCTGGTAGGCACCATTCTCGTTGTGCTCGTGATCGGCGAGGTGGCGGTTCGCAGTCTGACGAAGATCGACAAACGCCTGACGGTCCGCGACCCGGTAATCGGCAAACGTTACGTTTGCGATTTCGACGATGAGGTGTTCGTGCCCGAGTCCGGCCGGATAGTCCACCTGCGATTCAATCGTGATGGGTTTCGAGGTTCGGACAGGCCCTACGAGAAACCCGCCGGCACGCGGCGGATTGCCGTGATCGGCGATTCCATGACCGTCGCCGTGGCGACCGCCGAGGAACGAACCATGGTCGTGGAACTCGAGCGCCTACTGGCTGCGGCCTTTCCGACCGAATCCTGGGAGGTCCTGAACTTCGGGGTTTCGAGCGCCAGCACAGGGCAAGAGCTGGTGTTGTACCGCGAGTTGGTGTGGCGGTACCAGCCGGACATCGTCCTGCTTGCCTTTTTCGTTGGCAACGACCTGACCGACAACAGCCGTCGCTTGACCTCGGCAAGACGCATCTACTTCGATCTCGACGACAAAGGTGGAGTTCGGCAGCTGCCGTACTTAGCCGCCGCCAGCGGTCTGTCGGGTTGGCTCAACCAACACAGCCGGTTGTACGTCTGGTACCGCATCCTCCGTACTCGGAGCCGCGAACGCGTGCGCGAGATGAGGGGCCGGTCGGCATCGCGGTTTCAGATTTTCAACACGGCCGGCAACGAGGACCTGGATCATGCCTGGGAGCTGACGCGTCGCCTGCTGGCCGAGTTCCGCAACGAGGTTTCGGACCGGGGCTCCCGGCTCGTGGTTGCCGTCATCCCCTCAGGGCCGCAGATCTACGACGACCTGTGGGCCGAGGTCCTGAGTGCTGCGGGCAGGGACGCATCGGACTTCGATCGGGACCATCCGGAGCACGAGCTCGAGGATATATGCCGAGAGCTCGAGGTGCCGTGTGTGACCATGACCGAGGACATTCGAGAGGCCGTCGAGACCGGACCCGAAACGGGCGACGAGCGGCTTTTTTATGACCAAGGCCGCGCTCACTTCACCGATGACGGCAGCCGCCTCGCGGCCGAAATCCTCTTCGACCTGCTGGTAGGCGAAATTAACGCCGGCCCGATCGAAGCGCCGATCGATGGTTAACCCGCACTTCTCACCAGCTTCCAGCTACGGCCGTCGATGCACCACGCCCAACGGGGTTTTCTCGCTTCGGGGTGCTCGACGTACTGCAAGTACGCGCTCCGCGCCCCTCAGGTCGAAAACCCCGTTGGGCGCGGCACCTCGCTGCCCTCGCCGTGAAACCCGGTGAGAAGTGCCGGTTAATCCCCAGGCTCCGCGACCACCCGGGGACCGACGGCGAAACCATCGCGGCGTGGGTCGCCGACTCCGGTGAAGACTCCGGTCCTCGAATTGTAGGCGACGATGTTGACGCCTCCGAAAAAGGCCGAATCGGCCACGGGGTCCGGGGGGTATTGGAGGATGTACATGGTGTCGAAGCCCATGCGACGCAGCGACTCGGCATCGGCTTCGACGATGGGATCGGCAACCTCGACACACACCCGGCCCGGGTCGTGGGAGCTGTTCCACAACACCCTCGGTGCCACCACCGCGTCGCGCAGACCCATACGCCGGTCGACGATGTTGGTGACGACCTCACAAATCGACGGTGGGATGCGATCGCTGCCGGCGCTGCCGAGTGCCATCACCGAGTCTCCTGTGCGGACAATGGTGGGCGCCATGTTGGTCGGGAAGGTACCGCCCGGACTGAGGTAGACAGGGCTCTGGGGATTTTCGAAGTCGAGGAACTCGAGACAGCTGTTGTAGGGGAAGCCGAGACCCGGTGTGGCGACCTTGGATCCGTACTGCCTGCACAGGGTCTGGGTGAGCGAAACTACGTTGCCGTCACGGTCCACAACCGACACCTGGGTCGTGTGTTCGCCGAGGACCGAGACGGCGCCCGCATCGCCGATCTGGCTTTCCGGTATGGCGCGTCCGGGTGTGATGAGTGCCGCGCGCTCACGGGCGTAGGCTGCGTTCTGGTTGGAAGGGCCGAACATTGATCCACTGCCCGTTGATGCTCCGATCTGATCCGCCCGGGCGAGGCGAGTCGCCTCGACCATGACGTGAAGCCGCTCCACAGAGTGTCCGGCGATGAAGGTGCTTGGAAAGGTCCCTAGGATGTTGAGTGTCTCCACCACCTCGGCTCCGCCACCCGGCGGCGGGAAGGCCAGGATCTCGGCGTCTCGGTAGCGGGACCTCAGGGGCGCGGCCTCCGGAACGCGATATCGGGCGAGGTCCACCTTGCGCAGGAATCCGCCGTTTCTGGCCATGTCAGCGCTGATCTCGTCGGCCATGCGTCCGCGGTAGAAGGTCTCGGCGCCCTCGCGGGCGATCCGCGCCAGGGTGTTGCGCAGGTCTGGCCGGCAGAAGGTGTCGCCCGGCTGTCCCAACCGCTGGCCGTCCTCGAGGACGATGAACCGCATGTAGCGGGACGCTAGGATTTCCTTCATGTAGCCGCTGGCCCACGCCAGAGAGTTGGGGCTGAGCCGGGAGCCTCTCTCGGCGGTTTCGATGGCCGGTTGCAAGACCTCGTCGAGCCTCATGGTGCCGTATCGGTCGAGAGCGTGAACAAGGGTCGCCAAAGTCGTCGGGACCGAGACCACCGTGTGGCCGAAACGGCCCTCATCCTCCTTGATAGCAATCAGCTCTTTGTGGTCGACGACGTAGGGTGCCGGAGAGGACCCGTCCACCGCGACGTCACGGCCGTCTGCGGTGGAGATCAGCACATAGGTGAGCCCGCCCAGACCCGACCCTCCGGGGTCTGACACACCAAGGGTGAGGGCCGCGGCCACCGCGGCGTCGACGGCGTTGCCACCCTCCTCGAGGATTCGGACGCCGGCTCGTGAAGCCTCTACGGAGCCGGTGGAAACCATGCCATGGTATGAGCGCGCTTCGGCCGCATGCAGCGGTGCTCTATCGCCGTGAACCCGACGTGCGTGGTGCACGGAGCACGAGGCGACAAGGGCAACGCAGAGGAAAGGGAGGACGATCCTGCGCCGCGTCACCACGACAGGACGGCTCACCCGTGCTCGGGATCGGCAAGCACGCTGCCCTCGGGCAGCTTGATGCTGTGTCCGCCCAGTCTGTGGGGGAGGGCGGCCAGGAATGCCGCTCCGGCGTCCTCTAGGGTGGTGTACCACACGGGCAGGGCGAGCAGGGTGAAGACGGTCGAGGTGGCGAGGCCGCCGATGACCACGACGGCGATCGAGTCGATGTAGGCGCCGGCGACCGTGGCGCGGGCGACGGCCAGGGGTAGGAGCCCAAAGATGGTGGTGACGGCGGTCATCAGCACCGGCCGGAGGCGATCTCCACAGCCCTCGATCAGCGCCTGCCGGCGCTCCACACCGTCACTCCGCAGCGAGTTGACGTGGTCGACGAGGACGATGCCGTTGTTGACGACGATGCCGATCAGAATGATGATCCCCATGAAGGCGATTGGGTTGAGGTCGAAGCCGAAGATCCAAAGGCTCCAGAAAGCGCCGAAGAAGGCAAGCATCAGGGTGATCAGGATTGCGAAAGGTTGGGTGAAGGACTCGAAGATCGCGGCCATCAGCAGGATCACCGCAAGCAGCGACATCACCACTCCGCGGGTCATGGTGCCTAGGGCGTCGCCGCGGTCCCGTCCCCACTGGCCGAAGTCCCACGAGTAGCCTTCGGGCAGCTTGAATCCCACCATCCGCTGCCGGACCAGGCGCTGTGCTTCCTCGGTGGTGATCGCCTCCTTGTCGAACTGCACCGTGACCATCTGGGTGGTCTGGCGGTCCTCGCGCCGGATGCGTTCCGGGGTGCGCGCGATGGTGACCTCGGCCACCGAGCTTAGCGGCACGATGCTGCCCGTACGGCTCGGGATCGGCAGGTCGGCGAGAGCGTCGATGCCGGGCTGCGCGTTCTCGGGGAGTCCGAGGACCATTTCAACCTCACCGTCGGGCCCCTGGAAGCGGCGTAACCGGCGGCCTCGAAAGGCAAATCCGACCGCATCGGCGATCGCCCGTGGGCTGACGTCGAGGCTGTGGGCGGCTTCTGCGTCGATTACGAGGCGCAGCTCCCGGGTACCGTGAACCGATGGTCCCCAGATTTCCTCGAGGTGGTCGATGCCGCGCATCCGCTCCTCGACCTCGGTCGCGAGCTCCTCGAGATACTCGGGATCCTCCCCGTGCAGGGCCACCGACACCATGCGCCGGTCCTGGCCGCCACGGTGACGCCACATGTCGCGGTCGCCGACCTCGAGCTTGACCCCCGGGATCTCGGGCAGGCCTTCACGGAGCTGAGATTTAAGACGGGCGACGGACTCGGGGTTGGCCTCGCTCTCAGGCAGGTAGACCCGGGTCATGCAGAAGCCTCGCTCCGAGTACCAGGAGTAGACGCTTTCAAAACCGAGCTCGGCTTGTCGGCCGAAGACCCACTCCTCGACCTGGTCGACATAGCCCTCCAACACCTCCTTGGAGGCGTTGTCGTACACGCGCAGAAAGATCGGCACCTCGCGGCTCTGCATCGGCATGTTGCCGGATTTCTCGATCTGCGAGAGCGGCCACGCCGCCGATCCGGCAATTGCGAACAGGCAGATAAGCGTCAGGAGGCGGTGATCTAGGGTCCAGTTGAGTACCCGACGGTAGGCCGGCACCACCTTGCGAATGACGATGCCGGGCTTTGGTTTTTCGGCCGGGGAGAAACGCGCCGCGGCCAGAGGGATGAAGGTCAGCGAGATCAAGAGCGAACAGGCCACGGCGAGGCAAATTGTCAGCGCCACCGCTCCCATCATGATGACCATGGTGTCGCGCTCGGACACGAATAGCCAGGACCAGACGAAGACCGTGGTCGCCGTGGAGGCCACGACCGCGAGCGCCACCTGCCGCGTGCCCAGCCGGGCCGCTTGCGGCGGTGCCATTCCCAGACCCTCGTAGCGGTGGATGTTTTCGATCACCACCACCGCGTTGTCGACCAGCATCCCAACCCCGAGCATGAGTCCGAGGAGGGTGAGAACGTCGAACTGTGATCCGAGTGCGAACATTGCGCCACAAGTGACCAGGAGCGAGAACGGGATTGCGGTGGCGACGATCAAGGTTGTGCGCCACCGGCGGAGGAAAAAGTGCAGGACCGCAATCGCCATGATGCCGCCGTAGATCCCCGCGTTGCGTAACCCGGTCAGAGATTTGCGAATCGCCTCCCCCTGGTTCTCCCAGATCAGGAGATTGATGCCCTCGAGCTGTGGGTCGGCCGTGATCTCCTCGATGCGATCGAGCGCCCGTTCGACGACGTCGACCGTGTTGGCGGAGGGCTCCTTGTAGACATCGATGCCGACGGCGAACGCGCGATCAAGGTGGCGGCCGTAGTCGAGGCGCGGCTCGCGCAGCTCCACCACCGCGACATCGCCGACTCGGAGGCCCTTTTCCCCGACTCGCAGCGCCGCGATCTCGTCGGCCGAGCGGAATCGAGTCAGGGTGCGGACCTCGTAGCGCACCACATCCCCACGAATGACCCCGGCGTCGACATCCTGGTTGGCGCCGTTGATGGTCCTCAGCACCTCGCCGGCCCCGATTCCGTGGCGGCGGAGAGCATCGAGATCGAGATCGATGCGCACCTGTTGCTGCTCGACCCCGTAGAGGTCGACCCGTGCCACGCCCTTGATACGTTCGAGCGGCCGGCCGATGCGGCGGTCGAGGAGGTCCCACGACTCGGAAAGATCACGTTCGGCGGAGATCCGTCCCGCCAGCACCTGCGCCGAGCCGCCGTCGGTGTCACCGCGGATCGAGATGTGGCCGATGGTGTCCGGGAGATTCGGGCGTGCCCGTTCGACCGCCTCCCGAATCTCCATTTTCTTGATGTCGATGTCGACATTCCAGTCAAAGCGCACCTCGAGTCTCGCCGACCCCGAGCTGGCGTTTCCGTTGATGCTCTTGACGTCGGGGATGGTGGCGATCTCGTCCTCGATCGGCTCGACGACCTCGCGCAGGCTCTCCAGCGGATGACTGCCGGGGAACGGCACCTCGATGTCGACCTCGGGCTCATTGACGACCGGCATGAAGTCGAGCGGAAGCAGGAAGAGGGACACCGTGCCCAGCACGACGAGACTGAGGAGCAGCATCAGCGTCGCCACCGGACGATCGAGGGGAAGATCGGTTAGGCGCATGATGGCTCCTGAATTAGGAATGAGGAACCAGGAAGAATTAGGAATGAGGAATTAGGAATTAGGAATTCCGGCCAGCCCTCCCCCGACGGGATGATCCAGGTGCTGTTGACGCTCGTCTTCGTCTGTACGGCGATTCGGGTTCGGTGCGTGGGTGCGCGCATTCCTAATTCCTAATTCCTAATTCCTCATTCACCTTCGCTCTCACCGGCGCTGCACCCAGGACCCGGTAGATGCACGGTATCACCACCAGGGTGAGGACGGTGGCAACCGTGAGGCCGCCGATTACGGTGATCGCGAGCGGCGCCCGCAGCTCGTCGCCGGCGCCGAGGCCGATGGCCATCGGCAGGAGGGCGAGCACGGTTGTGGCGGTGGTCATGAGGATCGGCCGCAGGCGCTCGCGGCCGGCGCCGACGAGGGCCTGGTTGATATCCTCGCCCTCACGACGGCGGCGGTTGACCGCATCGACCAGCACGATGGCGTTGTTGACCACGATGCCGGCCAGCATGATGGCACCGATGAGGACCAGAACGTTGATCGACGTGTGGGTGAGGGCGAGGGCGCCGATCACACCGACGACGCCGAGAGGAACGGCCATGAGGATCACGAAGGGGTGGATGAGTGATTCGAATTGTGAAGCCATCACCACATAGACCAGAAACGTTGCCAGCGCCAACGCCAACCACAGTGAGTTGAAGCTCAGGGCAAGCTCCTCACCCTGGCCGGCGAGCTCGAGGCGCACGCCGAGCGGAAGATCGAGATTGGCCACTGCCGCACCGACCGCGGCGAGCGCGCCGCCGAGATCACGGGTCGTGGGCAGGGCGGTGATCTCGGCTACCCGAGCGCCTGAAAAGCGGTGAATGGCCGCCGGTCCGCGTGCGACCTCTACACGGGCGACAGCGGAAACCGGCACCTTCGTGCCGCCGGGCAGGATGATACGCAGTGATTCCACTCCTGAGGCGAGGGAACGGAAGCGTTCGCCTGCGCGCAATCGGATGTCGATCCGCTCCTCTCCCTCGCGGAACTCTCCGACCACGTCGCCGCGTATCTTGGCGCGCATAGCATTACCGACGACTTCGGCCGAGACACCGAGGGCGGCGGCGCGCTCACGATCGAGCTCAATCAGGATTTCCGGGCTTCCCGGCTCCGAGGTCGTGGCGACATCGCGGACCTCGGGGAGGCTCTCGAGCGCCATCCGCACGATCTCAGAAGCCGACTCGAGCTCGATGAGGTCGTCTGAGAAGACCTGAACCGCGATCGGAGGCCGAACCGAGAGCACCGCCGGTCGCACCAGCTCCGCCTCGGCGCGCGGGAAGAGGGCGATCGTTGATCGCACGCGCACAACGGCCGCCGCTTCGTCGTCGGCATCGGAGCCGGCGGTCATACGGATGTTGATCTGCGCCAGGTTTTCGCCCAGGGTTCGTCGTCCGGAGGCAGCAGACGGCAGGCTGCCGACCATCGAGAAGACCGAGGCGAAGGAGGGATCCTCGATCAGCATCGCTTCGATTCGATCGACCATTTCGGCTGTTGCAACCAGGGTGGTGCCCTCGGGCAGTCGCAACTGGAACGCGAACTCGCCCTGTGCCAGGTCCGGCACCAGATCGGTTCCGAGGCGGGGGATGTACGCCACCGATACGACAAAGAGGACAAGGGCCACGCCCAGGATCATCCAACGCCGCTTGAGGGCGCGGGTGAGAGCGCCCGGGTAGGATCGACCGAGTGCGTCGAGTGTGCGGGTGAGAGGCGCGGAGAGGAAATGAAAGGCCCAACTGAACGCCCACCACACGCCGCCTATGATGAGGGTCGCCAACAGCAGCAACAGTCGGATGGGAAGCACGAGCACGGTGGCTGCGCGGCTGAGCAGCGATCGCCCGTTGCCGATCGGTTCGAGCTCGAACCCCCCCAATCGAAGAGTGAATGGCAGGGCTTCGGCGCCCTCCTGGCGGCGGCCCGCGAACCGCCCCGCGCTCTCGAAACCGGCGCGGGCGGTGAATCCGGAGAGCGCCGGGATGAGGGTTAGCGACACCACCAACGACGTCAGCAGCGACAGGCACACGGTGATGGCCTGATCGCGGAAGAGCTGTCCGGCTACTCCCTGTACAAAGACGATCGGAAAGAACACCGCAACCGTGGTCAAGGTCGCAGCGGTCACAGCGCCGGCCACCTCGGACGCGCCCTTGATGGCGGCCTGGGCGCGGGCAAGGCCTTCCGACCGCCGCCGGTCGACGGCCTCCAGGACGACGATCGAGTTATCGACGAGCATGCCGATGCCGAGAGCGAGACCGCCAAGCGACATGATGTTGAGGGTGACTCCGGCGCGCTCCATGGCGAGGAAGGTGGCGATCACCGATACCGGGATGGTGAGGGCGATGATTACCGTCGCGCGGAGGTCGCGGAGGAAAAAGTAGAGCACCAGGATCGCCAACATGCCGCCGATCCAGGCTGCAGACCACACCTGCTGAATGGCGGACGTGATGTAGGCCGACAGATCGGTGAGGATCTCCACCTTGAGGTCTTCGGGCATTTCCGCGCGCAGCTCGGCCAGGGAATCCTGCACCGAGCGTGCTACCGCGACGGTGTTCGCCAACCCCTGCCGGTGGAGATCGATCTCGACCACCTCACGCCCGCCGAGACGAGTGATCTCGTCGCGGTCCCGGTGGCCGCGGTAAACCGCAGCCACGTCCTCCACCCGTACCCGGCCGGAGGGCGTCTCGCGCACGACCGTGCGTCGGATCTGGTCGAGGTTTTGGAACTCGTGCATTGTGCGGACGAGGTAGATAGCGTTGAAATCGCGAAGGGTGCCGCCGGGTTGGTTGATGTTCTCCTCGCGCAGGGCCCGCCCGAGATCCGCCAGCGTCAGACCGAGGGCGGCGAGCCGGTCCTCGTCAGCCTCGACCACGATCTCGGCGTCGAGCCCGCCGCGCACTTTGGCTGCGGCAACCCCGACCACCGCCTCGAGACGCGGCTTGAGCCACCGTTCGGCGAGCTGGCGCAGCTCGTCGAGATCCCTGTCGCCGGAGAAGCCAAGCCTCATGATCGGCTCGAGCGACGGGTCGAAACGCAGGACGCGCGGTATCTCGGCCTCCCGCGGGAGCTCAACCAGTCCGAGGCGTTCTCGGACGTCGAGGCCGGCGGTGTCCATCGACTCGCCCCACTCGAACTCGAGCACGACTTCTGACAGGCCGGATCTCGACTGCGAGCGCATTTCGCGCACGCCCGGAATGACCCCGACCGCCTCCTCGATAGGCCGCGTCACGAATTGCTCGACGGACTCCGGGGCAGCATCGGGGTACTCGGTTTGGATCGTGAGCGTGGGGTAGGAGAGGTCTGGTAGGAGGTCGACCGGCAGGCTCTGCACCGCCAGCAGGCCGAAGGTGGTCACCGCGAGGGTGGCCATGAGTACGGTGACCGGACGGTTGACGGCGAAGCGGGGGAGCATCGGTCAGGCCTCCGTGGCGCGGAATAACCTGACAATCATCAACCGGCCTGCACTTCCTCGGACGGTGCGCTCCCTGCACCTTGCTCCATCACCCGCACCGTCGCACCGTCGGAGAGGGCGGGCGCTCCCACGATCACGATCCGGTCCCCTGGTTCGATGGCGGTTTCCGCGGTGGTGGTGGTGGCGATTTCGACGCGGTCTGAGTTCTCGAAACCGAGCTCGACCTCGATCTGTTCGACTGTGGCGCCGTCCTCGGACAGGCGGTAGAGATGCCACCGTCGTCCCTCCGCGACGAGCGCCGAGCGTGCCACCACCAGCGCATCGACGTGGGTGTCGGTGACGATGTCGACACGGATGAAGGCGCCGGGTCTCAGACCGGAGTCGCCCTCGACCGCCACCGTCACCTTGACCGTTCCGGTTGCGGGATCGACCGCCGGGGCGATGCGCTCGATGACCGCCCGGGCCACCGTGCCGGTAGCATCTGCCGTCAGCAGGACGTTCTGACCCGGCTGCAGGCGGGTGACGTGGCGTTCGGGGATGTTGACATCTGCGTACAGCGGATGGAGGTCGGCGAGGTCGTACACCGGTGTGCCGTCGGAAACGGTTGCGCCGACATCGAGGTGGCGGGTTACCACCATGCCTGCGATCGGTGCGCGGATGACAGTTCGGGAAAGCTCGAGTTCGGCCAGCTCGAGGGCGTGGAGGGCATCCTCGGCGTCGCGCCGTTTCGACTCGTACTCGTCGACGCTCACCAGCCCGCGGTCGTAAAGACCGGAAAGACGCTCATAGTCGCGGCGGGCAGTCTCTTCGGCCGAGCGTGCGCGGGCGGCCGAAATTGCCTGCTCCTCGTCCTCGAGGTAGGCCAGTGGTTGGCTGGCGCTCACGGCGTTGCCCTCCTCGACCGCGAGGCGGCGGACCACGCCGCGAGTACGCGCGATGACGGTTGCCTGGCGGTCGGCGCGAAGAGTCGCGGAAGTCGAGTAGAGCGACGAGATGGGTTCCTGCGTCACCTCACCGGCGCTCACCGCGATGGCGGGCTCCTCCTTCTTCGCGCCGTTCTCCCCTCGTTGGCCGCCCGGGCCCCGCCCGCGCCCCTGTTGGCCCGGACCTTCCGTTTTCCCGCCACCCCCGCAGCCGACGGCTGCGACGAAGAGAAGAGCTGTCAATAACGGCGCGAGTCGCCGTACAAGCATCGAGATCGAACCGTGTGTGATGATCAAAATTTCCCCTGATTCACTATTGGACCGGTGAGGTCCGACTGCCCCGAGGATTGTACGTGATAGCGTGCCGGGTGTTGCGTTTATTCCCGTCTGTGTCTCTGTGTCCGGAGAGGTGAATGGGAATCGCTATCGCTATCGGGGTCGCTATCGCTATCGATGATGGAGCTACTACATCGGACGTTCGATAGCGATTGCGATAGCGATACCGATAGCGATGGTGGGGTCGGACACGGAGATGGAGACGAGCACGAAGACCGAAAAAAAAGGACCCGGGCAAACCCGGGTCCTGGTTGATGTTGAAAGGGGAGGCCGATCAGTACATTCCGCCCATACCGCCCATGCCGCCCATGCCGCCCATGTCGCCGCCGGGCATTGCGGCCTCTTTCTTATCCTCGGGGATCTCGGCGACCATCGCCTCGGTGGTGAGGAGCAAGCCAGAGATCGAGG
>Ga0164313_10002548_pt1 | contig 16291 bp, 13 predicted proteins | sample GuaBasSedimGuay4_FD_113735 | JGI IMG/M metagenome (GOLD analysis project Ga0164313, IMG submission 113735) | Subseafloor sediment microbial communities from Guaymas Basin, Gulf of California, Mexico - Guay4, Core 4569-4, 0-3 cm | ecosystem: Environmental > Aquatic > Marine > Hydrothermal vents... | reverse complement strand
CGTAGCCAACGGGCATTTTGGCGATGAACTCGTCGGCGTTGGCCGCCTTGGCCGCGGCTTTGACGTCCTCCATCGGGACGTCCTTCATTCCGTAGGCGATGTTGTTCAGAACCGTGTCGTGGAACAGGATCACTTCCTGGGTGACGATGCCCATATTACTTCGCAGGGCGTTCAGGTTCAGGTCGCGGACGTCGTGACCGTCGATCAGCACCCGGCCGCTGCCGGGGTTGTAGAATCCGGGAATCAGGTCGACCAGCGTGCTCTTGCCTGACCCGCTGCTGCCAACCAGGGCCACCACTTCGCCCGGCTCGACCTTCAGGGAAATATCCCGCAGCACCGGTTCACCGGAAACATACTCGAAGTTCACGTTTTCGAACTCGACCCGACCCACCGCGGTGGTCAGTTTGATGCCCGCCTCGCGGTCGGCCACCTCGGGCTCGGCGTCGATCACCTGAAAAATGCGGTCGGCCGCCGCCATGCCCGCCTGAATTTCGTTGTTGACCGCGCCGAGACTCTTGAGAGGCCGCACCATCGAAAAAATCATGAACAAAAAGACAATGAACAGATCGGGCGCCATGATGCCGCCGGTGAACACCTTGCTGCCGCCGAACCACAGGAGGAACAGGGCGACGATCATGGACATCTGCTCGGTCAGCGGCGACGAGGCCTTCATGATGTAGTTGATGCGGAACACCTGCTTGAACAGGGCCTGCGACTGCTCGACGAATTTTTTATTCTCGAACTTCTCCATGGCGAAGGCCTTGATCACCCGGATGCCGTAGACCGTCTCCTGCAGGGTGCTGGTCAGGTGGGCCATCTGCTCCTGCTGCACGTAGCTCAACTGGCGCAGCTTCTTGCCGATGCGGACGATCACCGTCAGACTCACCGGCATCAGCACCAGCGCCATCAGCGTCAGCTTCCAGCTCAGGATCAGCGCCACCCCGAGGTACATGAAAAGGAAGATGGGATCCTTGATCAGCTTGGTGAAGCTCAGGCCCACACACTGCTGGGCCACCATCACGTCGTTGGTGGCGCGGCTGATCAGCTCGCCTGCCTTGTGCTTGTGGTAAAACGACATGGGCATCGAGGTCATCTTCAGGTAGAGCTCGTTTCTAAGGTCGCGGATCACCGCCTGACCCACGTAGACCATCAGCACTTCCTGGATGTAGCCGGACACGTTCTTGGCCAGCGCCAGCAGGAAAAAAGTGATGCAGATGCGCAGCAGGGCTTCCTGCTTGGTGCCCTGAAGCATGTTCTTCGAGGCCCAATCCTTGAACTTGAACTTCAGCGAATCGAGGCCGGAAAAGCTGTCCTTGAGGTCTTCGTAGCGGGCGCGGCGTTCGTCATCGGTTTCGGCGGGAGGGCCGCTCTGGCGCTGGGCCAGCGCCTCGCTTTGGGCGGAGTGGCTGTCGTGAGGCACTCCGGCTTCGTCGTGCACGACCAGCGGCGATTCAGCCGGCGCGGCCGTAACCTGAACGGCTTCCTGGTTCCCCTTGAGGAACAGCGCCTCCAGAAACGGCGAAATCATCGTGATGCTGAAAATACTCATGAACGAGAACACGACCATGAACACCACGGCCAGCGCGAGCTGGATGGAGTACGGCTTGATCATTTTCAACATGCGCAGGTAGGTCTTCATCTATCAGGATACCTTTCGGGAAATTCGCGTATGGGGTTCCAATGTCGCCTTTGCGGGGAAATCGGTCAAGAGGCGGGAATATTCCCCCGAGGCGCAACACCCGTTAAACGGGTGCCGTATGGGTCGCATCATGGAAAAAACCGGCCTCAGCTAAAACAAAGGGTGCGGCCTCGGTTGCCTGGTGATTGTCCTGCTGGGGCTGCCGCTCGTCGGGTTCAAATTCAGTGGCACTACCGATTTCCTGCGGCAATTATTCGCCGCCGATTTCCTTCCTGATCAAGTCCACCATCTCGGCGAATTCCTCTTTTTCATAACCCTGGGATTGGAAGATGATGGTTCCCTCCCGGTCGATGACCTGGGTCCTGGGAATGTAGGAGTCCGCGTACTTGGCATAGGCGGCGCGGTCAAGGTCCAGGCCGATGGGCCAGGTCAGGTTGTGTTTGAGAATGAAGGGACGGACCACCTGAAGGGTTTCCTCGCGCGCGACGGACACCATGGTGAAGTCGGGACCCCTGAATTTTTCCCAGACATCCTTCTGCAGGAAGGGCATTTCCTCGACGCAGGGCGCACACCAGGTGGCGAACCAGTTGACCAGAACGACCTTGCCCCTGTGGTCGGACAGGGTGAAGGGGCCACCCGCAATTGTGCCAACCGTAAAATCCGGCGCCAGTTGGCCAACCGCGGTCAGGGTGGTCTCCTCGACGGTGGGCTCATCCTTTTTGCCACAGGCGGCCAGAAGGGTCAAAGCCAGGACAAGGGCCAGAACGATGGTTAGATTGCGCTTCATTGGAAATCCTCCCCGGGTGGATTGGTGGGTGAAACTTGGGGGCGGCACAAGTTTTTGGTTTCGACAATTCTAACTCAAAACCACCGAATTCTGAAACACTATCGGCTGCCCGGGGAAATTTTCATGAACGCCGGCATCGCTGAATGACCTCTTTGCCCGGGGCGGGAATTGTGGAACAATCCCCCCAAGGAGGTAGGGACCATGCTCAACATCGCCCTGTTCGGTGCGCCCGGCGCCGGTAAAGGCACCCAATCCGAGCTGTTGATGGAAAAGCACAACCTGGTGTACATCGCCACCGGGGACATGCTCCGTCAGGAGATCGCCGACGGTTCCGAACTGGGACTGGCCGCCCGGTCCATCATCGAATCCGGCGGACTGGTTTCCGATGAAATCATCGTGCAGATCATCGAAAAGAAGATCATCACCAATCCCGACGCCGCCGGCTTCCTTTTCGACGGCTTTCCCCGCACCTTCGTTCAGGCCTATATCCTGGAAGGCCTGCTGTTGAAGATGCACACTTCCCTGACCTGTTTGCTCAGCCTGGAAGTGCCTCCCGAGGAATCGTTCAAACGTCTTTTGAACCGCGCCAAAACCTCGGGGCGCGCCGATGACACAGAAGAAGTCATCAAAAACCGGTTGAGGGAATACGAGGAAAAAACCGCCCCGGTGGCCCAGTTCTACAAGGACCAGGGCCTCTACTTTCCCATCCCCGGTGTGGGCGGGATCGAGGAAATCAACGTCCGGCTGGAAGAGGTCATCGAAAAGGAACTGCGCAAAGTCCTGTTCAACGTCGTGCTGCTGGGCTATCCCGGCGCCGGCCGCGGCACCCAGGCGCGCAATCTGGCCCGCGAGTACAACCTGGTCTACCTGTCCACCGGTGAGATGCTCAAGGAAGAGATCAAAAAGAAGTCGCTTGTGGGACGGACCGTGCAGGATATTTTCGACAAGGGCGACCTGGTGCCCGATGAAATCGTCATCAAACTCATCGAGAAGCACATCAAGCGGAACCCCGAGGCCAACGGCTTCATCTTCAAGGGCTTTCCGCGCACCCTGGTGCAGGCCTACATCCTGGACGGGCTGCTGCGCAAGATCAATTCCTCGGTATCCTTCACTCTGGACATCCAGTGCCCCACCCTGGAACTGCTCAAACGGCTGGACGCCCGTGGCAAGACCGAGCGGCGCATGAGCTACGACATGGAGACCACTACCATCGTCCACCGTCTGGAGCAGCATGAAACGATCTGCCAGCCGGTCGTCGATTATTACGGCAAGCAAGGGAAGGTGACGGTCATCGACGGGGACGGGTCGCCGGAAGAAGTCTGGAGCCGCATCGAGGGACCCGCCGAGGAAGCGTGGCGCAAGGCGCGGTGATCCGATCGGCTATCCACACTTCGGCTTATGATATTTAGGGCAGAAACCCGAGGTCACCTCGGATTTTCGGACCATTAAACAAAACCGCCCAGGGTTTGGACACCCCGGGCGGTTCTTTGTTTATCGATCAGGCTACTTGAGCATGATCATCTTTTTTGTTTCGCTGAAGTCCGGAGTCTCCAGCCGGTAGAAGTAGACGCCGCTCGCGTGATTGCGGGCATCCCAGGTCACCGAGTGCTGACCGGCGGACATGATGCCGCTCTTCAGCGTGGTGACCACCTGGCCGCGCACGTTGTAGACCCTGAGGGTCGCGTTCATGCTGCGGGGCAGGTTGAACTTGATCTCGGTCATGGGATTGAACGGGTTCGGCGCGTTCTGGTCGAGGCTGAACTCGTTGATCGCAATCTGGTGACGTCCATCGGCGCCGTTCACGTCGCCGCTCTCACAGGAACGCGTGGTCACGTTTGAACCCGGATCGTAGGTCAGGGTCCCTCCCGTGATGTTCGTCACTTCGAAGCACCATTCGCCCGAGGGCCGCTTCATCCCGCTGCCCTGGAGGGTCACCGTGCCGTCGGACGCGGTCGTACCGCTGGTCGAACCATTGGTCGGGCCGTCGTAGCTGACGGACACCAAAACGCCGCCCACCGGCGAACCGCCGTCGTCGACCACGGTCACGTCACAGACACCGTAGTAGTTCGGGCCGGACTTCGCGCGGGACACGGACATGGCTGACACATACATGGTCGTGCCGCCCTGACCCGGTTCGGTCACGGTGATGTAACCGTTCTTGGTCGCGGTGTCGCCGCCCTGGGCGTTGGTCGCCGTCAGGCTGACGGTGTAGGAACCGGCCGCCGTGTAGGTGTGCGACGGGTTCTGGGCCGTCGCGTTGCCGCCGTCACCGAAGGTCCAACTCCAACTCGTGGGGTCGCCGCTGGACAGATCGGTGAAGCTCACGTTCAACGGGTATTCGCCGCTGACGGGAGTTCCCGAGAAGTCCGCCGTCGGAGCAACCGGCTGCACGTCGCCGATCTCGAAGGCCATGTAATCGACAAACAGGTTGTCGATGCCCGTGTTGCCCCAGTTGCGGTCCGTGTCAACGGCCCGCACCGTCACCGTGCCGCTCAGTGCGCCCAAAGACAGGCTGAAGGTCTGCTCGGTGGCACTGGAAACGGTGACCAGGGTGGTGAAGTTGACACCGTCGGTGGAGTACGCGAAGACGAAGTTGTCGCCCTCGGCATTGTCCGTGCGCGCGGCTTCCAGATGGAAGGTCGCGTCGCCGCCGCCGACCGGCATATTGAAGTTCCACTTGTGCTCCGCGTAGCTGTACGTCTTGCGCGGATGGCCCGTGTACGCTTCTTCGGTGATCGTCTCGTTCACGCCGTCGCTGACCTTGGTGTCGAGGTAGCTGCCGCTGAACGTGCCGATGACCGACACTTCACTCTCGGCGGTGACAAAGGTCGTCACACCGGGCTCGGTGACGGTGATGTAGTCGACCTTGGTCTCTCCGTCGGAGCCGAAGGCGCTGGTCGCCGTCAGAGTGACGGTGTACGTCCCAACTGCAGTGTAGGTGTACGACGGGTTCTGCTGGGTCGAATTGCCACCGTCGCCGAAGGTCCAGCTCCAACTCGTCGGCGAGCCGGAGGACTGGTCGGTGAACGTGACATCCAGAGGATAGGTCCCGCTGGTGGGGGTTCCCACGAACGCCGCGGTGGGCGCCGGCGGGGAAGTGACGGTGATGTAATTGGTCTTGGTGTCAGTGTCGTTGCCCTGGGCGTTGGTCGCCGTCAGGCTCACCGTGTAGGTGCCCGCGGCAGTGTAAGTGTACGATGGGTTCTGCTGGGTCGAGGAACCACCGTCGCCGAAGGTCCAGCTCCAGCTCGTCGGTGCGCCCGTGGACAGGTCGCTGAAGTTCACGTTCAAGGGGTAGGTACCGCTGGTCGGCGCACCACTGAAGGCAGCCGTGGGAGCCACCGGGGTGCCGCCGCCGAGAGCGGCGTCGACGTTCACCAGTCCGTATCCCGAATAACGGTCCCAGCCGGCGCCCGACTCCACATTCACCACATCGGTGGCGGTGCTGGTCAGGGCGTCGCGCACCTGGGCGGGCGTAAAGGTCGGGTTGGCTGAAATAACCAGGGCCGCACAGCCGGCCGCGTAGGGCGTCGCGCAGCTGGTTCCGTTGAACCACATGCTGTAATCGCTCGGGTCGTAACCCCCGCTGCCGCCGATGTCGGTCGTCGGCATGATGGTCGGAGCGATGATGTCCACGGCGTCGGCGCCGTCCTGATTGGTCGAACCGTAGTTGGAACCCCACCAGCGCTCACCGTCGCAGGTGTAATCGTTGGGGTCCGCTTCCACGCCGGGGTTGAGGTACGCGGAATTGCTTGCCGACCGCTTGCGGTCGCCGCAGGGAGAAGCCGCGCCGATTCCCAAGACATGGGCGTTGTTGGCGGGATAGTGGATGTGGCTCTGGTTGTCGTTGCTCGTGGCCGCCATCATCGTCACGCCCGCGTTGTAGGCGTACAGCAGGGCCGCGTCCGTGGCGGCATCGCTGGAGATGTCCGCGCCGAAGCTCATGCTGGCCACATCGGCGCCGTTGTCCGCGGCGTAATAAAGAGCGTTCTGGATGCTGGAGAAGTACATGGAGCCGGCATTGTTGGCGACTTTCAGAGGCATGATGCTGCAGTTGCCCGCGATACCGGACACGCCGATACCGTTGTTGCCGTCTCCGGCCGCCACGCCGGCGCAGGCCGTGCCGTGGCCCGGGCTGGAGCTGTTGTCGTCGGCATTGGAGTCGTTGTCACCGAAATCGTAACCGGCCACCTGATTCAGATCGGGATGGTCGGCATCCACACCACTGTCCAGGATGGCGATGATCACGGCGCTGCTGCCGTAACCCTGGCTTTTGTCCCAGGCTTCCTGGGCGTGGGAATCAAATCCAGGGGTACCGACGGGAGAACCGGCCTCATGCGTATAGGTGGCCCAGTCGTAGGAAAGCATCTGGCCGGTGTTGTTGTGGCCCCATTGATCTGAATACAGGGGATCGTTGGGCACAGCCGCCGGGTAGGCGCGCCAGTCCAGGGACACCGCTTCGATATTGGGATCGGCCCGGAACGCCTTGGCCACTTCGGCCATGTCCGCGTCCGTGGTGAAATGGTACATGAACCAGCGGTCCTGACCGAAACTGGCGGCCTTGTCCTGGTTCTTGACCCGGTAGTAGGGGCGTTCGACGCTGGTCACGCCGTAGGCGATGGCCAGGTTGTCGATCGAAGGCAGACCGGTTTTGGCGCCCGGTATCTGCGTTCCCTTGTCCAGCCCCACGGCCAGGGCGGATTTGTCCATGTTAAGATCGCGGAACTGGACCAGAATGCGGTCCGCCGCGTAAGGCAGGCTCTCTTCCACCTGGGTGGTGAAGCCGCCCTGCACCGGAGCGAAGGCGCGGGGCGCGGTGCTGTCGACAGCCACCGCGGCGGTCGCGAACACCAAAAGGGTTAACATCAGGACATAGGGAATCCATTGACGAGGTCGGGACATGGTTTCTCCAAACGATGAGGTGGCGAGAGCCTGGCGGAAGCTGGAATACGGATTTCCGGGCTGGGGTCCCCCTTACCGGATTTCTTCATCCAATTTTGATAATACCATGAATGAGGCCCAGGCTTCAATATCGATATTGAACCTAACTCATAGGGATAAACTCTGATATGGGTATTGGAAGGGATAATCAACAGGTGGGGTGGATAACATATTCTTCGAGGCCCCCGGTGGATCCGGCCAGCCTGGAGGGGTGGGCTCCCTGATTCCGGGGCGTCTGACATGCATCGCAGCCATGGATGGCGGAGATGCATGTCAGCCGAGCCAGCTGGAGCCATGGATGGCGGAAGCCGGCGCCCCCGTAATCAGGGAGCCCACCCCTCCAGTCCGGCACGCCCCTACCGTGGAACCGCGATATAAATACTCTGCCCCTGCCGAGGCTTGTACACCCTCAAAAACACCGGCCGGTCAGTGTTTTTCCCCAGGGCCCGCTGAAACTCCTTCAGGGAAGTCACCGACTCCTTGCCCACCTCCAGGATGATATCCCCTTCGGCCAGGCCTTCACGCGCGGCGTTGCTCGTCTGTTCCACCCCGGTTACCACGAGACCTTCCATGTCCGCGGGCAGTGTCTCCATCATGGCCCGCATGCTGGTGGTCATTTCCCGGACGATCACGCCGTCAAGGGTTTCATCCTCGTCAGGGTCGTCAGGGCCGTCAATCTCGGCCACCTGTTCGGGGTTGGGGAACTTTTCCAGTTTGACCGCAACGTTCTGTTCCTTGCCTTCACGCACGATGGCCAGTTCAACTTCCTGACCCACTTCGGACAAGCTGATCACGTTGCGCAACATGCTGGGATTCTTGATCTCACGGCCGTCGACGCTCAGGATGATATCCCCATCCTTGAGGCCCGCCTTCTCGGCCGGCGTGTCCTCGTTGACCTGGGTGATCAGCACACCGCGGGGCCGGTCCATTCCGTAGTAGTCGGCCATGGACTGGTCCACCGGCTGGGGCAGCACGCCCAGATAAGCCCGCTGAACCGTGCCGGTTTCCTTGAGGGAATCGACGATGCGCATGGCCATGCTCGTGGGAATCGCGAAACCAATGCCCTGGCTGCCGCCGCTGCGGCTCAGGATGGCCGCGTTCATGCCCACCAGCTGGCCCTGCATGTTGACCAGCGCGCCGCCGCTGTTGCCGGGGTTGATCGAGGCGTCAGTCTGGATCAGGTCCGAGTAGTCCATCAGGCCGATATTGCGACCCAGGGCGCTGACGATGCCCAGGGTGACCGTCTGGCCCACGCCGAACGGGTTGCCGATGGCCATGACCTGGTCGCCCACCCGCAGGAGATCACTGTCGCCGATGTGGACAATGGGCAGATTCTCGGCGTCGATCTTGATCAGAGCCACGTCGGTGGGCGGATCGGTGCCGATGATTTCGGCCTCATATTCCTTGTCGCCCAGGAAGGTCACACGGATCTTGCTGGCGTTTTCGACCACGTGATTGTTGGTCAGGATGTAGCCGTCCGACGAAATAACGATGCCCGACCCGAGGGAGTGCTCGAGCCGTTCGGGCTGGTTGTGTACGTCGTCGTCCGGCATGTTGAAGAAGCGCTTGAACATGGGATCGTTCATGAAGGGATTCCGGGCATTGTTGTTGACCATCTTGTCGGTGGAGATGTTGACAACCGCCGGCATGGTTCTTTCCGCCACGTCGGCATAGGACCGCAACGGGCTGTCCACCGGGGCCTGGGCCAATGCCGTGACTGAGGCGGCCGAAATCAGCAATACGGCGGTCATCCAGGTCAGGATGTCTTTACCGTTGACGAACTTGCGCATGGGTTCCTCCCTATCCGGGCACCGGCCCGGGTTGTAGTGATGCCGGTCTTCAACTCATTGCTTACTCATAAGTTTCCACAAAAAAGGAAGGCCCGCCACAAGGGCGGGCCGATTCCCAACAACACGGACCTGAGTCAGGTGCCTCGAAAAATATTTAACCGTCGTCGCCGATAGCTTCGACCGGACATTCTTCCATGGCGTCCTGGCAGGCCTGAACCTCGTCATCACCATCGGGCTGCTTGCTGACGTAGGTGTAACCTTCGTCCTCGTTGCGCTCGAAATTTTCCGGGGCAGTCTGGCGGCAAAGGTCACAGTCGATGCAGTTGGTATCCACGAACCAGGCGCCATCGACGTTGCCTTCCACTTTATCGGTATTGTCAGCCATGGTTTTTCCTCCTGGCTACTGGGACAAGGGCCGGGCCCCTATAAAGGTATCCGATGGGACTCTAGATATACCAGAATGGGCCCTTCGCCAAGTATTTTCCTGCCCGGGCTTCTACAGCCGCTTCTTGAAGGGCAGAAAAGTCATGAAATCAGCATGGTGGACAACGTAGGCCTCGGTGGAACGGGTGACCATGTCGCCCTCCCCCGCGTGGGCCGCGATAATGTGACAAACCGACTCCGGCACACCGGCTTCGAGAGCCAGGGCCACGCCCGTGAACGGATGGCGCAGATACTTGCCCATTTCGCTTTTGCAGGACTTTCCGTCCCTGATGTCGTACTCCAGGAGTTTACCCACATCGGCCAGAATCGCCCCGGCAATGGTCACGTCCAGATCCACCGGAAGATCTTCGGTGAAAAACTCGTTCATCTTGACGGCCGCGTCGCGGGCGATATGGACCACACACCTTTTATGGGCCATGAAGGTGACCTTCAGATCGGGCACCAGCAGGGTGAAGGGAATGGTATTGAGATCCGCGACGGTCAGGGGGCTGCGCTCCAGGGCCAGCTCCCAGGTCCTGGCGGTGGTTTCGCGAAGTCCCTCGTCCTTGATCCACATCAGTTCCGGCCACAGGTCCAGCACTTCCTGGTTCATCTCAGGTCCCTTCCTTGAATGAAGCCTTCAGGCGTTTCGGTTTTTCACAATTTCATTCCCCCCGGGTCCGGCCACAAGCTTGAATTTGAACCCCGGGGTGTGGCGCCCGCGCCGCAGCATTTCCGCTGCAACCACGCCCAGGAAAGCCAGTCCGGCCATCAGCAGGAAGGGCCACCGGTATCCGCCCCTCAGATCGCGGACAAATCCCGCCAGCGGCGGAATGGCGAAGATGCCGACGTTGGCGCAGGTGCTGAGTATCCCGAAACCCCGCCCCACGTGGGAGGGCGGCAGTACCGAGCCGGGCAGGGACATGGTCGGGGTTACGATGGCGGCCAGGGCGACTCCCAGGCCCAGACCGATGACCACCGGAGATACGGCTCCCAGCGGAACCAGCAACAGGGAAGAGCCCATCAAGACCAGACCCCAGGCAATAAAAGCCGCTTTGCCGCCGTGGCGATCGGCCAGCCAACCGGTAACCGGGCCCAGCAGAGCTGATCCCCACATGGGAACGCTGGTCAGAAGACCCTGGGCCCTGACACCGAAACCCAGGTCCAGATAGTGGTCGGGCGCAAAGGTCATGAAGGCCGTCATGGCGCCGTTGGCGCAGAACCAGACCGCGCCGACGATCCAGATCGCCCTTAATCCCCGACGCAGGTCGATACCGGTATCGGTGGGAGGCGCGGCGGCATTCTCCCTCCCCCTGCCCAGAGACCGGCCTTGGGTGATGAACCAGCTCGCGGCCAGAAATCCCGCCGCGATCACCACCGAAACAAACCCCGTCCGGAAAGCAACTTCCCTCCAGCCGTGTTCAGCGGCGATCCGGCCCCCCTGGTTCAGCACCACGATGATGCCCAGGGGAATGGCGCTGCCGCTGACACCCATGGGTACTCCCAGGGGACGGCCATGGAACAGGCGGGTCACCATCCGCTGCAAGGCAATCACGGCGCTCATGGCCCCGATGCCGGAAATGGTCCGACCGGCCAGGATCAGGGGAAAATCCTCAGCTGAAGCCAGCACCAGGGTTCCGGCGCCCATGATGGCCAACCCCAGGCTTCCGACCACCCGTTCCCCATACCGATCGGCCAGCCAGCCTCCGGGAATCGAGAACAGAATTCCTGGCAGGGCGAACAGGGACATCAACAGTCCGGCCTGGCCGTGGGTAATGCCCAGATCTTTGATTACCGCAGGAAGGACAGGAGGGACGAAATGGAAAACAAAGCCCACAGCGAGGAATCCTGAGTAAACAACGGAAAGCCCGAACCACGCTTTGGTGAGGGAATACGAAGGTGTCGACTGGTATATTAGTTCTTTATTCACAGACGTTTACAACCCGCTCCTGAACCTGACCTTCATTTTCACAGATGCAACTTGCAAGATAATGGAGGCATTTTCGCAGATCGCGAATGCCCGCGCGACTTTAATCCAGTGGTCGATCAATGGCCACTCCGAATAATCGGAATGCGAAGTCCATTTATCCCACCGGGTTCACATCTGAGCCGCCGCCGACATCCACCGTGGCACCGCCCTTGCAATTTTGGGGCAGAAGCAACAACCCGAATCTCCACCCGTCCCCGGTTCGCCCCGCGGGAATGAAAATGAAAGCGGAAGTACAGAAATGCGAACGATGAATCTTTTGAAAATTACAGTGTTCGCCGTGATGCTCGCGGTGATCCTGCCCGCCGCGTCTTCTCTCGCGCAGACTGAGATGCCGGTCAGCTATACCTGGACCGCCCCCACCAGCGGAACCGCTGTCGATTTCTACGTCATCCAGCATTCGGTGGACGGTGGCCAGTGGGTCCAGGTCGCAACCTCGACCGAAAACAGTTACACCCTGAATGCCACGGTGGGCCAGTCCCACCAGATCCGTGTCGCGGGTGTGGACGCCGACACCCGGATGGGTATTTTCTCCGTGGCCAGCGATCCCTATCTGCCCGATGCCGGAGCGCCGGGGCAGCCGGGCAAACCCATCCTGTTCTGATCGAACCTGACTGTTGATGGTGTGATCCGGACTCTCGGACAACCGCAACGGCAATAAAGACCGCCGGTATGAACTACCGGCGGTTTTTTGTGTCCAGCAGGCTGCTAGCGCTCCTGGTCCCGGGGTTTGTCCTCTTTGAAGGGAATAATCCAACCCACGCGGAAAACCATGTTATCCCACACGTAACTTTCCTCATAACCCGTGTTGAAAAAACGCCAGGTATCGAAGCGGTTAACGTTGTAGACGGCGCTGAACTCGAATCCCCCCACCAGGAGCCCGGCCCGACCACCGAAGCCCACCGTATTGAGCGAGGAATCGAAGGCCTGTTCGAAGGTTTTCCAGTAGCCCTCGACCCGGTTCCGGAAGATCCCCGCGTTCACCGCCACGAAGGGCCGCACCGAACTGCCGGCGCTCCGCATCAGGTACATCAGTTCCAGGCTGTATTTAAGGGTCGTCGGTTTTATGCGGTAGGCTCCGATTCCCTCGTTCTCGCCTTTGAAATTCTTGTAGTCGATGAAATGGAACGAGGGGGAAATGGACAGCGACTCGGAAAAGCGGTAGCGCCAGCGGAAGCCCAGTTCGAGACCTTCCTTGATGCCCAGGCCCAGCTCGGTATTGAAAAAGTCGTCGGCGAGATCACCGAAGGGCCTGACGTACCCCACCTCGAAAACCACCTGGCTGGGAGGATTGCCGCCGGCCTCGGCGCGGTCCACCGCCGGCAGCAGGACCACCGCCAACAGCAGGCAGGCACATATGCGAGTCCGGATCCCCTTGGAGGTCGTTGTTGGCATTCTTCGGAGTATCCTTCGGTAACAGGAATTGTTGCCCACCCTCAAATTTCCCCGGGATCATATAGTCCCGATGGTCACATGGCAACGCAATCGGCGAAGTGACTGCTGGAAAAACCCGGGAGCGCGCAGTACAATTGAGGCGTAACCGGACTTAAGGGGAGATTAATACATGTGCCTGGGTGTTCCCGGCAGGATAACCGCCGTCGTGGATGGAATGGTGCGTATGGGAACCGTCGATTTCGACGGCTCTTCCCTCGAGGTCTGCCTGGCCTACGTGCCCGAAGCCATGCCCGGTGACTATGTCCTCGTTCATGCCGGTTTCGCCCTGACCACGCTCGACGAGGAGCAGGCCGCCAAAACCCTCGCGGCACTGCGCGAACTCGGCGACGCCCCCGAACCCGCCCCTCCCCCCCGTGATTGACCCGATGGAATTCAAGGTTGCGGACCGCCGCGTCTTTCTGGCCCGCGGTTGCGGTGTTTTCGCCGCGTGTCTGACGGTCCCGCTGTGGAATCTGCTGTCGGGCTGCGACGTCGCGCAGGATGAAGAAACCGCCGGGCCCCTGACCGTTACCGTGGCGGAGCTCCCTCTCGATCGCCGCGTTCGCCTTGAACACGACGGCCGCGCCGTGGAAGTCACCAGAACCGCCGGGGGTGTCACCGCCCGCTCGCTTCTGTGCACTCACCAGGGCTGCAACGTGCGGTGGATGGAAAACGAACAGATCTATTTTTGCCCCTGCCACGACGGCCGATTCAACGCCCAGGGACAACCGATCTACGGGCCGCCCCGCAAACCGCTGCGGGAACTTCCCGTAACACTGACCTCGACCCAGGCCGTCATCGGCGGCTGAGACCGTCCGGGAGAGACCATGGCACTTCCCCGCATCCTGGTGACCGGAGCCTCGGGTTTTATCGGCCGGCACCTGCTCGACGCCCTCAAGGAAGACTTCCGGATCATCGGGCTGGCCCGGCGCTCGCAGATCCGCTGCGGCGCCCCCTTCCACGACAACATCAAATGGCACCAGGTCGATATCGGGGACCCCGCCACCATGAGATCCGTGTTCGATGAAATCCGGGACGAGGGTTCGGTGGACATCGTCATTCACCTGGCCGCCCATTACGATTTCACCGGAGAAGATCACCCCGAATACTACCGGACCAACGTCGACGGCCTCCGCAACATTCTCGAACACTCCAGCACCCTGCAGCCGAAGATGTTCCTGTTTTCAAGCTCGGTTGCCGCCTGCGCTTTTCCACCGGCGGGAAAGGCCCTGACCGAGACGAGCCCACCGGACGGGGACCACGTCTACGCCAAGACCAAGGCCATCGGCGAAGCCATGCTCGCCGAATACAGTGATGAATTCCCTTCGGTCATCGTGCGGTTCGCGGCCCTGTTTTCCGACTGGTGCGAATATCCACCGCTCTACATGTTCCTGCGCACCTGGCTGTCCAGGGCCTGGAACGCGCGGATCCTCGGGGGCCGCGGCGAGTCTGCCATTCCCTACCTCCACATCAACGACGCCATCAGCTTCCTGACACGGGTGCTTTACAAACACGCCGAGTTGGCCGACGGCGAGATCCTCATCGCCAGCCCCGACGGGGCCATCAATCATGAACAACTCTACACCGAATCGACCCAGTATTATTTCGAGGATGCCAGCCCCCCCATACATACCCCGAAAGTCATGATAAAACCCGGCATCCATGCCCTTTGTTTTGCCGGCCGATTCGGTTCGGAAAAACCTTTCGAGCGGCCCTGGATGGCCCAATACGTGGACAAGGAACTCACCGTCGACGCCTCCCGCACGCGCGAGCGCCTGGACTGGGCTCCCAAGCGAAGGCTGGAAATCCTCTACCGTCTGCCTTTTCTGATTGAAAACCGCAAGTACGACCGCATCGAGTGGACACGCCGCAACCGCGACGCCATGAAGCAGGTGCGCATTCGTCCGAACCTGAAAATCCACTCCCTGCTGCAGAAACATAAGCAGGAAATCATCGAGGAATGCACCAAGGAACTGCGGGAAAATTATCCCCGTTACAAAGAAGTGGACGAGCGCGAGCACCGCTGGAATCACCGCCTGATCCTGCGCAACCTTTTCAACGCCATCCGCATGCGGATGAAGATCGATTTCATGTCCTACTGCCGGGATCTGGCCGAACGCAGGCTTGAGGAGGGCTTCACTGCCGAAGATCTGGTCGGGGCCCTGGAAACGATTGACCGGATTTGCATCAGGACCCTGATGCGTGACGATGAATCCAAGGACATGCACCCGTACCTTTTCGCGTGCATCACCATGACCATTCGGTTCGGCATCGACCAGGTGCAGGAAACGTGTGACAGGATCCATGAAAAGGAAGCAAGGCCGGGACGCAGCCCATGTGATCAGTGAACGGTGATCAAGTGACGGGTCTTCCCGCCATCCTGTGGATAAACGCCATCCCCACCAGCATCAAGCCGTCGAAAATTCCTGAAAAAGGGACCGACCAGGCTTCCTTCCACGGACTCAAAATCAACAGGAATACCACCGCCGTACCTTTGGCCAGAAGCATCAGCCGGATGGTGCCCTGCGCGCGGTACTCCAGAAAATAACCCAGCGCCATGATGACGTGGAACGCCCCTGATTGACGGGGAAAAAAGAGGTTGGAGATTTCGACCCAGCCGGCGAAGTCGAGGACCCAGGCGGTGGTGAACATCAGCATGATCCCGATCACGAAACTGTGCAGGGCGACCAGGAAAACCCCCACGCCCTCCAGACGGCGCCAGAAGTTCGTGCTACCCATCGGCGCCTCCCGGTTTTTCCCACCAGAGATCGGGTTCGCCGCGGGGCTCCCGCGGTACCGCCGCATGGCCCCATCGGGCCAGTTCCTCGAGGACCGCGGCTTCGGCCGCCGGCACCGCGGCGCGCAACGCATCGGTCATGCCCAAAGCGTGCCCGATCTTACCGGGTATGACGCCGACCAGCAGGATCTCACCGGGATCGTCGCCTGCAAACTGCAGGGCCAGCAAGGCTTCCTTTACCCCGGGATCGTGCGGGCTGACCCGCACCCCCGGCGCGTGCCGCAGGATCTCATCCTTGCTGTACAATTTCAGTTCGCCCGGATCCCCCTCGGACTTGACCACATCCACCAGGATCAGCTTCTGCCGTCCCGCCAGATGGGGATGCAGGTCCAGCCCCGGCGTACCCAGGTCCTCCACCACCACCTGTTCCGAAAACTCATACCCCGCCAACAAGTGGGCAACAACCGTAGGCCCCAGCGAGTCGTCCCCCATTAAAACGTTCCCCAGCCCAAAAACCCCTATGGGCGCGGTCTTGATATCGTGGGATTCCAAT
>Ga0164313_10002547_pt1 | contig 16291 bp, 14 predicted proteins | sample GuaBasSedimGuay4_FD_113735 | JGI IMG/M metagenome (GOLD analysis project Ga0164313, IMG submission 113735) | Subseafloor sediment microbial communities from Guaymas Basin, Gulf of California, Mexico - Guay4, Core 4569-4, 0-3 cm | ecosystem: Environmental > Aquatic > Marine > Hydrothermal vents... | reverse complement strand
CTAACGGAGGGATGTGTGAGCGAAGAACGGCCGCTACTCGGGCCGTACCACATCGAGCGTCGCTTGGCGGCGGGGGGAATGGCCGAGATTTTCGTTGCGCGTCGTGAAGGTCTTCACGGCTTCTCGAAGCGCGTCGCCTTGAAGCGAATTCTCCCGCAGTTTTCGAGTGATCCCGACTTTGTATGGATGTTCATCGACGAGGCGCGCCTCGCCGCACTGCTCGAACACCCCAACATTGTTCAGGTGTTCGATTTCGGCACGATGGGCGATGACCTCGTGCTGGTCATGGAGCTCGTCGACGGCTCCAACGTAAGCCGGGTGCTGCGCACGGCGTCCGAGGATTTGCCGATCCCGTGGGACGTGGCGCTGCATATCGCCTATCAAACCGCCCAGGCTCTAGACTACGCCCATCACGCGGTCGACGACAAGGGAGAGCCGCTCGAGTTCGTCCACCGCGACGTCAGTCCAGCCAACATCTTGCTGAGCCGCACCGGGCACGTGAAGCTGACCGACTTTGGCATCGCGACCGTTCGAAGCCGCGCCCCAACGACCGAAGATGGCCAGGTTCGTGGCAAGCTCGGGTACATGTCCCCTGAACAGGTGCTCGGGAAGGAGCTCAGCGGCAAGAGCGACGTGTTCACGCTTTCGACCGTCCTCGCCGAAATGCTGATCGGCGAGCCGCTGTTCCAAGGAGAGAGCGAGTTGAACGTCCTTCTGCAGATTCGGGATGCGGACCTTCGAGTGCTCGCGCGATGCGAGCGGCGTATCCCCCAGGACATTCGCACCCTCGTTCTTCGAGGCCTCCAGCGCGATCCAGCGGAGCGGCCAACCGCTGGCGCGTTTGCCGAAGCGTGCGCGGAAGTCATCCGGCGTCGAGGCATGGGGCACGGCCCCGATCGGGTAGCGCGCCTCCTGTCCCAGCTGAACCTAGTGGAAGGCGAGGGCCCGGACGTCCACCTTCCAGGCGCCAAAGTGCCCTCCTTGGTCGACAGCGATCTCATGCACCACGCCGGGCAGGAGTTGATCGGGCCGCAGGCCGTTACCTCGCCCACGATTTACCGCGTTCAGCTGACCGACGGCAGCGTGATGGGGCCGATGAGCTACCCCCGCTTGATTCAGTTGTTGACGACCGGCGTGATCGACAGCCGCAGCAGCAAGATCTCAAAGGCCGACGGTACGTACCTCGATCCGTCGCGCCTGCCCGAGCTCACGCGCTTCGTCACCTCGCCCGGGCTTCAATGGAAGCTCGAAGAGCTCGCGCAAGCCGAGAAACAAGGGCAGCTTCGCGCGGCGACATTGCTGCCCGTCTTCTATGACATCATCTCTAGGCAACAGACGGGCGTGTTGCACCTCTGGCAGCGAAACCGTCGCAAGAAGATCTACTTCGTCGATGGCAAGCCTGACTTTGTGGCGTCAACCGACAAGTCGGAGCTTCTTGGGGAGTACCTCGTGGCGACTGGCCAGTGCTTGCGCATGGAGATCGAAATGGCGCTGGCACTCTTGCCGAAATACGGGGGGCGTCTTGGTGACGCGCTCGTCGGGCTCGGGATCCTGCGCCCAGTCGAGCTGTTCAGGGCGATTAGCGATCAGGTCCGCGGACGCCTGATGGAGTCGTTCCGTTGGCGGCGCGGCGAGTGGGCGTTCGTGCGCGGCGCTCGCAGTCATGAAGAAACGTTCCCGACGGGGCAGGATCCGTACGAGCTCTTGCGGGACGCCGCGAGCGAAGCGCATCTCGAGGAGATCGAGTCGGTGCTCGAGCCGCTTGGTGAGCGCGTGGTCGAGCGCTGCGAAGATGGGCCTCCGCTGACGGTGTTCCGACTGCCGCCTACGTGGGTGGGCGTGCTCGACTCGGTTTCGGGGGATACGACACTCGGCGGGGTGTTGGCCCGAGAGAGCGCTTCGGGGGCGGATCTGGAGCCGGTCTACCGTGCGCTCTATCTAGGGCTTGCGTGTGGGCTGGTTCGGACCAAGGTGAGCCCTTCGCAGATGCCGTTCCGAGAATCGTATAGCGCTTGAGCCCCTCGTGTCTTTCGTCGAGTTAACCCACCCACGAACCGCTCCGAGCCCGGTGCTCGTCGAAGTCCCCCACTCGGGCTTGCAGGTTCCGCCCGAAGTGGAGTCCGAGATCGACGCGACGCCATCGGCGATGTTGCGCGACTCCGACATCTACGTCGATCAACTCTACCAAAACGCTCCGCAGAACGGCGCGACCCTCTTGGTGTCGCGGGTGTCCCGGTACGTCGTCGATCTCAACCGTGGCCCGGACGACGTCGATTCCGCGGCTGTGCCGAGGCATCCAAAAGGGCGCCACATTCCGGCGCGTGGTGTCGTCTGGCGTGCCAGGACAGACGGGACGCCACTGTTGCGCGCGCCGCTGACCGTCCAACAGTTCACGCGAAGGCTCGAGCTTTTCTATGAGCCCTACCATCGGACGCTGCGCGAGGTCGCATCGCAGATACGGGAGCAGCACGGCCGGGTCGTCATCGTGGCCGCCCATTCGATGCCCTCTACAGGCCGTCGAATGCTGGGCGGGGGAGAGGTCCGGCGTGCCGACATCGTCCCGGGGACGCGCGGCCGTTCCACGGCCGATGGTCGTATTATCGATCTAATCGATTCGCATTTTCGCGAGGCAGGCTTGAGCGTGAAGCATGATGATCCGTATCGCGGTGGGTGGACGACGTCGAGCTACGGCGCTCCCAAGCGGGGTCAGCATGCCGTTCAGATCGAGCTCAACCGGGCGCTCTACGTCGACGAGCATACGAGCGAGATCAAACCCAACGACTTTGCACAGCTACAAACCGTGCTCGACCAGCTAGTCGGCAAGCTTGGCGAACTGGTGACGGGCTCGGCTCAATTCGCGACAGGCTGATCGACCACGCCCGATTCGGTCGAACGAACTTCGAGGCGGTAGCGGCTGTTCGCGGTTTGTAGGTAATAGGTGTCCAACCCATCCTCCCCGCAAAGCTGAAGCACGCGCTTCACCGGAGTCGTGACGTATTCATGTAGACCGTCGGCAAACTCGATGACGACGACGGAGCCCTTTCGCGGCGGTCGCAGGAGACGCCCGACGACAGCTCGACCGGACTTACGGCCTACTTTGCGAAGGACTACTTCCACGCCTCGAAGCTAGCATAATTGAGTGCAGCAGCAAAGCTGGCACGGAAAAATCCAGCCTTTGTGCGTGTCCGCACGTCTTGCGCCGGTGATGCAACTTTTGCCGCTCCGCCGCGGCGAAGAGGCCGCCACGTGTGGCAAAACGCCGCGCCGAATGCGACATGCCTTGGGATTTCCCCCATATTTTCGATGCTTGGTTGCCCGGCATAGATAGTGCAACGGGCGGCAGCCATGGCAACCATTGTCAGTGCAACGGCTCTGGACCGATACCGCGCCTCACTGAAGCGGGTCGAGATCCTCGACGCCGAAACCGAGCGTGAGGTGGCGGCGCGATGGGCGGACGGCAACCAATTGGCCGGGGCTCGTTTGATCGAATCAAGCCTACCGTTCGTCATCTCGATCGCGCGCGAGTACCGGCGTTGGGGTGTTCCGCTGGAAGATTTGGTGCAGCAGGGCAACCTCGGACTACTGAAAGCCGCGTCGAAATTCGACCCCGAAAAGAAGTGCCGGCTGATCACCTACGCAGCGTATTGGATTCGCGCCGAGATTCGCGACTACGTCGTGCGTTCCTACCGAATCGTTCGGCTCGGTACGACGCGCACCGAGCGCCGCGCCATGCGCGCATTTCGACGCAAAGCATTCGAGTCTCCGGAGGCGCTTGCTGAAGAAAGCGGGATGCCGCTGACGCGGGCAAAGCAGCTCTGGCCTCTGTTGGCGCGCGGGGACCTCTCTCTCGACGCGACCGTGACCGATGCACCCGCCGCCATGGAGCGCATGAGCTACAAGCAGCCGACGCCTGAGGAGTCCGTGGCGCGTTCCGAGTCGGTCCACCATGTACGCATCGCGCTCCAGTCGGCGATGGAGAGCCTGACCGCGCGCGAACAGCGAATTGTGGAGGCGCGCATCCTTTCCGAGGAGCCTTGCACGCTCCAGGCGCTCGGCCGGGAGATGGGTGTCAGCAAGGAGCGGATCCGGCAGCTCGAGGTCAGGGCCCGGCAGAAGCTCCGCGATCGCCTGGGGCACCTCCGGCCAGCCGCCTGAGTCAGCTCGCGCATCTCGCTTGACTCTGCGGGGCATCAGAAGCAATTTGCCGGCTCAGATGCTTCGCGGCCGCATTTTAGCTTGCTCTCTTCTAGTCGTCGCGACGAGTGTCGTGGGCTGCAAACGTGACCTGGGCGAGTGCAATCTCGATGGGCAAACATCGGACGGGCGTCCGATTCCCGGGCCCGCGGCATTCGACATCGCATATCGCCTCACCGACGGGTTGCCGATGTACGAGGGGCAAGCGCTCGTGCAGTCGACCTGCGGCGATGGAGCGTTCTGTCACGCGCCCGCCGCCGTGGGGGCTGACCGCATTGGTGTCCCTGCGGGGTTGAACTTCGATGTGGAGCTCGCGTGCACGGTTCCGTTCGACAACTGCGATGACCAGGGGCTCCCATACGCGGAGCGCCTTGACCGCCTCTACGGCAATCAAAATCAGATCAACACCTGGGCCGAGGGTATGATCCAGGAAATGCGCGCGGGCGCGATGCCGCCCGGCGAAGCGGGGCGAAGCGTGCGTAACAACACGCCATGGCTCCGCAAGTCCGACGGTTCCGAGCTTCCCCCGATCGAATCGGGTGACGCGCAGGAGATCGTTCGCAACTGGCTCGCGTGCCAGGCACCGGTGATCGCCCGAACCGAGGCGCCACCTTCCGAGGCGCTCCAGCTCGAACCATGCCAAAGCGTCGACAACGAGATCTGCATCTACAACGGGCCGGAGGGAGACCTCCCCGATCCGGTGTGGAGCGACATCTACTGGAGCCTGATGTTCACCGAGTGTGTCATTTGCCACGGACCTTCGAACGGCAACAACAACGCCGACGATCCGAATCCCAACAATCCATTCACGACAGGAGAAATTCCGGGAGGCGCTGACGCGAACGCCCTGGCGGCTCTGGATCTGTCCGGCGCGAACACCATGGATACGACCAATTGGCCGAACGAATCCTGGGCAGCCGTGGTCAATGCGCTGACTTTCGACCAGGGGCTCTGCGCAGATGATGGCACGATCGTGATTCCCAACAATCCAACGGAGTCGATCATGATCGAAAAACTTCGCGCCATGCAGACCTGTGGCGACTCGATGCCGCCGGGAGGCTCTCAAACCATCAGTGATCCGCTCATCCAAGTCGTCGTCGACTGGATCAACATGGGAGCGCCAAACAACTAGTGGCACGCGCGTGTCTTACCGCGTTGCTCCTGTTGTCGTTCGCTGCGTCCGGTTGCAAGACGGCACCCGCGTGTCCCGTTCAAGCACGCACCGATGCGGCGAAGGCGCTCGATGACCACGCTACCCGGCAATCGGGGTGGCACTCGATTAAAGCCGAAGCCCGCGTGACCCAATGGGGCCGCAATGGACGCATTCGTGGCACGGTCCTGATGTTTCTCGAGCAACCGAACCGCGTTCGCTTCGATGTGATGACCCAGGTGGGGCCGGCCGCCGTGCTGACGAGCGATGGTGAGACATTTCAGCTCAGCGACCTGCGCGAAGGCACGTTCCTGCACGGCCCAACGTGCCCCGAGAACATCGCGCGCCTTTTGGGCATGTCGGTTGATGCGGAGGACGTTCTTCGGCTGCTCACCGGAGACACACCGATGATCGACGCGACCCAACGTTCGATGGAATGCCGCGACGGGCGCTATGTCGTGACGCTGGTCGCTGCGGACGGGACGACGCAGGAGGTCGCGTTCTCCATCGATGATGCGGACCGGGAAAAGCCCCCTGAAGCGCAGCGCTTGAGGCTTCGACGATCCACCGAACGGGCTCCTGATGGGACGACGCGATGGGAAGCGACGTATGACGACTACATCGACGTCGAGGGTCAGTCGTTTCCTACCAACGTGCGGTTCGTAGATGAGCTCAACGACGCCGACACGTCGGTTCACGTGAAGTCGATTTCGTTGAACCCCGAGGTTCCGGAGGGAGCCTTTCAGCAAGCGCCGAGCCCCGGCATGTCGGTCGAGCTTGCTTCGTGCCCATGAAAGGCCGAGCATTGGGCGACCAGTGCTAAGGTAACGCCGCATGGCCGAACCGCTGCTAAGTCTGCGCCATCTGGTCACGGCGTTCGAGACCGACGAGGGCTACTTGCGAGCCGTCGACGACGTCTCGTTTGACGTGTCACCCGGCCGCACGCTCGGTATCGTCGGCGAGAGCGGCTGCGGGAAGAGCGTGACGTCGCTGTCTATCATGCGGCTCATCCCGAGCCCGCCGGGCTTCATCGAAGGCGGTGAGGCGTTGTTCGAAGGGCGCGACCTATTCCATCTTCCCGAATCGGAGATGCGGAGCCTGCGGGGCAACGAGATCTCGATGATTTTTCAGGAGCCGATGACATCGCTCAATCCGGTGTATACGGTCGGCTCGCAGATCGTGGAGGCGATTCGACTTCACCAGAAAGTGAGTCGCCGCGCCGCCAAAGCTCGCGCGATCGAGCTGCTGGACTTGGTCGGCATCCCTGCTCCGGCGGAACGGGTCAAATCGTATCCTCATACGCTATCGGGCGGCATGCGGCAGCGCGTGATGATCGCGATGGCCCTCGCATGCGAGCCCCGCCTTTTGATCGCGGACGAGCCTACGACCGCGCTCGACGTGACGATTCAGGCGCAGATCCTAGATTTGCTGCGTTCGCTGCAGGAAGAGCTCGGGATGAGCATCATCTTCATCAGCCACGACCTCGGTGTGATGGCGGAGTTCGCGCACGAGATTGCCGTCATGTACGCGGGAAAGATCGTCGAGCACGCAGAGACGAAAGTCTTGTTTCGGACGCCGCGCCATCCGTATACGCGAGGCCTGCTGCGCAGCTTGCCGAGCGCCCGCAATCGTGGGGAACGCTTGCCAACCATCCGGGGAATCGTTCCCGACCTGCGCAACCTGCCGGCCGGGTGCCGTTTTCAAGATCGTTGCGACCTGGTGACCGACGCGTGCCGAGCCGAGGAGCCGACCCTGCAGCAAGTCGATCAAAGTGAGGTCGCGTGTTTCGAAGCCGAGGTGTCGGCGTGAGCGAGCAGCCAATTATCCGCGCCGAGGCCCTGCGCAAGTCGTTTCGCGGTCCATCACGCGGCATTGGACGCGGTTATGCGGAGCTGCGCGCTGTCGATGGCGTCAGCTTGGAAGTGATGCGGGGCGAAACCCTAGGCCTTGTCGGCGAGTCGGGTTGCGGCAAGAGCACCTTGGGCCGTTTGTTGCTGCGGCTCCAGGAGCCGACTGGTGGGCGTGTCTACTTCGAGGGGCAAGATATCACCGGCCTCTCCCAGTCCGCGCTACGACCGTTTCGCCGCAAGATGCAGATCATCTTTCAGGATCCATACAGCTCGCTGAACCCCCGCATGACCGTGCAGGCGGCCTTGGCGGAAGCGTTGCGCGTGCACGCCATGGTGAGCTCCGCGTCCGAGGAGCACCAGCGCATCGCCGCGTTGCTCGAGCGGGTCGGGCTGCGGCCTGAGCACATGCGCCGGTATCCGCACGAGTTCTCCGGAGGGCAACGTCAGCGCATCGGAATCGCTCGCGCACTTGCGGTCTCTCCGAGCTTCATCGTCGCCGATGAGCCCGTCAGCGCCCTCGACGTCTCCATTCAGGCTCAGATCGTCAATCTCCTCAGCGACCTCCAAGAAGAGCTCGGGTTGAGCTATCTGTTCATCGCCCACGACCTACACGTCGTGGAGCATGTGAGCCGGCGCGTCGCGGTCATGTACCTCGGCCGGGTGGTTGAGCTCGCGACCTCGGATCAGATCTACAGCCAACCCCGTCATCCTTACACCGAAGCGCTCTTGAGCGCCGCACCCGAACCCGACCCGACCGCCCGAAAACGGCGCTTGCTCTTAGAGGGCGACGTGCCGAGTCCCCTAGATCCACCGAGCGGCTGCGCCTTTCATCCACGTTGTCCAATCGCGGAAAAAGGCCTGTGCGATCGCGAGGTTCCAGGGCTTCGCACGCTCGTGCCCGGACACGAGGTAGCCTGCCACCTGGCCCGATAGCGGTTGCGGCGCTTACTCCAAGTGGGGTAACTATCACCGATGGCAGAATCGACCGATGGGCCTGCGATCGATCGCTACTATCGGAGCTTCTCCGCCGGGGCGACCCTGTACTATGCGGGAGCGCCGGCAACCGAGCTTTACTTGATTCGAACGGGCAGGGTGCGGCTGGTCAAGCGCGCACGAGGGGTCGAACGAAGCATCGGCCTCTACGGGGCGGAGGAGATCGTCGGTGAAGAGGCCCTTCTGCCGGGGGCGCATCGCTCGGCCAGTGCTGAAGCGATCGAGCCGGTGACCGCGTTGGTTATCGAAAGCGACACCTTTCGGGCTCTCGTGCGTCAACGTCCGGACTTGGGCGAAGGTGTCATGCAGCAGCTTGCGCGGCGCCTGCAGCGGGCAGCGGAGCAGATCGAAAACTTCTTACTGCCCGATCCGACCATCCGCGTGCTGAATACCCTTCTTCACGCAGTCGATGAAGTGGAGGAGGGCCCCCTCGAGCTCTCGCCCCTCGAATTATCCACTCGAACTGCATTGGATCTCGACCAGGTCAAGGCGGTGGTCGGCCAGTTGAAGGAGCGTGGTTACCTCTCGGTGGGTGATCAAACGATCACCATCAGCGACGCATCTGCACTGCGCCAACTTCATGACTTGCTCGCGCTCAAGGAGGATGTGCGCCACGGACTGAGCTGTCGGTAAACCGACACCCCTTCTTGACCGGGGTCCTCGCACTCAGTAGACCCCATACGTGGTTCGAATGTGGGGATTGGTTTGGCTAGCCTGCCTAGTCATTGCGTACGCGACAGCCTCCGGGGGGTGTGCGACCACCATGGGGGCGACCACGCCAGACGGTGAGCGCTCGGAACGAGAGTTCAAGCTTGCGGCCGCCCTTCGGAGTGAGGGGCAGACGGCCAGTGCCATTGAACACCTGCATATCGCTCTCGAGCTCAACTCGAACAACGCCGAAGCCCACCTGCTTCTCGGGTTCATCCAGATGGAACGGCGGGATTATGCAAAAGCGGAGAAAGACCTGAGCACCGCCATCAAGCTCCTAGAGAAGCAAAAGCGTGGGGGTTCGACGCTTGCAGAGGCTCGCAACATCTACGGGCTCTGCCTCATCGAGCTGGCGCGCTACGAGGACGCGATCGTCGTCCTCCGGCAGTCCGCAGCCGATGAGCTGAACAAAGCTCCACACCTTGCATGGGGCAACCTCGCCCTGGCACAATTGGAGCTGGGGGAATATCAAGAGGTGGTGAAGTCCACGATGGAGGCGGTCCGGATACAGCCGCGATTTTGCGTTGGCTACTACACGATGGGGCAAGCCCTTTGGCATTTGCAGCAGCTCAAAGACGCAGAGCACGCGCTCGACAGTGCCATCAACGCCGACCCGTCCTGCGCGAGTAGTACCCAGCTTCAAGGTGCGTGGCGGCTGCGCGGAGAGGTGCGCGCGCGCTTGGGCCATCGCCACGATGCAATCGCCGACTTGGAGCAGTGCGTGGAGCTCGACCCATACTCGAACGACGGGCGCATGTGCCAGTCTCTACTCGAGGCGTCTCGATGATGCGTGATTCGATCGGCGACTACCTGAAAACCGAGCGAGAGACGCGCCGGCTTTCGATCGAAGAGGTTTCGAGCACGACGCGCATCCCGCTTAGGACGCTCGAGTCGCTCGAAGACGATCGCTTCGAAGATCTACCAAGCGGCGTGTTCGTTCGCGGCTTCATCAAGGCCTACGCGTCGGCGGTAGACATCAGCGCTGACGAGGTCCTTGCGCGTTTTGACGAGCAGAGCCCGAAAATGCTGCCTCCCGCGCCGCTCGCGACGGTCCATAGCCGCCGCCGATATGGCGCCCTTTTGCTGGCGATTACGACGGCCGCGCTTTTCGCGATCATCGTGGCCACGTTTGCCCTCGTGCGGCGCGCGCCTGCACAGGACGAACCGATTGAGGTATCCTCCGCCGTGCCGTGCCAAGTCGAAGCCGCCAAAGTCGAGCGCTCCTCCTGCGCTCCATCGACTATCGCGATTCCGACCGCATCGTCACTCTCCTAACCGAGGACTACGGCAAGATCTCTGCGCTCGCTCGCGGCGCTCGAAAGAGCCAGCGCCGGTTTGGCGGCGCCCTGCAACCGTACGTGCTGATGAATGCGCACTTTCGACCCGGACGGGGTGAGCTCGCGCACTTGGAGTATGTGTCGGTCGATCAATCGTTTCACGAGATCCTCCGGAGCTTGGAGGCGATCGGGGCGGCGGGCGTTGCGCTGGCCGTCATTCGTGAGCGCGTGCCCGATCACGAACCTGAGCCCGGCGTGTTCGATGCTGCCGTGCGGTTCCTGACATCGCTCAACGAAGGCGCGCCCCCGGACGAGGCCTTGCTCTGCCTTCAAATCCGAGCTCTTGCGCTGCTTGGCTTCGCGCCAACGCTCGATCGCTGCGTTCATTGCGGCAAGATGCCAGCGCCGGGGCGCGCTGCTTCCTTCGATGCTGCGCGGGGAGGGATCGTGTGCACGGCCTGCGGTGGAGGACGGTTGATTCTCTCGGCGGGCGCACTTCGGCGTTGGGTCGTGGTGCAAGCGACATCCGAGTTTCCCGCGCAGCCGTGGCCCGATAGGGAGCGCCAAGAGATTCGCGACGCTCTGGCTCAACTCGATGCAAACCACGCAACGGTGAGCGTTCGGGAGCGCACGGCAGCGGCGTCCGGCCGCTGGGAGGGCCGCATTTCATGAGTGCAGAGGGGGATCTGTAGCCATCGGTTCCTGCGGGGCCTGTGCGCATGTTCATCCTGCGCCGCGGACGAGCCGAAGTCGCGTTCGTTTTGGCATGAATAGGACGGGTCCCCCCCGGTTCGTCTCTGTTAGCATGTATGAGGGGGGATCGAGTGGCATTTCACGCTCTCATTGTCGACGACAGCAGCGCAGTGCGCGCGTTCGTCCGCGCTTCTTTGGAGGATGCGGATTTTGCTCGAGTGCAAGAAGCCGAAACGGGCTTCGAAGCGCTTCGGTTGCTTGCTGCAAACGCGTTCGACGTCGTCATCGTCGACGTCAACATGCCGGACATCAACGGGCTCGAGCTGCTGGCCTTCATGAAGAAGAGCCCACGGCAACAGGGGGCTCGCAAAATTCTGATCAGCACACAGGTAGATGGCCTGGATGCAAGGCGGGGCACCGAGCTCGGCGCGGACGCCTTTCTCCAAAAGCCGTTTGAGGTCGATGAGCTTCGAGAGCTGATTCGAGGTCTCCTCGGCTCAACCGAAGGGGTCTCTCTGTGAGCGACCCGCGGGACAACGTACAGCAGGAGTTCTTGGCTGAAGCCCAAGAGCTCGTGGAAGCGTTGTCACGCGATCTCCTGTTGCTCGACGAGGCCCATCATCGCAAGGACCGCATCGATCCGGCCCTCATCAACGAGATCTTCCGGAGCGTCCACACCCTCAAGGGCATCGCCGGGATGTTTGGGTACAAGCACGTGGGCGCGGTCGCTCATGCGCTCGAGGACTTGTTGGACGACTTGCGGCTAGGCCGCACGTCGGTTGGGTCGCAACTCCTCGACGTGCTGTTCGACTCGGTGGAGCGCTTTCAACGGCTCTTGGCGCTCGAAGACCCGGAGTCTCCAGAAGAAGAGGCCGGTGTCCAAGCTTATCTTGCGGCCATTCGCTCGATTGGCACCGAGACTAGCGAGGAGGAAGGCGATCCGCTCGACAAGTACGCCATCGAGCCTGCTGTTCTTTCGGTCCTGACCGAGTACGAGGAACATCGACTGCGGGCATGCATCCGAGGGGGGTTGCGGCTCTATCGGCTTCGCGCCGCCTTCGACCTGACGGCGATCGATGACTCGATCGAGACGTTACGCGACGTGGCCAGTAATGATGCGGAGATCATCACCTATCTGCCGAGCATGGAGGGTGGCAACGACGACACGATCGAGCTCGTGGTGTTGATTGCGAGCCCAGTCCCGGAGGAGCAGCTCAATGCGCATTTCGAGGGCCGGTACGGAACCATCGAGGCGATCGAAGAGCGCACGCACCTGCCGACACTTCCGCCCAGGCTTACCTCCATTCCCTCGGCGGCAATCAGAATGGAGCCTCAGGCCGAAGAGGACCCGGGTCAGGCGTCTCTTCGTTCAGTCGCGAACTCGGTCCGTGTCGACATCCGCAAGCTCGACCATCTGATGAACGTCGTGGGCGAGCTCGCGTTGATTCGGAGCGCCGTCAACCGCATCGTCGACCGCTTCAAAGGCGAATCGATGCACAGGCGGTCGCTCATGGACCTCGACCGGATCGGTCGCGGCTTCGAGCGGCAACTTTCCGAGCTCCGTAGCGGGATCCTCGACGTTCGGATGGTTCCGCTCGGCCAAGTGTTCGACAAGCTTGCTCGCATCGTGCGGCAGGCTGCGCGGGAGCATGACAAGCAAGTTCGGCTCGTCGTCACCGGTGCGAGCACGGAGATCGACAAGCTCATCGTCGAGGAGTTGACCGACCCGCTGATGCACCTGGTCCGCAACGCCATCGACCACGGCATCGAGTCTGCCGAGGCGCGGACGCAGGTCGCCAAGTCGTCGGAAGGCACCGTCGCGCTCAACGCCTATCAAAAGGGCAGCAACGTGGTCATTGAGGTCGAAGACGATGGCGCTGGCATGAACGCGCATCAGCTGCGAGAGGCGGCGGTTTCGCGCGGCCTGTTGAGCGCGGACGTCAGCCATGAGCTCACGCGTCAGGAGATGCTCAACCTGGTATTCATGCCCGGGTTGAGCACGAGCTCGGAGATCACCGGTTTGTCAGGTCGAGGCGTCGGCATGGACGTCGTCAAGACCAACATCCTGCGGATGGGCGGGATGATCTCGATCGCGAGTGAGCAGGGAACCGGAACGAAGATCACGGTCACGCTGCCGATCACGCTCGCGATCATTCGCGCGCTCATCGTAACGGTCGCGTCGCGTACGTTTGCGCTTCCGATCACCGCAGTTCGCGAGGCGATCCCCTACGTGCCGGAAGAGGTGCGCACCATTCAAGGCCGAGAAGTCATCACGCTGCGCGGCGAGACGCTCGCGATTTGTGATCTTGCGCGCCTCTTTGGCTTCCGAGGCTCCACCAGCAAAGCCGGCCGGTTCGTCGTCGTCGGCTCGATGGGGAACAGAGAGCTTGGGTTCGTGGTCGATGATCTCATCGGTCAAGAGGACGTGATAATCAAGGCCCTCGGGAAGAGCTTGGCATCGGTTCGCGGTTTTGCTGGCGCGACCGATCTGGGCGACCAGAAAGTCGCGCTCGTGCTCGATGCGCCCACGCTCTTCACAGAGTATTTCGACGGGCCGGACGCGCTCCGATCGCTGGAGACGCGTGCATGAGCCCGACCGTACAAAGAGCGACGTTGGCGCCCCACTCGGATAGCGAGACTGGAGCCGTCGCGGTGCTAGCGGTGCTGGCGGGCAATGAAGCCTATGGATTTCCTTTGTCCGCGGTGCGCGAGATTCTGATGCCCCCTCCGCTGACCGAGGTTCCCCGCGCCCCCGGGCACATCCTGGGGGTCGTCACGGTGAGAGGACAGATCATTACCCTGGTCGACCTGCCCAAGCTGCTGCATCTCGAGGTGGAGCAGGGCGATCCGTATGGGCGCGTGCTGTTGATCGACAACGGTGAGGAGCTCATCGGGGTTGCAGTGGACCATGTGATTCAGGTGTATCGAATGGAGCCCAATCAGATCGAGTACGCGAGCGCAATGGGCGCTGAGCTTTCCGCTTATGTCGTGGGAGTCGGCCGGGTTCCTTCCGCTGAGTCAAGCGACGGGGAAGACATGTTGATTCTGATCGACCCTGTGTCGTTGTTGGGGGAATGACGTGAGCGGAGGCAGGGCATACAGCACGACGCTTGCGAAAGACTTGATTCGGGTCGAGGTAGACACGGTCTTGTATGCGCTCGAAGTCGCTCGCATCCGTGAGATCGTCAACCCGCTTCCACTCATCGAGCTGCCGCGCGAGCGTCCCTTCGTCCTCGGAGTCTCCGACTACCGTGAGCAGGTCGTAGCCGTCGTCGATCTGCGCCGGCTTTTTGGCCTGCCCCCGCAGGAGGTGAGTCGGCGGACCAAGTGGATCATTATCGAAGCCGCTGGCATGTTGGTCGGGGTGGTCGTCGATGCCGTCCTCGACGTCTTTTCGTCTGCCGCGCACCCGCGCCGGGAGGTGCCGGTGTTGGACGAGCGTCATCGCGGGCGGGGCATCACCTCAGCGTATCATCACGACGAGCAACTCGTGTTCCTGCTCGACCCTGAACGGCTCGTCGAACCCGCGATGGACATTCATTCGGGAGAGGTGCCGTCATTGCCCTCGGAGGCGCCGTGACCGGCGATCGACTCGAGGAAGCCTTTCATTCTGCGGATCCCGATGTTCGGCGTCAGGCGGTCCATCGGATGAGTCTGCGTCCCCAGGGGACGCCGCTGACCCAGATTCTCAGTGCGCTGTCGGATGCGGATTGGCGCGTCCGAAGGGAAGCGATTTCGCTAGCGGTCCAAACGCGCGAGAAGGATGCTCTGATCGACGCACTTCTGGTTCGCGTCGTCGAGACTGACAACATCGGTTTGCGCAACGCGGCTATCGAAGTCCTTGGAGTGGTCGCTCAGGGTAACGCCGACAAGTTCGCCACAGCTTGCCAAGCTGCCGGAGAGGGTATGCGGAAGTTCGTCGTCGAAGCGATGGGCAAGACGCGAGATCCCCAGATGATCGACCATCTGGAGTTGCTGATTCGAGGCTCGGACGCAAACGTGGCCGCCGCGGCGGTCGAGGCCTTGGTTTGCATCGGGGGCGCTCGTGCCGAGGGACTGCTCCAGGAGCGACTCTCCACACCCCACCTGTTTCTGCGCATTTCCATCCTCGAAGGACTGACGCGTTTGGGCACACGGGTGCCTTGGGACGAGCTCCGACCGGCGGTCGAAGACGCAATCGTTCGTCGGATTTCGGCCGAGCTGCTTGGAAGGACCGGCGAGCCGCAGGCACTCGAATTTCTTCTCGAGCTTGCGACCGATGCCTCGCCTCAGACGTCCTCGGCGGCCCTCCGCGCCATCGCGGAGCTTGCCGAGGAGGCCGAGGCTCATCGCTCCGAGCTGATCGACCGGCTGAGCGCGTCGAAAGAATCGTTTCGGCACGCGCTTCACGAGGCGCTCCTACATGGGGACACCGCAACTCGGCAAGGCGCCGCGTATCTCGCGGTGCTCTGCAGGGACGAGAACTCCCTCGAAGCCGTCCTGCACGCGATCGCGGATGACGTGGCGAACCCCGAGACGGTCGAGGCCCTCTGGAGCTGGGGGCCGGCGCTCATCGAACCCCTGCTGATGCAGCGCCGTAGCGAGCCACGGGTCTGGGCTATTTCTCTCGAGGTCGCGGCCGAGCTGAGCTACCGGCATCTCGACCGGGTTCCGGCCGGCACGCGCGATCGCATCCGCAGCTTGATCGAGCGAGATTTGAGCGACACCACGGACGCCGTGCGAGCTGCCGCGGCTGAGAGCCTTCGCTGGTGGGGCGACCCACGTGACTGCCGAGCGCTCGTCGAATGTTTGAGTAGTCCCTCACATCAGGTTCGCGCCGCGGCGACCAGCGCACTCGAGGCGCTTGCGAAGCGCGTGCCGGCTGCGGTCGAGGAAGCGCTCGAGCGTGCCGACCTCGACGGCCCAGGCGGCGCCGACATCGCGCACGTGCTCTCCCGCTTGGATTCCGATGGCGCAGTCGACCTGCTCAAACGCGGGTTGCATAGCTGCGACCCGCGCACGCGTAGGGCGGTCGTGCAGGCACTCGCAATGGCAGACGCGACCGACATGGCTCAGCTGATTGGCTATGCCGTTGCAGACGAGGACCTCGATGTTCAGATCGCAGCGGTTCGAACGCTCGGACAGATGAGCACCGTCGAGGCCAACGCACCGCTCAGCACTGCCCTTGATTCACCGTTTCCTCCCATCCGGGCCGAGGCCGCTCTCGCTTTGGGCAGGCGTGACGCGAGCGCGTCCATTCCGCGAATTCGAGCCCTGCTACAGGACAAAGAGCCCGTCGTCATCGCTGCGGCGCTCGACGCCCTCGCGTGGCTGAAGGATGCCGAGGTCGCGGCGGCTGTGGACCGAGCGCTCTCTCACGCTGACGATGAGGTGTTTCAGGCGGGGCTTCGCGCGGCTCACACATTGCCGGCTCGCGATGCGGAGCG
>Ga0164313_10002546_pt1 | contig 16291 bp, 36 predicted proteins | sample GuaBasSedimGuay4_FD_113735 | JGI IMG/M metagenome (GOLD analysis project Ga0164313, IMG submission 113735) | Subseafloor sediment microbial communities from Guaymas Basin, Gulf of California, Mexico - Guay4, Core 4569-4, 0-3 cm | ecosystem: Environmental > Aquatic > Marine > Hydrothermal vents... | reverse complement strand
GGTCATAAAAAGGAATACCCTTGATATCTGTAGGCTCCATAAGCAACAGACGCAAGTCAATAACAGGCCGTCCCTGTTCCTCGCCGATGCCTGCGATAAGTTCCGACTTACCAATACCAGGCGGCCCCCACAGGAAGATGGGACGATCCTTCTCCATGCAGCGTTTAATAAAAATTCGCGCATCACGTGGGCGAACTGTTCGTGTATCTAGGGCGGCTTTTGCCATGTTATTGTGCTCCTGTGGGTTTATTTAATTTGTGATAATAGTGTAATATTTATTACTATACTATGTCAACCGTTTTATGCCAGTGTTTCGACATCTTCTTGTGCAACAATAAGCAACGATGTTGCTCCATTGCGATTCTTCTCTTGGAAAATCATCATGCCCCGGTCCAGCACAAGCTGAATGGCACGTTCCACAACCTTCCGGTTCCAACCATTTGCATTGCTCACTTCTTTAAATGGAGCAGAACTCTGGTTGTGGTTGCGAATACGATCAAATGATAAATCACCAAACGATAGGTCCTTTCTGGTGAAGAATGATTTCATCGCAGCATGTTTATCAGTTATGTCAGACACAACAAAACATGGAGTATCTTTGGCAACATTGTATATTTTCATAATCCTATCCCTTTACTCTGTAACGAGGCTTGACACCTTCGCGCGGGTTGGCTGCTTTACACTGTTTAACTAATTCTGGATTGTGGTTGCACGTATATTTTCCGAATTCAGACATTATTGCGTGGCCGTACAATGAACACTCCTTACCACAATTAGAACAAAAATATCCTTGTCCCCATCCGCCGTCTGGTCTACGATGCTCCATTGTTTTGTCCTGTTTGTTTAAGTTGTAGCTATTATACTAAAGGATGGGTGGATGGTCAACTACTATTTACAATAGTTAGGATCCTTAAGGCTGTCAGTTTTAACTACTTCACAGATGGTATACTTGACTGAGGATTCATAGCCCCATTTATAATGCCACCAACGCTTGAATAAAAACGAACCATAAAACAGTCCGGCCAATAATGCTGCACATAATAAACCGATTGCTACCATTTTCATACGGTGTTCTCCTTTATCTGTTCGTCAAGTACCCGTTCCAATAGTTTAATAGTTTCATCTCGTGCCTCAATACCATCAACACCATGTCTCGGATCAATTTCTAATCTCTGCTCAAGTTCTTCTATACGGTTGGCAGCCTCATCAAGTACATCTGCAATACGATCCGACTTTCCTTCTTGAACACTTTTGCGGCCGGGAATCTGTCTGCGTATCTCTGCTCGCTTGCGCAGTCGTTCTATTAGATCATTCATCCCAGGATATCTCCGCTTCGGTTATCACAACGGTCTCTTTTATTAATTTTAGATCGGACACAAACGTTTCTTTGACTTTGTGCTTACACATTTGAGTGGCTGAGTATTTGCTAGAGATTCCTTTGCTTGACTTTCCGTAACGTGAGTCCATCCAGCGTACAATATACGAAATTGATGTTCGCTTATTCATACAAGGACCAGTCAATGTTCTGGGAATCATTAAACTCCGTCAGAGTCTCTTCTGGAATTTCTTTAAGTAACCGCGTGAACTCCCCAATTCCAAGTTCACCAATATTACGGTGGAGATCTTCTAGGGCAATAATAGTCCGTCGGACTGCAAAGTCGTGCGATGTTGGTTTCTTGAACTTCAATTTAGCCATTATATAAACCTCGTTTATGTAATTAAATTCTGTTGTTTACTATTCTTCCGGAACATATACATCACTTAAAATTTCCATGATATAGTTGCGTTCTTTGCTCTGTGGAAACTGTTGTACATTAGTCGACATCTTTTCTTGCATCTCGTTGATGAGTTCAATGTCGAGACCCTCTGCTTCGAGTTCGAGGCGTGATAGTATGTTTGCACCTGTACTCATGTGATATTCTCCCGTATTACTTCAAACATTTGTATGTATGGTCCCATGTCGTAATCACCGAAGTCATGGAAATCAAATAGTGTTTTTCCGATCCACGCCGGTAGTTCTTCTTTGACAGTCCTCCACATGTACGGCTCTGGTGATTCCAGCCACTGCTGTCCTATATCATGCATGGGACGACACAAATCGTCTGCCCTTAGAAGATCGTGTTCGTTTAAAAACACATATGGTTTAGATGAAGGTGTCATTAAAAGTTTGTTTCCAGTAGGCCAATGATATTGCGGGCCACGTAATAGTGTCCTGCAAGTGTTGCGGTTGTAGCAATCTCACGCAGTTGCTCTACGTAGATATCGTAGTTTCCAACTAGTGTGACCTCTGCTCCTGTATTCCGTATCAGTGCCATTTGTTCGTGGCATGTATTATCGCTTACATTAACCGGAATACTAACATGCTGTGTTTGAGACAGGTCACAGGCTTCCTTTGCTTGCTTGAGACCATATTCGCTAATGACCCTGACACACTTAATAATTTGAATGTATTTGTCTGGGCGACCATTTAAATAAAGGTCAATTCTGCGTTCAGCACTCATGTTGTTCTGTCCTGTTTGTGTAGTATGTGGTTATTATACTAAAGGAAGAATGGGTTGTCAACTGTTATTTTGAAATAATCTCGAGTACTCTAGGAACCTAGATACATCTCCGTGCAACGAAACAAGCAGAGCATCCTCTTCTGAGAACAATATGAAAAACTTATTAGAAAGGTAGTATGGGAATTTTAAACCAGAAAGGGCAAGTATGTGCTTTGCCTTAAAACTGTTATCGTGTGTATAAATGTGGCATGTTGCAATTGCAGAAAGGTATTTGTAACCTCTGAATGTTAAGCGTATGTTGTTGTGACGTCTAAATATTAATGTATCAAGTTCTTTATCATTAAGGTTTTGCAAACCTATATTGCGTTTAAGTTCGGCTAATATTAGTTTCCTAATCACCAGTAAACAATTCACCTTCTACCAACCGATACACTTCAAAGTCATCTATTTTAAACATGTGGTTAAGTCTTTCAGCTAAGTTAAGGGCATGGCCGGAATTGCTAAAAGAACACTTTTTATATTTGGGGCCAGGATAATTCATAATCTTATTTAGTGTGCGGAGGTTGATGGGTCTTCCTTTGTAGTATACCGAATATATAGCATCTGCTGCTAATACTTGCTCTGCTTTATATGTTTTTGGATCAACTGATTCTAGTATGATCGTCGGTTTAGGTCTTGCCATGTTGTATTCCTTTAACTATGTGTTATATTTATCAAAAAAACACACAGTTAATGTGGAAATGATGTCACTCTCCTTCGGTTGCTAGTATGTATTCTACCACATCTAATACGGTTTCGGAGTCCACAGCAAGGGCAATACCATTTGATCCGCCCTCTAACGATATGATAGCTGTTGCTATACCAATAACCTTTCCATCTTCGTTAAACAGAGGCCCGCCACTATTGCCGTGGTTAGTTGCAGCATCATATTGTATATACTCTAATCCTTTGTATTCTCTGCTAGGACGATCGATGTATGATATGATACCCTTGGTAACTGTATAATCATAACTATATGGGTGACCTACCACGTACACTGTTTCTCCAATGGAAACATGTTTTGGGGTTACTAGTTTGACAGGCCGCGACTTCACGGGCTTTGCTATTCTTAACACAGCAACATCTACTTCTCTGTCGAATCCTACAATAGATGCAGGAATACGTTCGTTGCTTTGATATGCTTGTATATCTATCCGGCTGGTATCTTCTACTATGTGGTAGCTTGTGACCACAATGTCATCTGAATAAAAGAATCCCGACCCCCTTGCAACAATAGAAGATTGAAATATATCATCTAATATGTTTCCTTGTACAACCGGATGGCCATATACTACAACAACCGAGGATAATAAGTCAGGTAATATGTTGGCGCGATGGTCTGCATAAACAGTCAGTGATGTCAGCAATAATAGTGCTAACACCACACGGATCATTTGAATGAACCACCTGCAACATCGACATAAATTGTTTCGGCTGGAGCAGCCTCGGGCACTACACTTGCTGACCTTGCTTCTTCTAAGGATTCACTTAGTTTAGCAATTTCATCTAGGAGGCCAGTGGTTTCATCTAGGGACAGGATAACCTTGCCTGCGCGGGTGCGTATCGCTTGGTTCGCCTTTGTCTTAAATTGATCTATATAGTACATCTTCGTAGTTTCGTTAGTATAGATTTCATTTCTTTATCCGACTTAAATGGTCCCTTGTATTCGTATTTATTAATTGTAGACAATTTCGGACAATATGCTGGCATCCATCCTGCTGGAAAACCTAAGCAATAATACCCTGCTGCATAATAAACGGTACTTTTTTCGGTTTTTGTATATAACGGTATCTCCGGATGTTCGTTAACGATATCTGCATCGGCTTTAACTTCAAACGGATGATCGAAGTCAACCGGATGGCCATTGATAAAATATTCTACTTCCTCTTCTTCTTCGGCAGACTCTATAAGATTATTAAAGATGTCCTCGTTAAAGAATTTGTTTACCTCTTCGCGATTTTTAAATGGTGTCTTTGCACCCTTTGCAATCAACACCAGTTTATCTTTCTGTTCAGACAAAAGTGCAATACGTTGCAATCCATCATCTGTTAATACAAGCCAGCTCTTTTCTGTAATTGGTTTTAATTTCACCATGTCATCTCCCTATTAGTTTTTTCAACGCAACATATTCATCCCATGCTGCTTTCAGTGTTGGATGTTCTTCGTGTAGTGTATCTCGTTCCTCGGCAAAGTGTTTTCTGAAATAGTTTTTAGAGGTTTCTTCAAATGGTTCCTTTGATACTATCCAATTTCCGCCGTCATACATTAACAATTCGCCGCTGCCGGGCCGGGAGGCAATGTCTCCCATCTCAGGAGGATTCGGAACACGTGATATATCAGACCGTATATTTAACATTTAACATTCCTGTATATGATGTTGCGCTATCGCTTATGCGTTGCAGGTCCCACTTACCACAAAATTTCATAAAAGAGAATCCTACATTCTGAACTCGTTCTTTGTTAATTGCTTCGTTTATTACTTCTGCACATGCAACTTTAACTTCGTCTGGTTGCATCGTCAAGTCGATTAATACTTTGTTGCGTTCATAGTCATCTTTGACAGTGTGCTCTATATCATCTTGGTCTATCCATTTTTGCAACATGAAGTTATTCCAAGAGAAGCCCTTGGTCTCTCTGTCGTTGTATGCTTCGATTATACCTACCTTCGACTTGGTCCCTTTCTCACGTACACCAGGATATGCACTAAATATGTAATCAGTTTTGTCGCCACGTATACACTTCTTAAAAAGATAGTAGTCCGGATTCTCTGTGAGCTTGGGCAATTTGGTTTTCTTGTCCATTACCGGCTTGCCCTTGTCGGTAAACACACCATCCAGTTTCGATATGGTCTTATCTATGCCGTTGTACATAGTGACATTAGATGCAAGCAATTGTAAGAAGTCTGTGTCGGAACTTGCAATTACATGTTCATCGTTGGGATGACTCTGTATCCAAAATGCAATAAGATCGTCAGCTTCAGCAACAGGACATTGCAGTACAGTTATGTTTGTTTTAGTTGCAATAAACTCACAAAAATCATTAAAGGCCTCGAACAGTATTTCTTGTGTTTCTCTCTCGCGCTCGCTTAGTTTTGCGCGGGCCACTGCTCTGTTTGCTTTGTATGTGGGTTCAAATGTCTTTCTCCACGAACGACCTTCCAGACACAATACAATATGGTCTACATCAAGATCGTTGTGTGCCTTTCGTAAACTATTGAAAATGATATGGAATGCCATCCCTATCATATTGTCAACCCCTGCAGATGGATTAACCGAATGAACAGCACGGAAGAATAAATTCATTCCGTCTACTAATATAAATTTTTGCATACTATCCCTTTGTTATTATTGCAAATTGTGATTTGCATGTTTTTGTTTCTTCTATGATCTCAAATCTGTTTGCATTGTTCCTTGCAAACGTATCCACTATGTCTGGTATCCAAGGATACAACGGGTGGTTATAATCATCTATTATAAGTGTGCCATTGTGTTCTAGCATATTAAACCAAAATGTTAGATCATCTATAAATGGCTCTTCTGTTTGATCTGCATCTAAAAATATCAAATCTGGTCTTTCGTGTTTTAATCTAGGATGTACACACGGACTCTTTGCTTGATACAATTCTGTGTTTGCTACGTTTCTTAATTCTTTGTAGCACTGTTCCATGGTGAAATATTTATCATCTGTCATGCCTAGGAGATTTGTAATAGACGACACAAGGACTTCCGTCGGTCCTTTGTCCCACGTATCTATACATGTCACCATCACATCGCTGTGGCAATTTGCGGCAAGCGCGAACGCGGACCGACCAAGGAATGTCCCCACATCTATTATCCAGCCGTTGTGTGGAACTTTGCTTGCGTATTGTGCAAGACATTCTAACTTTTCCATTCGTGTCCATCCGGGTATGGTTTGATCTATATTCCACTGCATTACATTCTCTTAATTTTGTAATAGACACTGAACACTGTTTGCCAAAGCCACTTTGGTTTTTTGAGTTTAAAATATGTCCTTCTTGAATTGCCATTGTAGGTGCTGTGAGTCCCCACACATATCTCAAACATAAACTGTCGTATCTTCCATATCATCTTCTCTTTCGGTGATAGTGTAAAGATATCATATATCACATCGTTGCCGGTATCGTTTTCGTGATCCCATTCGAACCTGCACAATTTGCCTTCGTGTTTACATGTTCCTTGCAAAGGAAAATCGTAATAATTTGTTACCCACACATAATGCAGTGGATATTGCTTACTAGTTAACTTGCTTCCCATGTTCCACTGTCTGTCTTGGGTGATTTCTTAATAAACTGATCCGCAACCTTTTCGTCAAAATCACCCGTACCACTAAATTGTTCCATTGCAATATTACGACACAGATCAGCTAACCACATGTCAACAATCTGCTCATCAACTGCTGCTTCGTAGCCTGCCTCTTTCAGTTCCTCGACAAACAGCTCATTCCAATCCAGCTCTAATTCACCGTGGTTTGGTTTTTCACTGTCGGGTTTGATGTTAATTATGGATACCCATGACTCCTTGTTAAGTGTTGCTGTGCCCTTGGCATGATCATTATCGCTTATCTTGCCTTCGGCGTGATCTAATCGCAATATTTCCCGTGTCTTGTCAGGGTCGTCCAGGTGATTCTCGGCATATTTGCGATCGTACTCGGCACGACTAATAACAGAATGATTTAGATCTACTTCCAAAAGCATCATTTCTAGTTCATCTTCGCCGCCGGCATCGATTACGACGAGCTGCCTATCGAGGTCAATTCCCTTTAGTTCGTATTCTGCTTGGGCTCGTTTTCGTGTTTTTCCCTTTAGGCCCCAGTGTCCGGGCATCCAGCCAAATGGTATAAATGGTTTACTCATTGCTTTCTCCTTATTCTTGCCTTTCTTCAATTCTTCAAAAATTGCTATTTCTTCTGGAAACAGGCCGTCATACTCTTGCATTATTTTTTCATTCTCCGCTTCCTTGCGCTGGCTTTATGCCTGCGTCTGCGTTTAATTTCGGCTAACTTGCAGTTTATCCAACTTATCATTTTTCTGTCGTCGGCTAATATAGCCACGGTAAGTTCTGCTTTTAATAGCTTGGAACTTCTTGCTAGTTTATTTAGCCGACGTTGGCGTGCCGATGACAACTTAACTAAACTTAGATGAGTATGTGCTGTTGAGCATTCTTGCAGATACGGCCCAATCCCAAGTGTCCTCAACAAACCGTTCGTACTCATCTGTGCCAATTTCGATGATGTTATCTTGAGACATATGCAACATGTTTATGTATTTGTCGTAGTTTGCTTCATTGAGAATCGGCGGGCGGAACATAATCATATAATTATCATCCCGAATTGTGCCCTGCACTGCATCGACTGTTAGTTTGTCTAGTGCCTCTTCGAGGTCATCGAAATAAACCGACTTTGCTTTTTTGAAATCTTCTACGTGTGCCTTCTTGTTCTCTCTTAGGCTATCGATAAGTTCAGATACCTTTACTTTAATTTTCATATCTAGCATTTTGTTCTCCTATATTAGAACGTTGTGTGTGCCATATTTCAGTCTTATAAGAACCATGCATTCATCGTCTATAATAACTGTTTCATTGTCTTTTATTGCTATACCCGGTATACTAGACAGCACATCTTTTAATTCACCGGACCGTTCGTCATCATCGTGGTGCCACGATTCTACCTCGTATGTGTGCTCTGTTATCTTGTAGAGATTTATCCATTCGCCTAACTTAATGTGTACTCGGAGAAACCAATCGGCCTCATCTATAAACAGTTTAAGTTCCGACACGATTTCCCCATAGGTAACAATGCAACCGTCCGCTCACATTAAAACCACGCGCAATTGCCTCGGTTGCTATACGTGCGGTTTGTTCTGATTCCTGCGATTCCTTTGTGGCACCAACAGGCATAATAAACACTGGCCAGTAGCATTCTGCTTCTCTAAATTCGGCTACTGCCTTGTCAACTTCGTACCAAGTACGGTTATCACCATCCACCACGAACTTTAATTGTCCACGGTCACTGAGATCTGCATAGCTTGCTACAATCTCTGGTTTAATGGCATCATTCCATTTTTCACCACTGGCGCGCAACTTAGGACTAACACTCCAAAACCACTCCGGTACACCACGCTCATCATCTATATAACCATCAAAGTCCGACGTCATATAAAACAACCGCATGAAGTCTTCGAACACATCTTTTACTTCCTGTGTGCCGTTTGTCTCTACTGTTACAAAGCGTGGTGCATTGTCCCTTGCTTTTAGTTCAGTTAAAATAGCGACCATTGCCGCCTGGGACATCATTGGCTCTCCGCCGGTAATGGCAAAGTGCGTTTCTTGTTTGGATTTATCGTGGAGGAATTTTGAATTCACATTATGTGGTGAGCGCAACACGCCCTCAATGTTATCTACAATCGTAGACACCGGATCGAGATGTGCAAGGTGTCTATATTGTTTTGCCCATGTGTAACTAGAATCACAGCCATAATCCCACACTGGCAAGTCTTCCATTGCGATTACATCTTTGGGGTTAAAATTTTCGTAAGGGAGAACCCATGTTGTTGGGTCATCTACATTATCCTGACCAAAGCCCTTGCACTCTAGGTTACATCCCCAGAGTCTTAGCCATGCTGTTGGGACACCGCAATAATTTCCTTCGCCCTGGATCGAACTAAAAATCTCACTGTAACGATACTTCTTTTCCTTAGCCACTATTGTATCTCCACTAACATACTAATAATAAGTTTATCATCTTCACCAACTCTGCCCACTGTAACATCGGGTCGGATGATTGCTTTCACAACAGTTTCATTCTCACCCATCATTTTCAACCAAACATCTGTTTGTCCGAATGTAGTTACAAGAGCCTTGAATGCTTCATCTCGGCTTGTGACATCAACCGGATCAAACCTGCTTTTATTACTGGTCGCAAAAAATGCAGGATTCAGTCCCTTAACATGTACTGTTAAAAGGTTACCATCTAATGTGGGTATTAGTTTAGACTGGTTCAAAGGACGTAATCCCCGCAATTCTCCTGCAAGCTGTCTTGCAGTGTTTTCGGGTGTCTGGTCATATTTAAATTCTATCATTTTATTTCCCTTAGCCATGGTAGTTTTCGTTGGTATGTCCTAAATGACTTGCCCACTAGCACATATTTTGTAATGTTTTCGTCTGCATGTTCGGCAACTAACTCCATCCACTCTCCGTTGCCTGCCGGTGCATCGTATTCATCTGGCACAGTAGCACCATAGGTTCTGTGTTGCCACTCCCTGTGTTCGGTGATATACTCTTGTCGTTGGGATTCGTTAAAATGAACGGAAATTCCATCGGGTCGTTGTCCCCAGCCACTTTCGTATTCTGTCCATCGTTGTATTAATACTAACATTCATTTCTCCAGCTTCTCAATGATTGTACAGCATTCTTTCTCATATGTCAAGTCCTCTATTGTTAACGAACCGTTCTCTTCAGCAAGGAGTATTAGGTCATCAAGTATAGAATTTTGTATTATGTGTCGTGCATCAGCTGTCACTCCACAGCTTTCTGTAAATCCATATTGTAACACTGATCCAAATGCTCGAGCAGCTTTGTCTATATGTATACCATTTGGCCAGTTGACAGTGCCATCTCTTTCTAAGGACACTATCGGGATATTGTTCTCTAAGAATGTGACAATAGAATGATCAGTGTTGTTGTTTATCATTAAACTGACATCGTTCTCATTAACGTAATTGAACACTGTGGTTTCTTCTAAATGGAGTTCATCATCTTTCATCCTGAACACCTTCTGATTTTTTATAGTTTCCCATATGCGGTATAACATGCCTTACTCCTCCTGTGGGATCATCCATGTCTCCGTTTCTTCTTGGTATCATGTGGACATGGGGCCACTGAACTGTTTGTCCTGCTGCTGGTCCACTATTGAATCCAACATTGAATGCATCTATCTCACCATTTGCTACAAGTTTTTCACCGTAACGATATGCGCCAGTGAAACATGCAGTTATACAAGTGTCGCTATTCACAGAAGGAACAAACAACAAATGTCCTTCTGTGACAGGGAACCCATCTTTGTATATATGATATTCGTCACAACGGAATAAATGTTCCGTCCACGGAAAATCTCTTTCTCTAAATTTTTGTATCATCTATGTCTCCCAGGGATAAACTTGCCAGGTTTCATCCTCTATTATGTCTGCATAGTAGTCAGGTTCAAACTTGCAGTCGTGTCGTTTTTGCAATGCAGCAAATTTTACATTGCTCCATTCCGAGTCAACAGGAAGGTGTTCTTTTATTTCTATAAATGTTTTTCCACTGTCGACTATGTCATCAATTATAAGTACCCGTCTGTATACAATATCTTCTGCAACTATTACACCGTTTTTCATACCATGGTCGTGCCTAGTTGACCAGTGTAATGATTGCATCGGTATCTCTAATTGGTGACTTAACATTACGGCCGGCACCAATCCTCCACGAGCAACACCGATGATCAATTCTGGTTTGAATTGGTCAACTACCATTGCCCTTGCTAAATCCCATACCCACGCCTGAATGTGATGATATTGCAGACTTGTTTTATTTTGCATTATGGATTTCCCAGTTCCATGCATGTGTAACCATATCAGCTATGTCATACTTGGGTACCCATCCTAGTACATCCTTTGCCTTTGTAATATCAGCAACAAGACACGGAACATCGCCGGGGCGTTTATCGGCAAATATTATTTCCGGATCAGCGTCTAAATAATACGAACATGCTGTTATCACATCCGATACACTGTATCCGCGACCTCCACCTATATTAAGTATGTGGTTGTCTCCGTTTGCGTCTAGGTGTTCTAGTGCAAGAATGTTTGCTCTAGCAATATCATGAACGTGTGTGTAATCTCGTACACAGGTACCATCCGGTGTATCGTAATCTTTTCCGTATATTGATACTGGTTTGCCATTGTTTATTGCTTTGCACAATATCGGAATAAGGTGGGTTGCAGGGTCTTGAAAATACCCTTGTCCCTTATCCGGATCGGCTCCACCTGCATTGAAGTAACGAAGTGCAAGATAGTTAATGCCCTTTGTCTTTGCATAGTCCTCTAGCATCAGTTCTCCGATTACCTTTGTTGATGCATATGGGTTCTGAGGAGTTGTTCTATCGGACTCGGAAAATCCCAAACCGTTCATCTCAGTTGTGCCATACACACTAGAACTACTTGCAAAAACAATGTTCTTGATATCTCTGGCATTCATCTCTTCAAGGAAGTCCAGCATCTTCACTACGTTAGTATCATAATATCTAAGGGGGTCTGTCATGCTATATGTTACGTTGTGTTCTGCTGCAAGGTGTATAACTGCATCAAAATCCAATAGAGGAATTTCTGTGAACTCTCCCTGGAAAATGCGATTTGCCGGCAACAAATCATATATCCACGGCTTAATAACACGATCAACGACACAGGGATCATATCCTGCTTTGAGAAGTTCTGATACTGTTTGGCCGCCGATGAAACCGCTTCCGCCTGTTACTAATATTTTTTTCATTTACGTTTCCTCGATTAATTTCTTTAGAATCTCATATTCATCCCAGGCGCGTTGTAACGTAGGATTGTCTTTTCGAAGTGCCTGTTCTCGGGCCTCTCTGCCCCACTGATCTGGAACCTCACGGTAATCCGGATCATTGTTTTCTATAATCGCCCGGGCCAATTCTAAACCATTGTACATGCCGTGCATGTATTCGTCATAGTCCCAATTACCAGAGTCGCCGTGTATACCTATTATCTCGTGTAGCTTATCCAGACTCATTAACAAGTTTCTCAACTAGCTTGTAATGGTCATATGCTTCTTGCAAAGCAGGATACTTCTTTAAGAGATCAGAGTCTGGACCGTCTATAATACACAGTCGTTTTTCAATTGTGTCCAGTCTCTCTTCCACTACTGTAGAAGGAGACACCCATACGCCGTCCGAGGCCCCGATCTGCGCAGTTGAGGCCCAGCCTTCTACAGTAAAGTCTTGTTCCTCGCCTATAGTAAACGTGCTCCAGCCTTTATTATCAGTCGGCATTTTTAGACTCTTGAATTTCCTGGCGGCGAGACTTACATGATTTTGTAATCTCCATTAGGGCCTTACGTGCTCTAGTGCCTGCTGCCTTGTTACCTTTCTCGTCGAACTTTGAGCTTTCATCCATGTACTCATCAAAGAGTCTTATTAGTTTAGCGTGATTTGATTCCATTGTCGTTTCCTTTTGCAGTTATTAAAGTGCCATCGATGCATTGTTAGTTTGCCACCTTTCGTATGACAAAACGGGCATTCTACGACACGTTGTTGTTTGCCTTTCCTAGAGGCACTCATCTTGGCTTTAGTTGTATCAGATGCTTTCCTGCCTGTAGCAGCAACACTCATACTAGCCCTATGTTCTTTTGATTTCGGTCTGCCTTTAGAAGCAGCACTCATTCTCGCCTTTGTTGCTATAGTATGTAGGCAACGTGTTTTTCCTTGTTTGGCTAAACTCAAACTAGCCCTATGTTCTTTTGATTTCGGTCTGCCTTTAGAAGCAGCACTCATCTTTTTTCGTGATTCTTCTGAGGCTCTGCCGCCATATCCGCCTGTCTTTAGATTGTAGGTATCTGCCCGGTCTCTGAACTCTTTATTTACAATATTCTTCTCTGATAAAAACATATCATCTGCATTATCGTGGTGCTCTAAAATACGGAACGAAAAGGCATCTTTGCCGTATATAATTATGTCGCGTTTTAAATTAGTGCCAGAACCTAAGTAACCATCATCTAAATTATCAGTCGAGTGTGCACCAATATAAATTTTCCCCGAATCCGTATGTGTTGTTTTGTAAATCAAATTATAAATCATTTATAGTTTTATTTCTTTCTTTTCTTTAATTTTTTAAACTTGTTACTATACATAGATTTCTTAACTGGACTTAGTTTATCGTAAAAAGTAATTCCAGATAAGTGATCTAATTCGTGTTGAAGACATACTGCATCTACACCATTTGCAATTACAGAAAATGTCTTACCTGTTTTGTCTTGGGCCTCTACTCCTACTGTCTCGTAACGAGTCATGTTAATGTATACACCGGGAAAACTAAGGCATCCTTCTTTGTACATTTGTCGTCCATCCGACATCGTTATGCGCGGATTGATAAATTCTTGATTTAGTGTGCCGCCACTCGATGTTGTGTCGATTACAACCACCTGCTTTAACACACCTACTTGATTCGCAGCCAGTCCTAACCCGTTGTTTGCATACAGTGTGGTAAACATATTCTCTACCAAGTTCGACATTTTTTGTCCGAAATCAGTTACAGGTTGAGTTTGTATATTTAAATCATTGTTGGGCCATATTAATATATCCATTCGAGTCTTGCTCCGTTTTCGTCGTCTTCGCTAACTTCTATAACCACATCTCTATTCTCATATCCGTTTGCGTCTATGTATTCGTATAAATCTTCTGCCATCATTTCACACGATTTGTTATCTAATTGCAAAATAGAATCTGTATACAAACTCTCTAGCTCGCGCTTGAATAGTATAAACTCTATGTCTCTGTCACTGTGAAACACTTCAAGTTGAACCTTAAAATGAAACAAGTGACGATGAGGATATCGTAAAAATTCTACATCATCTGGTGCTGTTGGATATTGGTGTATACCTTCTTTCTGAAATGTAACATATATGTATTTCTTAGGGTCCACTTAATTTCCTCTTCGCTGGCGGCTTCGCTGGCGGCGGTGGCCTATTGAGTTTTACTGGGTTAATTTTGAAATTTTGAAAATGCTGTTTCATTCTTTTGTTTCTAGTGTTGTCGACTAATTCGTTGTCATTGAAGGTTTTTGAAATTAAGTCTAGCTCTTCACAATAAACAGCATTTCCGATATATGTTTCTTCCGCACCGAAATCACCAGAATAAGACGATATCTCTTTCTTTCTGCCTATTGTTTCTAACCACACCCGCTTAGTAGACCCATCTGACATGAGCACCTTAACAGGATACCAAGCAAACCACTTGTGCCATTTGCATTGTTTCTCTACTTTGGCATCCCATTTTTCAGCTGTTGTTTTATGATTCCACTTCATGTTAATCTCGTTTGGCGTTTTTCCTTAGGGCCTTGATATCGTCGTTTGACATTATAATCTGGTCGCCTGTGTATTCTCCCCAGGGAGTGTACCTGTTCCTATCTAATAAATCCTTTGCAGGAACACACCATACTCCGGTGTTTGTGCTTTTAAAATCAATGTCATCGATCTTTACAACAAGATTCTTACTAAAAGTTTCTACATAGGCAATTTCACAGCTTGCCATTGGTATAAAATATAAATGGCTTGCAACACTTGTATCTAACAATTCAGTCACGTATGTGTGTGCTTCGACTGGATAATCTAGTGTTACCCTGTATCCAGCGGTTATTAGTTCTGGAATAATATCATTCCATGCTTTGTTTCTTTGAAATGATTTGTTTGCACCTAAGTATATGTGCTTACAATTGTGTTCTTTTGCTAACTGCAATGTCAGTGCGACACTACGTATACCAATTACAAACAAGGTCTTCATTCCTTGTGCTGGTGTTGTTTCTACTTCGGGCCCTATAAAAAATACAGCCTCGTCGTGTCCTTCTCTGTCCATTACTTTCCTCCAGGAAATTTATCTTGTAAAACTTTAACACAGTCTTTAACTGCAATTCCATTTATATAACAGTCTAATGCGTATCGTCTCGATATGCCACCGACTGTCTCATACGTTACTTGTGCTGCTTCGGCTTCTTTAATCCATTTATCTCCGCCCAGTTTCTTGCGGACATCTGCTAGATATTTCTCTGCTTTCTTTGTATCAATCATTTCCATTTCTCCTTAGTCAGGTACTGCCTGTAACTTAGTGTGTTACGTTCCCATTGTTCATCGTCACCTAACATAATATCAACTGTCCGATCGATGGTTCCATCTTGCCAATCACTTATCTTGCCAATTGAGTACGGGTGCATTGCATCGTTATCTATTGCAGACATAATTGCTGTTATCTTATGTATGACATCCTCGGTACTCCATGGTATATACATGTGGTTGTGGTTGTTAGCAAACACTTCCGGGAAGCTTCGATATGCAGGATACAGTGTTACTGTACCGAGTGTGTCGGCCTCGCTAACTGTGTTTGAAACCCAGTCTTGCAAGGCACAGTTAAATAGTATCTTACTGTTTGCCAGTAGAGCATAGTATTCGTTCTTGCTCAGTCCGGTGTATACTTTAAAATTGGCCGTGTTGTTTCTTTCTAGAAATCTTGCCCTTTCGACATATTCTTGTTTGTTGCTTTTTAATTCAGGGTGTCCACAGAAGATAGAAAATTCTACAGTTGGATCTATGCTGTGATATGCCTCAGCTATGTCCATATAAAAATGTGGGAGCTTCTCATCGTCCCAACGTGCTGCAAACCCTACACGATTGTCTCGACGATACAATGACTTTATCAAAGGAACCCTAGACAACACTTCGTCTTTACCAAACGGTAAACCCGACACATATATAGGAGCAGTGAATCCGGCAATTCTCAAATTCGCTACCATTTCCTCACTTGCAACAATTAGTCCAGTAACAAAGTTATCAGCCATTAATTCAAAGTGTCGCATCCACTTAAACATGCCCTCTCTGTTAACAAAATCGTCGGGGTCGATTGTCTGTGCCAAGCACCTAACAAATACCTTCGGTTGGTATTCCTCTGGTGATTGGTCTAGTATATACGGAAGT
>Ga0164313_10002545_pt1 | contig 16296 bp, 14 predicted proteins | sample GuaBasSedimGuay4_FD_113735 | JGI IMG/M metagenome (GOLD analysis project Ga0164313, IMG submission 113735) | Subseafloor sediment microbial communities from Guaymas Basin, Gulf of California, Mexico - Guay4, Core 4569-4, 0-3 cm | ecosystem: Environmental > Aquatic > Marine > Hydrothermal vents... | reverse complement strand
GGGATGCCGTGACTTTGCGCGTCGATGCAGGGGGCGTTGGCAACGTCCAAGAGCTTCGCGTCACCCTGCCGCCAATCGTGGGCGTACGAACGCTGCGACCGGTAATCCGAGATCAACAACAGTTCCAAGGCGCCATATTATCCGGCGCGCGGACGTGGGAGTGGATCTTGATCGCGGAGACCCCGGGTGTGCACACGGTGCCGTCGATCGATCTCCACTTTTTCGACCCCGACACCGAAGAGTACGGCTCCGCGAGCACGGATGCGCTCACCTTCACCTCTCACGGTGCCGCCAAACTTTCGCAACCCGCCATCGAACCGGTCGACGTCGGACCGAAGCCCAGCGGCGCAATCTTCGGGCCGACCCGGATGTACAGCGCCCTGACCCGCGATGAAACCCCCATACGCGACGAGCGGTGGTTCCCTTGGCTTCTAGCGCTCCCGCCAATCCTGTTCGCACTGTTTATCCTGGGAGCGGGCGCCGCGCGGCGTCGCGATCAACGCAGCGCCACCGCTGGCGCCCTTCAACGTCAGCTGCTCCGCAGCGCAGAGGACGCCCTTCAGGCCAACGACCCGAGGTCCTTCTACGATCGCATCGTTGCGTCGGTGACACATGCTCTCGATTCACGGCTCGGCGAACCGGTCGGCGGGCTTCCGCATGCAGCGCTCCGGACCCGGCTCGGCAGTGAAGGCTTCGATGACGATTTGGTGCAACGAGTGATCAACGAGCTCGAGGGCGCCGACTTTGCGCGGTTCGCTGCGTCGGGGGTGAGCCAGGACGAAATGGAGCGGTGTCGGCAACGGACCGCCGCGATCGTCGAACGCATCCAGCGGTCGCGGAGGAAGGCGTGATTCGAGCCTGCTACATCACCCTCCTGTTGCTCGCCGCACCCATCGGCGTCGCCGCGCAACAGCCGGTGGAAGCCTCCGGTGGTTCTTCTTTGACGGCGATCTTCGAGGCGGCAAACATCGCGGCTTCGCGAGGCGATCACGCGGGAGCGATCTCCAACTATCGCAAGCTCACCGAGGCTGGCGTCCACGACCCCGATGTGTACTTCAACTTGGCGACCTCGTTTGCCCAGTCAGGGGACTACGCCCGCGCCATTCTCCATTACGAGCGAGCTCTCTCGCTGCGCCCGAATGACGGTGGCAAGGCCTCGGACAATCTGCGGGCTGCAGAAAAGGCGCTGGAGGAGCAACGAGCCGAGGTGGAGGGTGAGGCGATGATCCGGCGAAGCAGCTCGATCAGCGACGCGATTTTCGGAAGCCTGTCGGAGGACGCGCTCGCGATCGGACTACTCGTAGCCAACCTGCTGTTCTTTCTCGCTCTCGGGTGGGCCGCAGTGGGCCGCCGAAGGAACCGCTGGCTCTATCCGCTGCTGATCTCGTCGGGCCTAGCCCTGACGTTCTGTGCTCTCGGCCTTGGCGCGAAAGCCGGCCTGCTTCGGGACGGCCCACGGGCCGTGGCGCTCGACGACCGCGTAATCTTGCGCGAAGGACCCGACCCGCGAGCTCAAGTGCGCGGCGAAGCGCGGGCAGGAGACCGGGGCCAAATTGTCGATCGCGATCGTGATTTCGTGAAATTGCGGCTGGTTAGCGGACTCGAAGGTTGGACGCCGAGCTCTGGGGTCGGAGCCATCGACCGGAACGATGGTGTCCATTGACAACGCAAGTCAACGGAACGAGGATGCGGCCCGGACTGGTGAATCCAGGAGCAATAAAGCGATGACGACCGACTCCGCGACCAAGATCTTGGTCGCCGACGATGACTTGGAAATATTGGCATTGGTGGCGCGGCACTTGAGCTCGCTCCCTGCCGAGATTGTGGAGGCTTCGGACGGCGAAGAAGCGCTTCGCCTGGCCCGGCGCGAGAAGCCGGCCCTCGTCGTCCTCGACGTCATGATGCCGGGCATGAGCGGCTGGGAAGTGTGCCGCGCGATCCGCGAGGATGAGTCGTTGGGAGGCACCGGGGTCATCATGCTCACCGGCATCGGGGAGCGCCTCAACGAGATGACGTCGCCACTTTACGGGGCCGACGGATTCCTCGACAAGCCCTTCGAGCTAGACGACCTGACGGACAAGGTTCGGGAAGTCCTCGCAGGCCGAGACTCCCGCTGAACTTTGGCCTCGTTGCCGCACATGCGGTATATGCTACCCGGCTGACGATGTCTTGGAAACGCGCCGTCATCATCGTGCTCGCGCTCGCCACTACGAACTGCTCCAAGAAGGCGGAACAGGCGCAGGTCGTCGAAGATCAATGGCCGAAGCACGGACTCACTGAAGTTCAGGCGGACGAGGTGCTTGCGAAAGTCGGAGATCGCACGATCACGGTGGGAGAGCTCGCCGATCGCTTAGCGTCTCAGTCTCCATATCTGCGTGCGCGCTTCGAGAGCCCGGAGCGCCGCAAGGAGCTGCTCGACAATCTGGTTCGCTTTGAGCTCCTGGTTTACGAGGCGAAGCGGCGCGGCTACGCGGACAAGCCGGAGATTGTGCGAGCGCGGCGCAACGCCATGATCCAGCAACTCATAAAGAAAGAAGTCGACGCGCCGCTCGAGGGCATGGAGATCACCGACGAAGAGGTCAAAGCGATCTACGACGAGAACCCGCTCGAGTTCGACCGCCTGGCTCAGGTTCGCGCAAGCCACATCTTCGTCAAGGACCGCGCGCGTGCGAAGAAGACGCTCGCCCGCGCGAAGAACGCAGACCTAGCTGGGTTTCGCAAGTTGGCTCGTGAAGATTCCGAGGACGACAAGACCCGAGCCAATGGCGGCGACCTACACTTCTTCGAGGCGAGTGGCGAAGGTGAGCCACCAACAGCAATTCGGGAAGCGGCGTTCTCGCTGGATAAGGTGGGCGCCGTCTATCCAGAGCTCGTCGAAGAAGGCGGCGGCTACCATATCATCATGCTCACCGGAAAGCGCGCGGCACTGAAGCGCACCTACGAGCAGGCCAAGCGGGCGATTCGCCACAAGCTCACCCGCCAGCGGAAAGACGCCGCCATCGAGGCGCTGACCGAACGGCTTCGAAAAGAGGTCGTCGTCGAAATAGACTACGACGCGCTGAACGCCATCCAAGTCGAGATTCCGGACTTCCGGCAAGGCCAGTGATGACTCGCCTCGCCGTCGCTACGCTCCTACTCGTACTCACAGCGAACTCGGCCAGCGCAGACGTCGTCGAACGCGTCGTGGCTACCGTTAACGACCGAGCGGTCTTTCTAAGCGATCTTCGAAAACGTGCCGTTCCGTTTCTGCCGCAGGTGGCCGATGCATCGACGGAAACCGAGCGGATGGCCCGCCTCAAGGATCTCTACGAGGAGTTGCTCGACCATTTGATCGACGAACAACTCATTCGCCAGTTGGCCTCGGGCAGCGGAATCCGCGTGACGGACGCAGACGTCGACAACGCGATTGAGAACCTTCGACTCCAGAACAACATGACCGAGGCTCAGTTCCAAGAGGCACTCGACGCACAGGGCTTTACCCAAAGCCAGTACCGCAAGGATCTCAAGAGGCAGCTGATCCGCCTCAAGGTCATGAATGAACGGGTACGATCACGGGTCAACGTCACCGAAGAAGAGGTGCGGGCACGGTACGAGCAGCGTGCGCGCGAAGAAGGCAGCGAGCTTCGCTTTCAAGTCTCGAACGTCGTGGTTCCAGTCGGAGAAGGAGCGTCGGCAATCCAAGTGGCTGCGAAGCGTCAAGAGGCAGAGACACTCCGGGCCTCGCTCACACCGGAAAATTTCGACGCGCGCGCACCACAATTGGGCGGCGGCGACCTCGGTTGGCTTACCCAGGGCGACTTGCCCGAGGAATTGGGACGCGCGCTCTTGCCGCTCAACGCCGGAGAGATCAGCAGCCCGGTGAGGGGCAAGTCGGGCTTCCACATCTTCTTTCTTCGGGATCGCCAGGTTGGAGCTGGTTTCCCTTCCTATGAAGAGATGAAGCAAGAGCTTTTTCGGGAGATGATGGACGCGGCGATGGTCCGACAAGAGAAGATCTTCCTAGACGAAATGCGCCGTAAGGCCGTCATCAACCGTATGCTCTAGCGTCGAACATCCAAGCTCTTTGCTGCTAGGCTGGGCACCGATGAGGGGTGAAGTTAGAATCGAGCGAGACGGCCCTATCGCACGCTTGGTGTTCGATCACGAAAAGCGTCGCAACGCGATCACGGTCGACATGTGGGCGGCGATCCCCGCGGCGGTGCGGACCGTTCAAGAAGACCCAAGCGTTCGCGTCGTCATCATGCGGGGTGCGGGCTCTGAAGCATTCGTGTCAGGTGCCGACATCTCGGAGTTCGGGCAAACGCGAACCGGGAACGCGGGACGGGAGTACGACGCGCTGACCGCGCGGGCCTTCGCCGCCCTGCAAGCGCTCGAAAAGCCGCTCATCGCGTCGATTCATGGCTTCTGCATCGGCGGCGGCGCAGCCATCGCGCTGACCGCAGACCTTCGCTACGCAGCGGACGACGCGCGCTTCGCCGTCCCTCCCGCTCGCCTCGGTCTTGGCTATCACACAGCCGGCATTCAGGCCTTGATCCGCACCGTGGGATTCTCGGAGACGGCTGACTTGCTGTTCACAGCGCGACGCGTCGCCGCCGATGAAGCTCGCCACATCGGACTGGTGAACGAGGTGTTCGCGAAGGACGTCTTGGACGAGAACGTCGACCGGATCGCACACACAATCGCGGACAACGCACCCCTCACGATCCGAAGCGCGAAGATCACCCTGCAAGAGCTCGCCAAGCTCGAAGCCGATCACGACACCGCACGCATCAAGGAATCGATCGAGCAGTGCTACCAGAGCGAGGATTTTGCGGAAGGCGTAACGGCGTTTCTGGAGAAGCGGAAGCCGCGGTTCAAGGGCAAGTGACGCCTGCACTGGCGCTGGCACTGGCGCTGGCACTGGCGCTGGCGCTGGCGCTGGCACTGGCGCTGGCGCTGGCGCTGGCACTGGCGCTGGCGCTGGCGAAATTAACTCTTTGAAAAAGGGGTCTGACCCCTTTTACTGTCGCTGACACTGACCTAAGACGCCTCGAGGAGCACTACGATGCTAGCCAAGCAATCTACCGGCCTTCTGGCCTTCTGGCGTGACTACGATCGCAAAACATACGTCAAGGCCGCAGTCCTGGCCGACCGCCTCGGATACGACTCGTTCTGGCTCCCGGAGGTCTGGGGGTATGAGGTCTTTTCGCTGCTCACCGAGATCGCGCTCAGGACCAAGCGGATTAAGATCGGTACTGGCATCATCAACGTATTTAGCCGATCGCCGGCACTCATTGCGATGCAGGCGGCGACGCTCGACGAAATCAGCGGTGGGCGTTTCATTCTGGGTCTCGGGACGAGCGGGAAGAACGTCATCGAGGGGCTGCACGGCCGTGACTTCGACAAACCCCTGACACAGACCCGGGACGTGATCCGTGTGGTACGCACGATGCTCGATCGCCGTCCGCTCAGCGAAGCTGACACCAAACTGCGCCGATATCGGCCTTTCACGCTCGACTTTGAGCCGACACGCCCGCGGATCCCGATCTACGTCGCTGCCCTGAAGCAGAAATCGATCACCAGCGTTGGAGAGATGGCGGACGGCTGGATGCCGATCTTCTGGCCGTACAACCGTCTCGAAGACGGCCGGAAATGGATCGCAGAGGGCGCCGCCAAGGCCGGTCGCGACCCGAGCGAGATCGCGACGTCTCCATTCACCACGGTCATTCCCATCCCGGGCAAGGGGGCCTCATCCAAAGCGCGCGAGATCATCTCGTTCTACATCGGCGGCATGGGCGACTATTACAAACAGCTTCTCAGTGGTTTCGGTTACGAAGCGGAGTGCAACGAAATCGAGCGCCTCTACCACGACAAGGCAACGCGCAAGATGGCGCCCGACGCGGTCACCGATGATATGATCGAAGCGCTGACGATCTCTGGCGATCCGCTCCACTGCCGGCGAGAGATCGCCCGACGCCGCGGCCTCGGTATGGAGCAACCGATCATCAACCTTCCACCAGGGATGCCGTGGCCAGGCATGGCGGCCTTCATTACAGCCTTGGCTCGAGCGTAACGTCTGTAGGCGACTTCAGACGCATTAGCCCGAGGTCCCGTGGAATTGGGTGAACAATTACGTATGGAATGTGAACTATTACGTATAGATAAACCGCTCAAGACAGCCTATTAAATACTCAGAGTGGTTGAGCAGACAGAGATCCAAATCGTGCGCTCAACCGCTGGCTCGGCCTTTGGGGTGAGCATCGACGCGGCCGGCCGGAAACGGGCTGGCTGGCCGCGTCCTTTTTTAATTGATTGAGTTGATACGGAACGCACGGAGCCAGCAGCTACGCAGCTGCTCACGCTTCGTCGGTATCGCTGGTCATGATCGCGATCAGCTCGGCTTGCGAGTTGACGTTAGCTTTTCGAAAAATCGTGCCGAGTTGCGTCGTGACGGTTCGCAAGGAAGCGCCGCGTTGCTCAGAGATTTCCTTGACCGTGAGGCCTTGCAACACCGCGTCGATGATCTCTTGCTCGGCTGGAGTCGTGCCGTCCGGATACCGCAAACTTGGGAGGGGCACGCTCAGCACGAGAATATCCTCGCCCCCGACGCGCATCCGGCTCACGCGTGGCCCAGCGTCCGAATCGGACTCGAACGCAGGATTACCGTCGCCAGTCAGATCCTCGCCATTTTTCGGATCAGACTCTGTCGTCACGGGCTACAACTAACCATTCGACCCCGGGATGGTCAAGTGCGTGGCCGGCACCCATTCGACGCAACTTACCGCAATGGCCATTTGACGCCAAACCCACGCCGCAGCGGGTCGTGCCGCAGACTACAGCCCAATCTGCTTCGCGATGATCACCTTCATGATCTCGCTTGTGCCCGCGTAGATGCGTTGGACGCGTGCATCCACGTATGCGCGGCTGATCGGATACTCGAGCATGTAGCCATAGCCGCCGTAAAGCTGCAGGCATGCGTCGACGACGCGGCCCTGCATCTCGCTCTGCCAAAGCTTGGCCATCGAGCACTCCTTGACGAGGTACTTCCCTGCAACGTGCTGCGCGACCAGACTGTCCAGAAAGGCGCGGCCAACCTCGATTTCGGTGGCGCACTGCGCGAGCGTGAACTGCGTGTTCTGAAACTTGGAAATCGATCGCCCAAACGCCTTGCGCTCCTGCGTATATGTGATCGCGTCCTCCAGCACTTTCTCCGCACTCGCCTGCGACATGATCGCCACACACAGCCGCTCTTGTTGGAGCTTCTGCATCAGCATCATGAAGCCCGCGCCCTCCTGACCCAGTAAGTTCGTGGCGGGCACCCGGCAGTCGTCAAACGCTATTTCTGCGGTATCTTGGCTCTCCATGCCCATTTTCTCGAGCTTGCGGCTCTTGATGAATCCGGGCGTGTCCGCTTCGACGACGAGCAATGACAAGCTGCGGTGCGGATCATCGGAGTTCTCCGTGCGTGCTGCGACCACGATGAGGTCGCAAGACATCCCATTGGAGATGAAGGTCTTGGCCCCGTTGATGACGTACGCGTCGCCGTCGCGCTTCGCCGTGGTCGCTATGCCGGCCAAGTCGGACCCCGTCCCCGGTTCGGTCATCGCGAGCGCGGTGATCGTCTCGCCGCTGACGCAACCAGGCAGCCACTTTGCTTTCTGCTCGGCGTTAGCAAACGAATGGATGTAGGGAACGATGATGTCGGAGTGCAGGCTCGCCGCCCAGCCTGACTCGTAGGCCCGGCACAGCTCCTCCATGACGATCACCGAATGAAGGAAGTCGCCGCCGGCCCCTCCGTACTCCTCCTCCATCCAGGGACACAAAAAGCCCAACTCACCGGCCTCGAGCCAGATTTCGCGATCCACGACTCCCTGCGCTCGCCATTTGGCTTGCTGGGGCGCGACGCGGGTCTCGGCAAACTGCCGGAAGTTGCGCCGAAAGATGTCGTGTTCCTCGGAAAACAGGCTTCGTTCCATTGGTCTCCCCTGACTGAATGACCATTCATTTACCCGAGGGCACGGCCCGAGGCAAGATCCAATTGCCGGGGCGCGCTTGCCCCGCAGTGCTCGCGTATCTATGGTCCCGCGCGATGCGGCGTCGACCGGCTCGCTTTTCTCTGCTGCTGGCTTTGTTCGCGGCGATTCCCGCCACCGCGCTAGCAAGCGGTGACGAGCACGGACTGAGCTACGACATCTGGTTGATTCTCGCAGGAATGCTCCTCGCGGCGAAGCTCGGCGGCGAGATCGCAGTGCGCTTGAATCAGCCGGCAGTGCTCGGTGAGCTGTGCGCCGGCATCGTCCTCGGCAATCTAACCCTGCTCGGCGTTCACACCTTCGACGGCGCAGCCGAGCTCGTGCCCGTAGAGTTCCTCGCAGAGCTTGGTGTCGTTCTTCTGCTGTTCGAAGTAGGGCTTGAATCGACGCTCACGGAGATGCGGGCGGTCGCGCCCACCTCCGGCCTGGTCGCGATCATCGGCGTCGTGGCACCCATGCTGCTTGGATACGGAGTCAGCCTCTGGCTACTCCCAGACGCGCCGTTTTCGCTTCACATGTTCATCGGCGCAACGCTTTGCGCGACGAGCGTCGGGATCACCGCCCGTGTATTGAAAGACCTCGACGCGATGGCCCGTCCTGAGACCCGCGTCATCCTCGGCGCGGCTGTCATCGACGACGTGTTGGGCCTCATCGTACTCGCCGTCGTCGCGAGCATTGCGGAGTTTGGCGCCGTTCCCGGTCCGATGGACCTCACGGTCATCATCGGTCTTGCCGGAGGGTTCCTCATCGGCGCACTTCTCCTCGGCGCTTACGTGATGCCGGGTGTCTTTCGCGTGGCTTCGAAGCTCCGCACACCCGACGTCCTGGCGGCGGTGGCCATCGGTCTCTGCCTCCTTCTCGCAGGCATTTCGGGTGCTGCGGGCCTGGCGCCAATCGTCGGCGCATTCGCCGCCGGACTCATTTTGGATGAGGTCCACGTCAGGCCCTTCGGCCACAAGTCCGCACGCGACCTCAACGAGATCATCGGCCCGATCGTTGCGGTTATGGCGCCGATTTTCTTCGTGCGAACCGGTATGATGGTGCAGCTCGGCGGTATCGGGACGGAGCCCCTACTCCTCGCGCTCGCACTGACGGTCGTCGCGGTCATCGGCAAGCTCGTATCGGGCTTGGGCGTTCGCGGCGGGAATGTAGACAAACTCACCGTCGGCATCGGGATGGTCCCGCGCGGTGAGGTCGGCCTGATCTTCGCCAACGTCGGCGCCGGCATTCAGATCGAGGGCAAGCCGCTCATCGCGGCCGGGGTGTACGCCGCCATCGTCCTCATGGTGATGGCCACCACGGTAGTAACACCTCCATGGCTGGCCCAGCGCATCCGGCAAGTGACGCGCAAGCTCCAAGATGTCACTTGAGGCGGCGCTCGAAAATGCGAACGCATCGATTCGTGGCGTAGTCGAAGCACTCGGCTCGGCCGAGCGCGTCGACGTCGCGTCACTCCCGACCGGCGCACTCGATTGGGCCATAGCGGAGTGCGCCGCTGCTCATCCCGAACGGCGATTCATCGTCGTCACCGCAAACCTCGACGAGGCGTACCGCCACGAGTCGAACCTTCGCTTCCTCCTCGGGGATGAGAATGGAGAAGTCCTGCTCTTCACCGCCGCGGACACGAGCCCGCTGCTCGATGTGGTCCCGGATCGGCGGGCCGAAATGCAGCGTATGGCCGTGCTGGCGCGGCTAGCGGAACAGCAACCTTGGCGGGCGCTCGTCGTGCCGGCCGCCGCCTTTGTGCGACGCGTCCCCCCGATGAAGGACGTCCAGTCGGGAGTGCTATCGATTGAGATCGCGGAACAGATCGAACGCGACCAACTGGTGCAACGACTGCTCGAGCTCGGCTATCTCCGCGTGCCGTTGGTGGAGGACCGCGGAACGTTTTCCGCACGCGGAGCGCTGGTCGACGTCTACGGGCCTGATGCCGCGCTACCTGTCCGAATCGAGCTCGACGACGACCTCGTCACGCGAATCCGCCACTTCAATCCCGACGACCAGAAGACGGCCGACGAAACGGATGCAGTTCAGCTCGCATCTGCGCGAGAGGTTCCCGATACCCCGGCTGCCATCGCTCGGGCGAAGAACGTCGTGCGCGAGCTCTGCGACGAGATGAACATGCCGACCTTGCGAGCACGGGAGCTCATCGCCGAACTCGACCGCGGCTCGGGCGCATTGATCTCCAACGCACTGCTGCCAGCCTACTTCGAGGCGCTCGACACGCTCTTCGACTACATCCCGCAAGACGCCCGGATGGTGTTGGCAGACCCGACGGCCATCGCGGAGGCAGTCCGCGACGAACAACACCACGCAACCGATGAGCACTCCGCGCGCCGAGATCGCCCGACCTTCGAGCTGTCGGCGTACTACATGACAGAGGACGAGCTTTGCGAACGCCTGCAATCGTACGCCCCCGTCGTGGCGCATCGTCTGGCGGTTCACGGCGCCGCCAGCGAAGACGAGGGTCCAATCGTCGCGGCGTTCGCACCCCCGGGCGAGGCGACCCTCCGCATCGATGCATCCGACCAGCGCGCCCTCATCTCCGAGCTTCGCGCACACAAAGCGCACGGAGACCGAGGGCTGCAGCCACTCGCCGATCGGCTCCAAGAATGGACCGAGCAAGGCGTGCGAGTTTCTTTGGTAGGCAGGACCCAGCACCAAGCCGACCGCTTGACCGACCTGCTGCGAAGCTACGGGGTGGCCGACCGCGTCTTGGACGATGTGAGGTTGGGCGAGCTTCGGGACGGGTTCGTGTTGTGGAGCGAAGGCATCGCTTACGTCACGGAAGAGGAGATCTTCGGAGCGCGCGTCCGCCAGCGTCGCGGCAAACGCCAGACGCGCCGGCAGCAACAACGCTTCCTCGAAGACCTGCGCGAGCTGAGCCTCGGTGACTTCGTCGTCCACGCCGACCACGGGGTGGGCAAGTACCTCGGGCTCAGGCACAAGGCGCTGAGCCTCACGGCAATGGACCGGCTTCACGGCCGAACGGCTCAAACCGTGGAGGTGATGGTCGTCGAATATACGGGCGGCGACAAGCTGTTCCTCCCGGTGACGCGCCTCGGGGTCATCCAGAAGTTCAAAGGCGGTGAGGGGCATCAGCCAAAGCTCGATAGACTCGGCGGGACGACGTTTGCGACGAAGAAGGGTCGCGTCCGCAAGGCGGTTCAGCAGATGGCCGAAGAGCTCCTCAAGCTCTACGCGGAGCGGTCGGCCGCGCGCCGGGAGCCGATCGAAGCCGCAGGAGCAGCGTACGCGGAGTTCGAGGCCACATTCCCGTTCGAGGAAACCCGCGACCAGGAGAAAGCGATCGACGATGTGATGGCGGACCTCGAAGAGCCGCAGCCGACCGATCGGCTGGTCTGTGGAGACGTGGGCTTCGGGAAGACCGAAGTCGCCCTTCGCGCCGCGTTTCGAGTCGCGATGAGCGGGAGGCAGGTCGGGCTCTTGTGTCCGACGACGGTGCTGGCGCAACAGCACTACCGGACGTTCTCCTCGCGCTTGGACGGTTACCCGCTCCGTGTCGAAGTCCTGTCGCGATTCGTTTCACGCACCAAGCAGGTCGAGGTTCTGAGCGGTCTGAAGGACGGCACGGTCGACGTTGTCATCGGCACGCACCGGCTTCTTTCGAAGGACGTACACTTCGCGAATCTCGGACTCCTCGTGGTCGACGAAGAGCAGCGATTTGGCGTCACTCACAAAGAACGCATCAAGAAACTTCGAACCAACGTCGACGTGGTGACGCTCAGCGCGACACCGATTCCCCGCACCCTGCAACTCGCGGTGGGAGGAATGCGGAAGCTTTCATTGATCACCACGGCGCCCCAGGACCGGCGTGCGGTACGGACCTTCGTCTGCCGCTGGGACGAGCATCTGATCAAAGAGGCAATCGAACGGGAGCTCAGTCGCGGTGGGCAAGTGTTTTTCGTCTACAACCGCATCGAAGGTCTGTACGAGCGCGCCCAACGCCTTCAGGACCTCCTTCCGAACGCGAGGATCGCGGTGGCGCACGGCCGGATGAAGCCCGCGCTTCTGGACAAAACCATGACCGACTTCGTCGAGGGCGCATACGATGTCTTGTGCTCGACTGCGATCGTCGAAAGCGGTCTGGACATCCCGCGCGCCAACACGATTTTGGTCGATCGGGCTGATGCGTTGGGGCTGGGGCAGCTCTATCAGCTGCGCGGGCGCGTCGGACGCTCGGACCAACGCGCGTATTGTTATCTCATCACGCCGCCGCCCCACCAGATGTCCGAGGAATCCCGAGTTCGCATGGAAGCGCTCGAACGTTTTTCCGGCTTGGGTGCCGGCTTCCGGGTCGCGACGCTCGACATGGAGCTTCGAGGCGCCGGCAACCTCCTCGGGTCAGAGCAGAGTGGCAACGCGTCACTCGTCGGCTTCGACATGTTCGTGCAAATGCTCGACGAGGCGGTTTCGGAGCTCAAGGGCGAGCACGTCCAGCAGGAAGTCGATCCCGAGCTCTCGATCGAGCTCGAGCACTACCTTCCGGAAGACTACGTCGATGACATCGGGCTACGGCTCTCGTTGTACCGTCGATTCGCCACGGCGGTGGACGAGCAGGCAGTGGAGGACCTCGCGGCCGAGATGGAAGAGCGTTTTGGGCCTCCTCCACCACCAGCCCGCGACTTCGTGCGCGTGATGTCCCTCAAGCCTCTGCTCCGCGACCTCGGAGCGCTCGGTTGCGAAGCCGACGTCAAGCGGGTGACCCTGCACCTGCGGGAAGACACTCCGCTCGACCCGGCCCGGCTCATGCCCCTCGTCGCCACGCCGGGCGCGGGGTGGGGCCTTTCCCCTGACATGAAGCTGACTCGGCGCTATCGAGATGAGGAATCCGGCGACGCGGTGGATCGTGTACGATCCTTGCTTCGAGAGCTCGAGGCGCAGCGCGCGAAGGGGGAAGAGCCCCCAAAGGACAGTTCGAACGATGTCACTTCCCGATGAGCTTCAACGCATCTTCGACGCCGACCGAGCGTTGCGAAACGCTGAGTCCGTGCTGCTTCGTAACAAGAGCTCCAAAGAGCTCATCGCGCTGCTCGAGCACGAGACCGAAAACGCAATCCAGATGGAAGATCGCAACGAAGGCGTGGTGCGGCTCGAACGACTCGCCGACCTCTGCGCGCAAGTTCCGGGTCCTCGCATGACCGACGCCTTGATCGCCATCTTGAACGACGGGGAGCCACGTGTCCGCGTCGCTGCCGGGGAGGCACTGCGGGACTTGGGATACGAGCGATACGCCGAGGTCGCGCGCGGCATCGAGCGGGCTCTCGACCGCAGTGCCGACGGGCTGGCAATGTGCGAGCTGCCCTGGGTGCTCGCGGAGATCGCAGAGCCAAGCGCCCTCCCCTTGATTCGCCGGTTTCTCGACCACCCGAGCTCGGACGTGGCGGCTGCCGCCATCGAAGCCCTGGCGCAACTACGAGACCCCGACTCCGTTCGAGATCTCGAGCGCTTCATTGGGGACTCTCGCGTCGTGATCATCGAGGACTTCGAAGACGAGGCCAAGACCACCTTGGGTGAGCTGGCGGAGGACGCGCTCGAGATGCTAGGCGTGACACCGAGCGCCGGGGACTAGGTGCTCTCGCGAGTCCAGAGGGCCCGCCGTTTGCCGGCTTTCGCCCGCGCTTGGTCCTTTGCAAACAGCGTGAGGTAGTCTTCTTTCACCAAATCGACCTCGACTTCGTCCGGAAGCTCGGCCCGCGCCGCCTGCATTGCGCGAACCACCGACTGGAGCGGGCCCGACGCCTGCCCAAACGTGGACGGCTCGATGGTGTCGGAAACCTCGGAAATTCGGTCCACGACGCCCTTGCTCAAGTATCCCCGCCTTCGCAAGTCATCGAAGCTGGCCACCAGCACCTCCGGGTTGAACGTGTGGGCCACGACCAAGTCGGCGCCGACCCGCAGAACCGCCTGGGCGTCGAGCGCGCCGTCCTCCAGCAAGACCAGCGCGGGCTGGAAGTAGTTGTAGAAGGGGCACACGCGCCGCCCGAAGTCACCGAACCCGGCGGTCGAGGAGGCGCGCTCGAGGTGGATGAAGATGCGGCGGACGGTGTCGCCGCGAGGAACCCGAGCAGCAATGCGAACGATCTCCGGTATGTCCTGTGGATAGACGTCCGCCGCTTCTGCGACTTTCATCAGGAGCTCCTGACTCACTCGTCCGGCGATGATGTCGGCATAAAGCGAATAGATGAACGCGTCACCCTCTGCGTCGTCGCCGAAGAGGATCTCGTCGGTCTCGGGGGACACGTTGGTGCGGGAGCGGAGCAACGCGGTGAGCTTGTAGCTGAGCTGGTCTCGCAGAAATCGAAATTTTCCTCGGACCAAGTTCTTTAGGCTGGGCTTGAGCGTGAAGCCGTCCCACCGAATTCCGTCCAACCTGAGCTTGGCTTCGAGGACACTTCGCATCTGCTCCGGGCTCCCCGATAAGATGAAGATCGCGGCAGGATCGGTCGCGCGGATCTCCCTCAGTAGTGTTCCCGCGCCGGGGTAGGCGCGCTTGCGGGAAGCCGGCTCGAAGGCCGTGCGCACCAGGTCGCGCAGCGTATCGAACTCCGTGCGCAGATAGGTCTTGTCGAGGTCCCAGCGATAGACGACCTGCTCTCTACGCTCGCTCAGATCGGGGGCCACCGATGGACCATAGCAGCCAACGGGCCGCAGATGCAGACCCAGTCGAAGCTGATATGGTCGGCGCATGCCCCTCAACGCCGTGGTCATCGATGAGCGCACGTTGCAGCGCGGCTCGGAAGCCCAGCACGTCGAGTGGGACGCCAACATCCGGGAGTTCCTGTCGAAAGCCCAAAGTAGTGTCGAGCACCTCACGACGCTCCACGTGAGCCTCACCGAACAGCGATTCGTCTTGGACTTCCGCGAGGAGGGCGAGTGCGCGCTCGGGTCGATCGTCATTCCCCATGAGCTGCTCGCCGAGCACATCACCGAGTACGTCGATATCGTCCGCCAAATCGCCGACGCGGATGGCGTCAATCAAATGGAAGCGTTGGACATGGCGAAGAAGGTCACACACGACCGCGGCGGGCGAGTCCTCAAGCGAGAGCTCCGCGACTTTGGGTTCAACCTGGAGATGGCCAGACGCCTCTTCACCCTGTTGCTGTCGTTGCGGGTGGATACGACGAGGCTCGTCGGCATCCACGGTCATCGCACGATTCGCTAGTTTGTCGTAAGCGAATCCAGTGAACAACTGTGCGGTTTGGCACTACTGGATTTTTTTTCCCATTTGTTGAACACTGAATTGCAGGGGGATCATGACAGCGTCGCTGAAAGAGTCGGTCGAGCCACCTGCCGAGGAGCTGCATCCTCGCGGACCGAGCGCACCGTACTCGAAGCGCGATGAGGATTTCGTGCGACTCCTCAACGCTGCGGGACTCGCCCATGAGCTCGACACCGGGCAGCTGTCGGTGATCGCGTCCACCATCGAGGAGTCGCGAGTCGACGCACGGCGCATCGACATCCTCGGCCTCTACTATCGCGGAAACGACGATGCCTCTGCCGCTGCGCGCCGTCGCAGTAGCGACCGTTTCTTCATGCACAACGACTACTTCTCAGTCAATGCACATCAACTCGTCTCGTCCTTGGCGAATCTCAATCCAGAGATCGCACCGGTGCAGCTTCAGCGCATTGGCACCGACGAAGGGCCGCTCGTCTTGCGCGCGGGCGAACACTTCAGCGCCGTCACCGACGAAGATGATGAGGATGCTGAAAGCGGAACCGTAGCCGTACGAGCTTTGGTGCGCGCACTGAACGGGCTCTTGGCCAAGGCCGAAGTGAGCGAGAGGCTGGTTCCCCTCGTGCCAGACGAGTCGCGTGAGCTCTATGTGGGCGTGACCGAGGAAGGCGCGATGACCCTGCTGCAAGGCGGATGCACTGAGCTTTCAGCGGTGGCGGCGCTTCGCGAATTCGCGAGCTGGTAACTAGGCCTGCACTCAGCCATACCTGTGCCCGAGATTTCGAGGTGAGCAAGCATGGCTGAATACGACTACGACCTCTTCGTCGTTGGCGCGGGGTCGGGTGGCGTGAGGGCGGCTCGGGTGGCGAGCGAGCTCGGTGCGCGAGTGGCGATTGCCGAGATGGATCGGATGGGTGGCACGTGCGTCAACGTCGGCTGCATTCCGAAGAAGCTCTTCCTATACGGCTCTCATTATGCGTACGATTTCGCGGACGCCCGCGGCTACGGGTGGTCGACCAAAGCCTCATTCGATTGGGCCACGCTGCAGGCCAACAAGGACCGCGAGATCGAGCGACTCAACGGTAT
>Ga0164313_10002543_pt1 | contig 16300 bp, 13 predicted proteins | sample GuaBasSedimGuay4_FD_113735 | JGI IMG/M metagenome (GOLD analysis project Ga0164313, IMG submission 113735) | Subseafloor sediment microbial communities from Guaymas Basin, Gulf of California, Mexico - Guay4, Core 4569-4, 0-3 cm | ecosystem: Environmental > Aquatic > Marine > Hydrothermal vents... | reverse complement strand
TAACGGCAGCCATTGACTGAACAAATCTCAACGTTTCTCCAGCCAGCCGATCTCTGTTGCTGTTTTACTTCCGACCACGCAGGATCTCAGACTCGCTGGCTGACGCCATCCGATGGATGAGGTAGCGGTTCTACCTGCCATAATCTCAGCCCTTTTTTGGGGATACAAAGGTGATCTTGATGGCCTGGCGAGTCCATCCGGCGGAATTGGCTGACCACTAACAGGATCGTACTTGTCGCTCGCACCGAGGATGTGCATTAACTCGTGAGTGATGATAATACGGTTACGGGCAGCCATGTGACGTGATGCAGCAGCGTTGACCAAACCATAACTGCCGTTTTGTATGCCGACCGAGCGCTCCATCGAACCATTCGGTTTGCGTTCCTGATACAGTACGAACATGCGGATATCATCAGGTGCCAGGCCGTCCTGGCCGCCGTTATTCCAGGCCCACCAACGCATCTTCAAACTCCACCACGCAACACCCAGACCGGAGCTTTCGACCGGCAGTGCCGGCGGTAAACTGGTTAATGGTCGCGCTACCTGGATGACCACCGGTGTTTCCAGTGGCCTGCCATGGCGTGCCGCCTGTTGACCGATAAATGTGCCAATCTGCTGAAATGAATCCGGCTTGAGACTATTGGCATAACGTCGAATGCCATCACCCGGCTCAGCCAATATTGGATAGATCGTCACCCATAACGGCTTTTCCCAACTACTGAACCGGTTGGAAGTAAGCAACTGATTGCCGGCAACAACTGCCAGTATCGTCAACAAAATCGCGATACGGATAAATTTGAACATTCAGTTATTCAGGATCCTGCAATCGTCATATTGTCCAGCAACATGGACCCGACCAGGACATTGGAACGCCTGTCTATATCGTGACCAACTGCCGTAACACCCATAAACATGTCTTTCAAATGACCAGCAATGGTCACCTCATCTACCGGGTGCACAATCTCACCATGTTCTACCCAAAAACCACCCGCTCCACGTGAATAATCACCCGTCACAATACTGACGCCCTGACCCATGACCTCGGTAACCAACAGACCCGTACCCAATAATTGCAGCATTTCTTTTTCAGAATACCGACCGGGCCCGACCATCAAATTATGCACGCCACCTGCATTGCCGGTGGTCTCCAGGCCCAGTCTGCGGGCTGAATAACTACCGAGCACATAACCTTTCAGCACACCATCACTGATGATATCGCGTTCGGAGGTGGCAACACCTTCAGCATCAAATGCCGTACTACCGGGGCCACGTTTAATAAAGGGAGATTCCGACATCCGCAACCAATCGGGAAATAATTGTTGCCCGGCGGAATCCTGCAAAAATGATGCCTTTCGATAGAGTGCCCCTCCTGATATAGCACCCAGGAAGTGACCCACAATCCCTTTTGCCACTTCGGGAGCAAACAAAACCGGTGCTTCACAGGTCGGAATACTAACTGCACCGAGGCGTCTGACCGTTCTCTGTGCCGCCTTGCGCCCGGTTTTCTCAGCTTCTTCAAGTTCGGAATAAGCGCGCTGCGAGTCATACCAGTAATCACGCTGCATGGAATCGCCTTCACCGGCTATCAACACACAACTCTGCCCATAGCGGGTGCCGTCCTTGCGACCAACAAACCCGTTGGAATTCGCATATACGCTTAAACCATAACCTGCGGATGCTGAAGCGCCATCAGAATTACTGATGTCCGGACAGTCCAGACCGGCCGCCTCACAGGCCAATGCTCGTTCGGTGATTGTAACGGTATCCAATGGTTGCGGATGCCACAGGTCAAGATCCGGAAAATGGGTGCACATGCGCTCGGCGGGCGCCAGGCCATTGCACTTGTCCGCCTGGGTAAAGCGTGCAATATCGATGGCCTTTTCCACGCAACTGCGAATCGATTCCTCGCGCAAATCAGCACTACTGGCATGGCCCTTACAATCATTGATATACACACTGATACCCATGCCACGGTCACGTGAATGCTCCAGCGTTTCGACCTCTCCCAGTCGCACATTAACATTCACACTATTGTGAATGCTGGCTGATACCTCCGAACTGTCAGCACCCAGTTTGCGAGCATGGCTGATGGCAATTTCAGTACAATCTGCAATTTCAGCTAATTCCTGATCGCGGTCAGGCACAGCCTGGGCTACCATACTTGAATCTATCATTGTGTAACTCCCCTTAATGAGTGCCTGGCATGAACAGACCCAAAAAAGCAAAACCCGCTAACGACGAAATACCTGAAATCAGCAAAAGCCAACGCAAACGCGAAGCCCATGCATTGCTTGACCTGGCCCGACAACTGGTTTCGATGCCCCAATCCCGGCTCAAGCGCCTGCCATTGGACCAGGACCTGCGTGATGAAGTGGACTTTGCCCGCAGCATTCGTCCGCACGGCGCCAGGAAAAGACAATTGATGACTGTCGCGAAAAAATTGCGTAACGGTGATACCGAAGCGCTGCTGGATGCGGTGAACAACATCGATGAGAAAAACCGTCAGATGATTGTACGTCATCATCACGTTGAAGCCTGGCGGGACAGGTTGATTGAAGGCGATGACAAAGCCTTGTCTGAACTACTTGAACACGGCCAGGGCGCCAATGTGCAGATACTGCGCCAGTTGATACGCAATGCCAAAAAAGAAGCAAAAATAAATAAACCTCCCGCGGCATCGCGCAAGTTATTTAAAGTATTGCGGGAGATGAATGCGTTAGAAACGTTACCACCACTTTCCTGAAGAGGCAACGTCATCCTCGCGAAGGCGGGGAACTCATAACGCTGCCAGGATGATAAGCAGGATACTTCAATCTGCTTCACAACTTCGTTTTGATTCACGGCAATCGTAACGAGGTCCCGGATAATGCTTCGCATTTCCGGGATGACATCGCCACTTTGTAAGCTGGGTTTCACGTCTGCGTACCACCCACTGTCAACGAGTCAATCCGCAACGTAGGCTGCCCGACACCAACAGGAACGCTTTGCCCGTCTTTCCCGCACACACCCACACCGGAATCCAGTTTCAGATCATTACCAATCATGCTGACCCGGGCCATAACCTCCGGCCCATTACCAATCAAAGTGGCGCCACGAACAGGCCGTGTCACCTTGCCATTTTCAATCAGGTAGGCCTCAGAGGCAGAAAATACGAATTTCCCTGAGGTAATATCAACCTGGCCGCCGGCAAAATTGACCGCGTACAAGCCTTTTTCAACCGAGGATATAATTTCACCCGGATCGCGCTCACCGGCCAGCATGAAGGTATTGGTCATTCTTGGCATCGGCAGATGGGCAAACGATTCACGCCGCCCGTTACCGGTAGACTGCATGCCCATCAGGCCGGCATTGAGCTTATCCTGCATGTAGCTGACCAGCACGCCGTCTTCGATCAACACCGTACGTTCGGTCGGCGTCCCCTCATCATCGACGCTCAAAGACCCGCGCCGTTCCACGATCGTACCATCATCGACGATCGTCACCCCGTCCGCAGCCACTTTTTCACCGATGCGGCCACTGAATGCAGAGGTTCCTTTCCGATTAAAATCACCCTCCAGCCCATGGCCAACGGCCTCATGCAACAGCACGCCCGGCCAACCCGGCCCAACCACCACGGTCATGGTACCGGCCGGAGCTGCCTCTGCTTCGAGATTGACCAGCGCCTGGCGTACGGCCTCATCGGCATGTTTTTTCCAGGCATCGTCTTTAACAAGTTGCAGGTAATCAAAACGTCCGCCGCCGCCATCACTGCCCTGCTCCCGCCGGTCCTTCTGTTCCGCTATCACGGTGACATTAAGACGCACGAGAGGCCGGATATCCGCAGCCAGTGAACCATCTGTTGCGGCAACAAGGATGGTCTCGTGGGTGGCCGCAATACTGACCATCACCTGCTTGACGCGTGGGTCCAGTGAGCGGGTGTAGCTGTCAATTTGCCGCAACAGGTCAACTTTCTCATCGGCACTCATGGCCTGCATGGGATCAGCAGGCAGATACAAGGCCTCAGGATTCTTCTGATGCCATGCTTGCACGCTACCCTGTGAGCCCTGCCGGGCGATTGCACGGGCTGCCGTGGATGCCTGCATCAGGGAGGGCATGATGATCTCATCGGCATAGGCAAACCCGGTTTTCTCACCACTGATGGCGCGGATCCCAACCCCCTGTTCCACCGTATGGGTGCCGCTGCGAACCAGGCCATCTTCCAGCCCCCAGGCTTCGTGGCAGGTATTCTGGAAATACAGGTCACCGTAATCCACCGATGGACCCATCAAGTGGCCCAGCACTTTCTCCAGGTCAGTATGGCTAAGCCCGCCAGGGGCGAGCAGCTGTTGTTCAGCCAGTTGTAGTGCTTCAGTCATTACCATTTTCACCCGTTAGTGATTTATCCGTTGTTTGCGGAAGGTCAGTTTTTGGCTCATTGCCAGGAAGTCTCTCAACCGGTTCAACCAACGGATCCTCCCACGGCCCGCGTATGGTGTATTTAGCCTCTGCCGCATCACCAAGAGCATCACGCAGCAAAGCTTGTAATGCAAGTCCAGCCGCCGCACCAACAGGCCCGCCAGCGATGGCGCCAATGACCGGCAAGGCCTTGCTGACGCCGGGACGCACAGAAAATTCGTAGTCAAAAGTCTGTGCCACCAGGTCCGTATTGCCGACAATCCTGATTTCTGCCACTGTTGATTTCAATAGCAGGTCGTCAGTATAGCTGTTACCGTTTTCAAGTTTCATCGTGCCGGTCGCTTTATCAAAACTGAAGCCCTCATTAAACACATCACGAAAGTCCATCGCCAGGCGCCGGGGCAGCTCTGTCAGACTCAGCAAGCCCAGCACTCGGCCCGCACCAGGATCCGCAGTCAATATATTGCCCTGGATAATATTCAAATCCATTTCACCATTGAGTCGTTCAAGGGCAAATGCAGCCGGCGGGCCATTCCACCACGCATCGAAATGCACCACCGTCTGTCCGCCCTGCATCGCAGATGAGATATCCATTGCCTCAAGCACGGTTCCCAGGCTTTCCGATGTAATACGGATATTGAAATCAGATCGCTCACCCTGCCCGTCCCTGATCCAGTCACCCGAGGCGCTCAATTCCAGATCCGGTGACTCCGCTTCTACCGAATCAAGGTGAAAGCCATTTTTAACCGGGTATCCCTCGATACGGGTTTCACCGAGATCAATACCGAGATAGCTGAATTCCTTGCTATAAAAACGCAACTCCGGAAGCTCGGAAGGGTTGGTCTCCATGGTCACGCCATCACTGACAGGAACCGGCATGATTAATCTTTCAAACTCACCTGTCAGGCTGTGCGAACCCGCTTCATTCTGGTAGTAGCGAATCTTTCCATTAATATCCCCGCCGTCAAATTCACCTGTAATGACAGTATCCTCGTACAGCATCCTGATGCCGACATCGTCAAATAAACGGTCAAACACCCTGACTTGCCCTGCATCAATACTGGCAGACTGTAAAACCAGCCCGCCAACTTCATCTTCCTCCGAAAATTTGTCAACGACCACATCCACCCAACCCTCAAGATCGAACAATGGCGTGGAACCCGTCACGACAAATTGCCCTGCCTGCGGCAACTCTCCGGCCTTACCACCCAATCCGATGACCGCCCTGACGGGTCGCGCACCACCCTGCTCTAATTCCATCCTGAGTTGCGCACGGCCAGCAAGGTCTGCCGTCAGAATCAAGGGCTCTGATCGCATGGGATAGCGCACCACCAACGGCCAGCGTTCTTCAACGGACTTGTTCAGTGGTGCAGGCAAGTCAATGACAGTGCCCTCAAGTCCACTATAAATATCCAACCAGATGTCACGCTCTTCACGGCCTTCAACAGATGAGATGTTGAGGCTGATATCCCAGGGGCTGATACCGATAGCATGATCGAATAATGGCTCCCGTTGAGCCAGGTCTTCCGGTACCACCAGATCAGTAGGTAAATCACCGTGGAGCGTGGCTCGAAAGACTTCATCTGCATCCCAGTCAGCCATGACATCCAGTGTTGCCGGATAGGCTCTGAAATCCACATCAATCAGTTTTCCATTCAACCCTTCCCTGTCATAGTTCACGGACCCCGTCATGGAATCCAGTTTTATACCGGAAACACGATCGGTGAATTGCGTACCCTTCAATTGCAAGGCACCTTTTACCTTGAGTTGCTCATTCCCTTTGCCCAGTGGTGTATGCAGTTTCCCGGAAATTTCTGAGTCACCGGTGAATACAAACTGTTCCGGATCCAGTGCCAGGCCATCCAGTAACGGCGTACGCCTGATGTAGCCAATCAATTTCGACAAATCCGTGCTTGCATGGTATTCAACATCCAGCACCGGATGTTTAAAGTCCGGAATCCGGGCAGTGACGCGATCGACCCTGGTACCACCCGTATCACCGATTGTGCCTTCCACCAGCATTCCCGCTGCTTCGAATGTGGCCGTCGCATCAATTTGCCTGGCATGCGGCCAGTTATCAGCATATTTGAGCTCTGCACCCTTCACGAGTGCATAACCCTGCATTCTTCCATGCTTGTTTTTAAACGGAAAGTCATCGAGGTCCCCGGTCATGGAAAAACGACCGTTTTCCACCAGGCCGCTCAGCAGGGAAGTGCGTAACCAATGCAGGGTTTTGTCACCCATGACATTTTCGGGCCAATAATCACCAAAACGCGAAATATCCCCGCGCTCCATCGCAACATTGATGTCAACTTCCGGTTTACCTTCACTGGATGCTGCCCGCACACGCCCAAAGGCGCTGATATCATCATTTTGTAGTCGGCAGTGGTTCATATCCAGCTGCCAGGTGTTCAAATCACCCAAAAGTACCTCAACACCACAATTGCTTATTTCCACAACCAGTTGCCGGCGAAAAACACGCGGCCAGTCCAGCCTCACTTCCTGACCCCGCAGGCTGATTTCACCACCACTTCCCTCAAGCGCGAACTGCGCATTGACTCCGGCGATCTCAGGCCCCGCGCCCCAACCCCAGAAATGGCCATCGTCGAGATGCCCTTCAGCCTTTCTCAGGTGCCATTTTGAATCCAGCAGCAAGTCAAAATCCGACACACTGCCCTGCGCACGTTGTGGAATGGCAACGGGCCAAACGGTGTTGTACGATGCCATTATTCGCTGTGTTAACTGCAGTGGAAAATCCAGCCTGAGAAAATCTGAACTCACCCACAAACCGAGATTTTCCGACAGTTTCCTGGCAATCGACAGGCGTTCGCTTTGCCAGTCAACGCCAGCCTGGCTGATCGCCAGGTCCGACAGATCAATACGCCAGTTGCGGGCGTGCGAGAATTCCCAGTTAAACCGGCTATTCAAGTGTTCGATGATTAATGGTCCGGACTGCGAGGACAGCCTGGCGTCACGAAGATCGAATACACCTTGCATTTCCTGCGGACTTCCTAGTTGCCAGTTACCCCACAGCTCTGCATTCAACCAGCCCGAAACCGGCAGCAAAGGATGATGTGGCAATTGCCTGACCAGTTCGGCCAGCATCATTTCACCGGTTTTAACATGCCAGCTTGCGTTGGCCAGGTGCTGTTCAGCGTCAAGTTCAACCTGCACAGTCGCATCCACATCACCGATAACCTGGCGTCTGCTTCGGTCTGACAGACGTGCCTGAATCTCTACGGCAAGCCGTTGGCCTTCCATTTTCAGACGGCCGTTTACATTGGTCAAAACCAGGTGTATTTCCCGTTCAGAATCGTCAAAGCTGAGGCTGGAGTCCTGCAGGCGGACTTCGCCGTTTAGCACCACATCGCGTAGCTGGGGATTACTTTTCTGGCCTGTACCTGTTTTGCTGACACCCAGGCCGGACAACAGGTAGCGACCGTCTTCTGTTCGCTGCAAGGAAAGATCTGCACCAATGATACGGAAACTGTACAAAGGCCTGCCCGGAATCAACGCATTGATTGGCTTAATATCCAACGCCGCCCGTTGAATGGCAATTTCAGGTTGTGCGTCATCCGACATAAACGTGACGCCCTGCAGGCTGATACGCGGACCAAACGCCTTCCACTCGCCGTCAAAACTCTCTACGCTGACCGGTTGGTTAAATGCTTTCGTCAACCATTCTTCCAGCTTTGGCTGGTAATAATCGCTGTAAGGCATCAACAACTTGCCGATACCGACCAGCACAGCTGCCAGCACCGTGACGAGTGTAAGTGCGGTCCATAAAAGTGTTCTTAGCCGCCTGAATATTTTTCGCAGGCTTTTCATTGCAGCTCATACATTGATGTTTAAACCAACACCACGTCGAACTGTTCCTGGGTGTATTGCTCTTCACGCATAAAACGAATGGACTTACCGATAACCTCTTCCAGTTCCGCCACAGTGGTGGATTGATCATCCAGTATTTTGTCAACCACCGCCGTGGATGCGACCACCAGCAACCGACTGGCTTCAAACTGTCGACTGGAACGCAAAATTTCACGGAATACTTCGAGCACCACCGTTTCCGCACTCTTCAATACGCCACGACCGGAGCAAACGGGGCAAGGCTCACACAGCAGGTGCCCAAGGCTTTCCGTGGTTCGCTTGCGGGTCATTTCAACCAGGCCGAGTGCAGAAATCTCACAGATATTGGTCTTCGCATGATCACGTTCGAGTGCCCGCTCAAGCGCCGCCATCACCTGGCGCTTGTGTTCCTCTTTTTGCATATCGATAAAATCGATAATTATTATGCCACCCAGATTGCGCACACGAAGTTGTCTGGCCAGCGCCTGGGCCGCCTCCAGGTTGGTTTTATAAATGGTTTCTTCAAGCGTTCGATGACCCACAAAAGCCCCCGTATTAACATCAATGGTGGTCATGGCTTCGGTCTGGTCAATCACCAGGTGTCCGCCCGACTTCAATGGTGTGTGGCGGTGCAATGCATTATCAATCTCATCCTCGATACCATAGAGATCAAAAATCGGCCGATCCATTACGTAGTACTCAATACGCTGTGTCCACTCGGGAAGAAATTTGCTGGTGAAATCTGTCAGGCGATCAAATTTCTCCTGTGAATCGATACGCACTTTTTCGACGTCCGCATGCATATGATCCCGCAACGCCCGTACCGGTAAAGAAAGGTCCTCATAAATACACTTGCCCGGCTTCGCCGTAGCCGTGAGCTCAGAAACACACTCCCAGATTTTCTCCAGGTAAGACATGTCTGCAGAGAGGGCAAACTCATTAACATTTTCAGCGTTGGTACGGACAATATAACCGTGCTTCTCCTTATGCTGGCGCAGGGTACCCAGCAGGTCAATCAGCCTGTCACGCTCCTTCTCATCTTCAATCCGCACTGAAACGGCAATGGTTTCGCTATCCGGCAGTAAAACCAGGAAACGCGACGGAATACTGAGGTTTGTGGTCAGGCGCGCACCCTTCGTGCCCAGTGGGTCCTTGATGACCTGTACCACGACCTCCTCACCTTCACGCACCAGTGATGCGATCGGCGGTTCGGGCGGCAGTTGCTCAGGATCCGGCTCCTGCCCGATGCACAAGATGTCTGATGCATGCAGGAATGCGGTGCGTTCCAGCCCGATATCGATGAATGCGGCCTGCATACCCGGCAGCACACGGGAAACTTTACCCTTGTATATATTGCCGGTATAACCAACATGACTATTACGCTCCAGCGTAACCTCTTGCAGCATGCCGTTTTCCACTACTGCCACACGGGTTTCCGTCGGGGTCACATTGATCAGGATTTCTTCACTCATATTAACAATCCAGCCTGCCGCAATAAAACGGCTGTTTCGTACAATGGTAGACCCATTACACCGGAATAACTGCCATTGATGCAACGAATGAACTGGCCTGCCCCACCTTGCACCGCGTAGGCACCCGCCTTGTCCATGGGTTCTTCACCCTGGCAGTATTGCTCAATCCAGTCCGCTGGCATGTCAGAAAACGTCACTTCGGTCACGTTCAGGGTTTCCAGTACCCGGCCAGGATCAAGCGCTATTGCAACGGCGGAATACACATGGTGTACCTGACCGGAGAGGCTTTGCAGCATTGCCACAGCATCCGGACGGGATACCGGCTTGCCAAGAATTCTACCCTTCATAAGTACGATGGTGTCAGACCCGAGTGCCGCTGTTGTGCTGCCACCTGCTGTAAATCCGGCCAGGGCTTTCTCAAGTGCCATTCGTCGCACAAAATCTCCTGGCGTTTCACCATCCGCGATGATTTCGTCAATATCCGCCGGCGCCACCCTGAACGTAACCGCCAGTTGCTGCAGCAATTCTCTTCGCCGGGGAGAGCCTGAGGCCAGTATCAATGCAGGAGAACTATTCATAAGCGTGGTTCATGCCCGGTGGTAAGGGTGATTCCGGGTGATGGACCAGGCCCGGTAAAGTTGCTCTACCAACACCACCCTGACGAGCGGATGCGGTAGTGTCAGTGGTCCCAATGACCAGCGGGTATCGGCCTTTTGCAGGATGTCAGCTGAAATCCCGTCCGGACCACCGATCATGAAGCCAACATCCCGGCCATCACCCATCCAGTCCTCGAGGTTTGTGGCCAGTTTTTCAGTCGACCAGGATTGTCCTTTGACGTCGAGGGCAATAACACGTGCGCGTGCCGGCATTGCATCATAAAGTGCCTGGCTTTCAACCGCCTTCAAACGCCGCGTATCAGCGTTCTTTCCACGCTTTTCCAGCGTTATTTCACGCAGTGACAAAGCCGGGTTCGGCGGCATTCTGCGGGAATACTCGGTCCACGCTTCGTTGACCCATCCCGGCATACGCTGGCCGACGGCGGCTACCAGGAGGTTCATTAGACTAGTGTACTGTCACACGTATATTGCAGGGTTCAGAGCTATCCTGTTGTTCCAAGACAAGGCGCAGTCCGCAGGGAATGGCATGTCCTTTGCAAGGGCTGCAACGCCGTATTGGAGCAACAGGGTAGCTCCCTTCGGGCGGGCCGTGAAGCAGCCATCCGCTATGTTGCGCATCTTGGCAAGGACCCGCCATTACCGGCAAAGCACGCCTCGCGGCCAACTGCTTCACGACCCGCTGAACCCTGTAATATACGTGTGACAGTACACTTAATTGGCGTTGCTTACGCTGTCACGGTGGCTGGCGCTGGCTTCCCAGAGTTTCTCAAGATTGTAAAAGGCCCGGGTCTGCGGCAGCATCAGGTGAACGATCACATCGTTCAGATCAACCAGCACCCACTCGCCTTCGCTTTGGCCTTCAACACCCAATGGCGGATTACCTGCCGACTTGGCTTTGAGGATCAGGTTACCTGCCATCGACTTGACATGCCGTGTTGAATTGCCTGATGCAATGATCATGCGTTCTGTTAACGGGTTGTAGTCAGAAACATCAATCACCAGGATATCGACGGCCTTGAAGTCTTCTAAAGCGGATACGATCAGTTGTTGCAGCTGTTCAGTACTGAGTTCGTCATGGACGGTCTGGGTATTCAAATTTAAGCATTACCTTTACGAAGTAGCGCTAATTTTAGCGGTCAGCGCGCACGAGGTAAAGCATATGTTGTTGGCGTAACAAGTGTAGTGTCCTGTATTAAGCAGCGATTAAGAGCCCCACAAAAGATTCAAGTCAAGGCGCAGCCTGCAGTTAATGGCCGCTCCCTTAACAAAGGCTGCAACGCAGGATTGGAGCTTTTGTGGGGCTCCCGAAGGGCGAGACGAGAAGCTATCATCTGCTGCGTTGCGCCTCTTGGAAAGGACCAGCCATTCCCTGTGAGACGCGCCTTACAGCTAATACCTTCTCATCTCGCTTAATCGCTGTTTAATACAGGACACTACACTAGCTCACTTGTTCTCAACCAAAGCGATTTTCTTTCCGTCAGGGCTGATCGCCAAACGGGAAACTTTTCCTTTAAACAGGCTGGTCAGGTCCTGAACAGTTTCCCACCCACTGTTTTCCTGACCGGCTCTCCAAACCAGCAAAATGTTCTCTTCTGCACGAAGTATGTCGCCATTGGGGGCCCAGGCATAGTCATGGTTAACACCGTAAACAGGTGCCAGGGGTGTTACTGAGAAATCCTCCGGATTGAAAGACTTAATCCAGACTTCACTATTGGTCTGGCGGTGAACAAAGCTGAACTTATTTGAACCCGGAATAAGTTTCGGTGTGCTGGGAATGGCATTCCCCATCACAAACCTGCCTTCGTCACGTTTTAAATTAAGGTATTGCACACTCCAGCCATACCGTGACCAGAACAGCACATCTCCGGTTTTGTGATTAATGTGATAATAGCCAACCGGCTCTTTGGAGTTAATAGCCCAGGAATATTCTCCGGATTTCCGGTCCATTTTCCATACGCTCTGGTCGGGGTTCTCACCATCTCTGACAAACGTCAGGATGTCGTTGTTTGCGGAGGTTTTTGGGGAGTACTCCATAAATTCAGTATCAGTTATCTGCCTGGTTTTACCGGTTTTCAGAATATATTCATAGATATCGGTCTGCTTTCCATCCCGTATCGACGCAAATAGGATGGTGTTATCGGGTGTGAAAAATGGCTGGTTATCGTAGCCTGGACTATTGGAAATGTTTTTACCGGCAGTCAATGAATAACCATCCTGGTCGTGATTCAACTCAAAAAGATGTATTTCATTGTCGGGTAGCGGTGCCTGCTTTTCTTCCTCATCTTCAGATAATGCAGGGTTGCAGATAAACAATCCTGTAACAAACAGGCTCAAGCTCATACTTTTTTTCATCATCTGATATTAATCCTGTTCACGAGTTGATCAAAGGTTCCCTGAATAAAGCCCCTGCTGATAAATATAGTCCAGAACCGGTTCGGGTAACATGGTTCGCGGCGACCTGCCCAGACCAATCATTGTCTTGATGGTGGTGGCACAGATATCAATGGCTGTGACCTGCAGAGCCAAAACGCTACCTGCTTCTGACTTCAGCATAATGCGCACATCGGTGAGCCACCGAGGTTCCATTTGTTGTGCAAGTTCTGACGGGTACGCCGGGGCTTTGCCTGGACGCGTCATGATGACGATATGAGCGAGTTCAAACAAATCCTTCCATTGGTGCCAGCCATGCAGCTGGTTCGCGGCATCCTGACCAATCAACAGCAGCAAAGGCCTGCGCGGGAATTTGTGACGCAATTCCCTAAGCGTATCGACCATATATGAAGGCCCGTCACGATTCAGTTCACGGCTATCCACCTGCAAGTTAGGGAACTCTTCGATTGCCAGTTGTAACATTTTCAAGCGCTGTGACTTGCTTGCCTGCGGCGACCGGCGATGCACCGGGTTGCCGGCTGGCAACAGACAGAGGGTTTCAAGCCCGAGTTTTACCCGCGCCTCATCTGCGCATCGCAGGTGCGCGTAGTGGACCGGGTCGAAAGTTCCACCCAGCAATGCCAGTGGCTCCGTTGATTCACTCACGCCGATAAATGCAACAACAGCATATCCAGGCTCTGCCAGGGATCACCGCCGGCACGGCCCTTGCTTTGCTTGTCAATTAAAGCCAATTGTTTGAATGCAGCAAACAGCCGGCGTGTATTCAGGCGCCGGGCAGCCGCACGGATCACATTTTGCCGGTTGTACCAGACATTCAATTGTTTGAATACCATCGACTCATTTCCGCCGCTGCGCATGGCCAGTCTGAATGCTTCTGTGGTTTTCAGCTCGCGGATCAGTGCACCGACTACCAGTGGCAATGGTGTGTTCATACGATGCAAACCGGCCGCCACTCGCAAGCTTTCGCGCAGGTTGCCCGTCAACATATGCTCTCCCAGTGCAAAGGCATCAAAGCGACTGCTGTCTGCCACTGCCCGAATAACATCATCCAGGCTGATGGTACCGGCACCTTTTAACAAGGCCAAACGGTCAATTTCCTGGCGCGCAGCCAGCAGGTTTCCTTCGAGGCGATCTGCCAGTAATTCCAGCACGCCAGGTTCTGGTTGCAATCCATGTTGTGCCATTCGTTGCGCCAGCCAGTCAGGGAGTTCGGCCGCTTTGATTGGCCAGATGTCGACGCGCTGACCTGCTCTTTGAAGTGCCCCGGCCCATTTCGCCTTGCGCGAACCGGCATCCCACTTTTCACAGCTAACCAGCAAAATAATTTCAGGATCGGGGGCCTGGGCCCACTCGGTGAGTGCTTTGCCGCCTTCGCGACCGGGTTTGCCGGTACGAAGTCGCAGATCAATAATTTTCCGGGACGCAAACAGTGATGGTGCGGCAACCTGTTGCAACAAGGACCAGTCAAAACCGCGTTCAACCTGCAATATCTCCCGCTCCAGAAAACCCTGGGCTTTAGCAGCTTCTCTGATCGCATCGCAGCATTCCTGCAGCAACAGCGGTTCCTCGCCCGCAACCAGGTATACCGGCGCCAAACCACGCTGCAGGCTGCCGGCCAGTTGATCTGCTTTAACCTGCATATCGTACTAAAGGCATTACTGTTACTTTCCGTAAGTGCCGATGCGTCTTACAACCATGCGGGCCAGACTGTCTGACAAATCATTGCGCAGGAACTCGTCTTCCCGCTCTGCAGCCAGGATGTCCTGTTCGTTGAACTCATAAACACGGCTTTGTTCCAGTGTTTGTAACGGAATGATTTCATTACCCCCGCTATCCATCAATCGAAATTGCACGGTATGACGAATCAGGTATTCACGTACGCGTGCATTATCACCAATAGACTGGATTTCCTTGCGCATGCGGTTTTGCGGCACTTCAAGTATGGCTGCATCATCTCCCGACTGTACTATTCGTGCACCATTTTGTTCCAGTAGTGTTTCCAGGCGTCTTGCAAACGGACTGTAAGGAGAATTAATTTCCAACCGGGTTTGCTGCATTATGGGTGGCAGATCTGCACGCGTCTGCAGCTGGAAACCACAGGCAGTCAGTAGTATCAAAACAATCGATAGAATGATTGGTTTATGCATTTTTTTCAAAATATTCATCAAGTTCAATTTGCGACGATATTCAACAGGCGGTCTGGTATATAAATGACTTTACGAATGGTATTGCCTTCGGTGTATTTGGTCACATTCTGTTCCGACATGGCTGCCGCCATCGCCGCATCCTGATCACTGCCGGGTGCCAGTTCAATGCGGGCCCGTAATTTGCCGTTAATCTGTACGACCAGCGTAATCTGTTCCCGAACCCGGGCGGATTCATCTGTTTCCGGCCACGGTGTATTCACGACACTGCTGGTCTCACCCAGCAACTCCCACAGTGCTTCACAAATATGGGGGGTAATGGGAGCCATCAGGCGCACCACGGCCTTCCATGCCTCATCCCGAAGCGCACGTCCCTGCACACTCTGATCATCAAAGCGTCCGAGGTGGTTACTCAACTCCATCACTGCTGCAATGGCAGTATTAAAGGTCTGCCGGCGCCCGACATCATCACTTACCTTGGCAATGGTGTCGTGTGTGTAACGCCTCATGGTCTTTTGTTCTGCAGTCAAACTCGCACTATCAAGTGCTTCAACGGGGCCGGCAGCGATGTGTTCGGTGACCATGAACCACAAACGGCGCAAAAACCGGAACGAGCCTTCAACGCCCGAATCAGACCATTCAAGCGACTGGTCCGGCGGTGATGCAAACATGGAAAACAAGCGCACGGTATCCGCACCATAGCGGTCAACCAGGTGCCTGGGATCTACGCCGTTATTCTTTGACTTGGACATCTTCTCAATGGCACCGACCTCAACAGACAGGCCATCTTCAATCAATTTTGCACCTGTCATCTTACCCTTTTCATCCCGCTCGACTTCAACATCGGCAGGGTTAATCCAGGTGGTGCCACCATCATCGGCGGGGCGGCTGAAAGTTTCTGCAATCACCATGCCCTGGCACAACAGACGGGTGACCGGTTCACTGGAATCCAGCATGCCGGCATCGCGCATCAGCTTGTGATAAAAGCGGAAATACATCAGGTGCAGAATGGCATGCTCGATGCCGCCGATATACTGATCGACCGGCAACCAGTAGTTCGCACGTTCATCAACCATCGCATCCGCACCTGGTGAGCAATAACGCGTGTGATACCAGGATGACTCCATGAAGGTGTCAAAGGTATCCGTTTCACGCTCCGCCGCCACTCCACATTGCGGGCATTCGGTTTTACGCCATTCAGCATCTGCCTTGATCGGAGAGCGAACACCCATAAAGGTAACATCTTCAGGTAAAACCACCGGTAACTGATCTTCAGGTACCGGCACCGCTCCACAATCGGGGCAATAAATCACCGGGATCGGACAACCCCAATAACGCTGCCGGCTAACGCCCCAATCGCGCAGACGGAAATTGACTTTGCGCTCACCAATGCCCTCGGTTTCAAGCCAACTCATGGCCTTTTCCCTGGCCTCAG
>Ga0164313_10002542_pt1 | contig 16302 bp, 15 predicted proteins | sample GuaBasSedimGuay4_FD_113735 | JGI IMG/M metagenome (GOLD analysis project Ga0164313, IMG submission 113735) | Subseafloor sediment microbial communities from Guaymas Basin, Gulf of California, Mexico - Guay4, Core 4569-4, 0-3 cm | ecosystem: Environmental > Aquatic > Marine > Hydrothermal vents... | reverse complement strand
GCTCCATCTTTTAATATTGATGAATAAACTTTCAAGAATTGTTCAGAAAGCAGTCTTCTCTTCTCATGTCTTGACTTTGGTCAAGGATCCGGGAAGTTGATGTAAATCTTATCGACCTGTTTGTCGAATAGATTGGCTAACTGGTCAGCATCTATTGTCATTAATCTTAAATTTTTAAATGTTTTATGCAATTTCGGAGTTTCTTTTTGTTGTTTTGAAATTGCTCATCATTGAACAGTTGCATATTTTTCGATTCCAATGTAGTTTTGATTTGGATTTTGCTTTGCAATCTCAAAAATGAACTTACCTTTACCCATTCCTATCTCTAGGTTGATAGGGTTGTTATTCTTGAAATGTTTTTGTCATTTTGAATTGTTGTTTAAAACAAGTTTTGACTTTTTAAGGTTCTTTTTAGCTTCTGGATTATTTCTTAATCTCATAACTACTTAATAAAGTTGATTACTTTCATCTCAACATAAATTACTTTCTTTGCATCAGTTGCATAAATTGAATACTTATCGTCAGATTCAATGATTTCTACCAACTCATCCTTTGTAAGGATTTTAGAAGAAGGAATTGAAATAACATTTTTTGTTTTTCCATTTACTTGTATAGGAATTTCAATTGTTATTTCGACTGCATCAATTTCGTATTGGTTTAAATCTATTTCTTTACTGGTGATTGTTTTAGGCGCTGAAGCACATACCAACTGAATGATCTCCTCTGAAATATGTGGAGCTATGCATGATAGTAATTGTAGGAATGTCTTAACGATCTTCTTATCAACAACATTATCTTTGTAAAGATGGTTTACAAATATCATCATTGATGAGATAGCCATATTGAATTTTAGATTTTCATAATAATCATCAACATCAACCAATAATTTGTTGAACGCTTGTTTTGTTTGTTCTGATGGTTTACCAAATTCAATCTTTGTAGTCATTAACCTATGAACTCTATCAAGTCATGCTCTAGATGCTTGTACTCCTGATGAAGTTCAAGGTTTATCATCGTTAAGTGGTCCCATGAACATTAGATATACTCTCAATGTATCTGCACCATACTCTTCAACGATAACGTCTGGGTTAATTACATTACCTTTTGACTTAGACATTTTCTTTCCGTCTTCACCAAGAATCATTCCTTGATTATAAATCTTTTGGAAAGGTTCTTTTTTAGTAGTTATTCCGATTTCACTTAAAAAGATATGTCAAAATCTTGCATACATAAGATGCAACACAGCATGTTCTTGCCCACCAACATAAAGGTCGACTGGTAATCAATTATCAAGTCTAATTTTTGCTTCTGGTGATTCAATGTCTAAGAATGTATCTCCATCTTTTAGAATGTATCCCATGTAGTATCAACATGATCCAGCTCATTGAGGCATAGTGTTTAAATCTCTAACACCTTTGACTCCATCAACTTCAACTTTTGATCATTCTGTTGCTTTTGATAATGCTGGTTCTCCATCTTGTGAAAATTCAAAGTTGTCTAACTCAGGAAGTTTGACTGGGTATTCCATTTCAGGGATTAGATATATTTCACCATTTTCAAGATGGATGATTGGGAATGGTTCTCCTCAATATCTTTGTCTTGCAAAAACTCAGTCTCTCAAATGAAGAATCTTTTTACCTGTCTCTTCATCGGTTTTGTATATTCAATTTCTTTGAAGATTTTTTAAACCTTCAGGTCAATCTACATTATCAAGTCCTTCAACTAATTTATCTGCATATTTAGTAATGTTAAGAACTCATTGTTTCATGTTCTTTTTTATTACTGGTTTTTCATCTCTCTCAGAAACAAATGAACCATCTTCTTGTTCGATGATTTCTTCATTTGATAAAACAGTATTCAATGATGTTGATCAGTTGACTTCGATATCTTTCAATTCAGCTAAGTTGTGTTTGAATAGCTGAGCAAATATTCATTGCGTAGTTTTAAAATACTCAGGATCAGTTGTATTGATCTCTCTTTTTCAATCAAAAGAGAATCCAAGTGATTTAAGTTGTTTCTTAAATGTTTGAATGTTCTTTTCAGTGAATTCCTTTGGAGAGTTACCTGTTTGTATTGCATATTGTTCTGCTGGCAAACCAAAAGCATCAAACCCCATAGGGTGCAATACTTCAAATCCTTTAAACCTTTTGAACCTTGCAACAATATCTGTCGCTGTATAGCCTTCTGGATGCCCTACGTGTAATCCTGAACCTGATGGATAAGGAAACATATCCAAAACATAATACTTTTGCTTTGTTGAATTTATATCTGTGTTAAATGAGTCCTCTTTATTTCAGAGGTCCTGTCATTTTTTTTCTATTTCCTTATGGTCATACATTTTTATAGTGTGTTTTTGTAGTCAGCTTCTAAAGCGTCATGACTTAGAGCTGCTTCAACTGTTTCTTCTGATGAAGATTCAATTCTTCTAAGTAATTCTTCGAATAGTCATTCTTCTTCTTTTTGTTCGTTAACAAAATATTTAAGAAGTTCTGTTGATGTTTCATCAACCTCAAAAGTTTCTGTTAGTTTAACAATACTGTTGATTTCTCCTGTGATATATTTCTCATGATCAAGAGCTGCAACAACTACAGAAGTGTAGTCAGTCAGTTCAAGGTTTCAAGTTGTTGTTATGTTTTTAACTTTTGCTTCAATTGAATGTTCTCCTAATAGGAATGCAAATTTTCTTGCATGTTTTAATTCTTCAGTTGAATGTTCTCCCATAAAATCAGCAAGATTATCTCAACCTTGTGATTTTGCGTAGTATGCAAGTTGTGCATATATTGTACAAGCGTCCAATTCTTTACGAACTTGCTCTTGTATGATTTGTTTAAATTGTGTGTTCATTATTTTAATACCTTAATGTTGATGTCTGTGAAGTCATCTGTTTGTTCTAAGAAGATTAATCCTGAGTTAGCCATTTCAAGGAGCACTAATAAAGTTACTGCAATGTAATAGTTATCAAATCTCATTCCCATAATACTTAGTAAGGATGTATTTTTAACACCTCTAAACTTTTCTTGTAGTTCTTCTTTTCTTTTTTCTGGCGAAGTTCTCTTTAAAGATATCGAATGCATAACTTCTTTGTTTTGCATTGATCTTCTTAGAATGTTCTCCATTGTTTTCTTTAGGCCCTTCTTAGTTCCGGCCATAATTTTGATTGTCTTCTCAGCTTCTGATTCCATGAATTCAAAATATGTATCTTCCATCTTGTCTAGATTGTTTGAGTTCATATACATTTCGTTCATGTCATCTGTCAGTGACTTGTATTTTTCATACTTGATAAGTCTTAGTAGAAGTTCATGTTTATCTTCTTCATATTCTTCTCTTTCGATAAAGATTTCTGACTTAAGCATATTTCTAGCTTTGATTTCTAAAAGCATTGCTGCTATTAATAAATATTCCGAAGCAGAATCAAGATTAACTTCTTTAGATGATTCAATAAGTTCTATATACTGATCAGCGACCTCAATTAATGAGATCTCCATAATATCAAGTTTATCTTTTCTGATTAAATGAAGTAATAAGTCAAGTGGTCCTTCAAAATTTTCAATTTTAAATTCTTGTTCTTTGACTATCATTTGATAACCTCAGCAATGATTGGAGGAACGGTTGGTTTATCATCCTGAATTGTGAATAGTGATTTGAATGTTTCGTATTCTTCTGGTGTTAGTTCCTTCTCAGAATATATTGCTGAAAGATAATCGAATTTTTCGACATAATCTCCAAGTTTAACCCTTAGTCTCATTCCTGTGAAGGGTAGAACTATGTCTCCCTTTTCTCTTCTTCCTGTTTTAAGTAAATCTCTCGTTACTACACCGAATTGTTCAACGTCTTTGAAATTAATATATCCGGCTTTCTCAGTTCTGATATAAGTTTTGAACTTAGGTTGGAAATATAGTTCTGCATCGATATCTGATTCAGATGCTCCTTGCGAAACTGCTCAATCTATGAAAGCTTTATATGCTTTACCTGAACTAATTGATTCATCAATTAGTTTAAATGCTTCTTCTTTTGAAACTCCATTGATAATGATTAAGAATTCTGAAACTACTGCATAGATTAGTTCTTTTAAATCTTCAGGTTGTTCTAATCCTTTAAGGAATCTAATAGATTCGTTTACTTCTACTCCATTACCGATTGCATAACCTAATGGTTGTTCCATTGATGAAATAATAATTTCTACTTTTCTATCGAATGATTCTCCGATAAGTTTCATTGCGTTACCAAGTTCACGAGCATCTTCAATAGTCTTATTAAATGATCCTGATCCATATTTAACATCTAGAATAATGTACTTAGCTCCAGCTGCAATCTTTTTTGACATGATTGATGCTGCGATAAGCGGCATAGAAGATACTGTTCCTGTTACATCTCTAAGAGAGTAAAGTTTTTTATCACCAGGTACAAGTTCTGGAAGTTGTGAAATAACTGCTATCTTGTTTTCGTTTACAAGTTTAACAAATTGTTCTTTTGAGATATCTGGGTTGAAGTTTGGAATTGCTTCTAACTTATCAACCGTACCACCTGTGTGTCCAAGTGATCTTCCAGATATTTTCGATACTGAAATGTCTAATGATTTAAGTATCGGAGCAACAATTATTGAAACTTTGTCTCCTACTCCACCAGTTGAATGTTTATCAACATTGTTGGGTGTGTCTCAAGTGATTGTCTCACCAGAATTTACTAATGACTTTGTATATCCTAGCAATTCTTGTTCCGACATCCCGTTATTGAATATCGCTTTTAAGAGTTTTGTCGCTTCTTCATCTGATATCTTATCAGCAAGATAAGAAGAAACAAAGAAGTCGTATTGTTCTTCGTTTAGTTCTTTATTATCGTTTTTTAAATTTATTAAAGTATTAATGTCCATGTTAGTATGCGTTTTTAGCTAAGTGTTTTTTGTTTCTATTCGAAACTCTTTTAACTTCTGAGTCATGATGTTGTTTTGCTTTTGGTGAAAGCGATGCATATCATTTGTCTTGTTCATTTTTGATTGTCTTATAAACTTTGTCCGCTATTAATTGCGTTGGCATGTTAATAACTGCTGCTGGTTTAAGAGGTTGATGAATAACTATCTTAACAGTACGTTTTCAAGGCTTTCATCATTGTCTTGCGGCCATTGTGTTTAAGATTGTTACTGGAACAATTGGAATAAAGTATTTCTGAGCCATTTTGTATGAACCAGCTTTGAATGGTAATAAGTTTCCATCAAGTGATCTAGTTCCCTCTGGGAATATAACTACTCCTCTAGATTTGTTAACAGCGATTTTTCCAGCCATGTTCATTGAGTTGACAGATGATCTGATATCTTTTGGATCAAGATATACAGACTCACTACCGTTAATGAAACCGTTTGAAAATTTGTTTGTTTTTAGTTCATCTTTCGCAATTGCAATAAATTCGAATTTTTGTGAAAGTCCTTTTATTATGTAAAGACCATCGAAGTTTGATGTGTGGTTTGGTGTCATTCAGAATGCTCCCTTAGGAAGTAATTCTTTGTTAACAACTTCAACATCGACTCCAATTCATTTAAGAGCTTTCTTTGTTTTCTTGTACATATGAGCTCATCTGTTCTCGTATGGATAAAGATCCTCTTGATTTTTTTTGTTTTTCTTTAATCATTTATTTTGTTTTTTAGAACCTCTGTAAAGGGCATAGCCACCTAATCATGTGAAAGGTATTCTAAATAGTTGTAATATATTCATTTTCATATCTAAATTATACTTTCTTTTATAATACAAAATGCCAATGAATAATCATTTTCGTGAGAGATAGATATATCTATATTATTGGCTGTTTCGCCATTTATCTTTACAAATGGACGACCAGTGTCAGAATTGAATACTTCAATCTCGCTAAAGATAATTTTCTTGTCCGAAGCCTTTACAACTGCTTCTTTTGCTGCTCATCTACTTGCTGCGAATATCATTTTTTCATTTTCATCTGAAATTGCATTAAATCTCTCAATTTCACCAGAAACAAGAATTCTCTTAGCAATGTCTGCTGTCATTCTTGAATTTTTAATTATGTCTGTTCCTACTTTATAGTTCATACATAATTATATGTGTATTTGTTGATTTGTTCTATAATGAAAGTATGTATACAACAATAAAGGCATACTCAAAAGAATCTTGAAGTAATTTTGAGAAGCAAGTCAACACTGAAGGGTCAGTCCAAGGAAGAACAGCTATTATTCATAACATTGTCAACTACAAAGGGTTGAGAATAACGTTCTATAATAATTTAACTATCATGATTGAAGGATTTCTTAATGATTCTATCGATAAAGAACTTGAAACTCTTATGGACAACGTTCTTTATGTTGGATCAGATGAGGTTGGCGTTGGTGAAAACATCGGACCTATCGTTGTTTGTGTTCTATCGTTTGAAAACCTTGACAACAAGTTCAAAGCACTTAAGTTAAGCATCAAGGATTCAAAGAAAATGTCTGCAAAATCAGTAACTGCTACGGCCAAGAAGATCAAAGAGATTTCTAATGTTCAGTGTAGAGTCTTTACACCAGTTGAATTCAACGATATGTATAAGAAGATGCCCAATGTTAAAAAAATTAATGCAATGATCCAAAAACAACTTCATGATAAGTTTGGCTATAGTAAAGAGTCTCCACACATATCTGATGGCTTTGTTTCGCAAAAGAACTTTGATAACTATTTAACATCAGTTGGCATGGTTAATGAAGGAATAATCCTTGAACCTGGTGGAGAAGATAAATATATAGAGGTTGCTGCTGCTGCAATAGTAGCTAAAGACTTATATAACTCTTGAATAATAGATTACTGTTCGAAGAATAATATGTTTCTACAAATCAAAGAGAAGTTGCAACTTGCAAAACTCTGAGAAGATATTAAATCAGGTAGCGTTGTAGTTCCGGATAGAAATAGTTTTGTAAAAGACTGAAAGAAATAAAAAAAATGAACCTTAGGGTTCCTTTTTTATTATTTTCTTAATCCCAACTCTTTAATTAGTGCTAGATATCTATCATTAGATAATGATTTTATATATGCTAGTGTTGAAGTTCTTTGTGAAAGTTTTTGATGTAGACCTCTTTTTGAGTGGAAGTCTTTCTTATTTATAATCAAGTGATCAGATAGTTCTTTAATTTCTTGTGTAAGAATCGCAACGATAGCTTCTGGGTTACCAGTGTTCTTTTCATTGCCTCCGAATTTTACGATTAAATCTTTCTTTTGTTCTGCTGTTAATGCCATATCTTTCTTATTTTATCAAAATTTCCTTTGTTTTTGTTATATCTTTGTTAATTTCTTTAATTAATTTTTCGTTGCTAGAGAATGTTTTTGGGTCTCTAATTAATTCAACCAGCTCGATATAAGCTGTTTTCCCATATATATCCTCATCAAAATTAAGAATATGTGTTTCAAACTTGACAATATCACTATCAGTGAATGTCGGATTTGTTGAAATTGATGTTACTGATTCGTGTCTTTTTCCATCAATAGATACATATGAAGCATATATACCTTGCTTTGGTAAAGTAAGTGTTTTATCAACCTCAATGTTAATAGTTGGGAACCCAAGAGTCTTACCTCTTCTTTCTCCCAATACAACTATCCCTTTGTAGAAGTAGTTGAAGCCAGAAATTTTTCTGATTGCTGAAACTTCTCCATTAGATAACATTGTTTTTATCAATGTTGAAGATATCTTAGTTTTTCCTTTTCTTACAGTTGGTATTGTATGAAGGTTAAAGTTTTCGGCCAACACTTCTAGATCATCTGTATTTTTTGGTTTGATTTTGTAATCCTTACCAACGAAGATTGTAAAGATTGACGAATCTTTAAGTCATTTCATAAATTCTTCTCTTGAAGTTTTGAAAACTGCAGGTATTGGACCGAACTCAATCAGGTGAGTTGGTTCATACCTTTTAAGAAGAGACTCTCTATCAGATTGTGAATATAAATATCCATCTTGGTTTGGAAAGTATAAGATGACCAATTCTTGTCTATTGATTTTTGCAAAGTCAGCAGCTTGAGTAAGTACTTCTTGGTGACCAAGGTGTAATGATTCAAACTTTCCAATTGCAATAACTTTCTTTGTTTCGTTGTTAAGAGGTTTTGTAACATTGAATTTCATTAATTAATTCTCTTTCTAATTTTGAATTTGTTTTCACCAGTTTGTTTGACGATTACTTCATCAGATTCAAACTTAGCAATGAATTCTTCTAGATGCGATTTAAAATTGAATTCTTTTCCATCTAATAATCACTTCATAGTGTCTTCTCTGACATCAATTGTTTGTAAGTTAAGAGCATCAAGTATTGAAACTTCTGTATATTCACCAACTACATTTTCTAAAGATAACAATCCTACCTTAGTTCTTGTTAGTTCAATTAACATTGATGGTACATTTAACGCTTGACCTAAGTCATAAGCTAATGACCTGATGTAAGTTCCTGATGAAACTTTTACTTCGAATGAAAATACATTCTTCTCAGATGTTTCTTTTACCTTGAATGAAAAAATTGTTCTTTTCACTGGTTTGTGTTCAACTTCTTTTCCTTCTCTTGCAAGATCATAAGATCTTTTCCCATCAACTTTAATTGCTGAGTAAATTGGAGGAGTTTGTTCGATGATTCCAGTAAATTTTAATTGAATTTGTTCTTCAATCATTAACTTTGTTATTTCAACATCTTTTTCTTCTGTAACTTCTCCCTCTGTATCAAGAGTGTCGGTAGTTTTACCAAAAAGAATTTTTCCAGTATAAACTTTTGTTGTTTCAAGGAATCTTGAAAGAAGTTTTGTTTCACCATCAGTAGCTATTACTAATAGTCCTGTTGCAAACGGATCCAGTGTTCCTGAATGTCCTGCTTTTTTTGTTCCAATTTCTCTTTTGATTTGAGTTAGATAATTGTTAGAAGAAATATCTTTTGGTTTATTTATTATAAATAATGGCATCTAGTTAACCTTGTCAATCAATGTTTCTAATTTATTGATGTCCTCTAATAGAGTGTCGATCTTGAATTCAAGTTCAGGAACTTTTCTCATTTCAACTTTTCTAGCCAATTGTGACTTGATAAAACCTTTTGCTGAATTTAATTCTTGTATAGCTTCATTAGCGTTCTTAGGGAACGTAACAAACACTACAGCAGATGTGTAGTCATTGTTCATAACAACAGATGTAACTGTACCAGTTGCAGCTGTTTTGTTTGATAACTCCATTAACATTATTTCTGAAATGTGAGCATGAAGATGTTTTTCGTATTTACTTAATTTATGGTTTCCCATTATTTAACCTCTTCTATGATGTAAGCTATAAGCTGGTCATCGACTTTTGTTGCATGGAAGTTTTTGAATACAAGTCCAAATTCTTTACCATTGGCTGCTGATTTAACGTTGTCTTTTTCGATTTTAAGCGATTCAATTTCACCTTTGTAAATTGACTCACCATTTCTCACGACTTCAACAATTGCTTTATTAGTGAACTTACCTTTTGTAACTACAGAACCTGTAATTGTTCCAATTTTTGAGAACTCAAATATTTGAAGAACTTTCGCTTCTCCGATTTTTGTTTCTTTGAATACTTTTTCTTTCAATGAAGCGGCTGCTTCTTCGATCTCGTCAAAGATTTTATAGATAATACTATATTCATTTACTTCAACACTTTTGTTAAGTACATCTTGTCTAATTGACGATTGTACTTTTGTATTGAAACAAATACCTTTTGCTCCTGATGATTCAGCAAGTTTCATATCAGCAAGTGTAAAGTCACCAATTCCTTCTGAGATAATATTTACATCAACATCATCCGTAGAAAGTTCTTTGATTTTTTTAGTTATTGCTTCAAGTACTCCGAAAGAATCTGCCTTAACTATATAGTTAAGTTGTTTCTTCTTATTATCTAATACTGCAAAAATATCGTTAGGGTTTGCTACAACTTCTACTTTTCTGTTTTTGTTTTTTCTTACTTCAACCATTGTTTTAGTAATTGCTTTGGCTTCTGCAGGGTTGTTTGTAACAACAAATCTTGACCCTACTTCTGGTGATTCACCTAGTCCGAATAATTCGACAGGTTCTCCAGCGTGCGCTTCAACTAAGTTAGCTCCATTTTCATCAGTAATAGCTTTTACTTTTGTATAGTATTCACCGATGATGATGTTGTCAGATCTTTTGATTGTTCCATTAGTAACTAGAACAGTTGTTAATGAACCTCTCTTAGGATCTGTATTAGTTTCGATTACAACTCCAGTTGCATTCATGTTGTCAAATGCTTTTAGTTCTAGTAACTCTCATTGAGTAACAATAACTTCAAGTAATTTATCTACACCTTCTCCAGTTGTTGCTGTTATAGGCATAACAGGTATGTCTCCACCTCATTCTTCAAGTGAAAGGCCAAATCCTGCTAAGTCTGTTTTAACTTTATCAAGATTTGCTCCAGGTGAATCCATTTTATTAGCGGCTACGATTATAGGAACTCCTGCTGCTTGAGCATGTTCTATAGATTCTTTTGTCTGTGGCATTAATGAATCATCTGCTGCAACAATAATAACTACAATATCAGTAACTGATGCACCTTTTGCTCTCATTTCTGAGAAGGCAGCATGGCCTGGTGTATCAATGAATGTGATTTTTGTTTTATTGTAAGTAGTTTGGTAGGCACCGATCTTTTGTGTGATACCTCCAGCTTCTCCAGCTGTGACTTTTGTTTTTCTTATATTATCAAGAAGTGTTGTTTTACCATGATCAACGTGTCCCATTATTGTAACAATTGCTTGTCTTTCAAATGATGGAGTATCTCATTCTTTTGTTAAAACAAGAGAGTCGATTTGAGACATTACATTCTCTTCAGAGATGTCTTGTACTTTTTCAAACTCAATACCCTTAATCATTGCGATTTCTGCAACCTGGTCATCATCGATAACTGGGTTTTCGTTTTTATCAAGTTTTAATTTTCTTGCGATTTTCTTTGGTTCAAGTTCAAGAAGTTTACAAACTTCTTCTAGTCTTGTATTTGTACCGAAAAACAATTTACCATCTTCGATTTTTAGTTTTTCAACATAAAAGTCTGATAAATTAAATTGTATTCTTGTGTCTTTTTGTTTTTTAGCCATATTATATTTATATTTCTTTCCTAAGTGTTTCAAGTTGCTCTGTTGTGAGTGAGACACCTATTTTTTTAGCTTCACGGTCTAAAAATTTTCTTTTGAAGAAAAGATTAATTGATTCTTCTTCATTTTTAATTCAGAACCCGCGTCCGCTTAATGATTTATTTAGGGTTAAAGTACCAGTTTTAGAAATGGAGATTCTAATTAGGTCTTCTTTGTTCATGTATTTCCTAGAAACACAGTCTAATCTTTGGTTAAGATTTTTGTTCTTCTTCATATTCGTCGAAGCCTTCTCCGAATATGTCTTCGTCTTCTATATCCGATTGGTGTTCTTCTGTTGTTTCTTGTACAGGTAATTCTGACAAGTCATCATTAGAGATAAAGTCGTCTTCATCGAATGAAGCCATTTTTGGTTCTTCTTTTTTAACTTCTGTTGGGTCTCATTCTAGAGTGTCATACTCTTTTGTGACCTCAGTATAGTTATCTGAGTTCAATGTTTCAAACTCAAACATGTTTGAGTAGCTTGATGATCTTGTGTGATCTTGTGAATGGTCAACTTCTTCGTATTCAATTCCAGCTTCTTTTGCTTGTTCAATTGTTTTAACTTCAATTTTAACTCCTGCTAATCTAGCAGCAAGTTTAACGTTAGAACCTCTTTTACCAATTGTTGCAAGGAATTGATCTTCTTCAGTAACAACAGTAATGATTTGTCTTTCTTCGTTTTCAGGATCGATTTCAAGTTTAATACCTGTAATTCTTGCTGGTGAAAGTGCGTTAACAACTAATTGTTTAACGTCATCTGAGTGTTTTACTACATCAATTCTTTCTCCACCAATTTCATCGATGATTGTTTTGATTTTAGAACCTCTAACACCGATGATTGAACCTACTGGGTCAACCTCAGGTAGTGTAGAAGAAACTGAAAGTTTTGTTTTGATTCCAGGTTCTCTAGCTATTGCTTCAATTTTAATAATTCCGTCTTGTACGTCTTCGACTGATCTTTCGATTAGTTTAGAAACAAGCATTGGGTTAGTTCTTGAACCAATAATTTGAGCATCTCTCGATTTATCATCAACATTAATAACATAAACAGTTATTTTTTCTCCAACTTTGATGTTATCAAGTGGTGATAGTTCTGATGATGGTACGAAAATTGATGTATCTTCTTTTGAAAGTATTACATAGTTATCTTCTATTTTAAAGACGTTAACATTCATCAATTCACCTTGTCTGTCTTTGAATTGATCAAATAGTTTTTGCTTTTCTGATTCTCTTGTTTTTTGAATTAGTAATTGTTTGATGTGCTGAGCTTTTGAGATTGACATGTTATCAATATCGATTTCCTCAACTATTCTTGTTCCAACTGGTTGATCATCTGCATCAAGAGTTCCTACTTTAACTTCTCTGTAAAGTCTTGTAGGTTCAATTTCTTCAACAACTGTTCATATTCTTTTAATATCGATTAAACCGTTATCGATGTCAACTTTGACTTCGATGTCAGCTTCTTCTAGTTCTGGTTCTCAGATACCATCTCTTGAATATGCTTTATTGAAAGCTTCTTCAAGGTAACCGGTAACTTCTTCCTTTGAAACACCTTTTTGTTTAAAAAGTGATTCAAGTGCAAAAATAATTTTTGCTTCTTTTGTTTGTAATGTATCTTTTGACATTTTATTCTCCATTTTTCTAATATCTAATATAGAAGAACGAGGCATCTGCCTCGTTCACTTTCTATTCAGATATGAATAAATTATATACTAATCTACCAGTTGTTTTGCATCGTCCAATTTAACTGTGACAATGTCTGTAATACCTTTGTTTTGCATGGTTACACCAAATAATGTATCTGCTTGTTCCATTGTTCCAGGACGGTGTGATACAACTATGATTTGCGATTGAGAATTTAATGTTGTTAAATACTTAGCAAATCTTTCAACATTGGCTTCATCAAGTGCTGCCTCAACTTCATCAAGAAGTAATAATGGTAATCCCTTAACAAGGATTATTGCGAATATCAACGATAATGCAATCATTGATTTTTCTCCACCTGAGTAAAGGTTCAAGTTCTGAACGTGTTTACCTGGAGTACGAGCTACTATCTCTATTCCTGAGTCCAAAATGTTATCAGGGTCAGTATAGACTATGCTGGCTGTCCCTCCTCTGAAAAGTGTTTTAAACGTTTCTGAGAATTGTTTGTTCACTAACTCAAATGTCTTACTGAATTGTTCAACCATGATATCGTCCATAGTTTCAATTGAAGTAAGAAGTTTTGATTTCGCGTTCCTTAGATCTATTGTGTTTTTGTTCAATGATTCAAAGTCATTCCTAACAAGTTCATAGTCAGCTATTGCATCAGTATTTACAAAACCTAGTCTTGCAATATCTTCTCTTAAAGAGATTCTGATTGACAATGCTTTTTCAAATTTCATTGTTAGTGGTGGTATTTCTAATTGTTCAAGAGATTCAACTGTAAGTTGGTAGTCTCTTTGAAGAATCATAATGTTTGAATCTAAACTTTTCATTATTCTGTCTAGTTCGATTTTATTTTCTGATAAACCTTCTACTGCAACTTGTCAAATATCTCTAAGGTCTTTTTCTTCTTTGTCAAAGATAATTACCTTTTCAGATATTGCTGTCTTTGCTTGCTGAAGTTTTCTTATTGCGTTTGAAATTTGTTCAATTGACGCAGATGATCCAGAGTCTGAAGATGCCAATGACTCAGTGTCATAAGTAGTTCCAGTTAATGTTTCATATTGCGAAATAAGTTTTGTTATGTTTGTTTCAATATAAGATGCTCTTTCAGCTAATCTAACTGATTCATTATTAGACAATTGAATTCTATTTCTTAAATTATCTATTTTAGAAATATGTGATTCATATTGACTGTTGTTGTCATCATAAATAGCTTGTGCGTTTGTAAGAGCTTCTTGTAATTCACCTGTTCTGTTCTGTGAGTTATATGACTTAGCATATCCTCCTCTAACAGTGTATCCAGGGAATATAATATCTCCTTCAAGTGTTGCTATTGTGTATCTATAGTCTACAACCTTAGCAGCTTCCATAGCAGAATCAATATTGTCGAATACTAATATCGCTCCACCAAGTGATTGAGCAACGTTAGTATATTTCTTATTAGTTTTAATAAGGTCGCCAAGTGTTCCTTCGTACCCAGGTTGTGTTTCAAGTATCGCAAGATACTCAGATCTAACGGTTTTAGGTTTGACTTTGTTAGCTGGAATGAAAGTTGCTGAACCTAATCTGTTTTTCTTCAAGAAGTGTATTGCTTCCTTTACAGATTGTTCGTCTTCAACTATTACATTCTTAAGTTTTCCACCTATAGCTGAGTTCATTGCTATTTCATACTCAGGTGCAATTTTTACAATTTCAGAAACTAATCCAACGATTCCATAAAATGAATCTTTGTTTTCAATTATTGATCTAGTTCCTTTATCAAGAGAACCATATTTGTTTCCACTAACTTTTTTGAATTCATATTGAATTTGATTAAGTGTGGCAGACGCTTTGTCTCTATTGATTCTTAAATTAAACTCAACATCTCTTGCATTTGTTAATTCTGTTTTGAATTCTTCCAATTCATCTTTTGATGTTTCTTGAAGTACTCTAATTTCATTCACAGATGATGATGCTTGTTTGATTTGTTTATCAAGGTTGTCTGATGAAGATGTTCCTTGCATCGATTTTGACATAGACAATGATAATTCTTGTTGTCTTGCTTGTAACTCATAAAGTTTTTTGTCAATTTCTAATTGAGTTGTGTTGTTGTGAGTTTTTTGTTCTTGAATACGTTCTATTTTTTGACTTGTAGATGATCTATCAGTTTCAAATTTTTCATTATCAATTTCAATTTCATTTTGTCTAGGAATATCAACTTTTAATTGTTCTTTGATTAATGAAAGTTCAACCTCTTCAAGGTTCTTTTTAATTTCAAGATACTTAACGGCTTTTTCAGCTTGTTTTTTCAAAGGTCCAACTTGTTTATTAAGTTCAGCTAGTTTTACTTCGAAAATATCTAATGATTGATCAATCTTTTCTAGTTTTCTAATAGCTTCTGTTTTTTGTTGTTGATATCTAGCAACACCAGAGGCTTCATTTAAGAAACCTTTCAATTCATCTGGTTTAGCTGTTGATATATTCGAAACTGACCCTTGTGAAATTATTGAAAGGTCTGTGTTACCGAGTCCTGTGTCTAAGAAAAGGTTTTTAATATCTTTTCTACGTACTTGAGCTTTATTGATGTAATATTCGTTCTTCTCTTGGTCTCTGAAAGATCTTCTTGTGATAGAAACTTCCTCATATTCAATAGGAAGAAGTTTATCTTCATTATTAAATACAAGTGTTACTTCTGCAAAGTCAGACGGTTTAAAACCATCAGCTCCTGCAAAGATCATATCGTTTGCGTTTTTTGCTCTAAGTGATTTCTTTGATGATTCACCAAGAACTCATTTTAAAGCATCATTTATGTTTGATTTACCAGAACCATTAGGACCAACTATAACTGTTAGTCCATCTTTGAATTCTATTTTTGTTTTCATACCAAAGGATTTGAATCCTAAGGCTTCCATTCTAATTAAAAATGCCATGTTTCTTTATTTCGCAAGCTTTTTGTAAGCGTCCTTAGCTGCGTGTTGCTCCGCTTCTTTTTTAGAAGAACCTTTTCCTCTACCGAACACATTTCCTTCAAATAATGCGTTCACCACAAAGATAGTTCCCTTGGGTCCTCTTTTTTGTGAAATTGTTTTGTACTCAACTGCTTTTCTTTTTTCTGATTGCAGCAGTTCCTGTAGTTTTGTTTTGTGATCTTTTAGATTATCAAAATCTATGTATTGAATTTTGTCAAGAATTTGTTTCTTAACAAACTTTGTTGCTTCTTCTTCTCCACTATCTAAATAAATAGCTCCAATGATTGCTTCAAACACATCTTCGAATACTGATTCAGAGATTGTTTGTTTTTGGTCTCCATTACCAACAAGGATGTAATCTTGAAAGTTTAGTTTCCTAGAAATACTTGCAAGGTAGTGTTTGTTAACAACGTGCGATCTAAGCAGTGTTAGTTCTCCGGGATCAAGTTCTTCAAACTTATCAAAAATATATGTAGTGATAATTTTGTCAAGAATTGAATCTCCTAAGAATTCATATCTTTCGTATGATTCTGAACCAAACATTCTTGATTCATTGATGTATGACATATGCGTGAATGCTTTTATGAAATG
>Ga0164313_10002541_pt1 | contig 16302 bp, 14 predicted proteins | sample GuaBasSedimGuay4_FD_113735 | JGI IMG/M metagenome (GOLD analysis project Ga0164313, IMG submission 113735) | Subseafloor sediment microbial communities from Guaymas Basin, Gulf of California, Mexico - Guay4, Core 4569-4, 0-3 cm | ecosystem: Environmental > Aquatic > Marine > Hydrothermal vents... | reverse complement strand
TTCACGGCGGTTCCCCTCAACTAAGTCTGGTGATCCCGACCACTGTCAGATCATCCCGGTATTCGGGAAGTCCGAAGGCCAGGGCACGGTCGGCCAAGGTCTCCAAAAGTTCCTGTCCTCCGGCTCCGGCCAGGTCGGCGGCGTCCTGCTGCAGCCGGCCTTCGCCGTAGAACTCATCCGCGGAGTTCTGGGCTTCGGACAGGCCGTCGCTGAACAGCAGAAGACTGTCGCCGGGCAGGGGCGTCAGGACAACTTCATTGCCGGGATTATACATGGCCCCATCCACCAGGCCCAGCAAAAGACCATTCGCGGATTGGAGGCGAATTTTGCCGGTTTTTTCCACCAGAGCCGGATGCGGCAATCCCGCCCCGACAATCCGGATCCGCCCCGCGGCCGGTTCCACCACCGCCACCGCGGCGGCCACCGGTATTTCACGGGGCAATCCCTGATATAAAACCTCGTTCATCCTGGCCAGGATTTCTCCCGGTCCCAAATCCTGGCCCGCCAACCCGGCCGTGGAAAATTTCAGCAGGGCCGTCCCCAGCGCGGCCTGCACTCCGTGTCCGGCGCTGTCGGCCACCACAATCCCCAGATGACCCGCGGCCAAGGGTACAAATTCGTAGAAATCCCCGCCCACCGCCATGGCCGGCCGGTAGACCACAGTCAGCCCGAAGGGGTCCGCCGCCGGAACCTCCGCAGGCAAAAACTTGGCCTGGATGGTGCGGGCCCAATCCAACTCCTTGCGCATCTCCTCATCCCGCGCGCTCAATTCATCCCGCTGATGGAGCGTCCGATCCAACTCCTGGATCTTATCATGCAGCGCCGCCCGCACCCCCTTGTGGGCCAGCGCGTTCTTCAGGGCCAACAGGAACTGGTCGTTGTCCAGGGGCTTTTCCAGATACTGAAACAGCCCCACCTCGTTGATGGCCCTGATGGCGTTTTCCTTGTCCGCGTAACCCGTCAGCATCAGGCGGGGAATTTCCGGATCCCGCCGGCCGACCTCGGCCAGCAGTTCCAATCCCGTCATGCCCGGCATGAGAAAATCCGACACCACCACATCCACCGGCCCGGCCGCCAGCCGTTCCAGCGCTTCGGCCCCCGAGAGGCAGGTAATCACCTCGTATTCCGTTTCAAGTTCCAGGAACAAAGCCAGAGCCTGGGTAACCATGGGTTCGTCGTCAACCAGCATGATGACCGGGTTGCGCCCGTGATCCTCCACCATCATGAAGCCCTTTCCGCGAGTTCACGCAGCTTGCGCGTCACCGTACGGATGATGCCCTTGGCGATGCGCACGTCATCCGAAAGCAGGTCGTTGAATTCGTTGCGGTCGATGCGTATGAGCCTCGTGTCCTCCGTGGCCGTCGCGGTCAGGACCCGGGGGTCGTCGTCGAAAAGGGCCCAGGTGCCGAAGGACATCAACCGGCCCGCCGTGGTGACTTCCCGATCCCCCTGGTGCAGTCGCACATTTCCGTCAAGGACCAGGTACAGGGCGTCGGGGATGTCGTTCTCACGGAAAACCGTGTCACCCGCCAACACGGGAACCTCGCGAGCGATGGCCGCCAGCGCGGCCAATTGATCGGTGGGCACCTCGGCGAAAATATCAATGTTCTGCAGCAACAGCACTTTTTCGATGGGGGACAGCATTTCATCTCCGGATTTTTTCAGATGGTGGGCGGCCGCCGGGTTTTCCACGCGGCCACCGGCAAAAATAGCGCAGGCGGCCAGCCAGGGGTCACAGTCCTTGCTCAAATAATCCAGGGCTTCGACGGAATTGCGAACAACTTCCCCGAAATCCGGACCGTCCATCAGCCCCACCTCGGTCCAGGCCACGGTGGCCGGTTGTTCGTCGATCAGGGCCAGGACCATTCGCCGATGTTGGCCGATGAGCAGATTGTCCAGGAACTCCTGGGCATTGGCCCGGGGAATCCGCCTGCCGCTCATTACTCCATGGTAGGAATTGAGCACATCCCGCAGGGGATATAATAGCCCCAACAAACGGAACACACTCTCGAGCCGGAGAGTTCGGGTCTCGGCAATCACCCGCTCCAGCAGGAGGTCCCTGTCCCGTTTCCCTGACAACAGGTCACCGAGGTGGGAAAGGAGGAAAAACCGCTGGGCCTCGATCGCAATTTCATTTGATACGATTTCCGCGTCGAATGAAAGGGACGGGAACCTGGAACGCAGCTTTCCCAGGGCTTTGAGGACCAACAAACGGAACTCGGGCCGGTGGGAGGCCATATGCCTCAAGAGGATATCCACGCATTCCTGCTCCGGCACGAGCTCAAGGATCCTGGGAACTTCCTCCCGGGCCCGGGCGGAATTTTCGTCCGACATGAAAAACTCTTCCAACTCCTCGATGACGCCCTCGTCCCGGCGGGCCAGTTCCGCCAGGGAGGTTCGGGCGAAGACACGCAAATGCGGATGGTCGAGTTGCCCCAACAACCATTCCAGGCGGCTGAAGTCCCCGCGGGCTCCCATTCCCAAAATGACGGCCCTGGCTACGCCCTGGTCCTGGTCCTTGACCAGGGCCTCCCACAAATCCGGGGAACAATCGGCCGGACTCCAGGAAAGACCGGCCAGAATCTCACGCCCCTCGACTCCATGATCGGCATCCTCATTCAGTATGGCGTCAACCACCGGTTCCCCGACCAGATCGCGGTAGGCCATGCCCCCTTCGTGATCGGCTAGGAAAGCCAGCGCCGCGTTGCGGTCCACGGGTCCCCCCTCCAGCAGGCCGGACAGAAAAACACGGGATCGATTTTCCTGGGGTTCGTGGGCCACCACACAGGCGACGGCCGCGACCCGCACACCCAGATCCGGGTCCGTCAGATATTCCCTGGCCCGGAGAGCATCGCCGGGATCTCCGTTCAGGCAGAGGACCTCCAGCGACCGGCGGCGCACCTCGGCCGAGGAATGAGCCAGCAAGGGCCGCACCGCCTCGGAAAGTTGGGATGACCTGACTCCCTGCAGGGTGTCCAGGGCATAGATGACCTCACGCAGATTATCGCTGCCCAGGACGTCCACGAGAACCTTGACGGCCGAAGCGTCCTCGATGCGCACCGTCAATCCGGCAAGATCGATTTCCCGGCGCGACAGGGCCAGACGGAACGAATTCACATACTCCCGCCGCATCAAAAAGGCCAGGAACACCCAGGCCGCCAGCAGCACCAGGGTCACCAGGGCGATCCGGTTCAGATCCCACTTGAAGACCAGCGTCAACAGAAGCAGAAACCCGCCCGCCATACCGCGGGCCCACCGGTCCACGAACATGTCGATAAAAACCTTGGTCCGTTTTTTCAGCATCAGGGGAATGGGCAGGAACAACAGTTCCCGACTGGTCTTGTCCACGGAATACTTCAGGGTCATTTCACTGCCACGCATGATCATTACCGCAACCAGGCCGGGCATCAGGAACATGCCCATGACGCCTCCGGCCAGCACCGCAGGCAAGACCAGAAGCACACCCCCCACGCCAAGCCAGCGGATCAGGCGGGCGGCGAACAATCCCTGGACCAACAGCGACAGAAGGCTCATCCGGCCGTAGAAGCGGCCGAGGAACGACGTCAATTCCGCCTCGGTGGAAAAGGCCTGCCAGCTGACGTTCTTGAATTGGAAATCGATGAAAGAACCGGTCATCACCGTCAGCGCGATGATACCCACGGTCAGACTCAAATGGCGCGACCGGACGATGGACCGGATGATCCCGCGCAGATCGCCCCCCCTGTTTTCGGCATCGGATGGAAGTGAGGGTTGTTCCAGACTGGTCTTGCTGGTCCGCCAGGCCTGGCGGCTCATGAATCCGGCGGCGGCCAGCACAAAGATGCTCACCACCAGGAGATCCTCTGTCTTGAGGCCCACATTCCTGATCAGGATACTGGTGACCTCACCCCCGACGAAAGCGCCGGCGATTCCCCCCAGCCCGAGCAGCGGGAACAGGCGTTTGGCCTGGGCCGCGTCGAACACCCCGTTGGCCAGAAGCCAGAACTGGCTGGTGATCAGACCCCCGGCAACGCCAACCCAGCTGTAGAAAAGATAAAACACCCACTCCTGGCGCACCCCGATCAGAACGCGCAGGACCAGCAGGTTGACTATCAGGATCAGGATGGTCAGGGCGATAAGCCGGTCCAGCCTTCGGCGCAGCCCGGCCCGCGCGTAGGCCGCGGTAACGGGCGCCGCAACCAGGGCGGTCAGAATGTAGGCCATTGGCAATTGGGCCGGGCTGATCTCGGTTAAAAAGAGGGAATCACGCGCGGGCTTGAGCAGATAGTGGAAAAGCAGCAGCAGAAAATAATTGGCGGCCATCAGGGTGACGATCCACCGTTCGCCCGGGCGTAAGTCAGGTAGAATTCCCGACAACCATTTCATCTTCATCAGTTATCGGCCGGCGGCGTTGCCCCGGAACCCGCGGGCAGGGTGACAACAAAAACCGCTCCGCCGGAATCACCGTTACCCGCCCGGATTTGTCCCCCATGCCGTTCGACTATTCGTTTGGAAATGAACAGGCCCAGGCCCGTTCCTTCCTCCTGGTCCTTGGTGGTCCACCCCGGCGAGAAGAGTTTACCCTCACAACCGGTGGGCAATCCGGGCCCGGTGTCGCTCACACCGACAATCACCTGTCCGTTTTCCACACCGGTGGTCACGGTGATTGTTCCATCCCCATCCATGGCCTGCCCGGCGTTCTGGATCAGGTTGAGAAAAACCTGCCCCAACGGACCCGGCCACCCGCTGACCGAAGGAATTTCCTCCAGCTGCAGATCCACTTCCACGCTCTGTTTCAGCTCATGGGTCATCAGGATCAAGGCCCCTTTCACCAGGCCGTTGACATCAACCGGCACCGGATCCTCCTGGTCTCCGCGCCCGGCCAGGCGCAACTGGCGCACCAACTGACCGATTCGTTCCAGAGCCTGCTCGATGACCGGTTTGCTGCCCTCGAGGATATTCATGGCCTTCCGCATCCCGGCCAGTTTTTCCGGGTCCACGGCAGCTGAAGACGATTTTTCCAGCTCGGCCAGCGCTTCGGATATCTTGTCGACCGCCCGGCGATCGGTATCCAGGCTGCAGGAAACCGCGCCCAGGGGGGTTCGCAGTTCATGGGCGATCCCCGCCAGAAGAGTTCCCATTGTGGCCATCTTTTCCCGGTTCTCGACCGAGTCGGCCAAAAACCGCGCCTGGCGGTCCCGCCGCCCCAACCGAACGGTCTGCACCACGAACAGGAGCAGAATCAGGACCAGGCTTGCGGCGAGCAGAAAATAGATCAACTCAATCACCACCCTTTTTGGCGAGGGGGCTGGATGTCGTTTTTTCAGTATCGAAAATTGAACGGATCTCCCCTGCTGTCAGGTGCCGGACACCGCCCGTGGGAAGATCGCCCAACCGGATGGTGCCGATTCTTGTTCGCCGGACAAAAACAACCTTGTGACGTAATGTTCCCAACATCCGGCGAACCTGCCTTATCCTGCCTTCGCGTACAACCATGGTGACCACCGTGCGCTTGTTCAGCACCTCCACGATCTTCACCGAAAGCGGTTTGAACAGCCCCATTTTCGGCAGATGGACTCCCGCGGTCATCACGTCGATCTCGATATCCGTCAACTCGCCCTCGACCTGAATACGAAACTCCTGCTCCAAAACCTTGGAACCGGTCACGAGGTTATTCCAGGGCCGATCATTGGAGATCAGCAGCAGTCCGGTCGTTTTCCCGTCCAGGCGGCCCGTGGTTTGAAGCCCCGGAACTTTGCGGGGGAAAAAATCCGTAACCAGGCGACGGTCCGGCCCGTCGCTGACCGAACAGACCACCCGGACCGGTTTGTTGAAGGCATAGTAACTCGCGCGCAAACGCGCCAGTGGTTCACCGTCCAGGCAGATCAGGCTGGCGACCTGGAGCATGCTGTTCGGATCAAAAATGACTTCATCGTCAACGGTGATCCTGCCTTCGACCACCATCTCACTGGTTTGTATGCGGGTTCCGTAACCGGCCTTCATCAGGGCCCTGGCCAGTCCCATGGCCCGTTCGGGTTTCCACCGCTCCACACCGGGGGCCAAAGGCTGGCTGTCTGTGATTTTCTTGGCCATTTGAATCCGATTCCCGTCATCCGCACCGCTGGTGCTCGTTAGTTGATTGTCGCCCATGTGAACATGATCAGGGCGTAAGTCAAAAGGAGGGCCATCCCCCGCTTGCGGCCTATCTTGCCGCGACCCAGAATAATCATGGTGAAAACCATGATACTCAGGACGAGCATGCAGGTCACCTGCACCTGCAACTGATTCAATTGCAGGGGAATACCGGTGACCGGAGTCTGGCCGCCTTCCGCGTCGAGATTCCAGAACAGGCCCACCGGTCCGGCCACCGCCAAAATATTGAAGAGATTGGACCCCACAATATTCCCCAGGGCCAGATCGTCTTCATTACGCAAGGCCGCCACCACCGTGGTCGCCAGTTCGGGCAGACTCGTGCCCACCGCCACCAGGGTCAGGCCGATCATGGTTTCGGAAATCCCGATACTGACCGCCAGGACCAGGGCCGACGATACGATGAAATGGCCGCCGGCGGCCAACCCCACCACGCCCAGAATGCTCATTCCGGTCCCGCGAGCCACCTCGCGCGCCCGGTGCTCAGGATCGAAATCGGGCAGCTTGTCGGGTACCTCGGCCACCACCGCCCCGCGATCCCGGTTAGTCAGGGTCCACCACATGAAGACCACGAATCCGGCAACCAGAAAGATGGCGTCCCCACGGCCCAATCGCCCATCCCAGACAAGGATGGTGAACAGCAAGGTAGCCCCCAGCAACAGGGGAACTTCCTTGCGGGACAGTCCTTTTTCCACGATCACCGGGCGCAATAGAGCAGCCAGGGCAAGGATCAGGCCCAGGTTGGCCACGTTCGAACCGATGACATTTCCCAGGACGAGTCCCGTGTTGCCCTTGATGGCTCCCACCACCGATACGAACAGTTCAGGCGCGGAGGTTCCGAAAGCGACCACCGTCAAACCCACCACCACCGGAGGCACCCTCAATACCGCCGCCACCCGGGAACCGCCGGTGACCAGAAACCAGGCTCCGCCGACCAGCAGCCCGATGCCGGCCAGGAAAAGGCAAATCTGCCAAAGCAGGTCTGTCACTTGCTCTCCCGGATCTTCGGTACCAGGGCCATGGCCCGCACGGGGGAGGCCTCCGTTCCCTGCAGTTTCAGAGGCATGGCCAGCAAGGTGAATCCCCGGGACGGCAGGGCGCCCAGGTTGGCCAGATTTTCCAGATTGATCATCCCCGCCGGCGCACAGATGTCGTGAGCCGCGCTCCCGGTAAAGGAGTCCAGACTCGGCGTGTCCAGACCAACTCCCTTCAGGTGCGCCCCGGCCAGCAATTCAGCAAGTCCAGGAGATAAGTAAGACCACTCCCGGTAGAAACGTTCGCTTCCCCAGTGCCGGTCCCAGCCGGTGTCGAACAGGACAAAATCCACCGTGGCCAGATCGATACCTTCACAAACTTCCGGTCCCAGTTCCCTGGTTGTTTCGCCGTCTCCGGCCCGGATTACCACACCCTGCCCCATGAACCGGTCCAGAGGCATTTCGTCGATGCCCGGTTGCCCCGCCAGAAAATGAAGGGGCGCGTCGATATGGGTGCCCACATGACATCCGAATTCCAGGGAACTGGACATATGGCTGTCCGGCCCATGGAGGCTGTGCCGGTGAATGCTCAGGGATTGGCCGTCTCCCGGCCACTGCGGCATGTCCGGAATGATCGTGTGCGAAAGGTCGATCAATTTCAAAGGGTTTGCTCCAGGGTATCCCGGTCAGCCGGAATGAAAGGAATCCACTTGAATATGGCGGCGAAGCTCACCGATTTCAAAATCCGAAGCGAAAATGATGCGTTCCGCCGCATCCAGCAGCCCGGCCACCAGGGATTCTTCGCTGGAAACCGCCCCAACCGCCAGAAAACACCTCTGGATAAGGTCCGGGGGTCCGACCTGGGCCACCGCCAGATCCTGGTTTTTAAGCTTTTGAACCAGGGCCCGCAAGGGCCCACGCCGGTCCTTGAGGGAACGGGCGGCCGTCATCACCAGATCCGCTGTCAGCGTGCCTGTAAAAGTCCGGACATCGTCCATCGTGGGCCTCCCGGCTGTAATCCAGCAAATCTAAGGGATAACAGGCCGATTGTCATGGATGAATGCTGGTTGCAGGGTTGTCGGTTCCCCAATCGGGTATTACGGGACCAATCTGGCCCGATTCCTGCTCATAAACCCCTGAAATGGAGAAACTTCGATTTAAATCGCCAACCGATCCCGGCAGGACCGCCCGTGCCTTTCTGCTTCCGGTGGCCCTTTGCCTGGTCGTGGCCGGCTGCCAGGAGCGGATCGATTTTTCCCGGTCGAATCTTCCCGGCGACCAGCCCCTGGCTCCCCATCCCCTGTTGAATCGGGATATGGAGGCCATCGCCGATGCGGGCGTCATCCGCCTGATCACCCGGTACAACTCCAGCAGCTACTTTATCCATCGCGGGGGCCAGGCCGGATTCGATTACGAATTGGCCTGGCGATTTGCCCGTGAACACGGGTTGACACTGGAGGTCGTAATTCCTGAACCCGGGGAGGACCTCGTCAGCCTGCTGAACACCGGCCGGGGCGATCTGGTCGGCGCCGGACTGGTACCCACCCCCGGGCTGGAACGCTGGGTAACCACCACCAGACCCACCAATTTCGTGCGCAAGATCCTGGTCGTGCCCGCCGACTCCCGTCGTTCACCCGATCTGTCCGGCATGACAGGAATGAATATCACCCTGCCGGCGGGGGACCCCTTCAGGGACGACCTGCAAAACCTGGAAAAGACGCTGAACATCCAGTTTTTCGTCACCACCGGAAGGCCCGGCGATCAGGCCGAGGATCTTTTGGCTTTGGTCAACCGGAACGAGCTCGAAGCTGTGGCCGTCAACGACAACATCGCCCGCAGCGCCCGGGCCTACCTGCCCAACCTGCAGCTTGGGGTCCATCTCGGAGAACTTCGTCCCACGGCCTGGCTGGTGCGAAACAACAGCCCCGACCTCAGGGCCGCGCTCAACAAATTCCTGAAATCACACCTGAACGTGAACGACACCGGCCGCATCCGGCGCAGCAAAATGTACGGCACCATCTACGACCGGTATTTCGAGAATCCCCTGTCCATCAAACGGTTCCAGGACCCGGCCCACCGGCCGGACAAGAGCGGGATCATTTCCGCCTATGACGACCTCATCCGCCGCAAGGCCGAAGCCGCGGGTTTGGACTGGCGCATGGTGGCCGCACTTATCTACCAGGAATCCGAATTTTTTGCCGACGCCCGCAGTAGTGCCGACGCCCGCGGCCTGATGCAGGTAATCCCACGATTCGCCGGTGATCAAGCCGACAGCCTGTATCTGCCCGAACCCAACCTGCGGGCGGGTCTGCGCCTGTTGAAGAGGACCTTTAACACCTACGCCTATCTGGATTCCCTGGACCGGTGGCGATTCACCCTGGCGGAGTACCACGCCGGCCACGGCCACCTCACCGACGCCCGGAGAATGGCCATTGAAATGGGCCGGAACCCCAACACCTGGGATGGCTCCCTCAATGTCGCGCTGCCGCGCCTGATGGAACGGAAGTATTTCAGCAAGACCCGGCACGGATTCTACGGGGGCGGCAAGACGGTCGATTATGTCGAGGAGATCATGAACCGGTACCGAATGTACACCCGGCTGGTGGCCCGGTACCCCGAAGCGAGGATCGATCAATTTCCGGTGGGATCATCCAGCGGGACCCACCACGATATCAGTTCCCTTCCGGACCTGGCGCGTCCACCGGCGCCGAAGTAAGGGGATCATCAGATCACCATCACGATTTCCGTCCTGTTGGTCAGGGCCTCGAAGATCGCATTGCGTTCGGATTCATCCTGCACTGTCAAATTGAGGCTCAGACTGATGTACTTTCCGCCAGAACTGGTGCGGGATTGGCCCAGTTCGAATTCCCGGTCCCCCGAATTTTCATTCAGGCAATGGTCCAGGCACTGTTTCACCGCCGAGCGCATGGCTTCTTCATCCGGCCCGATGACCTTGTAGCCCCACAGACAGGGATATTCCACCACGGGCTTGCCCTTTTCCATTTCCGGCATGGGTCCTCCAACTTTCCTGATGGTTCGCTTATTCCTCAACTCCCATTGTCCGATATTACCGATCCGGGAACAACCCCCGATGCAACCCCGGATGCCGGTTGGCCCACACGGCGGCCTGTGCTAGATTTCACCCGTCCCCGATCCAAAAGGATGAATCATTGTATTGCGTGAACCTTGTACCGACATTGTCCAAATTCGCCAGCCGGCTGTTATTGACCGCCGCCGTGGCGCTGGTCGTCTGGCCCGCCGAGGGTCAGGCCTCTTCCACCCGCATCAATGGTCTGGGCGGGTCCGGGGGGTTCTTCGAAGATTTCCATAACGTCCTGCGCTGGTACGGCAGCCTGGGCGATTACCCCGACCTGGCCATCATCGAATCAGGGCATTTTGATTTGACCGACGGTTATGACGACGACTGGGGCAAGACCGTGTCCGGCCCCGGCGGCGGCGTGCACGCGCGCTTCGACCAGGCCGGGCGCTGGGGAACGGGCGGGCTGTATTTTCACGGCCGCGCCGACGACAGCGACCCGGGCAGCCTGCACCGCGGCTACATGGGCGGCAGCGTGACGGCCCTTTATTCCCGGGACATCGCAGGAGTTTCGGCGGGCATTATGTTCAGGCATACCGCCGACACGGAATATCAATCCCTTTCCAGTTCCACTTTAAGGATTGATCACAATTTCGAGCGATCAAGGGATGATATCGGTCTCGGCGCGCGGTTGGATTTATCCTCACGGGCCTACCTCGACCTTGCGGGAGACATCCGCCACATCCAGGACCGGGCCTACGGTTACAATCCGACCAACCTCGACTGGGACACCGGCAACCTCGACTCCTGGAACAATTACGGCCTGCGCGCGCGGGCGTTCATCGGGCTGAATGATCGTCTGGCCCTGATACCACTGGCCGAATACATCCAGGAGGATTTCACCGGAACATCCCTCATAGGTGCGGGTCTGTCGCAAGAGACATCGGACAACAATGGTCATCTGTTTCGCTTTGGCGCGGGTTTGAACTTTTTCGTGGATGCGGACAACCTGCTTCTTTTTTCCACCGAATACCTGGAGGGGAAAAACGACCACACGATTCGGGGTCTCGACGGCGTCACCAACCTGTTCCTGCAGGAGGATTATTCCGTCCTGCTGATGCGCCTGGCCTTCGAAACCCGCCTCGCCCACTGGATCACGGTGCGGGCATCCACCGGCTATGAACACATGGACAACCAGGGTGACCTGCCCAATCCCCCCACGGGTGAACATATCCCTCTGGGACTGGGGGCAGGACTTCATGTGGGCAGTCTCGTCCTGGATCTGGCCCTGACAGACCGCGAGCCCCAGGGCGTTTCCCGTTACAGCGCCACCCTGCCCGCGGTGGAAAGTTCGACCTGGCTTTCGGTCACCCTGAGCTATGGATTTTAGGGCAGGGTAAACGAATGCCGCGCTCCGTCCGTCCTCTTTTTTGTAGCGAGGAGGACCATGATGATTGACGAGCAAAGCAGAAATGAAGATCTCGAACTGGCGCGGGCAGCCATCGATGGTGACGAAAAGGCCTGGCGCCGTATCTACGATGAGACCAACCACCAGCTCTACAATTTTCTCTGTTACCAGACCGGCGACCGTGACGCGGCCCGCGACCTGATGCAGGAGACCTATGTCACGGCCCTGCGCCGGCTGGACACCTACCGCGGCCAGGGCACCCTGCTCGGATGGCTGCGCGCGGTGGGTTTGAGAAAAACCCTGGACTGGCGACGTCGAGTCTCATTGAACATTCGTAAACTGGCGACCTATGCCCGCGAATACACCCCCCTTGCTTCATCCGGCGCGGAGGAGACGTTCCCCGGCCTGGGCGATGGACTTCAGGCGGCTTTGGACCGCCTCTCTCCCAGGCAACGGGCCGCGCTTCTCCTCCGCGAACTCGAGGACCAGCCGTTTTCGGAAATTGCCGCCGCCCTGGGCTGCGGCGAACCGACGGCCAGGGTCCATTACCACCGGGCGTGCCGCAACATGAGGAAATGGCTGGAAAACGGCGACGACCTCGTGTTCAGCGGCAACGCGGAAGGAGCGGCATCATGAAACGCTTTTTGAAACACGACAATTACGAACTCAGCGACCACGACCGGGAATCCATCTGGCACGGCATTCGCCGGGAGTTGAAGTCCGAAGGACGTTCTTCGGTATTCCGGATCACCCGTCTGAGGCCCGCATTGACGACCGCCGTCACCGTGGCCGCACTCGCGGTGCTCGGCGTCTGGTGGATCGATTCGAACCAGGCGAACAAGATGGGGACCGCACATCCGGGTCTGCTGGGCCTGGGGCCAAGTGAAGTGGTCCGCCAAACTGGAACCTATCCGCTGGAAGCCGATACCAAGCCCATTGAAAAAGAGGCTGTGGGAACCGATAATGTCGAAGAATCTGAAATGGCGGCGGCCATCCTGGGTGACCAGGCCCCACTGAAGGGTCCGGAATATATGGCCGAGGTCAAGAGCGGGGTCACCGAACATACCGTGAGCTCGGAGAAATTCGACCAATACGCCATTGATTCGGTCAAAGAGTCCATGTCCAAGCAGGCCGGCGTGGTTTCACGCGCAGGTGAGTTGTACGTGCATAACGATCCCAGTGCAGTCAGGACCCAGACCGATGGTCGCGCCAACAGCCCCGTGCCCACTTCCCAGGAAGCGCTCATCATGGGTCGGCGAAGCATCACCGAACTTCCTCTCGGCGGCTCAGTGACCGGCGGCACCTCACCGCCCAACGGCGAACAGGTCGAGCTGATGTACTTCGAACACACCGGCGTCAACCCCTTCGTCGCCACCGAGGACGACTCCCTTTCCACCTTCGCGGTGGACGTGGACAACGCCTCGTGGACCGTGGCCCGCAACTACCTGAAGCGTGGCATCATGCCGCCCAAAGACGCGATCCGGGTGGAGGAATTCGTCAATGCTTTCGATCCCGGGTGGAAAAAGCACTCGGACGACGTGTTCCGCATCCACAGCGACGGCGCGACTTCCCGCTTCGGCGAGGGGTATCATCTGCTACGCGTAGGCTTGGCTGGAAAGACCCTCGGGGACGAGGACCGCAAGGCAGCCAACCTCATTTTCGTCATCGACATCTCGGGCAGCATGAACCGGGAAAACCGCCTGGGCGCGGTCAAGAAGTCCCTGCATCTGTTGCTGAACGAGTTGGGCGAAGGCGACCGGGTCGGCCTGGTTGTTTACGGATCCAAGGGCGAAATCAGGCTCGAGCCCACGGACATCAGCCGCCGCGAAGTGATCATGCAGGCCATCGACGGCCTGATCAGCAACGGTTCGACCAACGTTTACGAAGGTCTGGAGCTGGCTTACGACCTGGCCCGGAAGAATTACGAACCCGCCAAGGTCAACCGGCTGATCCTTTGCTCGGACGGGGTGGCCAACAACGGGGCCAGCACCGAGGCGGAAAAGATCCTGTCACTGGTGCGCAAGGCTTCCGACGAGGGCATCACCATCTCGACCATCGGGTTCGGCATGGGCAACTACAACGATGTAATGATGGAGAAGCTCGCCAACAAGGGCGACGGCAACTACTACTACGTGGACCGGCAGGAAGAAGCCGAAAGGGTCTTCCAGGAGAACCTCACCGGGATGCTGCAGACCATCGCGCGCGAGGTCAAGGTTCAGGTCGAATTCGACCCCCGCGTGGTCAAGCGCTGGCGCCTGCTGGGCTACGAAAACCGTGACGTGGCCGACCGCGACTTCCGCAACGACGCCGTGGACGCGGGCGAGGTCGGCGTGGGTCACCAGGTGACGGCCCTGTACGAGTTGAAACTCGCCTCTTCACCCGGCGGTCCCGAACGGGAAGGCCCGGCCATCCGCGTCGGCACCGTGAGGCTGCGTTACGAAGCACCCGCGCACGACACCGCGCGGGCGGGGCAGGTCGAGGAAATCGAACAAACCATCCTGCTCAGCCAATTCGCGAGTGACTTCGCTTCCGCCACGGTCCGGATGCGGGCGCAGGCCGTGGCCGCCGAGTTTGCCGAAATTCTCAAGGGAAGCTTTTGGGCCAAGGAAAGCCGTCTGGTCGATCTGGTGCCGGTGGCCTACGGACTTGCTTCCGAATTGCCAGGCGACCCGATGATTCTCGATCTGGTCGACATGATCCGCAAAGCCGCGGATCTTCAAGCCGCCGATCTGCGGGATACCGAGGACTAGCCGACGGTTGCCAACCGGGGCCGATCCGGGGATAATGCGTCGAAACAGCGCATGATCCGGACGGCCCCCTCTCACATCCAGACCGGAGATTTCTTGCCCGTCACCATATTCCACTCCCCCCTTGAATTTGCCGCCACCTGCGTGATCCTGGTCATCGCCCAGCTGGTCTATGTGTTGTTCGGATTCGGATCGGGCCTGATCGCCGTGGGCGGCCTGGCTCTGATCTTTCCGGAGATCAAGGACGTGGTGGTGCTTCTGCTGATGGTGAATCTGCCGGCCGAACTTTTCGTGACCTGGCAGTCCCGGCGTGACATCAGGTGGCGGCCAATCGGAGGACTGGGCCTGGGAATCGCCGTTGGAATACCCGTGGGAACATGGCTGCTGACCACGACCGAACCGGACATCATCCTGACCATATTGGGCTGGTTCCTGGTGGCGGTGGGTTTGATTTTCGTGAAGCTTCCGACTGGAGGACGCATCAGCCCGCCCGCGGTGGCCGCGCCGCCGACCGGTTTGATCAGCGGGGTGCTGACCGGTCTGTTCGGAACCGGGGGGCCGCCCCTCATCATCTGGTATCACCTGGCGGCCGTGGGCAAAAGCGCTTTTCGGGCCAACCTGATGACCATCTTCCTGCTGATGGCCTTCGTGCGGGTCCCCAGCTACCTTGCCGGCGGATTGATAACCGGCCCCCGCCTGATGTCTTCACTGGTGGTAATGCCGGCCGTTCTGTTCGGGGCCTGGATGGGACACAGGTTGCATCTGCAGATTTCCGAACTGACTTTCCGGCGCCTGGTAAGTCTGCTGTTGTGCGCCCTGGGTATGGTGCTGTTGATCAAGGGTTGATCCGTCAGAAACTGAACCCCGCCCCCAGTTGGATGTTGGTCAGCTTGGCCCCTATTTCAGGTTCATGGGCTCCTTCGGGACCCGTTTCGGCCTTTACCGGATCCAGTGGGATTGAATTGTCATGAAGCAGCTGGCCGGTAAAGCCCTGGGTGTACCGGAAATCAACCGTGACCGGCCCCACCCCCAGCGATACCCCCACGTGCCCCACGATATCGGAATTCTTATAACCGTATTCATTGTCCGCCATACCCGGAAAGGCCGTCCAGGATTCCTTCACCTTCAAGACGAACGACCCTCCCACATAGATTCGGGGAACAAAACCCAGGTCCGGCACGCGGGCCCCCAGAAAAATGGAGGGCTGCACGCAGTGCAAGGTGACCTCGGCGTCGTCTGTCGCAAAACCGGTCACCGGATCGGAGAAAAATGTCGGCTGGCTGCCCACCTTCTGCACGTATTCCAGGGCGTAGGAGACATCAAGGATACGACTGTCCATGGGGATGCCGTTACTGACACTCACAAACAGACCATCCCCCTTGTTTTGCAGACCCACGTCGGCCCTGGTCCAACCGGCGGATACGGTGACCGCCGATACAGGGGCTGAAAGCGCCATCAACAATACGATCAGAAGACTGGCCGACAAAAACCGGAAGCTGATCCTGGGCATGATGAAGATCATCCTTTTTGAGTGGGGACATGAGTATCAAGATACGGATTATCGTACCAGCGTCACGGATTTTACACTGGATACGCCGTCCACCGTCAAGCGGGCAAAATAGGAACCCGAGGCCACATTGCGGTCGGCATCGTCGCGGCCCTTCCAGGGGACGGAATGGGGACCGGCCGCCAGACGGCCCGCCACCAGGGAACGAACCCGCCGCCCGGACACATCAAATATATCCAGTTCCACCCTCGCATCCGCGGGAAGGCTGAATTTCAGGCTGGTGGCGGGATTAAATGGATTGGGCACCGCCCCGGTGAAGGCAACCTTGCGCAGAGGAACAACGTCCGGCGTCCCGCTGACCGCCGTTACTGTCAGCATCAGGGGCACCAGCAGTTCCGGAACGACGGGGTCCGTGGATTTTATGGTCATCACCGCCACGTGGAACCCGGGCTCAAGGTTGGTGGCATCGAAGGTAACCGAGGCACCCAGAGAGGATCCGG
>Ga0164313_10002540_pt1 | contig 16306 bp, 13 predicted proteins | sample GuaBasSedimGuay4_FD_113735 | JGI IMG/M metagenome (GOLD analysis project Ga0164313, IMG submission 113735) | Subseafloor sediment microbial communities from Guaymas Basin, Gulf of California, Mexico - Guay4, Core 4569-4, 0-3 cm | ecosystem: Environmental > Aquatic > Marine > Hydrothermal vents... | reverse complement strand
TGGAGACATCAATTCAAAATCGATGCTTCTTTGTATGTACGTTATGAAAATTTGGAATATAAAAATGATAAAAGTGATGCTAATTATTTAAGAATTATTGCTTCCTATCGATTTTAAATTAAAAAAACAACTATTTGTGTTTTTCGGATAGACAAAGTATTAATATTTATGTAAAATAATATTAATATAAAATTAATATAAGGTAATATAATGTTTGAGAGTATTAAAAGTATAGATGCAAAAGCAGAGATAGCAAAATTAAAAAATGATAATTGTGCAGAAGATGATGTATTTTTTCAAGCCATGGAAGAGGTGCTCATTTCTATTTTGCCATTATTTGAATCAGATGAAATCTATAGGCAAAATAAAAAAAATGCCATTATTAGAAGGCTTATCACACCAGATAGAGTCATTAAGTTTAAAGTAACATGGTTTGATGATAATCAAAAGATTCATGTAAATACTGGGTATAGAGTTCAGTTCAACAATGCCTTGGGGCCATATAAAGGAGGTCTTCGTTTTCATCCATCTGTAAATGAAGGAATCTTAAAATTCTTAGGTTTTGAACAGATATTGAAAAACGCATTAACAGGTTTACCTATTGGTGGCGGCAAAGGAGGGTCTGACTTTGACCCTAGAGGAAAAAGTGATTTTGAAATCATGAAATTCTGTACAGCCTTTATGAAAGAGCTTTACCAATACATCGGACCACGTATTGATGTACCTGCTGGTGACATCGGTGTGGGTGGTCGTGAGATAGGGTACTTGTTTTCAGAATACAAAAAAATGACACATTCATTTGAAGGTGTATTGACAGGGAAACCAGACTTCTTCGGTGGGTCACTTATGCGACCTGAAGCGACAGGCTATGGTGTAGTATATTTTACAAGAAAAATGTTGGAAATTGAAGGTAAAGAGACTCTAGAAGGTAAAATTTGTACCGTAAGTGGTGCAGGTAACGTTGCTCTTCATGCTATTGAAAAGCTACAAGAACTTGGTGCTATCCCAGTAACATGTACTGACTCAAAAGGAACTATTTATGATGCAAGAGGGGTTGATCTTGAACTATTAAAAGATTTAAAACTAAAAAAGCGTGTTTCCTTGGAAGTTTATAAAGAAAAACACCCTGAAGCAGAGTATATCCCTGTATCTCAGTACCCTGAGGGTGGACATGCAGTATGGAATATACCATGTTATGCAGCCTTCCCATGTGCCACACAGAATGAATTAACAGCAGTAGATGCAAATAACCTAATCAAAAATGCTTGTGTATCCGTAACAGAGGGTGCAAATATGCCATCAACAAAAGAAGCTGTACATATTATGCTTAAAAGTGATATGTGTCTTGCTCCTGCAAAAGCTGCCAATGCAGGTGGTGTTGCAACAAGTGCTTTTGAAATGAGTCAAAATGCCTCAATGGATAAATGGACATTTGAAGAAGTAGATGCAAAGCTTGAGGCAGTAATGATTAATATTTGTGAAAATGTTGCAGCAACTGCTAAAGAGTATGGGGTTGAAGGAAACTATGTAGATGGTGCTAACATTGCAGGCTTTAAGAGAGTTGCAGATGCCATGATGTCTGAGACGGTATAAGTATATTATTTATAAAAAGTACTATGTAAAAAATGGATTAAAGAGGAGTATATATTGTGAAACCACATACTAAACAAGTCTGGTCCATTAATCAGCTCTTTATATTAATGGCTTCAATGTCCATTGTTTTATTGGCAATGAAATTCTCTGCAGACATCCTTGTTCCTCTTCTCATAGCCTCTGCCATTGCTATACTACTCGCACCTTTAATTAAGTATCTTGAAAGAAAATATATACCAAAAATAGTATCACTTGTTTTTGTGACTGTTTTGGTATTTCTACCAGTAATGGCATTGGGTGGATTTATAGGTGAAGAAGTAGAAGACTTCATTAGAAACTATGCTACGATGGAAAAAGAGTTTAATATCTGGCTCAATAATATTTCACATTCAATGAGTAAACTAGGTATATCTGTGACAGCCGAAGATTTACGAGCCACACTCAATAAGTCAAATTTTGGTGAATTAATTCAAGGATTAGTAACGCAGACTAAAAATCAATTTTCAAATATCTTTTGGATATTCTTTTTGGTTGCCTTTATACTTATGGATTCGACCTATCTTTACAATAAACTGTTAAAGATTATGAATGACAGAGAGGGAAGTATAGAAGAAGGGATGGAGATTATAGAGAAGATAAAAACCTATTTTCTCATTAAAGTAAAGACTAGTCTTATTACTGCACTCTGGATATTGCTTGTATTATGGTTTTATGATATTCATTATGCATTTCTTTGGGCAACGTTGGTATTTTTCTTTAACTTTATTCCTGTGGTAGGTTCTATATTCGCAGCCATCCCCGCTGTTATTGTAGCCCTGCTTGATCATAGCATGATGACAGCAATATGGATAGCCATGTGGTATATGATTGTAAATACAGTCATAGGAAATATACTTGAGCCACGTATTATGGGCAAAGGATTGGGTTTGTCTGCTCTGACAATATTTATATCAATGATATTTTGGGGATGGATGTTTGGACCAGCAGGTATGATCCTTTCTGTTCCTCTAACTATGGGCATACAGTTTTTATTTGATCAATACGATGAGACAAAATGGATTGCATTTATGTTGGGTGATTATAGGGAAGAAGAAGATATAATTTTAAAAAGTAGTTAAAAAATAATAAAGGAAAAAATATGGCACGAGTTGTAATTATGGGTGGAGGTGTTGCGGGACATACGTCTGCATCTTTTTTAAATAAATGGCTTGATGACTCTCATGAAATAGTAGTTGTCACACCAAATAGCCACTGGAACTGGATACCATCGAATATATGGGTAGGTGTAGGAAGAATGGATAAGGAGAAAGTGATCTTTCCTTTGGCCCCACTATATAAAAAAGCAGGCATAACCTATCATCAGGCAAAAGCATTTGCTATACATCCTGAAGGAAGTAAAAAGAGCGAAAAGCCTTTTATAAGCATTGAATATACGGGACAAGGCAAAGAAGAAGAGCGTGAAGATATTTCTTATGATTACCTCATTAATGCTACAGGCCCACAGCTAAAATTTGGTGCGACCCAAGGGCTTGGCGAAGGAAGTACTCTTGGAAAAAATACGGTATCTGTTTGTACAGCAGAACATGCAGTGCATGCAAATAAAGAGCTACTTAAGATTTTTGAGATAGCAAGAAGTGGTAAAAAACAAAAAATACTCATTGGTACAGGGCATGGTGCTTGTACTTGCCAAGGGGCTGCTTTTGAATATATATTGAATATTGAGCATGAAGCAAAACGTGCAGGCGTGAGAGAAAACCTTGAAATTAAGTGGATATCAAATGAACCTGCTTTAGGTGATTTTGGTATGGGTGGAATGCATTTAGGCATTGTAGGATATGTGATGAACTCAAAACTTTTAGGTGAATCATTGTTTGCAGAAAGAGGCATTACTTGGTTACTTAGTGCTCATGTTAGTAAGGTAGAAGAGAAAAAAGTACACTATGAATTGATAGATGGTACTATGGGTGAAGAGGAGTTTGACTTTGCTATGCTCATACCTACATTTGGTGGTGCAGATTTTGAAGCTCAGGATAAAAAGGGTAAAAATATTTATGAAAAATTATTCCTTCCAAATGGATTTATGAGAGTAGATGGTGATTATACTTCAAAACCTTATGAAGAATGGAAGGCTAGTGACTGGCCAAGTACCTATCAAAACCCTTCGTATAAAAATATCTTTGCAGCAGGAATTGCTTTTGCTCCTCCTCACCCTATCTCAAAGCCAGCTACATCCCCAAACGGTACTAACATTACACCTGCACCACCTCGTACAGGTATGCCTGCTGGTACCATTGGCAAAGCAGTTGCCCACTCTATTAAAAATATGATAAACGATGGTGATAATGCAAAACTAAATGCTATAAGTATGGCTAAAATGGGTGCTATTTGTGTAGCTTCTGCTGGCTTTGGCTGGAAAGAGGGTGAAGTAGTATCGTTTACTGTATATCCTATAGTAAAAGATTTTGAAACATATCCAGGTACAGGACGCGATACTTCACGAACCTATGGAGAGATAGGTGCTTCAGGTCATTGGATTAAACATGCATTGCACTATATATTTATATATAAAGCAAAACTTAAGCCCGGTTGGGCGCTTATACCAGAATAAGGAAATATTATGAAAAAAGAAGAAGCAAATTTTACTATTGAACAATTTGAAGAAACGATTATCCCAGGAAAAAAAGCACGTTGGATACGACACTGCATACTATTTCAATTTATACGTATGTCATTCTTTGGACTACGAAGTATTGGAATTATTTTATTAAATATAAGAAATGAAAAGGAAATTCCTCAGTAAACTTAGATAATGGAGGGCTAAATCCTCCCTGATGGAATGATTTTTTTATTTTCAATATATAAGAAAATTAAATAAAATAACTTTTGAAAAGTAAAAATGTATATAAAACTGTAGCAAATAGTATAAAATGTGGGTATTTATTTATTTTTTTAGCTTTTATTAAGACTTATATGTGCTATAATATTTTCATCTTAAAATACATAAGGAAGAAGAATGACAAAAGCAGATTTCGTAGAGTTAGTACAAAAGAATGGTGATTTTGATAGTAAAGCAGCAGCAGAGAGAGCAGTAAAAGCTTTTATCTCTTCAGTAACAGATGCACTTGTGAAAAAAGAGTCTGTATCTTTAGTTGGATTTGGAACATTTTCTACAGTAGATGTAGCAGAAAAATCTGGTAAAGTACCAGGAACAGATAAAACATATACAAAAGCAGCACATACTGCACCTAAGTTTAAAATGGGTAAAACACTTAAAGACGCTGTTGCAAACGCGTAACCTCACTTCTTAAGTTCTCTTTTTTTAAAGAGGGCTTAAATTGTAGTATATATTACTACAATTATTTTTTATAAAACTACCCCTTTTAATTATCACTAAGTAATAACCCTAAAAAACTAAATTATTTCTCCAAAGTTTTTGGCTGATGTAATGTTAGAGTATTGTAAGCAAAGTTTAGATTATTTTTTTGAATGATATCTGCAATTTTATACATAACATCTTCTTTTACTTTGAGCCATTCAGCCCAATCAACAGTACGGGAAAAGCAGTAAACAAGAATGTTAATGCTTGAGTCGGCATATTCATCCATATAAACAAGTGTTGTTCGCTTTACTCCTTTGAAGTCTTCATCAGATACCAATTTTGCCTGACGATATGCATTTTGATAAGAAGTATGTTCATTGGCGATACCAGGATGTTCTTTGAGCATAGCTCTAATATCATTAATGGACTGACTAATATCAGAGAAGTCTGATTCGTATGTAACGCCGATACTCATTTTTATGCGACGCCCTATGCTCCTTCTGCTCCAGTTTTTAACACCATGGTTTGCCAATTCAGAGTTAGGAATAGAAATCAGAGCATTATCAAAGGTACGTATGGTCGAAGCCCGTAAGCCAATCTCGACAACAGTACCACTAAGATCTTTTGCTTCTATCCAGTCACCTTGTTCGAAAACATTTCCCATCAAAATAGAAATAGATCCAAAAACATTAGATATACTGTCTTTTGCAGCAAAAGCTACAGCCGCACCCGCGATACCTAAACCAGAAAGTACAGCAGTAAGATTTACCCCAATAATTTTAAGAATAGCAATAATAGATATAAGAATAATAAGGGCATTAATCACTTTAATGGATAGGTTGATGACTTCATTTTTTAGCATTTTACTTTTTTTCATGCTTTCCATTTTCATATACGCTACAGTATTAGTAATGCGATATAAAAGTACAGTAATAAGAATAACATACAAAATAGCAAAAATTTTACTAATATTAATACTCTTACTATCAAAGCCCAAATAGGCAACAACAATTAAGTGAATCATAAGAAGAGAAGTAAATATATTAAGTATTCTAGTGATATGCGACTGTATGTAGTCCCTGTCTTCTTCTGCAATTTTGTAGTGTATAAGTACACGATTTATAATAAAAGTGATTATAACTTGTGCAAGAATGATGAAAAGTATAAGGGCAAGAAGTAAGATAATTTTAGCTATATCCAAATGAAAATATGCAAGATAGGCATTGGTTTTTAGACCATATTTAGAAGTATTTATTGTGTTGATAATAGTAAATAATTTAGAGTTTGCAAAGCGGGAAGTGTGGTAGATAAGTTCACTATTTTCCAGCACTTCTGCAGCAAAAGTATGGCTTAGGTTTTCTAAGTATCCATGTGTCTCTACCGCTTTATGTAGAGCGCTTAAAACAGGACTACTTTTGCTTGAATCAAAAGATAGGTATTTTTTTTTATTTAAAGGTTTATATTCTGATAAATATTTGACAATAACTTCATTTACTTTTTCTTTAAAAAAAGTACGTGATTCACTTCTTGTGTGTTCTAATATTTCATGAAATGCTTTTCTAATACCACTTTTAAGAGCATAATTTTTCAAAATTACTTCATCTCGTAAAATAGCATTGGTATAGCCACGGTATTTGTTGCCATTTAAACTAAGATTTAACCTATTTATTTTGTCACGGTAAGGGTTGTGTATTTTGAGGTTACTATCTTTATTTGTAGCATACTGTAAAAAAAACTCTTTATAACTAACGGCTTGCTTTTTTTTGACTTTGACTTTTTCATCAAGCGAAAGATTTTGGTCAACCAACATTACCTCTGTTTTTATTTGTGTATCAATAAAGGTATCAAAGGTATCATTGCCCAAAAGTATGGAGTGGGTAAAAATAAAGATAAGAAAGAGTATTTTTTTCAAGAGCTATCCTTGTGTAGGTAATACGAAAGTATATAGCAAATCTACTTTTATTCCCCTCTGTAGTAAAAAAATATATGATCTATAAAAATATTATTTTGTATCAAAAGGCTATTTAGGGATTAAGTACCTTTCCTTTTTGTATGATATATGATGCTGACATATTAACCGCATGATATATAGTAGTACCATATTTTTTACTGTAATACACTAGGAGTAATTTTTGTAAAGTAGGTTCAGTAGAGGGAGTAAACCACCCATTATTACTAATAACAATTATGCGCGCAGGGTTTCCTTCATATAATTTTTCTGCTGTGGCTTCAAAGCAGATAGCATTTCTATACTGAACACTATCTATATAATAGTCTGTAATGTCTGTGCTTGCCTTGTAGTCTATGGCACCATCGTAAAAGACTTTATTGACCCAATCAGAAAGAAAGTCTGGCAAAGGGTTGCTCTCTCCAAAGGGCACAAGTAAGACTTTGTTGGCTATGCTTACTTTTCCTTTTGTGAAGATATAGCTAGAGTTTCGAGGAGTTTTCCCATCCCAGTATAGTCCTCCTATGACAATAGAAATATTTTTTGCTTTGGCTTTGAGTCTTTTTAAGTTGTCTTGGGAACGATTTAAAAATATGGGAAAAATAGACTCAGGAAAGACAATAAGTGTTTTTTTCTCGGCTATAGCTTTGTCTATCTGTGAAAATACAGCTTCAAACTGTGCTTTATGTAAATCCTTATTCCATTTCTCTTGAACTGTTGTTTGTGTACTAATCAATACAATGTCTTGTAAAGGTTTTGACTGCGTATGCACAGTAGGTTGGTAAGCCAATATAAGAAAAAACAGATATAAAAGTTGCTTTTTATAGATACTTAAAACCATTGTGGCTAAAATGATAAAAAATTGCCATTTATGAATGCCTAGATAGCTTTGTACAAACATTAATTCTGGTTTTAACCAATCAAAACCAAAAGGGTGTACATAGCTTAGGAGCAACAAGCCTAATGCTTTGATAGCAGTATGACCAAGAGGGGATTTTTCTGCTAAATAAGCGATGAGCCAAAATAAAAAACCGTAACTTAACATAATGATAAAAAGTTCTATAGGAACAGCCCAAGTCATACCATAATGTTCAAGACTAAGGGCTATCCACCAGAACCAAAAAAGACCTATGAAAGCACCTGAAATAAACCATATTTTTCTATCTTCTTGCAGAAGTAAATAAAGTGCTGTGAGGGCTAAGAGTGTATTGACAAAAGGGAAAGAGAGATTCCAGTATGCAAGGTAGATGAAAGAAGAGCCTAGAGCAGAAATGAGCAAGCCTCTTATTAGTACAAAAGTGCTAAAATATTGTCTAATTTTATTTATAAAGGTTTCCCATGGAACAACTCGGCTCATTTTTACCTCTCATACTCTTATTTGCAATTTTCTATTTTCTTATTATTAGACCGCAACAGCAACATCAAAAAGCACATAAAGCAATGCTTGAGAGTCTAGAAAAAGGAGATAAAATCATTACAACAGGTGGATTAATTGCTGTAATTGTTAAACCCGAAGAAGAGTTTATCAAAATCAAGCTAAATGATGACACTATTGTGAAGTTAGATAGAGCATATGTTTCAAAAAAGGTTGCATTGAGTGAAGACGCTTAATTATAGAGTTGTATTATTTGCTTTTGCACTTATTTTTGGTGTGGTATTTTCTATGCCTACACTCACACAAAGTGATAATGGAAAAAAAATTACTTTAGGCTTGGATCTCCAAGGGGGCCTACATATGCTCCTTGGTATCAAAAGTGAAGTAGCCATAGAGTCACGTATTAAATCTATAGCAGCATCTGTTAAATATATTTTTGAAGATGAAGATATATATTTTGATGAACTTCGTATGATAGATGGAGAGAAGGTTAGTTTTGAACTTATTGATAAGGATGATATCAAAAAAGCTAAAGCCCTCCTGAAGAAGGAAATTGAAGGTACGGTGCTAAATCAAGATGGAATGAAATTCATACTCATGATGACAGCAGAAGAAATGTTGCGCACAGAACAAAATGCTATACAACAAGCCGTAGATACAATTAGAAATAGACTAAATGAGTTTGGTTTGGCTGAACCAACTGTTGCCAAACAAGGAGATGATAAAATTCTTGTAGAGGTACCTGGTATTAAAACCCAAGAAGAAGAACAGCGTGTGCGTGAACTCATAGCACGTGCAGCACACTTGCAACTTATGGCTGTAGATGAAGAACGTATTGCTAGGGTTAGCACTATGGGAGATGCCGAAGCCAAGAGTTTTGCTGATGTTATACTAAAAGATGTGAATACAGAAGAACGTTATTTACTGCGAGCCATTCCAGTACTAGATGGTTCTATGCTCACAGATGCCAAAGTGGGATTCGATCAGGACAACAGACCTGTGATTAACTTTACTCTCAATGGACAAGGAGCAAATATATTTGGTGACTTTACAGGCAAGTATATAGGAAAGCGCATGGCAGTAGTTTTGGATAATCAAGTTTATTCTGCACCAAATATTCGAGAGCGTATTGGTGGGGGTCGTGTGCAAATTTCTGGCAGTTTTACTCTTGCTGAAGCCCATGATTTAGCGATTGCTTTGCGTTCAGGTGCTTTGCTTGCGCCTGTGTATGTTATGGAAAAACGTTCCGTTGGTCCTAGTTTGGGTGCAGATAGTATTGCATCTAGTTCTCTTGCTTTGGCATTGGGCTTTATTTTGGTAGTTGTCTTTATGATAATTTATTACGGTATGGCTGGGGTAGTTGCAAATATGGCACTCATAGGAAACCTTTTTCTTATATTGGCAGTTATGTCACTTTTTGGTGCTACATTAACCTTGCCTGGTATGGCTGGTATTGTTCTTACGGTGGGGATGGCTGTAGATGCCAACGTTATTATTAATGAGCGTATAAGAGAGCTACTTTATCAAAATAAATCTGTGGGTAAATCTATAGAAGATGGATACAAGAATGCTTTTACTGCAATATGGGACGCTAATGTCACTACGCTTATTGCAGCAACGGTATTGTATGTGTATGGCACAGGAGCAATTAAGGGATTTGCTTTGACGATGAGTATTGGTATTTTAGCATCTATGCTTACGGCTATCGTAGGTACGCATGGTATTTATCAGTGGATATTGCCAAAAATAGATAAAAACAAACTAGGGTTTTGGTTTGGTATTAAAACAGAAGGGAGTAAATAATGGAAGTATTCAAATATAAAAAACCACTCTCTTTGATGTCACTTAGTAAGCGTTTTGGGTTACTCTCTGTGATTGTCTTGGTACTTGCTTTGGGGCTTATTGTTGTAAAAGGATTTAATTACGGTATAGACTTTGCAGGTGGTACATTGATACAAGTGCAATACAAAGGCAAAGCACCTATAAAAAAAGTACGTGAGGCTATCAAAACCGATAAGGCATACGATGGAGCAACTGTTACTTTTTTTGGTTCAGAAAATGAAGTGGTGATTAAAACTAAAATGTCTTCTAAAAGTTTAGGAGAAGACATTGGAGATAAAGTCAGAGCTTTGCTTAAAAATACAGGTAGCTTCGAAGTGAGACGTGTAGATATGGTAGGAGCTAAAGTGGGTTCAGAATTGCGCGAACAAGGTCTTATGGCTATGTTTCTTGCGATTATAGGCATACTTTTATATGTTTCGTTTAGATTTGAATGGCGTTTTGCTATAGCTTCTGTTTTAGCATTGATGCATGATGTGACAATTGCTATGGGTATGATAGTTTTATTTTCTATTGAGGTAAACCTAGATATTCTAGCAGCCTTACTTACAATACTTGGATATTCTTTGAATGATACAATTATTGTTTTTGACCGTATTAGGGAAGGGATTAGAACTATTAAAAACCCAGATTTATCAGCGATTATCAATGAATCAGTTACACGTACACTTTCACGTACTACTTTGACTTCATTGACGACGTTCTTTGTGGTTTTGACACTCTTTTTGTTTGGAGGAGAGATTATCCATGGCTTTAGCTTCACCTTGCTTGTAGGTGTAATTGTAGGTACATACTCATCTATTTTTGTGGCATCACCTATTTTGTTATGGCTTGGCTTTTCTGTATCTGGTTTTAGACTTAAAGAAGCAGAAAAACTCAAAAGAGAAAAAGAAAAAGACAAAATGCGTGCTATGTATGAAAATGGTACATTATAATTACGCTATAATATAGGTATTAAATTTCTAAAGATTGAAAGGTTATTATGAATTGGGGTAAAGTTTTTTATATGTTTTTTACATTGATGTCATTGACGACATCAGCAGCATTTTTGTATGAACATTCTGTAGTAGCATTGTTTATTGCAGGATCTGTAAATATTATTTCTACTTTAATGAAAATAGGGGTAAGAAATCTACTCTCAGCAGAACTTTTAGCAGGTTCATTAGTTGCAGATCTGCATCTTTTACCTGCTTTTTTCGCTTTGCAATTTTATGGAAACGAACCTTTGGCTGTGGGACTTGTAATAGGAGCTGTGATAGCAAATTTATATACAATTTTTGTTTCTATGATAGAAAGTGCCAAAGAAAAGGCAGACTTCTAGATCGTATTGTGTGATATACAATGAAGGAAAAAACGTGATAAGTATGCCTACATTGCATGGCCTAGACCCCGAAGCCAAGAGACAGGAAATAAAAGCATATTTCCAATACTGTTACGCACGATATGAATCACTTTTTACTCTTGTAGTAAATGAAGAAGCGTACTTCCAAAAATCAGATCCCTTACGCCATCCTATTATTTTTTACTATGGACATACAGCTACTTTTTTTGTGAATAAATGTAAATTAGCAGCCATGATAGATACACGAATAGATCCTTATTTGGAATCTATTTTTGCTGTAGGTGTAGATGAGATGTCTTGGGATGATCTTAATGAAAAACATTATATTTGGCCTACACTCAAAGAAACACAAGCATATAGAGATAAGGTGTATCATAAAATAAGCGAACTTATAGATACCATGCCTTTATCATTGCCAATTACAGAGAACTCTCCTTGGTGGGTTCTTATGATGGGTATAGAGCATGAAAATATCCACTTGGAGACTTCTTCTGTGTTGATTAGACAACTTCCGTTGAAGTATATTCAAGCAAATGTAAACTGGAAAGAGTGTGAAGACTATGGTAATGCACCTCATAATACATTGCTTGATGTTCAAGCAGGAACAGTCATACTAGGTAAAAATAAAGATGCACAACTTTTTGGTTGGGATAATGAATACGGAGAACATCAAACGCACATACCTGCATTTAAGGCAGCAAAGTACCTCACTTCTAATGCAGAGTTTTTAGAGTTTGTTGAAGATGATGCATATAATAATGATACCTTTTGGTGCGAAGAAGGAAGGGCATGGAAAGCATTTACAAAAGCCAGTCACCCTTTGTTTTGGCGTAAAGTAAAAGGCACTTATCTTCTGAGAACTGTTAGTCGAGAAATAGAGCTAGCACTTAATTGGCCAGTGGAAGTAAATTATTTGGAAGCGGCAGCCTTTTGTAAATGGAAAAGCCATAAAGATACTAGCAATATTACCTTATCTACAGAAGATGAGTATATACGTTTGCGTGAGCAAAGTGGAGTATTGTCTTATTTGGAATGGATAAAACAAGACAAGACAATTGCAAATATAAACTTAGAAGGGCAAGCATCTTCCGTGCCTGTAGATAGATATAAGCATGGGGAGTTTTATGATGTTATAGGTAATGCTTGGCAGTGGTCACGTACGCCTATGTATCCTTTTGAGGGTTTTAAAGTACATCCTGTGTATGATGATTTTACTGTACCTACTTTTGATGCGAAACATAACCTTATTAATGGTGGCTCGTGGATAAGTTGTGGTAATTTAGCTACCCAAAAAAGTCGTTATGGTTTTAGACGACACTTTTATCAATATGCAGGGTTTAGATATGTGCAAAGTAACTATGAAGAAAAGGTAGTCACTGACTATTACACTACAGATAGCATCATCTCTCAGTACTGTCATTTTGGCTGGGGTGAAAATGCTTTAGGTGTAGAAAATTATCCTGCCAAATGTGCCAGTATAGCCTTGGAGTATATGAAAGAAAAGCCAAAAAGAAAAGCCTTTGATATAGGCTGTGCTATAGGACGGAGTACTTTTGAGTTAGCAAGAGGATTTGATGAAGTCATAGGGGTTGATTTTTCTGCAAGATTTATACAAGAAGCAGAAGTGTTGAAGCAAAATGCTTTGCTGCGATACACGATGCCAACAGAAGGGGAACTGACAAGTTTTCATGAAGTTAATTTACTTGATTTTGATTTAGAATGTAGCTGTAAAAAGGTGTCTTTTTGGCAAGCAGATGCTTGTAATTTGAAACCTATTTTTAAAGACTTTGACCTTATTTTTGCTGGCAACCTAATAGACAGGCTCTATGACCCTAAAAAGTTTTTAGATTCTCTTGCTCTAAGATTAAATAAAAACGGTATGCTTATATTGACCTCTCCTTATACTTGGCAAGAAGAATCAACACCTAAAGAAAAGTGGTTAGGTGGCTACAAAAAAGATGGTGAAAATGTGAGTACCTTAGAAGGACTAAAAGAAGTGCTCTTAAAAGATTTTAAGTTGATAGATACAATGGATGTGCCTTTTGTCATACAAGAAACAGCAAGAAAGCATCAGCATAGCATAGCCCAGATGAGTATTTGGGAAAAGTGTTAGTATGTTTGAACACATAGATAGAAAAGGTACACACACGACAAAATACGAAGATGCCAAGAAAAAATTTGCTACGGATGATTTACTTCCTTTGTGGGTGGCAGATATGGATTTGTCTTCGCCTTTATGTGTGCAAGAGAGTTTAAAAAAACGTGCATCTCATCCTTTATATGGATATACCGTTTACCCTCCAGAGTATTATGCTGCCATAGAAAATTGGATGAAAAAACGCTTTTCTTGGGTCATAGAAAAAGAATGGATAGTGCCTTGTTATGGCGTTGTTCCTTCTTTAAATTTTGCTATCTCTGCTTATACGCAAGAGGGAGACAGTATCATCGTGCAAACACCTATTTACCCACCTTTTGTGTCTTCTGTAAAACATAAAAATAGAAAAGTGTTAGATAATGTGCTTGTCTATAAAGCAGGAGAATATCATATAGATTTTAAAGACTTTGAAACCAAAGCAAAAGAAGCGAAACTTTTTTTACTTTGTTCTCCTCATAACCCAACGGGTAGGGTATGGAGTGAAGAAGAGTTGGAAAAACTTATTTCTATTTGTCTGGAAGAAGAAGTACTCATTATCTCCGACGAGATACACGCAGATATAGTGTATGAAAAAATACAACGTAGCATTGCTTCTTTTGAAAAGATGATGCATCACTGTGTTATACTTAATGCACCCTCTAAAACCTTTAATATAGCAGGATTAAACACTTCTTATGCGATTATTCCTGATGCAAGGCTCAGACATAAATACATCATAGAACAAGACAAGTCTGGTATTACAAATGGGAATCCTTTTGGCATAGAGGCTTTGATTAGTGCATATAATATGGGTGAGGTATGGTTAGAGGACTTAAAAGTGCATCTAAAAGAAAATATTTTATATGTTAAAAACTTTTTAGAAAAACATAACATAGACATAGGTGTAGTACCCACAGAAGCCACATTCCTAATGTGGCTTGACTGTAAAAATTTAGAATTAGAGCAAGATGAGTTATTGTACTTTTTTATAAAAAAAGCAAAATTAGGTCTGAATGATGGTATGAGTTTTGGAAAAGCAGGAGAAGGATTTATGCGTTTAAATATAGCTACATCCAAAAAGATACTTGAAATAGCTATGCAGCAACTGCTTCTTGCATATAAGGCTCAATAGTGAAAATAATTTTTTGGCTGTACTTTTTGCTTTCTTTGATGCTGTATGCTTTGCCCAAAGGAATAGAGACAGAGATTAAAAAATCTCCTATTTCAAAAAAAGAGCTTAGTATTTATATAAAAGAAGTGGGGCAAGGTGGTAAAACTATTGCTTCCTTGAATGCCTATAAAACACGTACACCTGCTTCTGTGATAAAAGTATTTACAACCTATGCAGCATTATTAAAATTAGGATTTAATTATCATTGGCCTACAAAATTTTATTATACAGGAAATATAGAAGATGGTGTTTTAGAGGGAGATTTACTTGTCAAAGGCTTTGGTGATCCTAGTTTAAATGATGATGATCTTGAGCAGATAGTGTCATATATTGAAGCAGAAGATATAAGTGAAATTACAGGGAATATAGTTATAGATAGAAGCTACTTCAAGGTAGGAGATCAGGATAGTTCACAGTTTGATAAATATACTTACAGTCCTTATAACGCAATGCCAGATGCTATGATGTTTAATGAAAGGGTCAGTACAGTTTGTGTCACACCCAATAAATATGATGTGCATAAGAAGACTATAGATGAAAGCTATAAAGTTATTAATAACTTACAGTATGTCAATAAATCTTGCAGGGGTAAGTATTCTTGGCCTTCTGTTAAAGTGGATACCAGTAAAGCAATACCTACAGTGTTGTTAAAAGGAAAAATTTCTAAACGTTGCGGAAAGAGAGATATTTGTAAAGTACTTACTAAGCCTTATAAATCTTTTTATTATGCCTTGAAAGAAAAACTAAAAGAAAAAGGTATTGGCGTAAAAGGAAAACTTTTATTAAAAAATATACCTAAAAATGCACATAAGATGTTTACATATTATTCTAAATCACTTGAAGAAATTATAGCAAAAACGTCTAAAAAAAGTAATAATTTGTATGCAAGACATCTTTTATTGTTGCTGGGTGCTAAAGTATATGGTGCTCCTGCTACAGTAAGTAAAGGTAAAAAAGCATTACTCTATATACTTAAAAAAGAAAAAGCTTTATCTAAAGGATTGGTGCGTATAGATAATGGAAGTGGCTTATCTAGAACATCTAAATTCTCAGCTAAGCTATTGGCCGATATCTTGGATAATGCTTATGATAAGTATGGACAGAGGTGGATGAATACACTTTCCATTGCAGGAATTGATGGCACAATAAAAAAACGTTTTAAAAATACGGCACTTAAAAATAGAGCATGGATGAAAACAGGTACACTTCGTAATGTTAAAAATATCGGAGGATATGTAAAAAGTAAAGAAGGTAAACTATATACAGTAGTTGTTTTTTCTGAAACAAAAAAAGGACAATGGAGAGCAGCAAAACTCCAAAATGAGATTATGAAGTGGCTTGTGTCTTATAAAAGTAATACAAAGCAAAGCAAAAAGAAGCAAAACAAAAATATAAAAAAATATAAAAAATCAAGTATTTTGGAAAAATATTATATTCAAGTAGGCTTATTTTCCAAAATGCCAAATAAGAAATACTTTAAAAAAATAGAAGCATTGGGTTTTCGTTACAAAGTTGTAGATACAGGCAAATACAAGGTTTTAATTGGGGCATATGCCAAGAAAGGCAAAGCGGGAAAAGACTTGAC